>Ga0190274_10000124_pt1 | contig 52735 bp, 40 predicted proteins | sample Popmic531T_FD_133002 | JGI IMG/M metagenome (GOLD analysis project Ga0190274, IMG submission 133002) | Populus adjacent soil microbial communities from riparian zone of Yellowstone River, Montana, USA - 531 T | ecosystem: Environmental > Terrestrial > Soil > Riparian zone | place: USA: Montana...
CGGAGAGAAAAGGTAAAAATCAGCTTTTTGAGCCGGATGCTACGTATTTTACGAGTGTTCGACGAGCAAGAGGGAGAAGAGTTTCCAGTAAAGGGACCTGTAGTTCCGATTCAATGACATAAGTGGCAGGATTGGGCATCTTGTGATGGTATCGGATAAGATCCTGCTTAATATTCTCGAAAGAATTCTGAATTGAACTGGTATATGCACACAAAAAATTGGTAGAAATACCACGATAACGTTCGTCGGGATTTTCAAAAATCGTGATTTGATACTCGTAAACAAGCGTATCACCCGCAGGGCTGTATTTCAAAAGTAAATACCCTTCGTCAGCATTAAGAGGCATTATTCCAACCGGAAAAATATTGATCTTCGATTCAATAAAGTCATAAATTGCTTTGCCTTCGGCTATGTATTGTTCAAATTTTGGGATTGAAAAATCGATAATACTCTCGATTTGACCCATTATCTGATCATCCCCAAGCAGCTTTTCATACATCAGATTAAAGCCTTTCAAGTCGGTTCCGGTAAGCCTTTCTGGAAAACTGTTGAACAAATCATTTTTTTTGTCCCGTAAGGCAACCACATTCCTGTAATGGCTAACTAATTCACTTAGAGATGGATACAGCTTGGATTCTGTAAAATTTTCGCTTACCCGCTGCAGGTAGCCCAATAGCAGATACTTTTTATATTCGAAATCGATGTGTTTTTCAGTAATCCAGTTGGAGCTCAGGTTCGACATAATCAGTGCTAATTAATACCTCGGTCTCTTATTTTAACGGTTAAACAGTTGAAATCGTTTCCCGAAACAGACTTTTTCCAATCCCTAATTAACCTATAATATACAAAAAAAGGACGTGCATTCCAAATGAGTAATCACCAATCGGGTGTTGATTACCTGTTTTTTAACAAAGTACTCAGCCTGGATGCAAGAATTGTAGTGTATAAATCTGCGCCAACTTTATTAAGATGGGTACCATCGAATGAATTTTCAGCCAGGTACAATTCCGGAAATTTTCGGCCATCTGAAATTTCAATCCGGTGACGGGGATCAATCTGATTAAACAAGGGCAATAATTCTTTGTACTGATTATTATCAATTCGTGGCGACAAAAGAAAAACGAGAAAGATTCCTTTTTTTTCTGACTCAGCAATCATGTTGTTTAGATTCTCAGCATAAATACGATTGTATTTTTTGAGCAATTCCGGGTTTTTTTCAAATCTTTCGAATTGTGTCACACTGACTTCTCCCCGTCGTGTAACTACTGAAGTATCGCTTAGAAACTGACGGTTTCTTTGCATCGTGTTTTCTTCTTTGCTGCTCTTTTCAGAAATGCTTAACGGAAGAAATCCATCAGTGCCTGTGTTGGCATTTTCCATTCCTGTTTCAACAATATCTGTTTTGAATTTTGCAGTTTCCGTAAGATAACCAAGGTTAATTAACTGATCTATATAAGAAACTGTATGAGCAAATATGGTATATACTTTTTCATAAATTGAAAACCCGGAGGCAGCTACCGCTTTAATAGTAAATATATAATTTGACCAGTTATACCAATATTTTATACGTGCTGTGTGGAAATTTGCAAAATCTATGGAACGGATTTTTGATAGCTCCATGACCACAAATTTAAATTGCAGACTGTCGGTGTTTGTTAATTGATCAAGTACATAAAACGTTTCGGGCGCGAAAAGCCAGTTCACTCCCATGTTGTAAGATTTCAATTGGAGTGAAGGGTCTGCAACCGAATCGAGCAACTTTGGATTCACCTGCCTGTATACCCGACTGGATCCGATAATAAGTGTATTGTATTCCTTTGAGTTTTTAAGAAGTTCTTCTCTTTTAAATTGCAATAAATCGGAACCCCAGGTCCATGGAGCAATTTTCAATGAAGGATAAACAACAAGGTTAAGAAACAAGCTCATCATAAAAAAGAGAAGCGAAATTTGAAGCATCCGTATTGTAAATTTCTTCATGTCCGGTGTTTCAGAATTGAAAATAAATAAAATTACTTCCACTAAAAACACCCAGGTTCAATATGACAAGAACCAGCAAAGAATACAGACTCCAGCGAACAAAAGCCGGTCTGGTTATAATATATTGATGAATTTTCCGTCCTCTCATAGTCCATTCTGCAATAAGCAAAAAAACAATCAATAATACACCTGCAATAAATTCAAAATAATTATTTCCAAGTATGGTTGGATTCAATTGAACTGTATCAATTACAAAGGCATTTTTTATAAGCACCATGGCATCACCAATACTTGAAGCCCTGAAAAAAATCCATGCAAAAGCAACCAGCACAAATACTGTTGCAGCTTGTGACCATTTAAAAAGCAATTTGTTTTTGGACAAACCAATAGCATCATTGATACGATTGCGCCATTCCTGAGAAATCAAAGCGAAAACAAGATAACCACCATGCAGGGCGCCCCAAATGATATAAGTCCAGTTTGCCCCATGCCAGAGACCACTTATCATAAATGTGATGAACAGATTAAAATACCACCTTGACCGGATCACTTTATTCCCGCCCAGCGGAATATAGAGGTAATCCTTAAACCATGTGGAAAGCGAAATATGCCACCGTTTCCAGAATTCCGAAATTGATTTTGAAAAATATGGTCGGTTAAAATTGGTCATCAGCTTAAAGCCCATTACTCTTGCTGCTCCAATTGCAATGTCGGAATATCCTGAAAAATCGCAATAAATCTGGAAGGCAAAAAAGACAGTCGCTAAAATAACTGCAAATCCATAGTGCTGAGAAGGATCGTTATACACAGCATCAACCATCAATGCAAGGCGGTCGGCAATAACTGCTTTTTTAAATAATCCCCATGCCATTAGTTTCAATCCATCAACCACGCGGTTGTATTCGAAAAAGTGCTTTTCGCGAAACTGATGCAACAGGTTTTGAGGACGTTCTATCGGGCCTGCCACTAACTGAGGGTAAAACATCACATACAAAGCGTAAATGCCAAAATGTCTTTCAGCCTTTTGGTTGCCACGATATACTTCAATGGTATAACTCATTGCCTGGAATGTATGAAATGAGAGTCCTATTGGAAGAATGATATCGAGATAAGGTATAGGATTTTGAGAATCAGTCCAGGTAAAAATGTGCGTGAGATTTTCGTTGAGAAAATTATAATACTTAAAAATTGCCAGCACTCCAATGTTCGCAACAAGGCTCATCCAAAGAAATTGTTTGCGCTTGAGGCCTGAGGCGTTTTCGATTAGAATACCTGCCACATAATCGATTATGATGGTGAAAAATAAAATGAGAATGTACACCGGTATAAAAAACATGTAAAAAATGCAACTGGAAACGAGTAATAACGCCCACCTGTATTTATGCGGCATTGTAAAATAAAGCGCAGTAACGACGATAAAAAAGATTAGAAACTCAAATGAGTTGAATAGCATAAACCGAAGTCTTTTGCCTGACAGGATTGGTTACCTATCAGGGTCCTGTTGAGGGATAAATTCAAATTTAATCATTTGTATCATACAACAATACAAATTTAAAAGAAGTTATGAAGGGGCTAAAATCAGGCTTGCCGGTTCAAAAAGCTATTAACAATCCCGGTGAATAAACTGGTAAGAAGTGCTGATTCAAAGCTCTCAAACTTTGGTAAAGTTTTCACATTTTTGCGAACCGGGTATAATGACAACATTCAAAACCGCCCGATGTAAGCCTGGTTCAGCTAATTCCTGAAATCAGGATACAGTTCTAAATTAAAAAACTCCATTCTATGAATTCAATTCAAAAAACGTTTTCAGTCCTTGCCATTATATCTCTTTTCCTCACATCATGTGTTCCTTCCCGCATGTATGATGATCTGAACACGAAAAGCCTGAAATGCGATGAAGAAAATGCAAGGTTGAAAGGTGCAAATCTCGAATATGCAACCAAACAAAAAGAGCTTGAACAAACCGTAGATGAATTGCAAAGAGAGGTCAAATATCTTCGAACTGACACCTCAACCCTGGGAACAGGAAACCGAAGACTAAACAGTTTGTACAATGAACTTACGGCTTCATACGAACGACTTGTGGCAAATAATGAAAAACTTGTGGCCAGCAGTGAAGGAGAAACCAAAAAGCTCATACTTCAATACCAGCGTACCCAGGAAGAATTGATCCGCGAACATGATTCTCTGCTAAAACGGGAAAAAACCCTTAGTGAAGTGAATGCCCAGCTTTTATTACGGGAAGAGAAAGTTAAAGAACTACAACAAATTCTGGACAGCAAAGACAGTGCGGTAAAGGCATTGAAAGAAAGTGTTACCAAAGCCCTGCTGGGATTCAACAATAATGGACTTACTATTGAACAGAAAAATGGAAAAGTTTATGTTTCACTTGAAGAACAATTGCTTTTTGCTTCAGGCAGTATTGTAATAGATCCTAAAGGAGCGGAGGCCCTGAAGCAATTGGGCAAAGTACTTGAAAAAAATGCCGACATCAGTGTTTTGATAGAAGGTCACACCGACAATGTGCCTATAAAGGGAGGCGATATTAAAGATAACTGGGATTTGAGTGTGCTTCGGGCAACTTCAGTAGTAAGAATCCTCACCAAAAACGACAAGATCAACCCGGTTCGCCTTACTCCAGCTGGTCGAGGAGAATACCTGCCTATTGATGCCGGCAATACCTCAGAAGCCCGCAAAAAGAACCGAAGAATTGAAGTCATCCTGACTCCAAAGCTGGATGAGTTGCTTCAGGTACTTGGGACAAACTAAAAAATAAATGCGTGCAACTACTAATTGTTGCACGCATTTATTTGACTGATAGAATCAAATTGCTGTTTGATTACATTTTGATCACCTGTCCGGTACCGGATATATCCTGCGAAATTTTAGGATTCCCGGTATATTTCACATTTCCTGATCCCGAAACTTCCACATCAAGCATCTTAGCGGCATTGACTTCTGCATTTCCCGAACCTGAAATATCAATATCATAACTATCGGCTTCGAGTGATGCAGCCATGAATTTGCCTGCACCTGAAATATCAAGATTCACCTGTGAAACTTTTCCTGAAAAAGTGGTTTTACCTGCTCCGCTGATATCCATATGCAAACTGGTAGCATTAATTTCCAAGGTGGCTTTGCAAGCGCCACTTGCGTCAAATGAAAGTTCTTCAAATTTCATTGCACCGGAACCGGTGATATCAATAGCACCGGAGCAATCGATTGCTTTAAGTGTTTTGAAATTTATAGTAAGTGCAATTTTAGAATTTGAATTCAGTTTTTTATCAGGGTAAATTTTCAAAGTGCCTCCTTCCACTTTCGTGATTATCAGACTGGCGACTTCGGGTGCAGCTTCTACTATTACAGATTCTTCATTCCCCTGAACCAGTGTTACTTCAAAAGCACCTTCCAATTCCAGTTGATTATAAGAAGAAAGGTCCCTTTTATCACCTAAAATAAATGTATTTGCTGAACCGGAACCGGTTTTCAGGATTACAGCCATTAAAACAAGAACCAGGTAACGGCTTACGATTTTAAGATTTTTCATGAGTTAAAATGTTAGAGTTTACAAGGATAAGATGGATAACTCCCTTATAAAGTTACAGGTTAGAAATCAAATCAAATGAATATCCCACATTTTCATGTAGCGATTTACAAATCAATAGTTTAAATTATTAAATAAATTAGCTTTGTCGCGCCAATCAAGGGCGATGTTACCATGAAATTATTTTTCCATATCCTAATTTTACTTTTCATTCCTTTTAATTTATTGGCACAGGATACGCTCAAAATTTACCAGGCTACAAGGATTGATCAACCACCAAAAATTGATGGGGAATTAAAGGAATCAATCTGGCAGCAAGCGGTTCCGATGACCCAATTTTATCAATACCAGCCAATAGAAGGATCTCAACCAGATCATCCTACTGATGTGCGAATAGTATATGATAATTCTGCCATTTATATTGCTGCTACAATGTTTGATTCCTCTCCTGATTCCATAATGGGTGAACTAGGTGCCAGGGATGCACAAGATATTAATGCTGATTATTTCAGAATTTGTTTTGATACGTACAACAAACGTCAGGATGCCTATTTTTTTGGAGTTTATGCTTCAGGTGTTCAGTTTGAAAATAAATTTTCTGACGCCACTTTTGACGCTGTTTGGGAAAGTGCAGCAAGCATTACTCCGGAAGGTTGGGTAGTGGAAATTAAGATCCCATATTCCGCAATAAGATTTCCGAAAAATCCGATACAGGAATGGGCGTTCCAGGTGAATCGTTATGTGAGAAGAACAAGGGAATTTACGCAATGGGCCCGGACACCAAGCACAGCAAACAATCCGAGATTATACTGGGGGGCCTTAACGGGAATTGAAAATGTGACTGCGCCAATCAGGCTTTCCTTTACTCCTTATCTTTCAGCTTATCTTGAAAATTCCCCTTTTACAAATAGTGAAGGCAAAACAGATTATTCCAACTCTTTATCTTACAACGCTGGTGCGGATGTGAAATACGGCATTGATGAACGATTCACTCTTGACATGACTTTGTTACCCGATTTCGGGCAAGTGCAATCAGATGATAAAGTGAAAAATCTAAGTTACCGTGAAGTAACCTATGACGAAAACCGTCCTTTCTTCAAAGAAAGCGTGGAGCTGTTTGATAAAAATCAACTTTTTTATTCAAGAAGAATTGGTAAAGTACCTTCAGGGTTTTATTCCATGCAGGATAATTTAAAAGATGGAGAGTATGTGTCGGAAAATCCTTCGCAGGTAAAACTGCTTCACGCAATTAAAGTTTCCGGACGCACAGACGATGGGCTAGGTTTGGGCTTATTCAATGCTATTACACAGAATACCTATGCAACAATTAAAGATTCTTCCGGAAATTCAAGGAAAGAACTGACAGAACCGCTCACGAATTTCAATGTAATTGTATTAGATCAGCAATTAAAAAATAATTCCAGCTTTTATTTCATCAATACCAATGTTACACGCGACAAACATTTTGATGACGCCAATGTTACCGGAGCAGGATTTACAATCAGCAATAAGAAAAATACATTTGCAATAGAAGGTGAAGGTGCTTTAAGCCAACAGTATTCCAAAACAGAAGGAACACCCACACGCACTTTCAACAACACATTAGGTTACATGTATGGACTTGTGGTGAGAAAATTAGGCGGCACATTTGATTATGGCGCAGCGCGAACTGTGTATGATAATAATTATTACACCAGCGACATGGGTTACCAGGTGATCAACAGTAAGATTGTGTATGAGGCTTACATAAATCACAATTTGCATCAGCCCTGGAAATTTTTAAGAAACTCATACAACAACATTTTTTATGCGTACGCGACTCATTTTACCACAGGAAAACCTGTTGTGAATGAGATAAATCTAAACCTTTTTGCCACGTTCCTGAATTATCACAGTGTATTTGGTGGCGGAGGCTTTACTCCTGCTATCAGTTATGATTATTTTGAACCAAGAGTAGAAGGACGGTATAATAAGACAGTAAATTATTATTACAGTTTTATCGGGTATAGCAGTGATTACCGAAAAAAACTTGCTATCGATTTTAATTTTAACCTAAGTAATTTCATTGACAGATTTGTTTCTGAAGGTTACAATATCAGTTTCACTCCGCGTTACCGTGTCAACGATAAGCTAACTCTCAAGCTAAATTCTTTTTTTGCTTTTGATCCTTATAATCTCGGTTTTGCAGATATTGAACAGGATGGTACAATAATTTATGGGCTAAGATATCTGAACACATTAGTGAACGAACTCAATGTTACGTACACCTTCAAAAATGACATGTTTATAAGTGTTAAAGGGCGTCACTACTGGAATACCGCCGAATATAGAAAATACCTCACACTTGAAGAAAACGGGGATCTTACTGATAATTATGAGTACAGCCTGAACAATGATTTTAATTACAATGCCTTCAACATTGATTTAATTTACTCCTGGCAATTTGCTCCGGGAAGTAATTTATCCATTTCATACAAAAACATTATCGAAACTGATGATGTGGGAATAACAACCATTCCTACATATGATGAAAATTTCAAGAAAATGGTGAAGGATCCACAGACAAACAGCTTATCAATAAAAGTGTTGTATTATCTCGATTATTTATATCTGAAGAAAAAAATCGGTCCAAAATAAATTATCAAAATTTATTGCTGCATTGTATTACACAATTTGAATTGCAGATTTTGGAATTACATCATGTCCCTTCATTCTCAAGTAGACATTGACCAAAGCTTCCACATCTTTTTCACAATAGGTAACAATCCTTTTGAGGTCCTTATCGTTCCAGTACACATCCCACACCATACTTCCGTCAATATCATTCTTAGGACTTGGGATGCCGAGTGCATAAGCGAGCAAGGTCAGTGAAGTATAACTCTTAAAATCGCCGAATTTCCAAAGCTCCATGGTGTCCAGGTGATTTACTTCCCAAGGTTTTCTGCCGGCTATATCAAGCAGCATTGGAATAGGAATTCGGTTGATGACCATTCGACGGGCGATATATGGAAAATCAAATTCCTTTCCATTGTGTGCACAAAGTTTATGATCCTGCTTTGAAAAATGTTTATTCAACAATGCAGCGAATTCCAAAAGCAATTCCTTTTCATCATCACCCGAAAAAGATTTTATTCTCAAGGAAGGAACTCCATCCTGGATGCGGATTATTCCGGTTGATATGCAAACAATTCGTCCGAACTCGGCATAAATTCCCGCACGGTTATAAATATCAGCGGAAGATTCTCCTTCTGGTCTTTTCAAATTTTCAGATTTACGATCCCAAAGTGCTTTGAGTTCATCGGGGCATTGGTCGTATGCGGGATATTGAGGGATGGTCTCAATGTCGAGAAATAGTATGTTTTCTAAGTTATTTATCATTCTGCTATAAAGGCTACAAATTACAAATTTTTACGGATATACGGATTGATTTTGAGCAATCGGCTATTGAAATTAATAAATTAATTTCAATAGAGGTTCAAGACTCTTTTATGAGTTAGGAATTGACGGCCGAAATGGAGCATGGTACCGAGTTGCTTATTCACTGAAATCAGATCTTTTTTAACTTGTTTATAATCACTTCCAATAATCCTGTAAGTGCTTTTCAATTCAACAATGATTTGATCATGAACCAGGAAATCGGAATAATTTCTTTTAATTTTTTTACCCTTGTACATTACGTTTGAAAATTTTTGCTCTGTAAAAAGTATATTCTGGAGTTCAAATTCATGCTGCAAGTCATTCTGGTAAACTGCTTCCGGAAGTCCCCCTCCGAGTTCATTATGCACTTTAAATGCGCAATTAATAATACGATAGCTTAATTCGGGAAATAAAAGTTTGGTAGGCATGAGAAAAATTTATAAAAAGTATAAATGAAAAATGAATTATCATAACGAAATTATAATACAAAATCCAAAAAAACAAATTTTTAAAAAATTTCTGCAATACCAGAAATCCGTATATCCGTAAAAATTTGTAATTTGTAGCCTTTAATTAGATAAGTTTTCCCCCGAAGCAACTACTTGATCATTACTCCGGTTTTATTCAGAACAGGTATCAAAGAAAAATTATCTTCGAGGATACTTTCAGGGAGGAAAAGATATTTTTTGTCGTAGATGGTTTTGTCGACGTAGAAACTTACCCAGTATTCGTTATTCAAGCCAAACACTTCGCGGTCGATAGGTTCTACCAGTGCGGCGCTCATGGGCTCCACTTCATCAAAAAAGTGGCGGAGGACTGAAGTTTTCACTTCTTCACCTTTCAATTCACCGTACCCATGCGAACTAACCAATACGCCGTGGATGCGCTGCTTTTTTAGGTTTATTAAAAATACATCCCAAACAGTAAATTCATTGACCTCTTCACCTGCTTGTACATCAGGCACTACCGCCAGGGCGATATCTTCAACTTTTAATTCCGGAATATCCTTTAACATGTAAACTGAATTTTAAACTTAATATTCAACACAAATATCGGGATTTTGTTACAATTTCAATTTTTCTTTCCATACATTTTGAACACTTCTGCAAGATACACAGGCACATCCAGCAATTGGCCGTCTGCGTCCTTTTCACCGCGGATATGGCCCAGTCGTACAAATACAAGGTTCAAATCAGGGATCACAAAAATATATTGTCCCAAAATTCCTCTGGCATAAATCACTTTCATTCCATCATACTGCGTAAGCCACCACTGGTACCCGTATACTGTATTGGGCTGGCCTCCATCTGTGATTGGAGCAGGTGTTATACATTGATCGACATACGCTTCAGAAATCACCTGTTTACCATTCCATTTTCCCTTGTTGAGAAATAATTTGCCAATGCGTGCAAAATCCTTTGCGGTAGAATAAAAACAACAATATGCTTTTTCGTCCCCATCCTTATGATCAAGACTCCATTGGGCATCCATTTCGGCACCTATTGGTTTCCATAATTTTTCAGAAGCATAATCGCTTAAAGTCGATCCAGTTGCTTTTTCAACTACGAAAGAAAGTAACTGCGTGTTGCTACTCATGTAATTAAATACTTTTCCGGGAGGATCCACTACTTTCAACTTCAGCATTTGCTCTTTGAGATCTGTTCCGTAATAAGCTTCAGTTGTCGGGCTGAACAGACTAGTATATCCTTCATCAAAATTTAAACCTGAACTCATCATCAACAAATGACGAATGGTGAGTTGTTGGTTATCATCGTGACAAAATTCAGGTAAGAAATCACATACAGGTTGATCGAGGCTTTTAATTTTTCCTTCGTCGAGTGCGATTCCAACAAGAATACTTACAATGCTTTTAGCAGCAGAAAAAGAATTTGAAATTGCGCCATCTCCATAACCGTCCCAATATTCCTCAGTGCGAATGGAATCGTCTTGGATTACCACAAAAGCCACCGACTTATACCCTTCAAGTGTTTTTCGTAATTCAGGGGTCAAAGGTTTTTTGTTATAATCACTGCCTATTGCCCAGGGTTCACCTTTTCCGGCTTTCACTGTACGTGTGCTGAACAAATCAAGGTCATCAATATTTACATAATTGTACACAAGAGCCTTGTAGTAATACAACTTGCCAAAAGCCCACAAAAAAATATTCAATACAATTACGACTCCAATCAAAATTTTCCACCACTTCATTTTTGATTTGGCCATATGTCAGATTATTTGTGGAGCGGTTTCAGATATAAATTGGATGCTGAACAAGTCACAGAGATGCTTTTTTAGTTTTGATTTCACTTCTTCCATTGAAACAGCATAACCAAGTTCTGTTTGCATTGAAGTAACAGCCTTATCCTCGATACCACACGGAATGATGTGGTTAAAATACGACATATCAGGGTTCACATTCAAAGCAAATCCATGCATGGTAACCCACCTGCTGCACCTTACACCAAACGCGCAGATTTTTCGAGCCTTCAAAGGATTTTCCCCCTCCAGCCATACTCCGGTGAGTTTGTCAATTCGTGAGCCTTCAATTCCGTATTCTGCAAGCATCCTTATAACTGCCTCTTCCAGATACCGAAGATACAAATGAATGTCATTAAAAAAAAAGTCGAGGTTTAAGATCGGATAGCCCACCAATTGACCCGGTCCATGATAGGTGATGTCTCCCCCCCTGTTAATCTTATAAAAAACGGCTTCATTCTCCATGAGTTGTCGTTCGTCCAGCAACAGATGGTCTTGCTTGCCGCTTTTTCCCAAAGTAAAAACATGAGGGTGCTCACAAAAAAGTAAATAATGAAGTGGCGGGAATTGCTGTTCCGGTAACAAATCACGGTTTGCCATTTTCTCTTTCACAATTGCATTCAGTAACGACTCCTGGTAATCCCAGGTTTTTTTATAGTCAACCAGGCCGAGGTCCTGGAAAATTACTTTTTGCATTTGGGGGAATGGGAGAATGGGTAAATGAGAGAATGGGAGAATTAAGGAATGAGTGAATACTTTTTAGAATTCCGGAACCAAAGGTTTGTTTGCAAGAATTTCTTCCACTTTTTCCATCACATCAGCAGTGAACAGAGGCAACACTTCGATTGCTTCGAGATTTTCTTTCAGTTGCGATACTTTAGAAGCGCCAAGAATTACGGTGCTGACATTAGGATTTTTCAGACACCAGGCGAGTGCGAATTTTGGTAGCGAGCAATTGAGTTGGTCTGAAATGAATTTTATTTTTCTAACCTTTTCAAGTCTTTCTTCTTTCAATGCTCTTTCTTTCAACCATTCCAATCCCTGAATTCCCAAACGGGTATCATCCGGAAATCCGTCAAGGTATTTTCCGGAAAGAATTCCTGAAGCAAGGGGCGACCAAATGGTTGTGCCTAATCCATGATATTTGAAAAGGTGTGTGTACTCATTCTCCATTTTCTCCCGCTTGAACATGTTGTATTCCGGTTGTTCCATAACAGGTCCTATCAGGTTATGTTTGGCTGCTGCCAGATGTGCTTCCATTATTTCAGAAGCATTCCATTCAGAAGTACCCCAGTATAAAATTTTACCCTGCGAAATAAGATTGTGCATGGTCCACACTGTTTCTTCAATCGGTGTTTGTTTATCCGGGCGATGACAAAAAAACAAATCCAGATAATCCACCTGCAAACGTTTCAAAGCTCCATGGCAACCTTCCACAATGTGTTTGCGGGACAGTCCGCGCTGGTTTGGCTTTGGATCGCCTAAACCAAAAAACACTTTACTGGAAACGAGATACGAACTGCGGTCCCAATTTAGTTTTTTAAGGATGTTTCCCATCACGATTTCCGACTGACCGCGGGCGTAAATTTCAGCATTATCAAAAAAGTTAACCCCGTTTTCATATGCGGTGATCATCAGTTCTTCCGCAGTAGCATCGGTTATTTGTTTTCCAAAAGTGAGCCAGCTTCCCAACGATAATGCACTGACCTGAAGGCCTGAAGAGCCCAATTTGCGATATTCCATGTTTCTTAGATTTTATACAAAAGTAAGAAACCTTTCTGAGCTGTGCTTTTTGTGTGCACCTCACCCCTGGCCCCTCTCCGGAATAATATTCCCTTCTATTATTCAAACTTTTGTCCGGAGAGGGGTAGGGTTGTAAAAAACCCTACAATGTCGTCCCGTCATGTCTCACGCAAAAAAAATTGAAACACATAGAAATCATAAGAAAACATAGTAGGTCATAGCACAGTTCGTCCAAAACTATGTTTTCTTATGTCCCTTATGTTTTCTATGTGATAAAAACAAACCCGACCTGGTCGCCACGATTTGTCTCGCTTCTATTAAAACTCGATTTTATAACTCAATATTGGAATCAGAGGTGTTTGATAATATGTTTTTAGCGTGTTTGATTCTTCGTTGAAATAGCGGCCATAAATATTCTTGTAATTTGTCACGTTTTGAATATCCAGTGCAAGTGTTTGTGTTGAATGAGGGCGGTTTCTTTTAACGCTTACGCGGATGTCGGTTCGGAAATAAGCAGGGTATTGAATCGAGTATGCACTTTCTTCCATATACACCGCGCCTTGTCCGGGAAGTGCAGCAGAAGCAGCCAGATCGATTGGAGTATCGCGGAAACCACCACGGTAAGTAGTCTTAATGTTCAAGCCGATGATGCGGTTGCGAAATTTGCTGCCGGTACTAATTTCCTTTCCTGCGGTAAAACACATACTGTAATTTCCATTGTATTTCGTGTTTCTTAACACACCATCCGAACCTTTGTATTTGGAATCATACAATGAACCGGAAAAAAGAAAATAATAATTCTTTTTCATGAATTGCTCAAGAGTTAACTCCAAACCGTAATTGCGTCCGGTTCCTTCATTATCCAATGGTTCTGTCACATAACCATCACTCACATTAATCATTGAAAAGGAATTCTGAACATCGCTTCTTACAGGAATGTTGCTCAGGAACTGATAATATGTTTCTGCTTTAAGCCGCAACGATTCAGTCAGCAATCTGTCATACCCTGCTACCAAGTGTTGCGATTTACTGAAACCAAGATCTTTGTTCGTCACAGAACCATCGGGTTGTTTCGCAAAATAAACTCCTGTTGGCTGTAACTGACTGTGAAGTCCGTAGCCTAAACTAACCGATTGCCGTTTGTCGATATCGTATTTTATTGCAGCCCTTGGTTCAATACTGAAACTGTTGTTATATGCCAGCTGGAAATAATGCAAACCGGTATTGAGCGATAGTTCGGGAGTCAGGTAATACCGCGACTGAGTGAACAATTGAACTGTATAGGTATTTCCTTTATCGTTGATAGTTTGTCTCACTGCATCAAGATCCTGATCATACGCATTCTGATTCACAACAAAACCAATCCTGTTTACAATAATTCCTGAACGGATGCTGTGTCTTGCATTGAATTTGTGATTTAGAGTAGTGCTAAGAGTAATCTTGTGCTGATCAGAAACTTCATCATGAAACTGTTTTGAATTGTAAGCATCATCAAGGCGGTAAGCTTCATAACCCAAATCAACTCCTGAGAACAAAACCACAGATTTAAGATAAGTCTCAGGAGCAAGAAAAATAGTATGAGTGATTCCGGCTGCTCCGGTATTGGATGTGAAATCGGAACTGTAACGTTCACCATCATCTTCCCATTCCGATGAATCCTTCTTAGGTGTATACAATTGTGAACTCAACCCTCCGAAACCAAATAACGAAAAGGAACCATATTTTTTTGTTGGCAGGAATACATTAAAACTCAAATCCTGGAAATTATTTGTACCTGTCCCTACATTCACTCCTATTTTATCTAAAATGGATAAAGTGGAATAACGGTAGTTAATTAAATACGAACCATTGTATCCTTTTTTAAATGGCCCTTCCGCTGCAAGATCCAATCCAAGGAACCCGGCCTGAATTGTATATTCAGTTTTTTCATTATTTCCTTTTCGCAACCTGATATCAAAAACACCACTCAATGCATTTCCATATTCAGCGGGAAATGCACCGGTAAGGAAATCAGAGTTAGACATTACCTGCGCACTAAGAATTGAAATTCCACCACCTGCGGCTCCGGGAATCGCAAAATGATTGGGATTGGGAATTTCCACTCCTTCCATTCTCCACAACAACCCACTAGGAGAATTTCCACGGATTGAAATATTGTTATTGCCATCATCTGCTGCTACCACTCCGGCGAATGAGCTTGCCATTCTTCCGGGATCATTCACTGCAGCTGCATATTTTTGTGTTTCTTCCACTGAAAATGTACGGGAGCTAACAGTAGTCATTTCGTTGATGGCTTTGCTTTTATCCTGCTTGTAGGTGATTTCGATTTCATTGCCCTGCACAAAATTTTCTTCCATCGCAATATTAAGCACCACTTCCTTTCCGGAGTTAACAATAATATTCGGAAGAAGTATTTCCTTATAACCCAAAAATGTGATACGAAGGGTATACTTTCCAACCGGGACTTTTGAAATTTTAAAATTCCCATCCATATCCACAGCTGTTCCCAAAAGTGGATCGGTATTAAGTATGACAACATTTGCCCCAGGAAGTGGAGTTGTGGATACTTTGTCGGAGACATTACCCCGGATTGTTTGAGTAAGTTGCTGAGCAGACAGATTATTTCCTGTTAATGAAGAAATCAGGGCCAGGATGAAAACAATTCTCTTAAACATATGGATTAATTTTTTACAGTTTAATCCTATGACACCTGATCAGGATGTTACCCCTATTGGGTTGATGCTTTTTTGAAAATTAAAGAGAAGGTTAAATGAAACTAAATTCTAAAAGAATCGCAAAGCTACTTTTCCTCCAAGCCACATTTGCAGATGCAGGTTTTCTTCTTCAAAAGTTTGGTCGTAAAAAATATTGGGATTGTATATGGAAAAAATATCGGGGTATGTGGTTACATCTGATTCTGTGAGCTGTCCATTTACTGTCACACCGAAAGCCAGTGACACATTTTTTGCGAGCTTGGTATCAATTCCCATGTATCCTTTGTTAAGCAAATTTATATTCTCCAAAATATCAGCCTTCACTATTTGGGAGGAAGTGACATCGAAATCCAATAATGTTTTCTTGCTAAGGCGGATGGAACTTCCTATACCATAACCGAAACTCCACAACATAGAATCTCCGCTGAACGGATCCATTCCGGCTGTAAGTATATTATGAAATGCATTTACCCCGGTTCGAAAAGCGACGTTGACCATAAAAATTTCATCGGCTGACAGCTCCAGTTTATGATAACCATTATGCACATAACTTAGAAATCCAACAGGAACTCCTTTAGCGGACTTTGCAATATTGATGAATCCCAATTGTGACCCGCTTAGATGTCCGGCATAATTCAAAAACCCAAGCTGTACTCCTGAAACAGTATCGGTTACCACGTTGCAAAAACCCGCAATCTGAATGCCTGACATTGATTTCCCTGCCACATTACAAAATCCTGCTAACTGCACTCCAAAAGTAGTATCAAGTGTAGTATTTGAAAATCCTGCAATTTGAACACCTTCTGACTTTGCACTTAAATTCATGAATCCTGCGATTTGCACACCTTCCAGCTTTGACCGTACCATATTTGAAAGACCTGCAATTTGTACCCCCTCAACATCCCTTCCAACAAGGTTTGCAAGTCCTGCAACCTGTACATATTTAACATCACTTTTATTCACATTAAAAAGCCCACCGAGTTCCGCCTTCGTAACTCCCATCGAAACACCTCCCAACACATTGAAGGAATATTCATTGATTACATTTCCGCTCAATTTTAAATTGGTTCCAATTGAAGGAACAAGTGACACCTGGTACTTTCGGTAAAGAGTATCTTTTATATTTTGCGCGTTTGGTTCTGCTTCAAGGTTTGTAAAAAACGTTTCAACAGTGTTTTCAGCTGACATTGACAAGCTGTCGATATTCACTTGGGGAGCTACCGGTTCCACAACTTTTTTCAAAATCAAATTTATATATGCCGGAGATTCCGAAGCAATAGTAATGATAGTATCTACATAACCCTGTTTGCTGATGTGAAGCGAAAGTGGCAGTTGCTTGTCGGAAAATTTTATCCGGTAATAACCGTAATCATTTGTAACCGTGGATTCGAGTGAGGCTTTGTCATAAATACTGACCCAGGGAATTGGAATACCATTTTCATCTCTCACATAACCGCTGAAGGTAAAAGATTCTGGTTGCTTAACCGGTTTGTTGACTTGTTTTGACGGCTGAAGAATCACATACCCGCTTCGTTCCTTGTATTCCAGTTTGCCGGCAAAAATACTGTTCAAAATTTCCCTCACCGGTTTGTTGGTAAAGTTTCCTGTGACAAGTTTTCCCGGATCAAGAATAGCGGGATTGTATGAAAAATTAAATTTTGCTAGTTGCGAGATTGTATTTAAAACGGCATCCGTCCGCTCGTTTGTAAACCTGATGGTGATAGTACGTTCAAGAGCAGGTTTGTTCGGCTGTGCATTTACATTCACAATTCCTGATATAAAAAGAAAAACTACGATAAAAGATTTCATGGTGAAGACCGGTGAAGTACTTTTACTCCTCACATACTTTTCCATCCAATATAATCTTTTTATTATCCCTCGAAACTTTCAACTGCAGTGTTTCAGCAATAATATCTACAATCCTATCCGCATTTTCATTTTTGAATGTAGCTGTCAGATGACATGATTTGATTACATCAGCAATGCTGATTTGTGTTCCATACACTTCATTCAGCTTCTGAGCTACTGCCTCGAGTGATGCATTTTCAAAAACAAAAATTTTAGTTTTGTAAGCTGTAGCATTTGTATCGGCCTTTGCTACTTTAATAAATTTATCAAGGGTTTTAATATATATTCCTTCCTCCCCCTTTTTCAATATAAGGGACTCTTTGTTTAAGGATGTGAGCGCCACTTCTCCATCTGTTACGTATACCACCAACGAATCACTTCCATCGGGAGCCTTAACATTAAATGCTGTACCGATATCCCGAATTATTACATTACCAGCTAATACTTCAAAAGGTCTGTTCTTATCAGCAGCAAGTTCGAAAAATGCTTCGCCGTGAAGTTCTACAAACCGTTTATTTTTGGAGAAAGCATATGTAAGCTTAGAATTTTTGTTCAGTACCACCTGACTGCTGTCGGGTAATGGCAGTTCCTTTACTGAATCAGAACTTGATACTATAACCGGGTTAGCGGTATTGTTTTCCGTAATTTTATACGCGGCAAATGCGACTCCTGCTACGAAGAGTATCATGGCAGCCACACGAATAAATTCATACCTGTTGTTTTCAGATTTTAGCTGGCGAACTTTTCCGGCAGGTTTTTCTGAATTAATTTCCTTCTTTAATTTTTCCCAGGCTGCGTCTGTATTAAATTGTTCCAGGTGTTGTACTTCCGGAACTTTGATAAACAATTTGTGCATTTTATTGAAGTAAACCGCGTTTTCCGGATTCAATAATTTCCACGCATCAAGTTCTGCCTGCTCGGAAGTTGTGGCTTCCTGCGAAAGCACTTTAGCTATGAGAGTATCTATGTATTCCTGGTTATTCAAAGTAAATTTTTTGTCAAATTTTAAACTTTATTGTTTCTTATTTCCTCTTGTTTTATCAACTGATAAATCCTGCAAATGCAATCCAGATTAAAAAATCTTTTAGCTGTTTACGAAGTAATTTCAATGCTTTCCCCATATGATTTTCAACTGTTTTTGGTGAAATTCCAAGGTGATCCGCTATTTCAGAATATTTCATTTCACTAAACCGGCTTAACTTGAATACCATTCTGCATTGTTCCGGCAAATGGTTGATGGCAACCTGGATTTGATGTCCGAGTTCCTTTCCCGAAAGGGTATCTGCAGTAGTTTCTTCTCCTTGTTCAAAACCATTTGATTGTTCCCCGGCATAAGAGCGTCTTACATTCCGGTGACGGATTTTGTTCAGGGCAGTGTTGTGTACTGACCGGTACAAATACGATTTCAGTGAGACGGTTATTTGCAACGTGTTTCTTTTTTCCCAGATAGCAATCATTGATTGTTGCACCACATCTTCCGCTTCATCGGCATCGTTCACAATGTCATTCGCATATCGGCACAAGCGTTCATAATAATGTTTGAACAACTTCTCAAACATATTTTGATCACCCGATTTGAGGGCTGCAACGATGACTGAATCTTCCGGTAGCACGCGATAAAATACTTCGGTGTTAAATTAGAAAATTTCAGGATCATCCCCCACGGGTTTGCAGTTATGACACCTACATGTGGCGCCTACCCCTATCCGGAAACCAAATATTTATAAGTTTGAAATGTTCAGATATAAATAATCATATATGTCTGTTTTTCAATTATATACGATAATAAAATATACCAGATTTTTTTGCTGTGGCGCATAATATACAGTCGCGCACATGTAATAAATTGATTTAGCGTAATTTTGCCGCTTATTCCAAATTACCATGCGTTTCGCAATTTTATTGTGTTTTATTATCAGTACTTCGTTTCTGCGGTTGCCTTCGCTGCATGCACAGGATCTTCCTTTTTCAGAGCGATTTTTCCCTAACAGTCCGGATTCCCTGAAAAATGCACAGATAGAACTTCAGAATGGGGATGATTATTTTTATTCGGGGAATACTGCCATTTACAAATTTGCCATTCAGCATTATGAAAGCGCAAATAAATTCAACCACTACAATGCTTCTTTGAATTATAAACTTGGAGTCTGTTATCTGATGGCTCATCAAAAGGATCTTGCATTAACTCATCTTCAAAAAGCAATTGAATTAAATCCTGAAGTCGAATCAGAAGCTTATTACTACCTGGGGTTGACGTACCAGATGATGCTGCGATGGGATGAAGCCATCACACAATATTTTCATTACGGTGAATTGGTAAAAGGAACTGAGCCGGTTGGAAATGTAAATCGTCGTATTGAAGAATGCCGCAACGGAAAAGAAATTTTGATGAAGCCGGTGCGTGTGAAAATTGAAAATCTTGGTGCCACCATTAATTCCAAAGGACCGGAATATACTCCTCTGATTACAGCTGACGAATCGGCATTATTTTTTACTTCACGTCGTCCGGGAAGTACCGGTGATGAAACAGATATTGACGATCTGGAATACTATGAAGATATTTATACAAGTGAAAAAATAAATGGTCAATGGACCGTTGCAAAAAATCTTGGACCAACTGTAAATACTCCATTGCATGATGCAGGTGCAGGACTTTCCACCGATGGACAAATTTTATTTGTTTTTAAAGGTGGTCGTAACAATGGTGATATCCTGATATCGAATAAAAATAAAGGAGATTGGTCAATACCTGTTGATCCCGGTAAATACATCAACACAAAATATCACGAGTCGTCGGCTTGCCTTTCGCCGGATAAAAGCACGCTGTATTTTTCCAGTGATCGTCCTGGTGGTTACGGTGGAAGGGATTTGTATAACAGCCAGTGGGATTCCACAAAAAAAATATGGGGGCCTGCAGTGAACATGGGTAAAGTAGTAAATTCAGAATATGACGAAGAGGGAGTTTACATGCACCCGATTGGAAATACATTATACTTTTCCTCTAAAGGACATACCAGCATGGGAGGATACGATGTTTTTTACAGCACATTATTAAATGGCAACTGGCAAAAACCTCTGAATGTGGGATACCCGGTAAACACTCCGGATGATGATGTGTATTTTGTGATTTCAGCCAACAGTGATCATGCGTATTATGCTACTGTGAAGGATGACACATTCGGCGAAACTGATCTTTACCGAATCACTTATCTAGCGGAAGCTGATAAACCAATATCAAGAATGATGGTGTTGAAAGGTATGATCACCGACGCGACTACCGATTTACCAATGGCAGCAACCATCGAAATCGTAGACCTGAATAAACAGGAACACATTGGAAATTACAGCAGCGATAGCAAAACAGGAAAGTACCTCATCTCACTTCCTGCAGGAAAAAAATACGGGGCGTTTGTATATTCAAAAGGTTATTTATTTGAATCTACATATTTTGATGTCGCTGATTCCATTACTTACGTAGAAAATATTTACGATGTAGCACTGAAACCGATGGAAACAGGAAGTGATGTGGTTTTAACCAACATTTTTTTTGATTCCGGATCACCGGAAATCAAGAAAGAATCGGAACCTGTTTTGAAAGATCTTGCAAAGATTATGACTGACAATCCCACTCTTACCATTGAAATTTCCGGGCACACTGACAACGAAGGTGATGATAAGCTCAATCTCAAATTATCAGAGAACAGGGCGAAGAATGTAGTCGAATTTATGATTGCACAAGGAATCAGTAAAGAACGTTTATCCTACAAAGGTTATGGTGAAACCAAACCACTTTTCCCCAACAATACTCCTGAAAACAGAATGAAGAACCGGAGGATTGAGTTTAAGGTCAATTCGAAATAGCGGCAGAAGGCAGCAGCAGGTGGCAGTTATGATTTAGGTTTGAATTTTTCGGGATGCATTGCCATTCCTCCTAACATTTTTCCTACATGTTTGTATTCTTCAACAAGTGCATTGTATTTATCCGAAGAAATATAATTACAATCTTTTGAAAAATCCAACCAAATTAACGTCTCGCTACACTCCCCATCTGCTTCGGTCATTTTCAGAGTGAATAATTTTGGGTATTTTCTCTTTCGATAACCTTCTCCAATATTTGCACATACGGATCTTGATGCTCTTCTTATCTGATCAGTTAGTGAATATTTTTCTTCCAAAGGAAATGCTTTTGAAATCCCAAAAATTTCCATCGCCAATTTATAAGCAACCTTATAAACATTCAGGCTTTTGAATCCATCTTCCATATTAAAAAGTATATAAAAAGTATATAAAATAATTGCTACTTCTCCCCACCACTGACTTGTCGAAGTGTTGAAGCGACAAAGGTATACTGTAAAACCAAAATTCTGTCGCCGCCAACTGCTACTGCTGCTATACTCTAATAACAATAACTGCAGCTGCCAACCGCCGCTGCCGCTATTCCTATATTTTCGACAGCTCTCCTTTAAGAAAATCAATCACCTTCACTTCAGTAGCATCAATGTTACGGATTTCGGAAAGGTACCAGGAAACCCAGTCGCCGAAATGGATGAGGTAAAGTGATTTCTGGAGTTGTGTTTGTCCTTTGGAATAGACTTCAAAAATGTAAGGAGTATATTTCAGCACAATAGATTTTGTAAGTTCCATACGTGCTTTGGTGCGTTCGTAATCATTTTCATTACGGAAAAACACCACTGCAATTTTATCGTTTGGCTGCGTCCATCCTACCAGTTCATTATGATTCATTTCAGGTAATGCATGGTGCCAGCAAAGCATTTTTGAATTTTCATTTATCTGCTGACGGAAGCGGGTACATACAGCTTCATAATTTGCCTGGCTATAAATAACTGGAAGGTGTTTGTGCAATTTCTCGGCAAGATAATATGCTTCTGCACATACATGTTCTTCTTCATGATCGAGTAAATGAATGCAAGCTTCAAGATCTGTTTTATACCAATCACCGATTAAACCAAATCCATTCAGCACATAAAATAATTGTGTGAAAGAATATGCCAGGCAAGCGCGTGGTGGCATTCCTCCCGGGATCACGATCATGTCATATCCATTCGCTTTCGCAAGTTCTTTTACTTTACCACCTGATGTTACACACACAATTTTAGCACCGCGCTCCATTGCAATTTCCATTGCAGCAAGAGTTTCTTCGGTGTTGCCGGAATATGACGACACAATAACCAGTGTGTTCGCATTTACGAAGGATGGTAAGAAATAATCTTTGTTAACCACCAGTGGCACTTTGATTTCCTGATCTACGATTTGAGAAATTATACTGCCTCCTATCCCGGAACCACCGAGACCTGTGATAAGAACGTTTTTAATTTCATTAGCAGGTTTGGTAAAAGTTGCCTTCTCACCAATATCAATTGCCTGACGGAGTTGTGCCGTAAAAGATGCTATCAATTCTTTCATGTTGTGTGGTATTTGGTTGCGGACAAAAATATGAAATATAAAGGTGATTGTTTTGTGGCTAAGGCATCTTTTGATACTCTGCAAGCATGACTGTTTAATATCCTGCTCTGGAAAAGTAAATAACACTAAAATGATTGATAATGACTGTAGTTACGAGCAACTTGCGGTTGCCTCAGACTACAGTTTTGCGCCTTCTTTTTCTGACTCGGTCAGGATTGCGGATTGCAGGCGAATGGATTCGTCATGGATCTGGATAAATATATTCCTCACAAATTCACGGTAAAGCCCCATTTCATCGGCTTTATGCATGCATTGTTCGATCACTTCCTTCCAGCGCTCCAGCTGAAGTATACTTACATTATGTTCCTTTTTCAAATCCCCGATTTCCCGGGCAAGGTCCATTCGCAAACTCAGATTGGAAAGCAGCAGATTGTCTATTTCATCAATTTTTTTACGAATATCGGCCATACGGTTTGTCACGACCTCCTGGGTAAATCCGGGGTTTCGCAACTTCAGGGCATCAATCAGACTTTTCAATCCTTGAGGAGTAACCTGTTGCTGCGCATCACTCAAAGCTTTGGAAGGATCGCGATGTGTTTCGATCATCAGTCCGTCGAGATTCAGATCGACTGCCTGTTGAGCCACCATCTGTAAAAGCGAAGTAGTACCAGCAATATGGCTGATGTCACAAATTACCGGAAGGTCAGGGAAAAGGGATTTTAGTTCATAAACCAACTCCCAGCGAGGGGCATTCCGGTATTCGGAATGCTCAAAAGTGTAGAATCCGCGGTGAATTGCAGCAAGCTGTTCCAGTCCTACGTTTGAAAATCGCTCGATTGCACCAATCCAAAGTTGTAAATCGGGATGCAAGGGATTTTTAATCATCACCGGAACATTTACTCCCCGAAGTGATTCAGCCAGTTCCTGCACCAGGAAAGGGTTTACAGTAGTTCTTGCGCCGATCCATAAAATATCCACCCCATATTTAAGGGCCTGTTCCACGTGGCGCGGAATAGCTACTTCGGTAGTTACCCGCATTCCTGTAGTGGCTTTTACTTTCGCAAGCCATTGCAATGCTTCCTCACCTTTACCTTCAAACTGATTAGGCCGGGTCCTGGGTTTCCAGGCTCCTGCCCTATAAATGGCATTTGGAAAAAGGGATACGATTTGTTCAGCCGTTTCCAGTACCTGGTCTTCCGATTCTGCACTGCAGGGACCTGCTATGAGCGATCGTTCGCTGCCGTTTCCCAACCAACCCGAATTTACTTTGATTGTCTGTTTCATTTTTAAGGATGAATTAATTATGCCACCCAACGTTTTGACTTCTTCATGAACCTTACAAATAAATAACAAGCCAGAAGCACTAACAACGAAGTTACGAATAACATAATAGAATTCTGTACTACTTCCATTCCCTTATTCTCATACAGGTTCTTTACAACAAGTAACACTGCCCCAGTAAGCCAAATGTATGTGGTAGTGTATTCCTTAATCATAACACGTCTCCAGTTAAAGTCCATTGACGACATAGTTTCGGAAATGCCTTTCAGGTTAGGAATCCACCTGTTTGTTTTTGAAGTATACTCATCATATGCAGCTCCGAATTTATTGCGAAGAAAATTTTCTTCTGCCCTGACAATAGCCTGGTAAAAAAATAAAAACAACGGGATCATCAACGCCATGAAGAAAAGTGAATTCGACATTATTCCCAATCCGATAATCACCAGGATGTTTCCGACATATAACGGATTGCGGCAATGTGTAAATATGCCTTCAGTGACCAATCCTTCCGCATATATCTGCCTGTTTTTACCACCTCGTATAATGTACACCAATCCAATTGTTGCAACCCTGATCAACTGGCCGCTCATTGCTACTGCAAATCCAAGAATGAGTGGTACATACATGGAACCGAATACTTTTTGTGAAGGAACAAACAAAAGGAAATAAAAAACAGGGAAGAGGAAATTCCTGTAATGAAATAAAATATTGCCAATTTTTACCATGTTATTTCTTAGTTATTAACCCGGTGAAATTATACCATTTAAAGAACACTTCTGTAGAAGAAAACCCACAGCGTTTTAACATGGTCACGTTTTCTGACAAACGATAAGGGATCAATACATTTTCCAGAGCTTCGCGTTTTTGTGAAATTTCCATTTCACTGTAATTATGTCTGCGTTTCATATCGTAATAATACTTGATGAACAACCGGTTAAAAAGTGAATCTTCACCAAGAACTTTTTCGATCAAAATAAGGCATCCGTTTTCATTCAGCTGCGCACAAATTGATTTCACAAGTTCCTCCCTGTATAAAGGTCTCACAAATTGCAATGTGAGACACAGAATCACTACTGATGCATTTTCAAGTTTTACACCCTGGTTTAAATCGGCATATTGAATATCAAATTTTCGTTTGACACCGGCTTCCTTAAAATTCATTTTACAACGCTCCACCATCTCGGGTGAATTGTCGATGCCAACAAAATTCACATCGTTTGAAATCATGTGATCCATCCCCAAAAGGGTAGTGCCCGTAGAGCAACCGAGATCGTAAATGTTCGTACCCGGAGTTGCAAAATCAACTACTTGTTCCCCTATCATACGCTGCATTTCATCGTAAAAAGGAACTGAGCGGGATACCATGTCGTCAAAAACTTTGACCACATTTTCTCCAAACTTAAAATCGGGAACTGCTTTCAATTCCGCATCAAATACTTTGTCGTTTTCAGATTTTATTTTGTTTGCCATGGCAATTGTGAGTGGTTAAGTAAAGCGTTGGATAAGGCAACTGTTTTCAAAATTCAATATTTAATGCGAAGAACGAAAAAAATAAGGAGCGCAAATGTAAATGAGTTATTCTGTTTAATACATGAAGTTAGTCAGTCACTCTTACGAGTCCGACAATCCATTTATTTCAGAAATATACTAAAAAATCCTCTATTTTTAAGCATCTTTGCGCTAATAAAGTGACTGAAATTGTTTACTAAGATATTATGAATCAGAAATTTAAGGTCCTTGACGCCAAAATTGCCGCTGCCCATGCTGCGGGAGGGAAAAAGCGAATTGAAGCACAACACAAGAAAGGTAAATTGACCGCTCGTGAGCGTCTCCATTTTCTCCTCGACGAAGGTTCCTTCGAAGAAATTGGAATGCTGGTTACTCATCGTTCCCGCGACTTTGGTCTGGAAAAAGAAGTATATCCAGGAGATGGCGTGGTAACAGGTTATGGCACCATTGACAACAGGCTTGTATATGTGTTTTCACAGGATTTCACAGTTTTCGGAGGATCCCTATCGGAAACTCACGCTGAAAAAATCTGCAAAATCATGGAACTGGCCATGCAAAACGGAGCTCCAGTAATCGGACTCAACGATTCAGGTGGAGCCAGGATTCAGGAAGGTGTGGTTTCACTAGGAGGCTATGCGGATATTTTTTACAGAAACACCCTGGCTTCAGGAGTGATTCCACAGATCAGCGCTATCATGGGACCCTGCGCCGGAGGAGCTGTATACTCACCTGCCATCACTGATTTTATAATGATGGTGGAAAATACTTCATACATGTTTGTCACAGGCCCAAACGTGGTGAAAACAGTTACACATGAAGAAGTGACTTCAGAAGAACTTGGCGGTGCATCCACGCATTCCACAAAATCAGGTGTGACGCATTTTTCATGCGCCAATGAAATTGAATGCATCAACAACATTAAAAAACTGTTCAGCTATATTCCTTCCAATTGCGAAGAAACGCCGCCATTTGAAACATATGATGGAGGTGATGAAAAACGTATAGCCCTCAACGATATAATTCCTGCAAATCCGAATCAGCCATACGACATTCGCGAAGTAATCGGCAGTGTGATTGATTCCGATTCCTTTTTTGAAGTGCATAAAAATTTCGCTGAAAATATTGTGGTAGGATTTGCACGTATTGCAGGTCGCAGTATCGGTATTGTAGCGAATCAGCCTGCATACCTTGCCGGTGTACTCGACAATCATGCTTCCACAAAGGCCGCCAGGTTCGTCAGGTTTTGCGACTGTTTTAATGTGCCCCTACTAGTGTTTGAAGATGTTCCGGGATTTCTTCCTGGCACTGATCAGGAATGGAATGCGATTATTACCAATGGTGCGAAATTGCTCTATGCGTTTTGCGAAGCTACCGTTCCACGTATCACAGTAATTACCCGTAAAGCATATGGCGGAGCATATGATGTGATGAATTCCAAACACATTGGTGCCGACATGAATTACGCATGGCCCACTGCAGAAATTGCTGTAATGGGAGCCAAAGGCGCGGCAGAAATTATTTTCAAAAAAGAAATTTCAGAAGCTGCCGATCACGAAGGAAAATTGAAGGAAAAAGAAAAAGAATATACCGATATGTTCGCTAATCCATATAAAGCTGCTGAACGTGGCTATATCGATGAAGTGATTCTTCCTGAACAAACTCGCGAGAAGCTCATTAAGGCATTCAAAATGCTTGAGAATAAAGTTGCAGTTTTGCCGAAGAAGAAGCATGGGAATATTCCGTTGTAATTAGTCGGCAGTCGGCAGTCGGCAGTCGGCAGTTTTGATTTTAAAAAAAATAAAAATTCATTTAACCATCACATAACTTTTCCAAAATATTTATTTATCCTTTATCATCAATCATTTATCATCGTTAAATAATGAATATTTTATTACTCGGATCCGGTGGGAGGGAAAATGCACTTGCGTGGAAGATGTCGCAGAGTGTGCGGTGTGAGAATTTATATATTGCGCCGGGTAATGCGGGTAGCTCACGGTTTGGAACAAACGTTGCAATAGGTGTCAATGATTTTCCTGCTATCAAATCTTTTGTAATCGAAAAAAATATTTCAATGGTTGTGGTGGGTCCTGAAGATCCATTAGTAAATGGTGTGCGTGATTTTTTTGAAGGAGATGGGGCACTGAAACATGTTCCGGTAATTGGTCCGGATAAAGTAGGTGCACAGCTGGAAGGCAGTAAAGATTTTTCAAAAAAATTCATGCAACGTCATGGAGTTCCTACAGCTACATATGCAAGTTTTACAAAAGACACTCTTGAAAAAGGTTTCGTATTTCTTGAGTCTCTTAAAGCGCCTTACGTACTGAAAGCGGATGGTCTTGCAGCAGGAAAAGGTGTGTTGATTTTGTCGGATTTACAGGAAGCGAAAAGAGAATTGCGATCGATGCTCGAAGATTCAAAATTTGGCTCGGCTGGCAATACTGTTGTTATTGAAGAATTTTTATCAGGAATAGAAGTCAGTGTTTTTGTGTTGACAGATGGGAAATCGTACCTCATCCTGCCCGAAGCGAAGGATTACAAACGTATCGGAGAAGCCGACACCGGTTTGAACACCGGAGGGATGGGGGCTGTTTCGCCCGTTCCTTTTGTGGATGCCGCCTTCATGGAAAAAGTGGAGAAGCGTATCATCCGTCCGACCATCGATGGATTGCAAAAGGAAAATATTTTATACAAAGGATTTATTTTTATTGGATTGATGAATGTAGGTGGAGAACCGATGGTGATTGAATACAACGCGCGCATGGGAGATCCTGAGACTGAAGCTGTGGTACCACGTATAAAAAATGACCTGGTGGAATTGTTTGATGCGGTTGCCAAAGGAAAATTATCGGAACATAAAATCAATGTCGATCCGCGTACAGCCGTAACCGTTATGCTGGTTTCAGGAGGGTATCCGGGAGATTTTGAAAAGGGTAAAGTAATCAACGGTTTCGAAAACTGTAATGATAGTTTAGTCTTTCATGCAGGTACTGCAATGAATGATGGCCAGGTTGTGACTTCCGGTGGAAGGGTAATAGCAGTGACTTCTATGGGGAATAACATCAAGGAGGCTCTTCAAATTTCAATGAAGAATGCGGAAGCAATCCGGTATGATAAAAAATATTACCGGAAAGATATCGGGAAAGACCTGATGTGAAGAAGAAGCAAATAAGAAATGATGAATTTCTGTTTCCCGGTAAATCAGGGTTTACGAAATCATTTCAAGAAAACGCAGGTATTACTTTTTATCGGCGTTATCAGCCAGAAAATTGTTGCCGCCTTTACGGGTTTTCTCACCATACCACAACCAAAATGCAGTTCCAATGAAACCCACAGAGATAAAGAAAATATTTGCATAAGGCCCAATCGGTTTAACTACCGAAAATATCCATTCAAACATTGATGCTATTCCATGCCAAACTGCGTCCATAGTGTTATTAATTTTGTGGCAAAAATACTCCATTTTTCAAACCCGCGCAATTTTTTCACCTTTGAGGTGCCAAATAGGTTAATCATAATCGCAAACACTTGATTCTCAATTTATTTAAAAATTCCCAGCCAGTCGCCTTTATTTTAGTTCCGGTATTTCTGGCTGCAGCCTGGATATCGGCTTCTTATGGAGATAGCACATTCCTGGTATCGAACCCGATGCCTCTTTACAACATCCTTTACAGCTTTATCGGCAGTCTTCCGGCCTGGGCAGGAGGCACATTTGGGTTCTTTTTAACCCTTTCCCAGGTGTTCCACCTCAATTTTATTGTCAATAAACACGAGGTACTTTATAAAAATTCCTACTTGCCGGCGCTCTTCTATTTATTGTTCGTCTCCATGATTCCGCAATTCCTCACTTTTCACCCGGTATTGATAACCAACACCATACTCCTTTTTGTGTTGGATAAACTCTTCAAAGTCTATAAGAATCCGGCGGCCATGTCGCTGGCGTTCGATAGTTGCTTTTTGATCGGACTGGCCACACTCTTTTACCTGCCTGCCATTTCATTCTTCCTTCTTTTCGCCATCAGTATCCTCATTCTCAAAACATTCTCATGGCGCGATTGGCTGGTAGGGCTGATCGGCTTGTCGCTTCCGTTTTTCTTTACGTTCATTTATTATTTCTGGAGTGACGATCTTGGCACTTTTGCTCAAAAATTCTTCCTGAATAACATTCGACAGCTTTGGGACACGAGCGGACTTGTTTTACAGGGTTACCGAATCACTCTTGCGGTAATTTCCGTTCTTTTCGTGCTTACTTTGATTCGAATCCGTCAGCATTTCTATAAAAACGTGACACGTATCCGCAATTTTCAGCAGGTGATATTCATTCTTCTCGGAGTGGCATTACTCTCCCTGATTTTCACCTCTGGCTCTGCAGCAGTTTACCGTTTTTCCATCCTGGTAATTCCAATCGCGGTAATGATTTCATATTATTTTCTTGCCGCTAAAAAGAAATGGTGGACCGAACTATTGTTTTGGGTTTTGCTTGGGTTGGTAGTTTTTAATCATGTTAACGTGCTTTAAAAAAAAGTGACGAGTGGCGAGTAGCGAGTGACGAGTGTGGGATGGTCTAAATTTCACAGCAAATACCATGATTAAAAAAGTGACGAGTGGCGAATAGCGAGTGACGAGTTTAGGGTGAGCTAAATGTCACGGCAAATGCCATGATGAAAAAAGTGACGAGTGACGAGTGATGACTCAGAACGGATGTTGAGCAAAAGCCAAAATATTGAATATCATCACTTTAGTTGTTACTTGCTGCTTTTTCCCAACCATAACCTAGTAACGTCGATTTAAACTCGTCACGCGCCACTCGTCACGCGCTACTTGTCACTTTGTCAGGGATACCGTACTTTTGTATCTCTAAAATTGAAAAGATGAAATTTGGTGTAGTAGTTTTCCCGGGATCTAATTGTGACAGGGATATGCAGTATGTTTTAGGCGATGTGATGGGCCACCAAGTTGAAATGCTTTGGCATAAAGAACACAGTCTTCGCGGTTGTGATTTTATTATTTTACCGGGAGGTTTTTCATACGGTGATTATTTACGTTCTGGAGCCATCGCGCGTTTTTCTCCAATTATGCAAGAGGTGATGGAATTCGCCGATAAGGGTGGATATGTTTTAGGAATCTGCAACGGATTTCAAATTCTTACCGAAGCACATTTGCTTCCAGGAGTGTTGATGCACAACAACAGTCGTAAATTTATTTGCAACAATATTTACATGCGTGCTGAAACAGATGAGTGTCTTGTTTCTTCTAAATTTAATGTCGGTCAGGTCATCAAAGTTCCAATCGCTCATGGCGAAGGAAAATATTTTGCAGATGATGCGACTATCAAATCATTGAAAGAAAATAACCAGGTGATTTTCCGTTATTGCGACGTCAATGGTAAATTATCAGATGCTGCAAATCCAAACGGAGCAACTGATCACATTGCAGGTATCTGCAATTTAAACCGCAATGTTTTTGGTATGATGCCGCACCCTGAAAGAGCTTCTGATTCTGTTTTAGGAAATACTGATGGAAGAATTGTTTTTGAGTCCATCATGAATATGGCCGGAGTGTAAAAAAGTCGGCAGTCGGCAGTTTTTAAAGGCAAAAAATAAATTTTTTTTAATAGTATAATTTCGGCATATTAATTTTCCGAAGTACATATTATTTCATTCAAAACTTTCGGCAAATGCTTTCTCAATTCCTACCGGTGACAGTTGACCGGTAACCGCTGACTAATTTTCGGTTCTCAAAATTTCAAGCGGCGGTTTATTCACTACTTCACGACTATTTACCAGGCCGATAAAAACGGTGGTGGAAGTTATTGCCAGGTAGCAAATCAACAGTGGATAAGGATTGGGGGTGAGAATGGTGTTGAAGCTGTATTGAGCAAGGGCCATGTTTAACACTATGGAAATCGCTATCCCCGTAAGGGAAGCCAGGCTGCCGAGTAAAAAATATTCCAGTGCATTGATACCAAGTATTTGTCTGCGGCCTGCTCCCATAGTACGTAACAATACGCTTTCGCGGATGCGTTGGTACTTGCTGATAATAACCGACCCAATCAATACGAGCACTCCGGTCACGATGCTGAAGAGTGCCATGAACTTTATTATGAACGATACCTTTCTAAGTACTTCGTCTACAGTCTGCAGAATAAGATTGAGATCGATGATGGAAACATTCGGAAATTTTGCAACAAGCGCCTGCTGGAATTGTGCAGATTGTTCCGGCGAAATAAAGCGGGTAAGCAACACATGAAACTTCGGTGCGTTTTCAAGTACTCCTGTCGGGAATACAATCAGGAAGTTCGGCTGCACTCGTTGGAAATCGACTTTACGTATACTGCCCACATACGTCCTGATAATTGCTCCCTGTATATTGAATGTAACGGGGTCGCCTAAACGCACACCCATATCGGTGGAAACATTTTCGGCCATTGAAATAAAAATAGAATCGGATGGATTTTTTACGTGATTCTGGAAAGTTCCACTTAACAGTTGTTCCGAATCAATCAGTGAATCTCTGAAAGTCACACGATATTCCCTCTCCAATACCCACTCCTTGATATCTGAAGTAGAATCTTTTTTCAAATCAGGTATCAACCTGTCTTTAATAGAATGTAGTTTCATTGAAACAATGGGTACGCTTCCCAAGACCGGCATTTGATTGTCCAATGTTACCTGTTTAATAGAATCAAGATCACTATCCTGGATATCGAACACAACAAGATTTGGGCGTGTTTCAGCTGCTGTGGAAAAATTGAGTTTATCGAGCAGCAATTGTTGGCTCATAATCAAAGTAGAAATCAGAATAGTTCCCAGCCCGATTGTCACCACCAAAATCAAAGTTTGATTATTCGGACGGTAAAGATTTGCGAGTCCCTGGCGCAGTATGAACGAACTGTTCGATGGAAAAAATTTTCTGACCAACCAGATTATCAATCTTGCAAATGCAGTGAGCACACCGAATGAAATAAAGATGGCAGTGGAAAACATCAAGGCGCGCTTCAGCGAATCAAGTTGCATATAAGAAAACAACACCACAAACAAAATCACCAACACATAAAGCAGGTATGGCCACCGATCTTTCACTGCACTTTCAAACGAAGCGCGCAAAGCTTTCAGCGGTGACACATTTCGTATTCCCAGCAATGGAAAAAGCGCAAACAACATAGCAGCTGTCACTCCTGTAAATATGCCCTGGAAAATTGCCCTCCAGCTCAAATGCACTTCCACATCAAACGGAAGAAACTCTGAGAACACAGCAGGAAGATAATATTGAATCACTCCCCCTAATGCAGCTCCTGCTATCGATCCAAGCAATCCCATAATAAAAACCTGCACCAGGAAAATTCCCATAGCCTGTTTTCCGGATGCACCAAGACAGCGCAATACCGCAACCGCTTTAATTTTTTCCTTAATATAAATATGTACCGAACTAGCAACTCCAATGCAACCGAGCAACAATGCCACAAACGCCGTAAGATTTAAAAAACCTGTCATATCCGCGTAAGCGTTACCCACCTGCTCTTTACGTTTAGCCACATCCTCGTAACGCAATTCTTCTTTATCCAAAAATGGTTTGATTTTATCTTCTACTATTTTTGAACTGAAATTTTCCGGATACTTCACATAGAGTGAATAATTAATCCTGCTGCCTCTCTGTATAAGATTAGTCGCATCCATAAATTGGATCGGAATAAAAACAGGGGGTGCTACAGATCCTGCAATACCCGATTGTCCGGGAACTTTCAAAACCCTTCCATCAATATTGAAAGTCAACTCCCCAATTTTAATTGCATCGCCTGCCTTAGCTCCGAATTGAAGCATCAGCGTTTTGTCGACGAGTGCATTCTGTCCTGAAGAAAAATCAACTGCAGCTTTTTTAGGATCCGACAACAATTCACCGTAAAAAGGAAATCCTTTTCCCACGGCACGAATATTTACAAGTCGTGTACCACCCGATTGAGGAAACAAAACCATAGAAGCAAAATTTACTTCCTGAGTAGTTTCCATTCCAAGTGAATCAAAAAACTGAAGTGTTTCCTTTGAAAATGGTTTCTTTGATTCCACTTCAAGATCGGCACTCAGCAAAGCCCTCGCTTCTTCATTCACCTGGCGACTGAGATTTTCACCGAAAGAATTGATTGCTACAAGCGCGGCAATACCCAGTACAATACTGCTCATGAACAACAGCAATCTGCCCCTGTTTTTCCGGCTGTCACGCCAGGCCATGTTTATTAACCACCTCATAGTTTCGTTGCTTCACTCCTGCCCTCTCCAAAGCAGAGGGAGTAGATTTGGTTAACTATTGAACTTTTCAAAAATGTCATAAATTTTTTTCTGAATGATGAAAAGGGGATTTCAATATTTAATTATTAATTAAATGTTCTGCGTTATCACTTATGATCTTGCCGCCTTTCATTTTAATGATGCGTTCTGTTTTTGAAGCAAGTTCGAGATCGTGAGTAACGAGAATCAGTGTGGTGCCAAGTTCCTTATTCAAGTCGAAAATCAATTTTTCAATTGTTGCTCCTGTTTCCTCATCGAGATTACCTGTTGGCTCATCAGCGAATAAAATTTCAGGTTCATTGGAAAAAGCACGGGCAATAGAAACCCTTTGTTGTTCCCCACCCGAAAGTTGAGCCGGATAGTGGCTTGAGCGGTCGGCGAGGCCTACCTTCTCAAGAAGTAAAAGTGCTTTGCTCTTAGCGTGTTTGTCATGACGAAGCTCTAACGGAATCATCACGTTTTCAAGTGCTGTTAATGTAGGCAGCAGGTTGAAAGTCTGGAAAATAAAGCCCACATTCATATTCCTCACATGTGCCCGTTCATCCTCATTGAGGTTATCGAGGGTGATGCCATTCAATACAACTGAACCCGAAGACGAACGGTCTAGCCCGGCACACAGTCCCAGGAGGGTAGTCTTGCCACTACCCGATGGTCCAACAATGGCGCAGCTGGCACCTTTTTCAATTTCAAAACTAACGTGATCCAGGACGGTCAGCATCCGGGATCCGCTGGGGTAAACCCGGGTTAGCTGATCGGCTTTTAAAATGACTTTCGACATAAAATGGTATAAAATTGATTTCCTGCAGCAAAATTGCAACTTCATATCAACATATTGAAGGGTATTATGTTAGTTTCTCATAATTATATTTTAATTTGTGGGGAAATTATGGGGGGGTCGGGAAGTGTCGAGTGGCGAGTAGCGAGTGACGAGTGTTGGGTAGAACTTGTTGGGTCGGCCAGGTTGAGTCTATTAAACACGCCTGCCTGCCGTAATCCTACACAAATGCTAAATGCCAAAAGTGAATTTCTATTAAATATAAACTGCTAATGAAAACATGCAGCAGGCAGGGAGGTACGGAGAACCACGACCACGGAGAAAAAAAATGAAAAAATATATGAGAAAAATTGAGGTTTGGGTTTTGATGGTTTTTTTGCTGATTGCACAGGCATGTTCATCGCCATCGGATAATAGTGCGGCGGAAGGTGCTAAAAAAGATTTGGGTGCGACTGTTGATTCCGCCAAACGAAAAAAAGTGATTGTGTTTTTTGGGAATAGTATCACTGCCGGTTACGGATTGGAAAATAAAGATGCTTTTACAACACTTATTCAAACACGGCTTGATTCACTAGGTGAGGATTATATAGTTATCAATGCAGGAGTGAGCGGTGAAACAACTACTACCGGAAGCAACAGGGTAAGTTGGGTGGTGGAACGACAACCGGTCGATATTTTTGTGCTGGAGCTTGGTGCCAACGATGGCCTCCGTGGAGTTCCTGTTTCAGAAACAAAAACAAATCTTGAAACTATCATTGACCTTGTTCGCAAAGTGCATCCTGATGCGAAAATAATCCTTGCCGGGATGATGATTCCTCCCAGCATGGGACCTGAATATAGCAACAGCTTCGCGAAAATTTTTCCGGAAATTGCAAAATCAAAAAATGTGACTTTAATTCCATTTGTGTTGGAAAATGTGGCCGGCATAGATTCACTCAATCAAGCCGATGGCATTCATCCCAATGTGGAAGGTGAAAAAATTGTGATGGAGAATGTTTGGGGAGTGCTTAAAGACTTCCTGTGAAAAAATTAGTGACAAGTTAAAAGTGACAAGTGACAAGTGAGTACGAATTACGAATTCTTTGAAGGACAACATCGAATCTACAAATTACGAATTATTACATCGGTGTAGAGACGCATTGTATGCGTCTTTACTAAAATCTACGAATTACGAATTCTTTGAAGGACCACATCGAATCTACAAATTACGAATTATTTTATCGGTGTTCAGACGCAATGGATGCGTCTTTTCAGAGAGAAATCACGAATTACGAATATAAAATTCATTTTCTCTTTCTCCAAACTAACTCCCTCTCCTTTGGAGAGGGCTGGGGTGAGGCAAACGAATAATCAATAAAAAACAAACATGAATTACCCTTACCAGATTACCTCTTTCGATCAATACAACGAAGCGTATAAAGCAAGTGAAAAAAACCCTGAGAAATTTTGGGGTGAAGTGGCAGGACATTTTACCTGGCGAAAAAAATGGGACAAGGTTTTGGAGTGGAATTTTAAAGAGCCTTCCATCAACTGGTTCCTTGGCGGGAAGATGAATATCACTGAAAATTGTCTCGACAGGCACATTGCAACACTTGGCGATAAAAACGCTTTGATCTGGGAATCGAATGATCCTTCAGAACATCACCGTGTTCTTACATATAAGGAACTGCTTTTTAAAGTGAAACAGTTTGCCAATGTGTTGAAGAATAATGGTGTGAAAAAAGGCGATCGTGTTTGTGTGTACATGGGCATGATTCCGGAGTTGGCAATTGCGATTCTTGCTTGTGCCCGGATAGGTGCAGTGCACTCTGTGATTTTCGGAGGATTCAGCGCGCAATCTATCGCTGACAGATTAGTGGATGCACAAGCTGAATTTATTATCACCTGCGATGGTGCTTTCAGAGGTGGTAAAGACATTCCCCTCAAAAGTATTATTGATGATGCTTTGGTGGGTTGTCGTTTTGTGAAACGTGTGATCGTTTGTACACGTACACGCACAGCAGTTAGTATGATCAAAGGGCGAGATGTGTGGTGGGAAGATGAGATAAAGAAAGTAGAAACACAGGGAAATCCTGATTGTCCTCCGGAAGAAATGGATGCCAATGACATGCTTTTCATTTTATACACTTCCGGCTCGACCGGCAAACCAAAAGGCGTGGTACATGCCTGCGGTGGATACATAGTGTGGGCCAACTATACTTTCGTGAATGTGTTTCAATACCAACCCGGACAAATTCATTTCTGTACAGCAGATATCGGCTGGATCACAGGCCATAGTTACATTGTATATGGTCCGTTGAGCGCAGGCGCAACGTCACTGATGTTTGAAGGTGTTCCGACATGGCCTGATGCAGGCAGGTTCTGGGACATTGTCGATAAATACAAGGTGGATATTTTGTATACCGCTCCAACGGCTATACGAAGCCTGATGGGATTTGGTGATTCATTTCTGGAAGGAAAAAATTTATCATCGCTTAAAGTACTTGGCACTGTTGGTGAACCAATCAACGAAGAAGCATGGCACTGGTATGATAAAAATATTGGAAAGGAACGTTGTCCGATAGTGGATACCTGGTGGCAAACAGAAACCGGGGGTGTACTTATTTCAAACCTGGCAGGTGTTACTCCTGCGAAACCATCCTTTGCTACTTTACCACTGCCGGGAGTTCATCCTGTACTTATGGATGAACAGGGAAAAGAAATTACAGGAAATAACGTCAGCGGGAATTTATGTATTAAGTTGCCGTGGCCGGGAATATTACGAACCACATACGGCGATCATGAGCGTTGCAGACTCAATTATTTTGCATCATACGAAAATTTATACTTCACAGGTGATGGTTGTCTGCGTGACGAACATGGCAACTACAGAATCACCGGTCGCGTAGACGATGTACTGAATGTAAGTGGCCACCGCATTGGAACTGCCGAAGTGGAGAATGCAATTAACATGCATGCCGGAGTTGTGGAAAGCGCTGTGGTCGGATTTCCTCACGATATAAAAGGGCAGGGAATTTATGCGTATGTAATTTACAACGGACATCACGGTGATATTAATCTTGCCCGGCAGGATATAATTCAAACAGTAAACCGTATCATCGGCCCAATTGCTCGTCCTGATAAAATTCAATTTGTAAACGGACTGCCAAAAACACGCAGCGGTAAAATTATGCGACGAATTTTGCGAAAGATAGCTGAAGGTGAAACTGCGAATTTGGGAGATACTTCTACACTTCTAGATCCGGCGGTGGTGGATGAAATTAAATCCGGGAAAATATGAACTTGCTGTTAATGTGACAAGTTGAAAGTGACAAGTGACAAGTTTTAAAAAACACCCACTAAGCAACTTCTAAGGCCTAACCGTTGGATTAGGAATAAATAAATCACTGAGTAGAGACGCATTGAATGCGTCTCAGATCTTAAATGAACTTCCAAAAATAATGACAAGTGAGTGGTGGTGAGACAGCGGAAAATAAATGAACACTGATTCAACGGATTTAACGGATAAAAAACAGATCAGTTTTATTGTAAAATAAAATATACCTAATGGTTAAAGGCTTCAGTTTGTTTTTTATCCTGACCAGCTGTGTCTTTCTGATACAGTCAAATAAAGCGTTTTCACAGAATTACCCAGATACGATTGTTACCAAAAAATCAGATATAATTGTCTGCCGTATCATTGTGTTGGATGCCAGGAATGTTTTTTATTTTAAGAAAAACAAAAGAAAAGCGGAACCCGATTCCTTGGCGCTTGATGCTGTTCAGAGGTATGCCTGGCATTCGAAAGATATTCCGGCAAGTAATCATGAATCATTTCCAATTCCTTTTGACTCGACAAGTAAATTGCATGTTGGTGTAAAATTGAATTTCCAATTGAATTATCCATTGGTGCAGGAGTCGGTGTTACTGAGTCTGTATTTTAAAGGTCACAATCTTTTCGTCGGACCCGAATATATTCAATTACTTGAAGAATCATTAACTTCGGATTTATCCGAGACATGGGAACAACAATATCCGGCATTGAGTTTTGGTTACCGGTATTTATCGAAATCGTGGAATACAAAAACAAATATATACGCGCAAACATCCTTTTCAATATTCAAGGGCAAATACACACAGAGTCAAAATGATGCTCCTTTCGTTACAACGCAAGAGCCGGTAGTGGTGCTTTACACATTTGGATTGGGTGCGAATTACAAACTGAATAAAAACTCCATGATCTATTCCGAAATAGGCTTCTGTTCACACAATCAGAATCAAAGTATCCCATTTTTACATTTTATGGTTGGGGTGGAGTATCGGTTTGGAAAATAATTGGACGAATTTGCAGGTCAGGGAAAAGTCAGGGAAAAGGTCAAGGAAAAGTCATTTGTGTTTGGGAGGCCTGACTGCTCCCTGACCACTTCCGCAGTAACCATGACCTGACTTTTCCCTGACCACCTCCGGATAGACCACGATACTACAAATTCCCCTTCCCGGAAAAAGTTTGAATAATCAAATTATTTTCCTTTGCATCACCCATGAATTGAACAGTTTTAATTTCGTTCGGTAGCAAATCAAAATAGTTATCGGAGAAAGTACCTTCTGCGTTTTCAAATTCTAACATTACTCCCTTGGCCAGGGTGTGGCTTTTTAAAATAATTTCAACTCCTGCGGGAATGGGTTTTATTTCTTTTTCAATTGTAGCTTCAGGTAAATTCAATTGCTTTGGCGACACGAAGTAGTGAATATTTTGTGCAATGATTTCTTCGCCATTGAGCATTGTGGCTTTCAGGAAAAAATCGGCTCTGCTGTTTTTCTTTAATAGTTCCCGAACCGACATTTGGAAAGCCTTTGCTGAAACGAGATAACCGGCTTCCGCATGTGTCCAGAAATTACCCAGACTTCTGCCTTTGAAATCGAGCACTTCCACGTGTAATTTACCAGTTACACCTTCTGTGTTGTCAGATTGAAGATAAATGGTTGTTGTGTCATGCAGTGTTTCGATGATCAGAATATTTTTCGCGTATAAACGCTTCAACCTGTACTGCGCTGCCTTCCATTTACCATTGTGTTCAATCGTGCTCCAAGACGCACCATCCCACACATCGTTCAGTTGCCAGTATAATGACCCCATGCAATAGCGTGCTTCCTTACGATGGCTCTCAATGGCTATTCGCATGGCTTCCGCCTGGTTAAGTTGTGATAAATAACAAAGATCTTCTACGTTTTTCACAGTTCCGAACTGTTGATCGATATACTCCAGCAACAACCTGTTTCCTTTATAACTCCGCTGCCGGTTTTTTATGAAATCCGAACCTAAGGTGATGCGATCTTCTGAAGTATTTTTCCGCAAAGTAGAAAAGGAAGGAAATGATTGCATTCCATACTCAGTCATAAAGCGCGGTACATTCACCCTGAAGGAATCTATTGCTTCCTCACCATGCCATACACCCCAGTAATGCATATTGCCGGTAGCAAAATTTTCATGTTTCCCCCAGTTACTGATTGGTGATGAGGGAATGTATGGCCGGGCATCATCGTAAGCATCAAGTATGGCAGGAATTCTTTCTTCAAATAATTTCAAATAATTACTACGAATCGTAATTGAATCATCTTCAGAATATCCAAATTCTTTCTGCCATCCCCAATTCTTCCAGGCTACATCAATTTCATTATTACCACACCACAGCGCGAGACAGGGGTGATTTCGCAATCGTACGACCTGCTGCGTAATTTCGGTTTCCACATTCTTAATAAACATTGAATCGCCGGGATACATGCTACCTGCAAACATAAAATCCTGCCAAACGAGGATTCCGTTTTCATCACACAAATCGTAAAAAATATCCTTCTCGTAAATACCTCCACCCCACACACGCAACATGTTCATCCCGGTATTTTTCACATCGCCAATCAATTTCCTGTATGCAGAATCCGATATCTCCGTAAGGAAATTACTTTGAGGTATATAATTCGCACCTTTCATGAAAATAGGAAGATCGTTAATACGGAAATAAAAGCTTTGCCCTAATTCCTCCTCATCCTGGAATAATTCCACTGTACGAATTCCAGTTCGATCTGAAATTGAATCCACAAAATAAGTGTTGATATACAATTTGGCCGTGATATCATACAAAGGTTGTTTTCCGAATCCATTCGGCCACCATAATTCAGGATTGTCAATCTTAAATTTGATTTGAGTAGTCGAAATTCCCTTCTTCAATTTGAATTGTCTGAATCCATCCTTAATAGTGATCACCGCATTGGGGAAATCAGCATGTGAATACACAGTTACATACCCACTCAGCCATGCGCAGGTATCAGCAATTTCAATAGTTTTAAAATGGATTCCGGTAATGTATACATTGTCGTGTGCACTGATAATAACAGGCTGCCAAATACCCATAGTCAAAAATCGTGGGGACCAATCCCAACCAAATTGATAAGGAGCCTTCCTGACAAATGAACTCACTTTCAAATCGGCGACATCGCTGCTCATTGGAAGTTTGTAAGGGAGCTTCTGCATTTCCTGTGCGCCACGCAAAGCCGGTGAATGCAGTTGTACAGTTATTTCGTTTGTACCGGGTTTTAAAAAACGCTTTCCATCCACACGCCATTCACGGAACATATTATCGGTTTTCACAAGCACCGAATCATTTAACTTTACTGTGGCATAGGTGTCGATTCCTTTGAAAATAAAATCAACAGCTTTGAATTTCAAAATGCTATCATTAACCTGGAAAACTGCTTTGTATTTCCAATCAGTTTCTGAAATCCATTGTAATTTTTGTTCGTTGTTATCGAATAGCGGGTCGTGAATTTTTCCATTTCGAAGAAGATCCATTTGCACTAGTCCGGGAACTTCTGCTTTTTGCCAGTCGTTTTTACCGGCCTCTGTAAATTGCCATTCAGGCTGAAATGGAGTCGTCCGGACGATGCGAATAATTTTATCGGAGCATGCAGCCAAAAGCACTACACAAAAAATTGCGATGATCCGATGTATCTTCATGATCCGGTCAGTGCTTTGAATACAGCTTGTACTTTTTCTCCATCAAAAACGTATAACGCATATTCGTCATAGTCTGCACTGCTACCCATCCGTTGAAGTGCTTCATTTCTGTATCGCATTCCGCCTCCCACTTTCTTCCTTGCAGTAAAATGGAAACAACGAACACCGGCTTCATAAAGCAATACAGCATTGGAGGCATTGACTCCGCTACCCGCCATCACCTGAATCCTGTTCCCTGCACGCTTTATTAATTCTCTTATAAGCTCGAGTCCATCTTCAGCTGTCTGACGATGACCGGAAGTCAGTAAAATATTACAACCAATCTCAATTATTTCTTCCATTGCAAAAAATGGATCCGCAGTCATGTCGAAGGCACGGTGAAAAGCTACATCCATTGGCGATGCCAGTTGCACCAATTCAATACACCGTTCACGATCGATGCTGCCATCACTTCTAAGAATACCAAAAACCACTCCAGCAGCTCCAGCTTTTTTAGCATGAAGAATATCAGCCTTCATCAATTCAAATTCAGTATCGGAATATAAAAAATCACCGCCCCTCGGGCGAATCATTACATGCACCGGAATTTTTACGGACTTGGTGACCTGCTGCATAAGTGAAAACGAAGGAGTAAGTCCACCTTCAATAAGTGCAGCACAAAGTTCGATCCTTGCCGCGCCAGCATGCTGTGCAGCAATCGATGTTTCCAGGTTATCGGTGCAAATTTCAAGAAGCATGTTATCGGGGTAATGCGTACTGAAATAATAATAAGACTGATTCTACAATCATTAATTCACTTTCATCGATGGGCGTTGCCGCTTCTCTGAGTGTGTTGTTGGAGGCAGTAACCCACGCATCTGCAACATCCTCACGATGGTTTAATAAGTCAATGCTTTCGATTCCGACAGTGGCAACGGACTTTAAAAATACCGACATGGTAATCCAGTTTTTCAATGCAGGATTTCCCACAGCAACCTCGAGCAACTTGTTGTGATTATCTCTCCAGGCAATCAAAGTTTTTTGAATGGTATCCTTTACGGAATTGTCGCGTTTTTTTACAAATTGTTCACACAACATTTTAAATTCTCTCGCTGCATCCGACTCCGGAAATGCAATGTCGGGAAGTCGGGTCAATGGCAGATCCGTACTATATGCAACACCTTGTTTGGAACGAGTATACTCTTTAAGAGGCTCCACCACACTTGCCAACATTTTCAGTGACTCAATGTTTTTCGAAGGTGTCAGCCGGCGAATCATCATGTCCTGGTTGCGGATATGCAACAAACCTACTTCTTCAAGCTCGCGACTTGTAATGTTAAGCCGACGATACATATCAGGAATGTTGTTCACCTCACTGCCTGACCATAAACGTTCTGCAATAGCGGCGGTGCGAGGCCATATACGAGAATCGATATTTTCAGGAGTCACAAGTTCTGCCCACATGGTAGCTTCTCCGCCAAGGATAAAAGCCTGTTCCTCTGTAGTAAGTTTCAGGTCGGCAGGTAAAGGATCGTTCATGTAATGTTTCCAGGCAGGTTGAATAAGATCGATATAATAACCATTCGACAAAATAACCTGGTGACCCTGGGTAGCTGCTGCTTTCAATCCTTCTTTACCACGCCACGACTGAATAACCGCATCCTTTGGTAAATCGGGCTGCAATATTTCATCCCATCCAATCATTTTCTTATTATTCTTTTGCAGGATGGCCAATACTTTTTGATTGAAATAATTCTGCAATGCATGATTATCTTTCAAATCATTTTTTTGCATAAATTCTTTTATCTCTTTGTTGTTATCCCATTGCTTTCCGTTATTCTCATCCCCACCAATATGAAAATATGCGTCTGGAAACAAAGCAGACATTTCGCCCAGGAATTTTTTCAGAAATTTATAAGTACTTTTTTTTGTCGGATCGATGGTAGGATCGAATACTCCGAATTTTTTTTCGATTGTGTATGGACCCGATGCACTTGCCAGCTCCGGATGCCCCACAAACCAACTGGTAGCATGTCCAGGCATATCGAATTCAGGCACCACGCGAATCCCTCTTTCGGAAGCGTACTGAATAATTTGTCTTATTTCGGGTTGTGTAAAATATTCTCCATTGGGATAAATCACATGAAGTTTTGGAAAAGCTTTGCTTTCAATACGGAACCCCTGATCATCTGAGAGGTGCAGGTGAAGCACATTCATTTTCACCATAGCCATTCCGTCAATGTTTCTTTTGATCACATCTATCGGTGAAAAATGACGGGCTACATCAATCATTAGACCGCGCCAAACAAATCGAGGCTGATCATTTATTGTAACGCCATTTATGAAATATCCGATGTTGTCAAATTCCACCAGTTGAAGAATGGTTTCCAGTCCGTGTAACACTCCAAGATCCGTTGTTGCACTTAATTGAATCAGGTCACCATTAACGGTAAGCACATATGATTCATCCTCACCCGGCTTTAATTCACCTTTACGGGAATACTCAATAACGAGGCTTTGTCCCTTCGATTGAGTGGAATTATTCATGAACGTTTTCGCGATCATCAAATGAGTCTTGTTGTCGAGACGCCGAAGAAAACGCTCCACTGCCATGCCAGCCCGGGAAATGGGCACATCGTTCATCACCACATGAAAACCGCTATCGAGTTGAAAACGTTGTTTGCCCCAGGTTATCTGGCTTGGAACCGGTAAAAGGTTATTTTGTTGCGCGAGAGAGCAAAAAGGGAATAGAAAAAACAGAAGGAAAGCGAGGATAATTTTATTCATAGTCAGCCGGAATTATCGTGTGACTAAAGTACAAAAGAATTTCTTTCGGAAAAGGTCAACGGTCACCGGTCATCGGTTGTCCTTTTTAAGATTTAAGCCTGAGAATGCAGTAAGTGAGCAAGGAAGCAAACGCAGCTTGGTGCTGGATCGGGAATGGAGAGCGTAGAGCGTAGAGCGGAAACGAAGAACGAGAATGAAGAACGGGGAGCGAGGTACTACATTTTACATCTTATTCCCTTATTATCTAATTCCCCCATTCTCTTATTCTCTCATTATTTTTGGTCTGAAGCCTGCCACTCGGCGAAGGAGTTTGGGGTTTCTTTGAGCCGGAGAGTGGCCAGTTTAACGTTCGATGGAAGCAGCCCCTGGATCCGTTTTACAAAGTCGCTGAGCATATTTTCGCAGGTAGGCTGATAATCAACAAAAACGACCTTTTCAAAATTTGCATCCAATTGGGGAATGTTACGGTGAGGGGAATCCCCGTTCAAAAGCAACGCATGATCAAGCCGGTCGACAATTTGCTCTTTCACTATCGCTTTTAAATCTGAAAAGTCCATGACCATACCGTGTTTCGGGTGGGATGGGTCGTTTAAAGGCACACCGGAAATAGTCACTTCCAGGGCATATGAATGGCCGTGAATGTTCTTGCATGGTCCATCATACCCGTACAGGGCATGAGCCATCTCAAAATTAAAAATTTTTGTTAACCTGATCATATTACCTGTGGGTTGCTTCTTGCGAATAAGTACGAATATACAAATTACGAAGGCAAAGGTAGGAAATATCGGTCATTTTTGGCTATTGAAACAGCTCCTTTTCCAGCTTCTGATCATGGCCATAAATATCCTTACGGAAATTAAGGCGGCCGTTTTTATCGACCCAGGAAGTGAAATAAGTGATGTATACCGGTATGGTTTCTTTGAGAGTCACATATTTTTCCTTTCCGGAATGCATGGCTGTTTTAATTGACTCTTCATTCCAAACGGTATCATTCCGAAGCAGGTAGTCGGCAAGCCACAACGGTTCCGCAATTCGAATACAACCGTGACTAAAACTCCTGGTATTTTCTTCAAACAGATTTCGTGAAGGAGTATCGTGAAGGTAAATGCTAAAACTGTTCGGAAATAAAAACTTCACATAGCCCAGAGAGTTGGATGGTCCGGGTTTCTGCCTGATTACATAAGGAAAATTTGAGCCAGAATAATTGGAATAATTAATTTGTGAAGGTGGTACTACTTTCGGTGGATTTGTGTTTGTCACTACTTCCATGTTATGTCTTGAAAGATAACCGGGATTTCGCTTCAAGGCGGGAAGTGTTTCCTTTACAATAATACTTCTTGGAATAACCCAATACGGACTAAGCACTACATACTTCAAATCACCACTGAAAACGACAGTCTGGTTTGCAGTTTTTCCAACAATTACTTTCATATCCTTAATCACTTTACCATTTTCAAAAACGTGCATCATATATTCCGGAATGTTAACCGCAATAAAATTTGCTCCGGGATCTGCAGGAACCCATTTCCATCGTTCGATATTGATCATCATTTTTCGCAAACGCAGTGCTACAGGAATATTCAATTCCCGAATCAGGCGGCTGTCGATGATTGTGTCATTTGACAAACCGTAACATTCACGCATTGCCAATATTGTTTCCACAAAAGAAGAATCGAAAATATTGGTGGAAGTATTTCCAGTAAAATCACCTGTAAGGAATAATCTTTTACGGAGCGCAATTATTACTTCTGAAGTATCTCCTGTTTTTAATGAAGTTGTTGATTGCGGAATTGAGTCCCATCCTCCATTTTTTTCAATGTCGGCATACAGTTTCACTTTCTCTTTCAATCTTAGAAATTGTCCGAATACGGGTTCAGTTCCTTCAACTTTTTTTGTTTCAGGAGAGAGTAACATCGACAGGTAATCGATTTGAGAAGGTTTATTTACAGGTAGAAACCAGTCGAGTTGTTTTATTTTTTCCGCTTTCAACCCTTTCCATGCATCATCAGCAAAGCGGATGAATTGTGAGGTGAAAAATAAATCGGCTTGCAATACCAGTGAATCATTTCCCTTTGGAGAGAAGGTTTCAGAAGTGATGGTATCATATAATTCGACTACACCGGGAATGAAAATCGTGGTATCCACCATTCCGGCCTGAATATAATCCCTTATCAGGTTGACGACTTTACCTGTTTGTTCAGTTAGTCCGTATTCATTAAACCATGCACAATGATAATGTCGTTTTGAATAGAATTCTTCAAGGTCTTTCGAGAGATCCTTGAGATCCGGGTTGTCGTTTATAAATTGTACAATAACAATACTATCTGGTGTTGGAATTATATAGGTAGGAAGTGTATCAATTTGTTGCGAATCATCTTCAGCAACAATTGTATTTGTAACTTTTTTCTGTTTACAGCCAGTCGCAAAAAATATTAGAAATAAAACCGTTGTAAAAAAACAGAACTTGTTTAAGAAGAATTTTAATTTCATTAATTCGCTATTACAGTTAACAAATATAGGTTTTTTATGTGGAATGGGCAGGGGATTACAGATTCGATGACTTGGCACAAGGGATGTGATTACAGATATAAATAGGCAGGGGATTACAGATTTGTGGTCGAAGTGCAAGGGATGTGATTACAGATGGCGGGCAGGGGATTACAGATTCGCTGACACGGTGCAAGGGATGTGATTGCAGATATAAATGAATCGATGTAAGGGGGATTGTGATCGTGTCGGTCTTTTTAACACATAGCAAACATAAGGCAACATAAGGAACATAGGTCTGGACGAGCAATGTGTACTGCACCTTTTTAAGCAACCTTACTATGTTTTCTATGTCATCTATGCCTCCTATGTGGTAAATTTTTTAATGCGAGACAAGTCGGGGTGATCAAGTCGGAGTTTTTTTTAACACATAGTAAACATAAGGAACATAAGAAAACATAGGATTTGACAAATAATACTTTGATCAATTTTTATTGATAATTAGAATCCGTTTTACTAAATTTACCTTACACAAAAAACTTTATAGCTATGAACATCGGCGTATTAGGTACTGGGGTAGTAGGAAATACAATTGGCTCTAAATTAATTGACCTGGGACACCAGGTGATGCTTGGATCACGGAGTTCGAACAATGATAAAGGTGCTGAATTTGTGGCCAGGAATGGGCACAGGGCATTTCACGGAGATTTTGCTGAAACTGCCAGGTTTGGTGAAATACTTTTTAACTGCACTAAAGGTGATGCTGCACTTGATGTTTTAAACATGGCCGGTGCTGAAAATCTTGGTAAAAAAATACTTATTGATGTTTCCAATGCGCTGGATTTCACCAATGGTTTTCCTCCCACACTTATTATTTGCAATACTGATTCAATTGGTGAAACCATTCAGCGGAATTTTCCGGATGTCAAAGTTGTCAAAGCCCTTAATACCATGAATTGTATGCTGATGGTAAATCCTTCCATGCTAAAAGAAGACCATGCTGTTTTTGTTTGCGGTAATGATCCTGAAGCGAAAGAGCAAGTTGAAAATATTTTAAGATCGTGGTTTGGATGGAAAGAAATTATAGATTTGGGAGACATTGCAAATTCCCGGGGCACTGAAATGATGCTGCCTATTTGGGTCAGGCTATACGGCAAATTCAAACATGCTAATTTTAATTTTCATCTTGCAATGAAAAGATAACCTTTTATCTTCCTATTAATCCTCTCACCCCGAATACAAATCCTGATTTGAGGTTGCCGCTCTCGTCGAATGACATTACATAGTCGGCGCGGAGTATTCCCAATTTTTCGAGACCGAATGAAACTTCGAAATGATCTTCGAAGCCAGGTACGTGCAAATATCGAAAACCGGCTACTTCATTTAATTTAAGTTTCTTGATCAGCGGTAGTTTGTTGGTGATGAATCCACCGAAATTTTGTTCTGCAAACAATTGAATGTATTCGTCAGATGTGCTGTTTGAATAATAATCGAGCAAGTCGAAGCGACGATCTTCAAAGCCTGACAGAACAGTTTTATTTCCTAAAAAGTGAGCCTGATCCATGAAATATAGTTCGGAGGAATTTAAGAAATTTCCATACCATCCGGAGTAGCTGAATTTTCCCAGCATACCTAATGATAATTCATCTTCCACTCCTATCTCAATACGATCATAATTCACATCGCTGCCTGCAAGCTCATCAATTCCTTTTTCGTAATTAAAAACGAAAGTCGGGTATTTCGAACCTAACACAATGTTTTCATCGGGCCTGTCGATGTATTTTTGTTTCGGACGAACCCTTGCAGTAAAATTAAATTTCAAGGCTTCATTTGTATCAAAAGCGGGTGCATCTGATGCCGGGTTTTGCGGGTTGTTCGAGGTGAATTCCCGGTTTTCTTCATCATCAAAAGTGTAATCGGTATTGTTTGTAACTGCAATTCGTTTTGCAAACTCAATACCTGCCTGAAGTCTGACACCATTCACAATTTCATACCGTGATGCAACTTTCCCATATTGTTTATGAAATAGTTTCATGTAATTTTTTTCATTGAAAAGTGTGTACCAGGAGTTGATTGCAGGACCAATTGGTTTGCTCTCGTTATACTGAACAAGGTCATCGCCACCTTCCACACTCACAAATGCAAACTTCTTTTTGTTGTATGTATATTTTATTCCTCCTGCCACATTCCACTTATAGCTTGAGAAACCATATCTCACATTCAAATCCGCATCTAACGTTTTCTTTTTCTCAAATTCTTTTCCATAACCCAAACCTAAACCGAGGACCAATCCTTCCACAGTATTGAACTGGATATTTTCCAACATGGAAGAAAATGAGACACGAGTTTTGGAGTACCTGTTATAATACGAATAACCCGCCAGTAAATCACCGGGTTTGAATTTATTCGATTTTTTATCAAGTGAATCGAGATAGGGTTTTGATTCTTTTATTACCTGAAGGCTGTCGCGTTTTGTATAGTCATTTGATTCCTCAATAGTCAGCGGAATGGGGCGCATCATTTCCCAATAGGTAGTATCGCGCTTATTGGCATCCTCATTAATTTTCATCACGCTGCCTTTGAAATGTTTCTTCTCAAAATCAGGATTCACATCATACCCGGAAAAAATACCCACAAAATTTCCGTCACCCTCAAAACCCATAAAGCTGAAAATAAAACGGAAAGTCACAGAGCCCTGCATCCAGATATCTTCTGTTTTACTTGCAGGAATAAATACCTGGTTTATTCTAAGCGTATCTACAAATTGAATTTGTGCGTCTTTGGTGAGATAAAGGTCGGTGCTGTGAATTCTCCAGGTGCTGTCCTGGATAAAAATAAATCCTGCAAAAACAGGGTCGCCTTTTCGCTTGGGAATGACCGCGATTTTATTCACCTTATGTCCGTTTTCATAGAAGGAACCTTCCAAACGGTATTTATAATAGAATAAGGCACTAGAGGCAATGGGTGAAATGAATCCGCGCGAACTCAAACCATCGGCCATCATTATGTTCTTATAAAAATTAAAATCCATATCCGATGCCTGGTTGAAGCTGAACGCCCTGTTGCTTCCACTTACCTTCGATGAGATCATTACTTCTTTAACCTGGTCGGGTTTTTTGAAATGATACCGGGAAACTGATTCCGACAGATATGCGATACCGGTAGTGCTGTCGACCAGCTCACTTAAATCAACCTTGACTCCAAAAAATTTTTCGGGGTGTTTTGTGATTTTCTGAAGTCCTTTCACATACACATCGCAGGAGAACTCATCCACCTGGTTCAGGTAAAACTTTCGTTTTGATATTGCATTTCGGATTATGGCATATGCAGGGTCCTCATCACTTGCCTTAATTTGTATCTCACCTAAAGTGTAATTCTCAGGCTCCAGGCGGATGTCGAGGACAATAGGCTTGCTGGTTACAAGGATTGGCTCTACACGCATTTTATACCCGAGATACCGGAACACCAGGTCGCAGTTCCCTTCCGGCAAATCCATCCTGTAAAAGCCATCCAAATTGGTAGTAGTCCCTTTGGACGTGCCTTTGATATACACATTGGCGAATGCAAGTGGTTCCCCATTGATACCGGTTACTTTCCCGGAAACGGATGCAGCCTGCAAGGGCCCGTTTGTGAAAAATAAAACCAATGCAAAAAAGTAAGTTAAAATGTTGTGCATACAATTAATAACTATTCGGGTTGGGTCTCAAAAATACATTATCTTTTTATTATTCTGTAGTTATTCATTGGTCATTCTGTGGAAATTCTATGGTTATCCGGTGGGAATTCAATTGTAACTAAGAAGTAAAAGCGTATATTTATTGGTTTTGTTGAATTAAAACCAAACTCCTACCTTAGCTAATATCAACCCACATTAACTTAAATTTATGAAGCTATCACTACTACTTCCATTGTTCTTTATCGCGATTTCACTTCAGGCTCAAAATTCAGATTCATTATTATATGAACGATTTGAAACCGGGGGTGCCGCGTTTAATTTAAATACTCCCGATGAAAGTGGTGTCAGCGCAGCTGTCGGTTACAACCAATGGATAATTAATGATGAATATACCGGCGGCAACGGACAATTAGTCTGCAGCGGTTTTCCTACCACCTTTACAGTGCCGAACACTCCGCTCCAGCCTGCAGGAATCACAGGCGGGACTACCACTAAGTATATGCATATCATCAGCGATGCCGGACAATCATCCGGGATATTGAATTGTTCTTATTTGGCAGCTAACGGACTTTGCGGAAACGATGAATATAATTTTTCAACAATGGCACAGGATGTGAATACCTCAGCTTATGATTCCGTAACTGTTTCCTTTTTGTGGCTATGTGAAGGAGCTGCTTCCATTTATGGTGAACTATATTACAGCATCGATAGCGGAACTTCATGGAATGTTGTCTCAACACCTTCGGCTCAGTTTTCAAACCAGTCAACATGGACTAACCGCACGATAACAATTCCAGCCTTTGCCGGACAAACTACACTTCGATTTGGTTTTCGTTTTGTAAACGAAGTCAGTTTCAGTGCCGGTGACCCGGGATTTGCGATTGATGAATTTTTGATCACCGCAACCAATGCCGTACCGCCACTTCCACCACCGGTTGCAGCATTTTCAGTTTCCGATTCCGCGATTTGCGTAAATAATTGTGTTGATTTCACCGACATGAGCATAAATAGTCCGACCAGCTGGTTTTGGGTATTCCAGGGAAGTATGACAAGCTTTTCCACACAAACCAATCCTTCCTCAATCTGTTACAACACACCGGGCACTTATGACGTGACTCTCATCGTGCAAAATGCATCCGGTACCGACACAATCACTGTCACTACCATTACTGTATTTGCAATTCCTGCATCGCCGGTTATAACGGCTTCCGGAGATACGCTTTTTGCTACGCAGGGATTTGCAACATACGAATGGTACCTGGATGGGTTATTGATTTCTGGTGCATCCGGCGATAGCTATATTACAACTTCAAATGGAAGCTATGCCGTAACGGTGACTGACAGCAACGGATGCTCCTCTTCTTCCGTTCCTTTTGTATTAAATACCGGGCTGTATGAAATGATGTCAATGCAGTTAAATCTATTTCCAAATCCAACCACAGGAAATTTGTTTGTAGAAACCGGTGTGGCTCCATATTATCTCACGGTTTATAATATTCAGGGGCAGGGGGTTTATCAATTGCAGGGCGATGCATCAGTAGGTAAAACAATCGACCTTACAAATCTGGCTCCGGGATGTTACAGTATCAAATTGATTTCAGAAAACGGGGAAATGAGGATCGGGAAGTTTTTGAAGCAATAGTTGAAAAAAGTGACAAGTGACAAGTTCAAAGTGACAAGTATCAATTACGATAATAGTGACGAGTGGCGAGTAACGAGTAACGAGCGCCGCACTGAGCTTGTCGAAGTGTGACGAGTCAATGCCTTTAATTAATAGTGACAAGTTTAAAGTGATAAGTGTAAATTACGAAACTAGTGGCGAATCAATGTAATTAATTAAAAGTGACAAGTGACAAGTATAAATTACGAAAATAGTGGCGAGTGGCGAGTAGCGGGTGATGAGTGGTTACTACTTAAACATCAACTTTAGTTTTCAATTTAACTTCTCGTAGGGTCAGCGGTCACCAGTCATCGGTCAACAGTGGTTACTGTTTAATTATTGACTTTCGCTTCCAATATAAAAAATGACTAGTAACAAGTAACAAGTA
>Ga0190274_10000125_pt1 | contig 52234 bp, 51 predicted proteins | sample Popmic531T_FD_133002 | JGI IMG/M metagenome (GOLD analysis project Ga0190274, IMG submission 133002) | Populus adjacent soil microbial communities from riparian zone of Yellowstone River, Montana, USA - 531 T | ecosystem: Environmental > Terrestrial > Soil > Riparian zone | place: USA: Montana...
TGCGGATCGACACGCTCGGCCTGGAGACCTCGAAGAAGTTCTGGCACCACTACAACTTCCCGCCCTTCTCGGTCGGGGAGGCCGGCTTCATGCGCGGCCCGAAGCGCCGCGATATCGGCCACGGCGCGCTCGCCGAGCGGGCGCTGGTGGCGACGATTCCCAACGAAGAGGACTTCCCCTACGTGATCCGGGTCGTCTCGGAGACGCTGGAGTCCAACGGCTCCTCCTCGATGGGTTCGGTCTGCGCCTCCTCGATGGCGCTGCAGGCAGCGGGCGTGCCGGTCACGGCCCCTGTCGCCGGCGTGGCGATGGGCCTGATCAAGGAGGGCGACGACTACATCGTCCTCACCGACATCGCCGGCGTCGAGGACCACCTCGGCGACATGGACTTCAAGGTCGCCGGCACGGCGGACGGGATCACCGCGCTGCAGATGGACATCAAGATCACCGGCGTCACCTTCGAGATCCTCACCGACGCGCTCGAGCAGGCCAACAAGGGCCGCCAGTTCATCCTCGGCAAGATGGCCGAGGCGATCGACGGCCCGCGCGAGCAGCTCTCCCAGCACGCGCCACGGATCGAGTCGATCAAGATCGACCAGGAGAAGATCGGCGCTGTGATCGGCAAGGGTGGCGAAACCATCCGCGCCCTCTGCGAGGAGTTCGAAGCCGAAATCGACGTCGAAGACGACGGCACGATCCGGATCTACGCGCCGACCGGCTCGCTGGTCGAAGCCTGCGTCGCCCGGATCGAGTCGATGACCAAGGAGGCCGAGATCGGCGACCGCTACAACGCCGCCAAGGTCGTCAAGACGACCACCTTCGGCGCCTTCGTCGAGCTTGTCAAGGGCACCGACGGCCTGCTGCACATCTCCAACGTCAAGCCCGGCGAGCGGGTCGACTCGGTCGACGACGTGCTCACCGCCGGCGAGGTGATCGACGTCACCGTGGTCGAGGTCGATCGCGAGCGCGGTCGCATCGGCCTGCGGCTCTCCGACGACCCCTCGGTCGCCGGCAAGAGCGCCGAGGAACTGGCTTCGGTCGGCTCCGGGGACGGCGGCCCGCGCCGCAACGGCGGCGATCGCGGCGGCCGAGGCGGTCGCGAGGGACGCCGTCCCCGCGGCGGCGACCGCGAGCGGCGCGGCTAAGCACGAGCATTGAGCGCACCACGGCTAACTGAGCAGAGCTCGGGCGTACGGGTCGTCACCGAGGAGGTTCCCTCGGTGCGATCCGTCGCGCTCGGACTTTGGGTGCGCACCGGCTCGCGCAACGAGACACCGGCCCAGGCCGGCATCTCGCACTTCCTCGAGCACCTGCTCTTCAAGGGGACGGCGCGCTTCTCCGCGATCGAGATCGCCGAGAAGCTCGACGGCCTCGGCGCCTCGGTCAACGCCGCCACCGGCAAGGAGACGACACATCTGCACGCGCGTTTCCTCGACGAGCACACCGAGGAGGTCTTCGACCTGCTGGCGGAGATGCTGCTGGCGCCGACCTACCCCGAAATCGACTCCGAGCGCGATGTGGTGCTGGAGGAGATCGCGATGTACGAGGACGAGCCCCAGGACCGCGTCCACGACATCCTCGCCGAAGCGGTCTTCGGCGATCACCCGCTCGGTCGCCGCGTGCTGGGCGAGGCCGGGGTGATCAGCTCGGTCCCGGTGCCCGAGATCGAGGCCTACCGCGGCGCTCGCTACACCGGCGCCAACGTCGTCGTCGGAGCCGCGGGCAACGTCGACCACGAGCAGATCGCGGCGCTCAGCGAGCGCTTGGTCTCTCCCGCGACCGCGTCCTCGAGCGCCACCCCGGCCGAGCAGCCCGGGGACGAGGCGCGGCTGTGCTTCTACGAGAAGGACACCGAGCAGTACCACATCTGCTTCGGTGCACCGGGCATAACCCGCGACGACGACCGCCGCTACGGGCTCGCGGTCCTCGACTCTATCTTCGGCGGCTCCAGCTCCTCGCGGCTCTTCATCGAGGTGCGCGAGAAGCGCGGCCTCGCCTACTCCGTCGGCTCCTACAACGAGCAGTACACGGACTCCGGCCTGGTCGCGACCTACGTCGGCACCCGCGAGGACAACGTCGAGGAGGCCTGTTCGATCATCGGCGAGGAGCTGGCGCGGCTGCGCAGCAAGCCCGTCTCCGAGGGCGAGCTCGCCCGGGCCAAGGAGAACGTCAAGGGTCGCCTGGTGCTGTCCTCGGAGTCGACCGCGGCGCGGATGACGCGGATCTCGCGGGCGACCCTCTTCGGGCTGCCGATCGACAGCCTCGACGAGATGATCGCCAAGGTCGACGCCGTCAAGGTCGACGATCTGACCGCACTGGCGCAGGACCTGTACCGCCCCGAGCGCCTATCGGCCGCCTGCGTCGGCCGCGACGAGAGCCGCTTCCGCAACGCCCTCGCGCCTGTCAGCGAGGCACTGGTAGCCGCATGATCCGGGTTGCCGTGTCCGGTGCGGCCGGGCGCATGGGCCAAGCGGTCTGCGAAGCGGTGGAGGGCGCGAGCGACACCGAGCTCGCGGCCAAGGCCGACCCGGCGCTTGGGGTCGAGCTCGCCGACGTGCTCGCCGAGGCCGACGTCGTCGTCGACTTCACCACTCCCGACACCGCGCTGGCCAATGCCAAGGCGTGCCTGGAGGCCGGCGTCCATGTCGTCGTCGGCACCACGGGCTTCGACCTCGACGCGCTCGGCGCCGCGGCCATGGCCTCGACGGCCAACTGCTTTGTCGCGCCCAACTTCGCGATCGGCGCCGTGCTGCTGATGGAGGTCTCGCAGACGATCGCCCGGCACATGGCCGAGTGCGAGATCGTCGAGCTCCATCACGACAAGAAGCTCGATGCTCCCTCCGGCACGGCGAAGCGCACCGCGGATCTGATCGCGGCTGCCGGCGGCAACGTCCACGCGCCGATCCACTCGGTGCGGCTGCCGGGCCTCGTCGCCCACCAGGAAGTGATCTTCGGCGGCGAGGGCCAGACCCTGAGCGTCCGCCACGACTCGATCGACCGCCGTTCCTTCATGCCGGGCGTATTGCTCGCGGTGCGCAAGGTCGGCGGCCTCCCCGAACACTTCACGGTGGGGCTGGAGAAGCTGCTTTGAGTCCCCGCCCAGCCTGCCGCGATACCCTGGCCCTGTGAACGGGCAAATCGACACGGTGATCGCCGGCTGCCCGAATCCGTGGCGATTTGCGCGTGAACATATGGAGGTTCTGTGAAGGAGATTCGCGGCGTTCTAACGGCGATGGCGACCCCCTTCGAGGAGGGAGGGGCGGTCGACGAGGTTGCGGCCTTGAAGCTCGCCACCCACCTGCTCGAACACGGGTCGCACGGGCTGGTGATCTCGGGCTCGACCGGAGAGGCGCCGACGCTCACCGACGAGGAGGCTCTGGTCCTGCTCCGTGCCGTCCGCCAGGAGGTCGGCGAGGAGACGCTGCTCGTCTGCGGCACCGGCACCAACTACACGCAGCACTCGATCGAGCTGACCAAGGGCGCCGCGGAAGCGGGCGCCGATGCCGCCTTGATCGTCACTCCCTACTACAACAAGCCCAACCCCGCGGGCATCCAGGCGCACTTCGAAGCGATCGCCTCTGCGATCCCCGATCTGCCGCTGATCGCCTACAACATCCCCTCGCGTGTGGTGGTCAACGTGCCACCCGAGGGACTCGCTGAGCTGGCCAAGATCGACAGCGTGGTCGCGGTCAAGCAGGCAAACAACGAGGATCTGCAGCCGATCGAGGGCCTCGACATTCTCGCCGGCAACGACGACATCTTCCTGAAGACGCTCGAGATCGACGGCGCCGGCGGCATCTGCGTCGCCTCTCAACTGGTCGGCCCGCAGATGCGCGAAATCTGGGATGCGATGCAGGCCGGCGACCTCGACCGGGCGCGGGAGATCGACTCCGGACTGCGTGAGGTCTACGCGGCGATGGGAGTGACGACCAACCCGATCCCGGTCAAGGCGGCGCTGGCGATGACGGGTTTGATCCCGAGCGACAGGCTGAGGCTTCCCCTCGTGCCCGCGGATGCGGAGCAGAGGGCAACTGTGCGGGCCGCGCTGGAGAGCGTCGGCCTCACCCCGGTGACTCCCTAGTGCCGGGCAAACTTCGCGTGCTGCCGCTCGGAGGACTGGGCGAGATCGGCAAGAACATGACCGTGATCGAGTACGACGGCCGCATCGTCGTCGTCGATACCGGGCTGATGTTCCCGACCGCCGAGATGCTCGGCATCGACCTGGTCCTGCCCGACTTCTCCTACCTGCGCGACCGCGCCGAGGACATCGAGGCGATCGTCCTCACCCACGGACACGAGGACCACGTCGGAGCGCTGCCTTACGTGCTGCGCGAAATCGGCTCGCCGCCGGTGATCTACGGCGGCCTGCTGACGATCGGGATGGTCCGCTCCAAGCTCGACGAGCACAAGCTCAAGGACGCGCCGCTGGAGGAGCTGCCGGCGGGGGAGAAAGTCCAGCTCGGGCCCTTCGAGGTCGAGATGATCCACCTCTCGCACTCGATCCCCGATGCCCGCGGCGTCCTGCTCACCACCGAGGTCGGCTCGGTGCTGATGACCGGCGACTACAAGTTCGACCAGACGCCGGTCGACGGCCGGCCCGCCGACATCTCGCGCCTGGCCGAACTCGGCCGCGACGGCCTGCTGCTGCTCTGTGGCGACTCGACCAACGCCGACCGGCCCGGGGTGGCCCCGTCGGAGTCCAGCGTCGGGCCCGCCCTGCTGGAGACCTTCTCGGGTTGCAAGGGCCGCATCATCGTCACCTCCTTCGCCTCCAACATCCACCGCGTCCAGCAGGTGATCGACGCCGCGGTGAAGCTCGACCGCCGGGTCGCGCTGGTTGGCCGCTCGATGCGGAAAAACTTCAACATCGCCTCCAACCTCGGCATCGCCGACGCGCCCTCGGGGCTGTTCATCCAGCCACGCGAGATCGAGAGCTTCCCCGACGAGAAGATCGTCGTGATCTCGACCGGCAGCCAGGGCGAGCCGCTCTCGGCCCTGCGGCGGATGGCCAACAACGACCATCGCGACGTCGAGCTGCACTCCGGCGACACCGTCGTCTTCTCGGCGACGCCGGTGCCGGGCAACGAGCGGGCCGTCAACGAGACGATCGACCGCATCTACGAGATCGGCGCGAGCGTGGTGACGGCGAAACAGGCGCCGATCCACGCCTCGGGCCACGGCTGGCAGGAGGAGCTGAAACTGATGCTCAACCTGACCAAACCGCGCTACGTGCTGCCCGTGCACGGCGACCATCAGCGGCTCCGCCTGCACTCCGAGCTGGCCGAATCCGTCGGCATCGAGCCCGAGAACATCTTCCAGGGCCGCAACGGCCTGCCGCTGGAAGTCGACGCGAACGGGGCGAGCTTCGGCGAGGACGTCCACGCCGGCGTGATCTACGTCGACGGGGTCAACGTCGGCGAGCCCGATGACGTGGCGCTGCGCGACCGTCGCGAGATCTCAGCCGACGGCATCTTCATCGTCGTCGCGACGATCGCCTCCGACGACGGCCAGGTCGTCGCCGACCCGGAAGTGCTCTTCCGTGGGGTCGCCTTCCTCGAGGAGGCGGACGCCCTCGTCGAGGAGCTCAAGGACGTGGTCGAGGATTCGCTCGAGGATGCGGCAAAAGCCGGGACCCGCGAGCTGCACCTGGTTCAGGAAGACCTCCACGACGCGGTCGCCGGCCTCGTCTACAAAAAGCTGCACCGCCGCCCGATGATCATCCCGGTCGTCGTCGAGGTTTGACCAGGCTGAAAAAGGACCCGCCGGGGACGTTGGGGAGAGCCCGGCGGGTCCTGTGTCTCGTCCGCGCGGAAATCTAAGCCGAGACGCTAAAGGCGCTCTAAAGCCGGCCTAATTACCTGCTCAGAACCGTTCAGGGGGATGCGGACGCGGAAGAGGGCGCCACCGCTGCCGGACTCCCCGACCTCGACCGTGCCGCCGTGGGAAACCGCGACGGCGCGGACGATCGCCAGGCCGAGGCCGCTGCCGGGCCCGACCGCCGTGTCTGCCGGCCCCTCGCCGCGGACGAAGCGGCCGAAGATCTGCTCGCGCAGCCGCGGTGGTATGCCCGGACCGTCGTCGGCGACCTCGACCACCGCCTCGGCGCCCACCTCCCGCACGCGCAGGTCGATCCGCGCCCCGGCCGGGGTGTGCCGACCGGCGTTGTCGAGCAGGTTGAGCACCATCCGGTGCAGCTCATCGGGGTTGCCCTCGACCGCGATCGCGCGCTCGTTCTCAATCTCCAGGTCGCGGTCGCCGAGCACCGGGGCGAGCTCCACCGCGGCGTTGCCGGCAATCTCGGCGAGGTCGCAGGGCCGATGCTTGCTGACCCGGCCCGCGTCGGCGCGGGCGAGCAGGAGAAGATCGGCGACGAGGCGGCTCATCCGCCGCGAGGAGCGCAGCGCCGAGTCGATCATCGCCCGGTCTTCCTCGTGCTGGGGCTCAGGCAGCGAGGCCTGCAACAGCTCGAGGTTGGCGAGGACGCTGGTCAGCGGAGTGCGCAGCTCGTGCGAGGCGTCGGCGACGAACTCGCGCTGCTTCTTCATCGCCGCCTCGCGCTCGGTCCGCGCGGCGTCGAGCGAGCGCAGCATCTGCTCGAGGGTGTGGGCCAGCTCGCCGACCTCGTCGTCGGCTTTGGGGTCGGGCATGCGGCGCGAGGGATCGCCCGTGGCGGCGATCTGGCGAGCCGTCGCGGTCAGCGCCGAGATCGGCCGCATCGCCCGCGCCGCGATCGCCACGCCGGCCAGGCTGGCGAGCAGGGTACCGCCGAGGATGCCGGCCGCGATGAAGAGCCAGAGCCGATCGACGGTCGAGTCCACGTGGGAGAGGCTGCGCCCGTACTGGACGTAGCCGGTCGTCAGTCCCGTGTCGTTGGTGATCGCGGCCGTTGCGACTCGCATCTGGCCGTGGTCGACGAGGCCAGCGGTCGGCTGGCCGAGGGGCTCGGCGCGCGCGCTTTCCTTGATCAGGTTGACGTTGACGTCGAAGACGCGCGCGGAAGCATCATCGGGACGGACGAAGTCGTCGAGCCGAGGCCCGCGATAGTAGGTGCCGAACGCGGTGCTGACGATCCGAATTTCCGAAGCGAGCGACTGCGCGGCGCCACTCACCTCGCGGTTGAAGTCGTCGCGAATGCGACTGGTCGCGACCTGGCCGATCACCGCGCCGAAGACGAGCAGGATGACGAGGGTGAGGCCGGCGGAGACGCCGGCCAGCCGCCAGCGAACTGGCCACGATGACGGTCTCAGACGACCGCCATACGGCGTCCTCAGTCGCCCGAATAGCGCTGCTATTCGGGCTCCTTGCGTCCTTGTCTGGCGACGTCTGATCCTCGTCACGACTATTGCTTGAGCACGTAGCCGGCGCCGCGTTTGGTGTGGAGCAGGCGCGGCTCGCCGCCGGCCTCGAGCTTGCGGCGAAGGTTGGAGATGAAGACGTCGATCGTGTTCGTCGCCGCGGTCGGGTCGTAGCCCCAGACGTCGTCGAGAAGGCGCTCGCGCGAGACGACGAGGCGCTCGTTGCGCATCAAGTACTCGAGCAGCTCAAACTCGCGGTTGGTCAGCTCCAGCTCGCGCTCGCCGCGCTTGACCTCGCGCGTGTCGGGGTTGAGCGCCAGGTCGGCGACCGTGAGCGAGGCGGCGCCACGGGGTGGGCGCCGGCGCAGCAGGGCGCGGATCCGGGCCAGCAGCTCCTGGCGCTCGAAGGGCTTGACCAGGTAGTCGTCGGCGCCGCTGTCGAGGCCGTCGACTCGGTCCTCGGTCTCGGCACGGGCGGTCAGCATCAAGATTGGGACGTCGCCGTCGGCGCGGAGGCGGCGGCAGACCTCGACGCCGTCGAGGCGGGGAAGGCCAAGGTCGAGGACGACCAGATCTGGGACGAAGCCGGTGGCCACGTCGAGCGCGTCCACTCCGTCGGCTGAGGTCTTTACCTCGTAGCCCTCCTGGCGGAGGGAGCGGCGGAGGACGTCGGCGATCTCGGCGTCGTCCTCTACGACTAGGACTCGGCCGCCCTGGATCTCGGGGTCGCTCGTGAGCATTGCAGCGATGTTAGACGCGTTCCGCTGGGCGCCTGCAGGGATTTACCTCGAATTTAGGGCGCGAGCGTCCTCGGGGCGCAGGGGAGGGAAGATCGGTGTCGAACCGGGGCTTATGTTCGTGCGTAAGAAGCGCGGTAGTACCGCGCGGCGAAAGCCCAAAGGCAAGGCGAAAACCCCTAGAGCTAAAGCCCGTGGCGGCAAGCTGCATCTGCCGCACGCTTTGGAGCAGCGGCATTTGGACCTGATTGGGCTCGTTTTGATTGCCGGCGGCGTGTACCTGAGCTTTGTTCTCTTCTTTGGCTGGGAGGGCGGCAAGGTTGGCTATGGGCTTGAAACTGGGCTTGTCTACTTGGTTGGCGCGGTTGGGGCTCGGATCTTCACTGTCTTGATGCTGGTGGTCGGTGGGCTGCTGGTTACCGGGACTTCGGTTTCGGCTCTGTTCAGAGGGATTGGACGGGGGCTGCGGCGGGTGTTCCTTGGCAGTCGTGGGGCTGCTCAGACGGCTATTCAGACCCGGCGGGATCGGCAGGGTGAGGAGAGGACCTTTGCGTTTGAGACGGCTGGGCCCACCGATGTGATGAGCGCTTATCCGGAGGAGGATGAGGTCGAGCCGACTGTGGCTTTGATCGAGGAGCCGGATGAGGCGGTTGATGAGCCCGTTACTCAGGACTTCGATGAGGAGCTTGCCGCTATCGAGGCCGAGGAAGACGCGGCCGCGCCTGACGCAGAGCCCGTTGTCGAGCAGATCGCGCTGACGCCGCAGGGCAACAAGCGTGGGGTGACCACCTCGGAGGAGATCGACTACCGGCCGCCGCCCGCCAAAGCGCTGGAACGGGGCAAGGCCGACAAGGGGGTCGATCCGCGCGATCACGAAATCGTCGGGCGCAAGCTGGTCGAGGCGCTCGGGCACTTCGGGGTGGAGGCGAAAATCGTCGGCATCGTCAGCGGCCCGCATGTTTCGCGTTACGAACTGCGCCTCGCACCCGGTACCAAGGTCAAGAAGGTCACCGAGCTGTCCAACGACCTCGCCTACGCGCTTGCGTCGACCGACATCCGGATCCTTGCGCCGATTCCGGGCAAGCAGGCGGTCGGGGTCGAGGTCCCCAATACGCGCCGTCGCATCGTCCGCCTCGGCGACATCTACGCCGGCCGCCCGGAGAAGACCTCGCCGCTGGTCGCCTGGCTGGGCAAGGGGATCGACGGCAACGCGGTCTGGACCGATCTGGCGAAGATGCCGCACGTGCTCGTCGCCGGCACCACCGGCTCGGGCAAGTCCGGCTGCGTCAACGCGATCCTCTCCTCGATCCTGATGCAGGCCTCGCCCAACGACGTGCGCCTGGTCTTGGTCGACCCCAAGCAGGTCGAGCTCAACCACTACGAGAACGTGCCGCACCTGTTGACGCCGGTGGTCACCTCGCCGCGCCTTGCGGCCAACGTCCTCGCCAACCTGATCGGCGAGATGGAGAGCCGCTACGGGATCATGGGCGAAGCCCGCGCCCGCAACCTCGGCGAGCTCAACCGAGCCAGGGCGAAGGCGGGCGAAGCGCCGTTGCCGCACATCCTCTGCGTGATCGACGAGCTCGCGGACCTGATGATGGTCTCCCCGGCCGAGGTCGAGGACTCGATCATCAGGCTGGCCCAGAAGTCGCGCGCCACCGGCATCCATCTCGTGCTGGCAACCCAGCGCCCCTCGACCGACATCATCACCGGCACGATCAAGGTCAACATCCCCGCCCGGATCGCCTTCGCCGTCTCCTCGCAGACCGACTCGCGGGTGATCCTCGACCAGGGCGGGGCGGAGGCGCTGCTGGGACAGGGCGACATGCTCTTCCGCGGCGCCGGCACCTCGAAGCTGCAGCGGATCCAGGGGGCCTTCATCACCGAGGACGAGATCGCCCGCATCACCGGCCACTGGGCCAAGCAGGGCGAACCCGAATTCGAGGCCGAGCTGCTCGAGGTGCACGGCGAGCAGGGCGTCGAAACCGAGGGCGACTTCGACCCCGATAGCGACGACCTGCTCGACGAGGCGATCCGCGTCGTGGTCGAGACCGAAACCGCGTCCGTCTCGATGATCCAGCGTCGCCTGCGCGTCGGCTACACGCGTGCCGGCCGCCTGATCGACATGCTCGAGCGCCGCGGGGTGATCTCCGGCTACGAAGGCTCCAAGCCGCGCCAGGTCCTGGTCTCCCAAGCCGACATGGCGCGACTGACCGGCAGCGAGGGCCAGCGCCAAGAGGTTGAGGCCGAGGCACCCACCGCGGTCCCGGAGTAGCGGCTTCGCCACCATATTTTGGCCCGCCTCGGCCCTGGTAGGACAATGGGTCCATGGACAGCCAGATCGGCAGCGTCTTCCGCGAGACGCGGAACCGCCGCAAAATCGACCTTTCCGAGGTCGAGGCGGCGACCAAAATCCGGATTCGCTACCTGCGGGCGATCGAGAACGAGGAGTGGGACGTGCTGCCCGGCGACGTCTACGCCCGCGGTTTCATCCGCACCTACGCATCGTTCCTGGGCTTGGATGGAGAACGACTCGCTGAGGACTACCGCAAAAACGTCGAAGGGCGTCCCCCTGGTGCGACAGCCGAGCTGACGCCCGCCACCGCGTCCCCCTCCGCTGGGTCTCTTCGCGACTGGATCGCCCCCAGCGCTGGCTGGCTCGCGGCAGCCGCGGTGGTTCTGGTCGCCGTGCTGGTCATCGTCGCCATTCCCGGCGGCGGAGGAGGGAACGACGCGGCTCGTAAACCTGCCCACAGCCGACCGCACGGAGAGGGTCAGTCCAGAGCTGCTCGATCCTCCAAGCAGGGCGTCTCCGTGCGCCTTGCTGCGAGCGCCGAAGTCTGGGTCTGCGTTCTCGACGCTCGCGAACGGCCGCTGGTTGACGGTCAGATCCTCGAAGCGGGAGAAGAAGAGGGCCCGTTCCACTCCGGTAGCTTCACGGTTTCCTTTGGCAACGGAGAGGTCTCGATGCTGGTCGACGGCAGGGAAGCGGACATTCCGGTGACGTCCAGCCCGGTCGGGTACTCGATCGATAGATCGGGCGCCCTGACCGCGCTGAGCGAAGCAGAACGGCCAACCTGCACATGAGCGAGGTGCGAGCGGGGATAGTCGTGACTGGGACCGAGGTGCTGACCGGGCGGATCGCCGACCGCAACGGCCCCTGGATCTCCGAACAGCTGGCGGACCTCGGCGTCGACGTCGCCCACATCCTCGTCGTCGGCGATCGTCCCGGCGATCTCGAGGCGGCGCTGCGCTTCATGTCGGCCGAGGGAATGGACCTGATCGTCACCTCGGGCGGGCTCGGGCCGACAGCGGACGATCTCACGGCCGAGGTCGTCGCCAGCTTCGCCGAACGAGACCTGCTCCTCGACGAGGAGATGGAAGAGAAGATCGCGACGATCCTGCGCAACTTTGCCCGCAGCTTCAGCTTCGACGAGGAGGCCGTGCGAGAGGCCAACCGCAAGCAGGCGATGATCCCCGAGGGCTCGACCACGCTCGATCCGATCGGCACGGCGCCGGGTCTCGTCGTCCCGTCTGGAGAAAGCCTCGTCATCGTGCTGCCGGGGCCGCCGCGGGAGCTGCAGCCGATGTGGCCCGCCGCGCTCGCCGCCGAGCCGGTCAAGGAGTTGCTCGGGCGAGCCTCGCCCCTGCGGGCCTACACGCTGCGCATGTTCGGCACCCCCGAGTCCGAGATCGCCAAGAGCCTGCGCGAGATCGAGGCCACTGGGATCGCCCTGGGGGAGGTCGAGATCACCACCTGCCTGCGCCGTGGCGAGATCGAGATCGACGTGCGCTACCGAGACGAGGCGCTTGCCACGGCCGAATCGGTGAAATCGGGGCTGGCCGAGCGACACGGCAGCCACCTCTTCAGCCTCGACGGGGAGACGATCGACTCGCGGGTGTCGCGGCTGCTCGAGGGGCATCGCCTGGGCTTGGCCGAGTCGTGCAGCGGCGGGCTCCTCGCCGCCCGGATCACCAACCTGCCAGGCGCCTCGGCCTACATGGCGGGTGGGGTCGTCTCCTATTCCAACGAGGCCAAGACGGAGCTGCTGGGCGTCGAGCCGAGGCTGATCCGGGCCAAGGGCGCCGTCTCTCCCGAGGTGGCCGAGGCGATGGCGCTCGGCGCCCTCGAGCGCTTTGGAGCTGATGTCGCGGTCTCGGTCACCGGCATCGCCGGCCCTGATGGAGGCAGCGAGGAGAAGCCGGTCGGCTACGTCTGCTTCAACGCCCGACTCGCCGACGGCACCGCGATCGCCCGCGATCCCGTCATCCCCGGCGGCCGCGCCGACGTCCGCGAACGCTCGGCCCTGGTCGGCATGCACCTGCTCCGCATCCTGCTCGGCCGCGAGGAAGCGCCGCTGTAGGCGAACTCGGCACGCTTTTGTCGCATCCCGGTGTTGTCGCGCGCGTCGACGCCCCCTAGCGTTCTGGACGATGGCAAGGGAGAGACTGAAGAGCCCGCGGGCGCGGCTGTTCGTGGCCCTGGACCTGCCCGGGCCGATGCGGGACGGAATCGAGGCCTGGGGTCGCAAGGAACTGGTCGATCCCGCCCTGCGGCGGGTGCCGTGCGAGTCGCTGCACATCACGCTCGCCTTCCTCGGCTACCTGCCGGAGCGCGAGATCGAGCCGTTGGCGACGACCGTCCGGGAAATCGAGGCGGAGGCGCCGTCGATCCTGCTCGGCGATCCCATCGCCAAGCCATCGCGCAAGCAGCCCCGGCTGTTCGCCCTACCGGCCGATTCGCCGGCTACCGTGGCACTGCAGGCCGAGATGGAGGAGAAGCTGGTTGCCCGACGCCTCTACAGGCCCGAGAGGCGGCCGTTCTGGCCCCACGTCACGGTGGCGCGGGTCAAGCCGGAGGGTCGTGGGTCGAAGCGTCCGAGGCGGGTCCAGGCGCCACCGAAGGGACTTCCCCGCGAGCTCTTATCGCCCACTCATGGCGTCCGAATGACGCTCTACCGTTCCGAACTCCAGCCGCGTGGTGCGCATTACACCCCGCTGGCGCAAGTCGAGCTGTCCGAAGACGGGCGGCAGTGAGGTGAAACAGATGGCAGACAAGAAAGCGGCTTTGAACGACGTCTCGGCGAAGGAAGCCAAGGCCAAGGACGCGGCTCTCGAGGCCGCGGTGACCCAGATCGAGCGCGATTTCGGCCAGGGCGCGCTGATGCGACTCGGCGCCGACAGCGCCCTGCCGGTGGAAGCGATCCCGACCGGCGCCCTCGCCCTCGACCTCGCGCTCGGCATCGGCGGTGTGCCGCGCGGGCGAATGGTCGAGATCTTCGGCCCCGAGTCCTCGGGCAAGACGACGCTGATCTACCACGTCATCGCCGAGGCCCAGGCCCGGGGTGGGGTCTGCGTCTTCATCGACACCGAGCACGCGATGGACCCGGTCTACGCGCGGGCGATCGGCGTCGACACCGACGAGCTGCTGGTCTCCCAGCCCGACTACGGCGAGCAGGCCCTGCAGATCGCCGATCGCCTGATCGCCTCCGCGGCGATCGACGTGATCGCGATCGACTCGGTCGCGGCGCTGACGCCGAAGGCCGAGCTGGACGGCCAGATCGGCGACACCACCGTCGGCCTGCAGGCCCGCCTGATGTCGCAGGCGATGCGCAAGCTGGCCGGCAACCTCAACCGCACCAACACCGTCTGCCTCTTCACCAACCAGATCCGCGAAAAGGTCGGCGTCCAGTTCGGCTCGCCGGAGACCCAGCCGGGCGGCCGCGCGTTGAAGTTCTACGCCTCGCAGCGGCTCGACATCCGCCGCATCGAGACGCTCAAGGACGGCACCGAGGCGGTCGGCAACCGGGTGCGGGTCAAAGTCGTCAAGAACAAGGTGGCGGCGCCGTTCCGCCAGGCCGAATTCGAGATCGAGTACGGGCAGGGGATCTCGCGCGAAGGCGAGCTGCTCGACTTCGGCATCGAGCACGACATCGTCCGCAAGTCGGGCGCCTTCTTCTCCTACGGCGAGACCCGGCTCGGACAGGGCCGCAACAACGCCAAGCAGTTCCTGGTCGAGAACCCCGAGATCGCCAGCGAGATCGAGGCCAAGATCCGCACCGCGCTCGGCATCGGCACCGAGGCGCCGGCGGAGGCCGAGGCGCCCGAGGCACCGCCGGTTGCCGAGGCGCAGGCTGCCTGACGGCGCCTGCGCTCCAGTGGATAGGATCTCGGCCCTCAGATGAGCAACGGCGACCTCTTCTACGTCTGCGGCGGCGCACTCGCGGTCTCCGCGGTGCTGGTCAGCTTCCTCGGGCTGCGCATGAAGAGCTTTCCAGGCCGCGCCGCGCCGCTTGTCGCGCTCGGTTTCGTGCTCCTGATTGGGGCCACGGCTTCTTTCGCGGTGCTCCACGCCCAGGACGAGCAAGAGGCAAAGGCCGCGGAGCTCTCGGAGGCCAACAAGGAGATCACCGAAGAGGAGGCCTCGCCGGTCGAGGCCGAAGGCGAAAAAGCTCCGGCGCCAAAGCCTGAAGCGGCCGCCAAGGGCCCCGGTGGCACCCTCCAGCTTGCCGCCTCGCCGACCGATCTCGCCTTCGACACGACGAGCCTGACCAGCAAGCCAGGCGAGGTGACGATCGACTTCGACAACCCGGCGACGCTCGAACACAACGTCGCGATCGAGCGGGGCGGGGAAGCGATTGCCACGTCCGAAACGATCTCCAAAGGCAAGACCTCGGTCAGCGCAGATCTCGCCCCCGGCACCTACACGTTCCTCTGCACGGTGCCCGGACACGCCGAAGCAGGCATGGAAGGCGTACTGACGGTGCGATAGGCGGCGCATTTCTGCGTCCTCGGTCGCTCGCGTGCTGAAGCACGCCACGCTCCCTGCGTCCTTGAACTGCTTGCCTATCGCACCGTCAGTACCCTGAAGGCGTGGCAAAGCGCTACCACGTCACTACGTTTGGTTGTCAGATGAACGTGCACGACTCTGAGCGGATGCAGGGGATGCTCGAGTCGCTCGGCTATGAGGAGGCTGAGAGCCGCGACGGCGCCGACCTGATCCTCTTCAATACCTGCTCGATTCGCGAGTCGGCTGACAATCGCTTTATCTCCCATCTCGGCGAGGCGAAGCGACTCAAGTCCGAAGACCCCGAGCGAGTGGTCGGAGTCGGCGGCTGCTGGGCGCAATCGGTCAAGGACGAGGTCTTCCAGCGCTTTCCCTTCGTCGACGTCGCCTTCGGTCCGGGCCAGATCCACAAGCTCGCCGAGTTCTTGAATTCCGACTCGATCGGCGCCCAGGGCTACTTCGAGTTCGAGGACTTCTCCGGCCACCTGCCGACGCGCCGGGTGCGCGAGTTCCAAGGCTGGCTGCAGGTGTCCCAGGGGTGCAACTGCAAGTGCTCCTACTGCATCGTCCCCTCAACCCGCGGTCGTGAGGTCAGCCGCGACCCCGCCGATCTGGTGATCGAGGCCGAGGCGCTCGCGGCCGACGGCGTGCGTGAGATCACCCTGCTGGGACAGAACGTCAACAGCTACGGGCGGGACCTGCCGAAGGAGTCCCGGATCGGCTTTGCCGAGCTCTTGGCGCGGGTCGATGCGATCGACGGAGTCGAGCGCATCCGCTACACCAGCCCACATCCGAAGGACATGAAAGAGGACGTGATCCGCGCCCATGCCGAGTTGGCCGCCGTCTGCGAGCACGTCCACCTGCCGCTCCAGTCCGGCTCCAGCACCGTGCTCAAACGCATGCGCCGCACCTACGATCGCCAGCGCTACATGGACCGGGTCTCGCTGATTCGCGAGCACGTGCCGGACTGCGCGATCACCACCGACATCATCGTCGGCTTCCCGGGGGAGACCGAGGCCGACTTCGAGCAGACGCTGGAAGTCGTCGACGAGGTCGGCTACGACAGCGCCTTCACCTTCGTCTTCTCGCCGCGACGAGAAACGGAGGCGGCAGAGCTGGCCGAGCAGGTTCCGCATCCGGTCAAGGTCGAGCGGATGGAGCGGCTGGTTGCGCTGGTGCAGCGGCGGGCGGCCGAGCGGGCGCAGCGGTTCGTTGGGCGAGAGGTCGAGGTCTTGGTCGAAGGGACGAGTAGGACGGATGAGGCGCGGCTGCGGGGGCGGAGTCGGCATGGGAAGGCGGTCAACTTTGAGGGAACAGCCCAACCCGGAGAGTTCGTGGACGTTGAGATCACAGGCGCTACGTCGCAGACGCTTACGGGGACGGAGAAGCTTCTAAGTCGCGTCGGGTAGCGGGAATCTGGGCAACCCCTCACTGAACTTTTTCGGTGGATCGTGTCGGCCGTCCGAGGTTGAATCGCCGAAAAAATACAAGCCGTTCGGGGCAGCCCAGATTCCCGCTAACGATCGGCTAGGTCATTCGCTATGGACGTAATCGCGATATTTGGACCGACGGGAGTCGGCAAGACCGGGGTCGCCATCGAGCTGGCGGAGAAGCTGCGGGAGCGGGGGGAGGATCCGGTGGCGATCTCGTGCGATGCGCTTCAGGTGTATGAGGGCTTGGCGACGCTGACCGGAGTGGCGAGTCCCGAGGAGCAAGCGAGACTGGAGCACAGGTTGGTTGGGTTCGTGCCGGTGACTGAGACGTTCAATGTGGGGAATTACATGCCGCTGGCGCATGCGGAGATCGATGCGGCGCTTGAGGCGGGGCGGCGGCCAATTGTCGTGGGGGGGACGGGCCTCTATTTGCGGGCTGCCCTCGCCGACCTCTCGCTGGTCAAGGCGCCGCCCGAAGCCGAGGACTCGGAGCTCTGGTCACCCGAGACGAGGCATCCGACGGCGATCTTCGGGCTCGATGTGGACCGCGAGAAGCTCTACGAGCGGATCGACGCTCGGACCGAGGCGATTGTCTCGGCGGGCGCCAGGGACGAGGTCCTGCGGGCCGAGGAGGCAGGGCCCTCGCGGACCGCCCGCAAGGCCCTCGGCTTCGATGAAGTCCTCGAAGGCGACCTCGAGCGGATGCAACAGCGTTCGCGCAACTACGCCCGCCGCCAACTGACCTGGATGCGCAAGATCCCCAATCTCCACCGGATCGACCGCACGGACATCTCCGACGCCGTGGCGTCAACACAAATCGCCAAACACCTCCGCTGACTTCGCCTTTATGCGTCCTATTGGACTACAAAAGGCGAAGTCACCGGATGGGGGGCGGTCAATAGGCTCCCGACCATGAGATTCGAGAAGTGGCAGGCGTTGGGGAACGACTATTTGATCGTCGAGGAGGGGGCGCTTCCCTGGGAGCTGACGGCGGCAAGAGTGCAGCGACTCTGCGATCCGCACTTCGGGGTTGGGGCGGACGGTGTGCTGCTGCTCTCGCGCAGCGAGGATCCTCGGTTCGTCGCCTCGCTGCGGATCTTCAACCCCGACGGCTCGGAGGCGGAGCTTTCGGGAAACGGGGCGAGGGAGGCGATTCTCTACCTGCGGCGGCACAACTGGACGAGCGAGGACACGTTCTCGATTCATACGGCAGCCGGTCCGATCACGCCGACGATCACCTCCGCGCGCACCTGCACCGTCGATATGGGCCGCGCCACGAAGACCTCGAAGGACTTTCCCTCCGGCAGTGCCGACGGAGTCGGGACGCTGACCGCCGCCGGGCGCGAGTGGAGCTTCCAGCACGTCTCGATCGGCAACCCCCAGTGCGCGATCGAGGTCGCGGAGGGGCTGGAGGAGCTCGATCTCGGCGAGATCGGGCCGCCGATCGAAAGCCATGATCTGTTCCCGAACAGGACCAACGTCTCGTTCTTCTCGGTCGACGGCAGCCGGGTGCGGGCACGGATCTTCGAGCGCGGGGTGGGGGAGACGCTCTCGTCGGGGACCGGCGCCACCGGGGCCGCGGTGACGGCCTTTCTGAACGGGGCCTCCAGCCCGATCACGGTCGAGCTCGATGGGGGCGAGCTCGAGGTCGAGATCTCCGACGATCTCGACGTGACCCTGAGTGGCTGGGCCGAGCCGATCTGCTCCGGCGACCTCTCCGCCGAGATGCTCAGCGCGCTCGCCGAGCTGGACGGCTAGATTTCCGCGCCGATGTCAATTTCTGATCCGTCCGTGCGCCTGGAGGCGATGCCTCCCTACATGTTCCAGGAGCTGGAGCGGCGGATCGCCGACAAGCGGGCCGCCGGAATCGACGTGATCAGCCTCGGCATCGGCGATCCTGACGAACCGACCTACCCGCACGTCGTCTCGGCGATGCGGGAGGCGGTGGCGGATCCCGCCAACCAGAAGTACCCGAGCAACCGTGGCCGCGAGGAGTTCCGCCAGGCGTTCGCCGAGTTCTACGACCGCCGCTTCGGCGTCGAGATCGACCCCGAAAGCGAGGTGATCCCGGCGATCGGCGCCAAGGAGTGCATCTACAACCTCTGCTTCGCCTTCCTCGACCCGGGCGGCGTCGCGCTCGCCTCCGACCCCGGCTACCCTGTCTACACCGGCGGCCCGATCCTCGCCGGAGCGACACCTGAACTGCTGCCGCTGGTGCCCGAGCTCGGCTTCGCCCCCGACCTCAGCGCGATCCCGGCCGACGTCGCGGCGAAGGCGCGGCTGATGTTCATCAACTTCCCCAACAACCCGACCGGCGCCGTCGTCCCCGAGGGCTTCTTCGAGATGGTCGTCTCCTTCGCCCGCGAGCACGAGATCCTCGTCGTCCACGACAACGCCTACTCGGAGACGACCTACGACGGCTACGTGGCGCCGAGCTTCCTGGCGACCCCGGGGGCCAAGGAGGTCGGGGTCGAGGTCTTCTCACTCTCCAAGGGCTTCAACATGACCGGCTGGCGCTGCGCCGCGATCCTCGGCAACGCCGAGGCGGTGCAGACCTACTGGCGGCTCAAGACCAACGTCGATTCTGGCCTCTTCGAGGCGGTGCAGATCGCCGGCGCCGCCGCCCTGCAGGGCCCCAGCGGCCCGCTCGAGCGGATGAACGAAACCTACGTCCGCCGCCGCGACCTGGTCGTCGGCGCGCTGCGTGAGATCGGCGTCGAGGTCAACGCGCCCAAGGGCACGATCTACGTCTGGGCGCCCGTCCCCGAGGGCCACACCTCGACCTCCTTCTCCGAGCTGGTGCTCGAAGACGCGGCCGTGGTCGTCTCGCCGGGCTCGATGTACGGCCCCAGCGGCGAGGGCTTCTTCCGCATCTCGCTCACCACGCCCGACGACCGCATCAGCGAGGCCGTCGAGCGCATGCGCGAGCACCTGACCTAACTGGCCGCGGCCTTTTCCTCGCGCTTGGTCCAGTAGCGGTTCAGGCCGCGCCACTGGTACTGGGGCGGGACGCACTGGATCAGCTCGGTCGCGGTCTCCGGGTCGACGCTCTCGGCGACGAGGGCGCGATGGTGGCGCTCGTAGTCCTCCTCTGAGAATTCGCGGGCGAGGTCGGCCTCTTCGCGCAGACGGCTTCTGACCACCTGGAGGTGCTCGATCGGGTCGTTGACCTGGCCGAAGTGGGTGAGGGCGAGGCGCTCGGGCCGCCAGGATTCGACGATCGCGATCGAGTCGAGCCAGGTCTCGACGTCGATGTCGGGCGGCGGAGTGGGGGGCACGACCAGGTTCGAGGGTGGGATCCGGACGGCGGCGACATCGCCGACGAAGGCGGTGCCACTCTCCTCGTGGAAATAGCAGACGTGGTGCGAGGCATGACCGGGCGTATAGGCGACCCGCATGCCAAGCACGTCCTCACCGCCCGCCAGAGGCTTCACGTTCGCCGCCGGCACCGGCACGATCTCACCCCAGAGCTCCTCCATGCGGTCGCCGTAGAGCCGCTCGGCGCTGGCCAGCAGCTTCGAGGGGTCGATCAGGTGCGGGGCGCCGCGCTCGTGGACGTAGACCTCGAGCTCCGGCCAGCGGCGCACCAGGGCGCCGGTCGCGGCGGCGTGGTCGAGGTGGATGTGGGTCAGCAGCAGCGCCCGCGGCTGCTCGTCGCCGAGCGCTGCCAGCAGCGTCTCCATCGAGGACTGCGGCCCCGGGTCGACGAGGGCACCGTCGACCTCCCAGCAACCGATCACATGCCGGCGCCCCAAGTGCATGACATCGATTACACGCATCACGGCAGCCTAAGGGAGTCGGGAGGGGGTCTCCCGGAGCCTCCCCGCTGTTGCTCCGGGAGACCCCCTCCCGACTCCCTTAGGCTGCCGGGTCAGGAAAGCGCTCGTCGTCCGCAAGCGTCGCGCGCATTCCCTCGGCCATGCCGCGCGGCGCGTAGCCGAGCTCGCGACTCGCCTTCTCGTGGCTGGCCCAGAAGGTGACGCCGTCGGCCGAGGAGATCAGCTCGCGCAGGTTGGGCGGCTGGCCCGCCAGCTTGCCGACCAGCGGCCCAATCGGAGTCAAGGCCTTCAGCACCGGCGTGGGGAGGGCGCGCTTTGGCGCCTTGCGACCGCTGGCCGCGGCGATCGTCTCGATCGCCTCTCGCATCGTCGTCGCCGGGCCACTGATCACGTACGTCTCGCCGGCCGTGCCCTTGTCGAGCGCCAGGACGATCCCGCCGGCGATGTCCTCGACGTGGCTGAGGCAGATCCCCAGGTCGGGAAACGGCAGCAGAAACAGCCGTCCGGCGAAGAATTCGCTGAGCAGGTCGGCGATCTGGGAGGTATCGCCGGGGCCGTAGACGCCACCCGGCTGGACGATCACCGCGGGAAGGCCCTCTTCGAGCATCATCCGCTTGGCGATCCGGTGCCCCTCGAGCTTGGTCTCCTCGTAGTAGGAGGTGAACTCCTTGCCCGGGTGCTCGTAGCTCTCATCTACGACCTTGCCGTGGGTGTTGCCGAAGGCGCCGACGGTGGAGACGTAGACGATCTTGGGAACCTTGGCTTCGAGGGCCGCCTGCAGGACCCGTTCGGTGCCGCGCACGTTGGCCTCGTACATCGCCGGATGCTGCTTGGCGGGAATGCCGACCTCGTACATCGCCGCGGCGTGAACGACGCCGTCACAGCCCTGCATTCCCTCGCGCAGGGCCTCGGCATCGCCCAGGTCCCCGCCGACGAGCTCGCAGCCGAGCTCGGTCAGCTTGGCGGCTTTCTCGGGGCTCCGCACCAGGCAGGCGACCTCGTCGCCGCGGGCGCGTAGCTGGCGCGCGACCTCGCCGCCGATGAAACCCGTCCCTCCCGTCACGAAGACCTTCACAGCGGCTAAGCCTATCCGGATAGCCGCCCCCGGACGCGGGAGGGTGGGCGCTAGATCGCCGGGTATACAAGCGCGCCCGCCCGGGAGCGGAGGAGGCGGCGCCTGGCATCCCGCACCTACAATCGGACGAAGTGGAACGCTCGAGAAACGGACGCAAGGCGCAGACGGACCATTCGACCAACGGGGCCGGCGTCGCCAACCCGCGGGCGCGGCAGCGGGCGCTGGCGATCGGCATCACCAGCGGCAAGGAGGAGGGCGATCCGCTGGCGGAGCTGAAGGAGCTGCTGCGCACCGCCGGTGTGGCCACCGCCGGCGAGGCCCTGCAGCAGCGCGAGAAACCCGATCCCGACCGCTACGTCGGCCGCGGCAAGCTGACCGAGGTGAAGGCCGAGATCGCCGCCTGCGACGCGAACCTGGTCGCCTGCGACGACGAGCTGGCGCCGCGCCAGGAGCGCAACCTGGAGGAGGCGCTCGGCGTGCCGGTGATCGACCGCACCGCGGTGATCCTCGACATCTTCGCCGACCACGCCCACTCCGCCGAGGGCAAGCTCCAGGTCGAGCTGGCCCAGCTCGAATACAACATGGCCCGCATGCGGGGCCTCTGGACCCACCTCGAGCGCCTCGGCGCCGGGCGCATGGACGGCGGGATCGGCACCAGGGGGCCGGGCGAGAGCCAGATCGAGACCGACCGGCGGCTGGCCCGTAACCGGATCGCAGCGCTGCGGCGGCGCTTGGCGCGGCTCGAGCAGAACCGCGGCGTGATGCGAGCCCAGCGCGAGCGCACCTCGCTGCCCCGCGTCGCCCTCGCCGGCTACACCAACGCCGGCAAGTCGACGCTGCTGAACGCGCTGACCGGGGCCAAGGTCGGAGTGGGCGACAGGCTCTTCCACACCCTCGACCCGACCACCCGCGGCCTCGAGCTCTCCGGGCGCGACTACCTGCTCACCGACACCGTCGGCTTCATCGAGAAGCTGCCGCACCAACTGGTCGAGGCGTTCAAGGCGACCCTCGAGGAGACCGTCCTCGCCGACCTGATCGTCCACGTCGTCGACGCCGCGGCGCCGGAGCAGCGCCGGCTCGCCGACATGCGGGCGGTCGACGAGGTGCTGGAGGAGATCGGAGCCGGGGACAAACCCAGGCTGCTCGTCCTCAACAAAGCCGACCTGCTCGAGGCCGGGGAGGCCGCCGAGGTGCGTCTGCAGCATCCCGACGCCGGCCTGGTCTCGGCCCTCGAGGGGGAGGGGCTGGACGAGCTGCGGGCCTCGATCGAGCGGGCCTTCGAGGGCACCCTGGCGGAGGTCGAGTTGCTGATTCCCTACGCGGAGGGCGGGCGCCTGCACGAACTGCACGAGCTCGCCGGGGACCTCGAGCGCACGGAGCGCGACGACGGCGTCCTCGTCCGTGCCAGGTGCCCGTTGCCGAGCTTCACCGCTTCGACGATCTGGCCGTCGTCTAGGGTTGCGCCCGATGGAGCTGCCGATCGCGAAGCTGAACGACGCCGCCGTGCTGCCGACGCGGACCCACACCGGGGACGCGGGCCTGGATCTCTACGCCTGCGAGGCCGCGCACATCGGTCCCGGAGAGCGGTGGAGCGTCGGCACGGGGATCGCCGTCGAGATCCCAGGGGGACATGCCGGGCTGGTCCTGCCGCGCTCCGGGCTGGCGAAAAAGCACGGGATCGCGCTGGTCAACAGCCCGGGGCTGATCGACTCGGGATACCGGGGAGAGATCCGGGTGCTGCTGCTGAACACGGACCCGGCTGACATCTTCAGGGTCGAGCCGGGAGACCGGATCGCGCAGTTGGTGATCGCGCCGATCGCGCTCGCCGAGCCGGTCGAGGCGCCGGCCCTTGCCGACTCCAGCCGCGGCGACGGCGGCTTCGGCTCGAGCGGACGCTGAGGTCAGTCCCTAACCGAGCGCGGCCTGACGGGCCGACTCGTGAGCGGCGCGCTCGAACGAGTCGTCCAGCGGCTCCAGCTCAGGGCGCTCGCCGTAGCGCCGCTCCAACGCTTGGCCAATCAGGCAGTCGGCGAGCCAGGCGTTCTTGGGCAGCAGCGGGCCATGCAGGTAGGTGCCGATCAGGTTGTCGCGGCGCACGCCCTCGAGACCGTCCTCGCCGTTGTTGCCGAACCCCTTGAGCACCCGGCCAAGGGGCGTGGCGTCGGGGCCGAGGAAGGTGCGGCCACCGTGGTTCTCGAAGCCAGCAAGGGTCTGGGGACCGAACCCCAGGTCGACCTCGATAGCGACGTTGCCGATCAGGCGAGGCCCCGGCCGCCGCACGGTCTCGAGGTCGACGAGGCCGAGGCCGGGGAGTCGCTCGTCGCCCAGCTCGTAGCTGTGACCGAGCAACTGGTAGCCGCCGCAGACGGCGAGCAGGGCGGCGCCGTCCGCGGTCGCGGCGTCGAGCGCCTCGCGCTTGCTCTCGACCATGTCGGCGGCGACGGCGCGCTGGTCGCGGTCCTGACCCCCGCCGATGTAGACGAGGTCGTGCGCGCCCGGGTCGAAGCGCTCGCCGGATCCCGCTGCCGCGTACTCGAAGTCGATTCCCCGCCACTCGCAGCGGCGCCGCAGGAAGACGATGTTGCCGCGATCGGCGTAGATGTTCATCTGCTCCGGATAGAGGGCGAGCAGACGGAGCTCCATCAGGCCTCCTTCTCGAGCAGGACCACGGTCGACCCGACGTGGGCGTCGGTGGACGGAATCTGGCGGCGCCCAGCCGGTCGCAGGCCCATCTCCAGCCCCTCTTCTTCCAGCGTCTCGGCGGAGACCATCTGCAGCTCGACCTCGTTCAGCTCCTCGCTCAGATCCCCCTCCGGGGTGACGATCTGGCGCAGGCGGCGCAGGACGATCGAGTCCGAACCGACCTCCGGCTCCAGCGGCAGGCTCGAGTAGACCCAGCCGTCGACCTGGCCCACGTCCGGAAGCTGTGGAGCGGCTCCGCCGAGGGGCACCGGTGGCAGCTCCTCGACGAGAGCGAAAGCCGCCAGGCCGCCCGGTAAGAGGTGATCGGCGACGCAGGAGAGGCAGCAGACGCGGTCGGTCCTGCCCTCGAGCAGCTGGATCAGCTGCATCGGCGCCAGCACCAGCTGGAACTCGAAGTACATCTCGAAGCCGCGCACGTCGCCGATCTCGGCGTCGCCGGCATGACCGTGCGAGCGCTCCCAGACCGTGGCGACCAGCTCGGGGTTGCTGTCGAGGCCCACGACCAATCGCTCGGTCGCCTTGGCGAGGTGCCTGACCACCCGGCCCGTCCCGCAGCCCAGCTCCATGATCGGGCCCTCGTGCTCACTTGCCAGCCGCTCCCAGATGGGAAGGTCGGCCTCGTAGCCGCCGCACTCGACGTCGTTCCAGATCACCTCGTTCACCGCCAGAACTCCTCGGCGAGCCCGCGGTCGGCCAGCAGCTTGCGCAGCTCCATCAGGGCTGTGTAGGTGGGCAGGGCGAAGAGGCGGTCCCGCGCGCTCGCCAGAGCCAGGTCGAGCGAGCGCTCGATATCGGGCTCGATCTCGATTGCCGCTGCCGGCCAGCCGGCGTACTTGAGGCGCAGGGCCATCTCCGGCGCCCGCGTGCCGGCGCAGACGATCCTGCGCACGGTCCCGGCGAGCAGCTCGAAGTCAGCGTCCCAGACCCAGGAGACGTCGCGGCCGTCGGCGATCCGGTCGTTGAGGGCGATCCAGAGATCGAGGCCCTCCTCGCCGGCCTCGAGCACCAGCGTGCGCAGGACCTCGTTGGCGCCGGCGGGGTTCTTGATCAGAAGGATCGAGAGCCGCTTGCCGGCGGCCTCGATCGTCTCCACCCGGCCGAAGGCGGCGCGCATGCCGCCGAGGGCCGAGGCGATCCGCTCCGGGGCGACGCCGAGCTCGAGCGCCGCGGCGACCGCGGCGAGGGCGTTGTAGACGTTGTAGAGGCCGGGAAGGGGAAGCTCGAGCCGCATCTCACCCGCGGGCGTGCGCAGCGTCACCCGCGAGCCCTCCATGCCGCGCAGCTCGATCTCGGTGGCCGCCACCGTGGGCTCTGGGCGCCGGGCGCCACAGCCGGGGCAGGAGTAGTGGCCGAGGTGGCCGACGAAGGCGCGATCGTAGGCGTAGGGGTGACCGCAGCGGCGGCAGTGCTTGGCGTCGAAGGCGTGCTGCAGCTCGGGCAGCGCTTGCGAGGCGTCCTCGATGCCGAAGTAGGCGACGTCCCCGCGCGGCTCGCCGGCGGCGTCGCGGCCCAGGTCGGCGATCGTCGGGTCGTCGGCGTTGAGCACGAAGCGCGTCCGCCCGGCTCTCGCGGCGACGGTCCTGCCCCAGTCGTCGGCCAGGGCCTCCATCTCGCCGTAGCGATCCAGCTGGTCGCGGAAGAGGTTGCCGAGCACCATCAGCGAGGGGTCGAGCTGCTCGGCCACCCGCGAGAGCCAAGCCTCGTCGACCTCGAAGAGGCCCTCGTGCCCGCTCTGCTCCAGCAGTGCCGTGGCGACGCCCCAGGTCATGTTCGAACCCGCTCGGTTGTGGACGGGCCGTCGCCCGTCGGCCTGCAGCGCCGCGGCGATCATGCCCGCGGTTGTCGTCTTGCCGTTGGTGGCGCTGATCACCGTGGTCGTCCCATCCAGCCGCGCGCCCAGCTTGCGCAGCGCCTGCGGCTCCAGCCGCAGCAGGACCCGGCCGGGAAGGGTGGTGCCGCCACCGCGCCCGCTGGCGCGACTGGCGGCACCGATCGCGCGAGCCGCGGTCAGCTTCGCGCCGAACAGAGCGCCATTGGAGCGGGCGCCACCTTGCTCGCCGGACGCCAAGTCCCTCAGGCCCCGGTCGCGGGCGGCACGAGGATGCTGAGTGCGCGGGGCAAAACCCGGAGCGAGGCGGGAAGGTCGGTCAGATGCTCGCCGTCGGCGTAGACGGGGAAGGGGCGGCTGGCGGTCAGTTCCAGCTGCGAAGCCCGAAAGACCCGTACCTCGTCCTCGTCGACGTGAGTGCCCTTGAACACCTTCGGCAGGTTACCCACGAAGCGCAGCTTGCCAACGTCGCCGACGGTGACGATGTCGAACTCGCCGTCGTCGAGCTCGGCATCGGGCGCGATGAACATGCCGCCGCCGAAGGCGCGGCTGTTGGCGACGGAAACGGAGTAGCCGGTGAAGCGGAACCGTTCCTCGCCGACCCGGACCGTGTAGCGCCCCGGCTTCCAGGTGAGCAGCGTGCGCAGCGCCGCATAGGCGTAAACGAGGTTGCCGCGCAGGACACCGGTCTCGTTGGCGAGCCGGTTGGCTTCGGAGTCGAAGCCGATGCTGACGATGCCGAGGAAGCGCTTGCCGTTGGCCTCGCCAACGTCGATCCGGCGGGTCTCGCCGGCGGCGAGGACGGCGACCGCAGCGGCCGGGTCGTCGGGAATGCCGAGCACCCGGGCGAGGTCGTTGCCGCGACCGCCGGGAACTATGCCCATCGGGGTCTCCGAGCCGGCCATCGCCCCGCCCACCGCGCCGACCAGGCCGTCGCCGCTGACCACCACCGGGACCTCGTTCGATTCCACCGCTCGCAGCGCTCGCGCAACGCCGTCCTCGAGCCCGCGGGTGCGCTCGACCCGGAAGGGGATCCGCAGGGCGTCCAGCTCCTGCTCGATCAGCGGCAGGAGCTTCAACGTGCGACCGTGCGCCGAGGACGGATTGACCAGCAGCGTCAGCGGCATGCCCTCGATCTCCATCCCGCCGCAGCCTAATTGGACCGGGGGGAGTCATCCTCGCCGCCGAGGCGCCCGACGAAGAAGTTGCCGGCGCCCACCTGGGCTGAGTGAACCGGAACGATCCCGTGGCGCGCCAGGCGCCGTCGCAGCAACGCCTCCCTGGCACCCGGGACAAATCGCAGAGGTTGCGCGCGAGCGAGGATCAGGTGCGCTCCGGGTCGCAGCACCCGAGCGATCTCCGCCGTCGACGGGTGCGTGTCAACCTGGGCGACCAGGTCGAAGAAGCCGTCGGGGTAGGGGAGATTCCCCGGCTTGCCGACCTTGAAGGCGACGCGCCCCTCCGGATCGAGGCCGACCCGGGCGCTCGCCTCCCGAATCCGGGCCGGCGAGGAGTCGACGCCGCGGACCCGCGCAGCGGGGAACTCGCGAGCGACCAGCAGGGCCGGCTCGCCGTCGCCGCACTCGACCACCAAGGCGCGCTCGGGGAGCGGCACGTGCAAGAGAGCGGCGGCGAGCGGGGTGAGCGGAGGAGCGCGCAAGGTGTCGATGATCGCAAGCCGGGACCCCGGCGCCGATGGTCTAGGCTCTCGCACCGATGGAGCAGGGGACGGACCGCCGCTTGATCATCCTTGGCGTCTTCGCGCTGGTCGCGGTCGGCGTCGTCGCGGCGATCCTGATCGGACGCAGCGGCGGGGGGGACGACGATTCCACCACGGCCTCGAGCTCGGGCGGCTGCAGGGAAGTGGAAGCGCCCAAGCCGAAGCAGGTCAGCCTGAAAGCGCCGAAGCAGACGGTGGAGAAGGGCGAAAAGCTGACCGCGGTAGTCGAAACGAGCTGCGGGACCTTCGACATCGCCCTCGACTCGACCCGGGCGCCGAAGACCGTCAACTCCTTCGCTTACCTCTCCGAAGAAGGCTTCTACGACGACCTCACCTTTCACCGCATCGCCCCCGGCTTCGTGATCCAGGGCGGCGACCCGCTCGGCACCGGCCTCGGTGGCCCCGGCTACTCGGTCGACGAGAAGCCGCCGGCGAACCTCTCCTACACCAAAGGCACGGTGGCGATGGCGAAGAGCTCGGCTGAGCCGCCGGGACGCTCGGGCAGCCAGTTCTACGTCGTCACCGCGGCGGACGCGGGCCTGCCGCCCGAATACGCGCTGGTCGGCAAGGTCGACAAGGGCTACGACGTGGTCACCAAGATCGAAAAACTCGGCACCCCAGCGGAAAAACCGAAACAGACGGTGCTGATCGAAAAGGTCACGATCGAGAAGGGCTAGCTGCACTAGTCTGCTGAGCCGATGGCCAAGGTCGACGCAGGAGACGCAGCACCCGATTTCGAGCTGCCCGGAACGGGCGGTAAGACTTACAAGCTCTCCGACTACCGGGGGCGCAAGCTCGTTCTCGCCTTCTACCCGGGTGATTTCACCGCCGTCTGCACCAAGCAGTTCTGCTCCTACCGCGACCAGGGCGAGCGCCTCGATCAGCTCGGCGCCGACGTGCTGGGCGTCTCACCGCAGTCGGTCGAGTCCCACGAGCGCTTCACCGAGGAGAAGCGACTCAACGTGCCACTGCTTGCCGACGAGGACAAGGCCGTGGCCAAGGCCTATGGCGTCCTCGCCGGGCCAATGGTGCGGCGGGCGATCTTCGTCATCGACGAGGAGGGAGTCATCCGCCACCGCAAGGTGACACTGGTCGGCCTCAGCTTCGAGTCGGTCGACGATCTCGAGCAGGCCGTCGCCAGCGTCAGCTGATGCCGGTCGAGCCGGCGCAGTTCGAAGCCGGCGCCGGCCTGACGATTCGCGGCGAGGCGGTGGGGGAGGGTCCGCCGATCGTCCTCTGCCACGGGATCACCGCGACCCGTGGCTCGGTCGTTCACGGTTCGCGGCGGCTCGAGCGAGACGGCTGCACCGTCATCGCCTACGACGCGCGGGGACACGGCGAGTCCGACCCCGCCCCGGGGGAGCGGGGTTATGACTACTCGGAACTGACGGGGGACCTGGGGTCGGTGATCGATAGTCAGACGGCCGGCGAGCCGGTCGTCCTCGCCGGTCACTCGATGGGCGCCCACACCGCGGTCGCCTTCGCGCTGCACCATCCCGATCGGGTCGCCGGCCTGGTCGCGATCGGCCCGGCCTACGACGGCACGATTTCCGCGGAGTCGCTCGCGTACTGGGATGGACTCTCGGCCGCGCTCGAGCGCAACGGCGTCGACGGCTTCGTCGACTACATCGATCGCGTCCAAGGAATCGATCCGGCCTGGCGCGACTCGGTCCTGCGCTTCACCCGCGAGCGGATGCTGCGCCACCGGCACCTCGACGCCGTCGTCGCCGCCCTGCGCGAGGTACCGCGCTCGCGACCGTTCGCCACGATGGACGACCTCCGTGGGCTGGACCTTCCCACTCTGGTCGTGGCCAGCCACGACGACGCCGATCCCGGCCATCCTTACGCGGTTGCCGAAGCCTACGCCGAGGAACTGCCGCGGGCGCGGCTGATCAGCGAGCCGGAGGGCCAATCGCCTCTCGCCTGGCAGGGCGGGCGCCTCTCCCGCGAGATCGCCAGCTTCTGCGCGGAGCCAGCAGTCGCGGAACGCATGCGGCCGTAGTTCCCTCCGCTATCTGGAGAAAGCTACGACCGCAACCGGCCGAACCGCGTCCTTAGCCGTTCTACAGGCGGTTGCACTAGGTTCCCCCGCGTGAAAGCGCCAGCCGAGGGGACACTGCGCGGGATCGCTACCTTCTTCGCCACCTTCGGCATCGGCGTCGCCACCTACATCGCGATCGCCGACTCGGGCGGCGGCTCCCCGGTCTGCATCGCCGGTGGGCACGGCTGCCAGACCGTCGCCGAAAGCTCCTACTCGCACCTGCTCGGCGTCAACGTCGCGGTCTTCGGCATCGTTGGCTACGTGCTGCTGCTCGCCTGCGCGCTGCTGCGGGGCGACGGGGCACGCATGGCGGGATTCGTGCTGTCCCTGGTCGGGTTCGGCTTCAGCCTCTACCTGACCTACCTAGAGCTATTCACGATCGACGCGATCTGCCAGTGGTGCGTCGCCAGTGCCGTGCTGATGACGCTGCTCTTCGTCGCCAACACGGTCCGGATGCTCGCCTACGTCGGGACGAGGCGATGAGCGGCCGCCGCGATCGCGAGGCGCGCCGCGAACAGCGGCTGCACGAAGAGGAGCAGGTTGGAGCCGTCGAGCGCCGCCAGCGCCTGATCAAGCTGGGCAGTGCGGCCGGGTTCCTGGCGCTGGTCGCGGTCGCCGTCCTCATTGTCGTCAGCCAGAGCCAGACCGGCGGCGGCGACGCCGGCAACATCGCCGATGCGGCGGAGGTCGACCAGCAACTCGACGGCATCCAGCAGAACGGGATGACTCTCGGTGAGCCGAGCGCCAAAGTAACGCTGCTCGAGTTCGCCGACCTCCAATGTCCGTTCTGCAAGGGCTTCTCCGAAAGCATGCTGCCGGAAGTCATCGAGAACCAGGTCCGCAATGGCGAAGCCAAGCTCACCTTCAACAACTTCACGATCATCGGCCCTGAGTCGACACCAGCGGGGGCCGCGGCGATCGCCGCCGGCGAACAGGGCCGCGGCTGGAACTTCGTCGAGCTCTTCTACCGAAACCAGGGGGCCGAGAACAGTGACTACGTCACCGACGCCTTCCTGACCGCAGTCGCCAAGGGCGCCGGCGTGCCCGACATCGCCAGGTGGAATGCCGATCGCAAGAGCAAGCCGGTGCTCGCCGAAGTGGCGGCGACAACGGCCAAGGCCGAAGGGCTCGGCTTCACCGGCACGCCGTCATTCGCCGTCGAAGGCCCGGGCACGACCGGCATCGAACCCCTCGGGACGCCCGACTCCGCCAGCGACCTCGAATCAGCCCTCTCCAGCGCCCGCTGAAACACCCCTATTTGAAGCTCAGGGGGAATCTCCCCGTGCCTCGCGCAAAGCGGCGAGATCGACGCGGGTCATAAGTGATCGGACTCGAGCGAGCCTCTACTCACTGCTGGTTGAGATGTGGAGGACGAGCTTCCAGCAATGCCTTGCTCAGCCGGCTGCCGAAGTGACTCAATTGCAATCCCCGGCGAATCCGGCTTGCTGGATCGCTTGCCTGGAAATCACGGCGCAGCTCGGCAGCGTTCATATTTGGCCGTGGCGATTGCTCCTGCACAGAAACGATATTAAGCGGATGGAGCGGCCCCACCAAGCTGGGTCGGCCAGATCCATCCATAAGTAGACATAACCTCCATTATCGTGCGTTGTATCGGAGCGTGAGCGTCCTCTGGGTGCATAGACTGGCCCCGGATGCGTCGCCTCCCCGTGCTTGAGCCAATCACGAAGGGTCTGCTCCTGGCGTTCTTCTCGGTCGCGTTCGCCTCTCTGGGCGGCGCCTTTTTCCTCGGCGCGCTGCCACCAGCGTCACCGCGGCTGCTGCAGAATTTGAGCACGATCGGCACGATCCTCGTTCCTGCCTACGTGGTCGAGGCCGTCTGGCTCTCGCAACGCATGAGCCGCAACATCGATTACGAAGAATGGCTGGGCTTCGCCGTTGGATCGGGGATCTGCGGATTGCTCGCGATTGCGATCGCGCTCTTGCTTGGCGAGCATCGCGCCGCCGGCCACTCGAACTGGCTCGACGACCTCGGTCTGAGCTGGGCGGTCGTTGCCGAGGTCATCCTTGCCAGCGTGCTGATCCTGCAACCGTTGCTCGCCGAGCGCTTGCGCGGGTCCGACGACTGACGCCCCTCATCTCGTTCGCAAAGCGCTGCCGCGTACCAGCGGCCGCACCAACGGCGGTGCCTTGGGCAGCGCGCCCTTCTTGGCCTCGGAGATTGCGAACTGGGACGCTTCGATCGTGGCGACCGTGTCGCGGTTGCAGTGGCAGCCGTCGGCGAGGAAGCGCCAGGGCTTCTCGAGGCGGTCTTGCCAGCGGGCCAGCCCCGGGTCCTCGGCGCGGACGTGCTCGACGAAGAGCAGCTTTCCACTCGGCTTGAGCACCCGCGCCGCCTCTGCCAGGGCCGCCGCCGGGTTGGGCACGGTGCAGAGGACCAGCGTGAAAACCGCCGTGTCGAAGCTGGCGTCCTCGAACGGCAGGGCTTCGGCGGATGCCTGCACCACGCTGATGCTGTTTCCCTCCCCGACCTTCTCCCGCAGTCGCTTGAGCATGTGCGGGTCGGGCTCGGCCAGGACCAGCTCGGTGACTTGCGGAGAGAAAAGCTCGCGGTTGACCCCGGTGCCCGCGCCAAGGTCGATCGTCCTGCCCCGCGCCTCAGCGAGCACCTCGCGTCTCATCTCGCGCAGACCGGCGTCCTCGGTTGCCTTCAGCCCCCGGTCGTAGACCGCCGCGAAGGCCCTGCCCCAGGTCGCCTCGTAGATTCGCCGCCCGAGACCCATCGGAGCGCCAGTGCTCCTAGGCCGCTTCGCGCTCGGGACTGGTCTCGGCGCTCGCCGAGCCGGCGTCCTCGGCTCGACTGGCCGCGGCACGCTCCTCGTAGGCGTGGCGGGCGCCGTGGTCGACTTCGGTCATCAGCTTGTCGACTTTCATCAGCCGGCCGAGCCCCTCGCGCATTCCGCGCGGAAGGTTGGAGACGATCTTGAAGAAGGCGCCGTTGATGCGGGGAACCCAGACGTCGAAGCGCGGCACTTCCAGCGCGTCGACGATCTCGCCGGCGACGTCGGAGGCCTCGACCGGCCGGATCAGGCGCTGGCCGACCCCGGCCGTCAGCTCGGTGTTGACCACGGTCGGCATCACGCAGGCGATCTCGATGCCGCTGCCGCGCAGCTCGGCCCGCGCCGCCTCGCTGACGCCCACCACCGCGTGCTTGGTGGCTGAGTAGGTGGCAATCCCGGGGAAGCCGCCCTTGCCGGCCTGCGAGGCGAGGTTGACGATGTGGCCCCTCCCCCGCCGCCGGAAGCGCTCGATCGCCAGCTGCATGCCGACGATGACGCCGTAGACGTTGATGTCGAGCTGGCGCTTGATTGAGTCGTCGACCTCCTCGGCGAAGGGCGTTACCGGCATGATCCCGGCGTTATTGATCACGACGTCGATCGGACCGAGCTCGCGCTCGGCCGCATCGAGGAAGGCGGCGAAGGATCTGCGCTCGGTGACGTCGAGCGGCAGCGCGATCGTGCCGCCGCCGAGGCCCGCCGCCGTCTCTTCGGCCAGCGCCAGGTCGAGGTCCCCGATGGCGACGCGGCAGCCCTTGCGGACCAGCGCCGTCGCGGTCGCCTTGCCGATCCCCCGGGCTCCCCCGGTGATCGCCACGACCTTGCCGGCGAGATTCTGCCGCTGCTTCGCCATCGGTACCTCCTCCTCCAGCGGCTCCTAGGCCGCTGGCTTGTAGACGGTGACCACGGCTGCGCCGCCGAGGCCGATGTTGTGCTGCAGGGCCAGCTTCGCGCCCTCGACCTGGCGCTTGTCGGCTTCACCACGCAGCTGCCAGGTCAGTTCCGAGCACTGCGCCAGGCCGGTCGCGCCCAGCGGATGGCCCTTGGAGATCAGCCCGCCGGAGGGGTTGACGACGACCTTGCCGCCGAAGGTGGTCGCTTCTTCCTCGACCAGCTTGTGGGCCTCACCCTCGGCCGCGAACCCGAGCGCTTCGTAGGTGATGAGCTCGTTGGCGCTGAAGCAGTCGTGCAGCTCGCAGACGTCAACGTCATCGGCGGCGACGCCGGCCTCGGCGTAGGCCTCGTTCGCGGCCTGCTTCGACATGTCGGAGCCGACGATCTTCATGCAGTCGGTGTCCTCGGCGAAGGTCGAGCTGAGATCGGTGACCATCGACTGACCGGCGATCTCGATAGCCCGGTCGCCGAGGCCGTGCTCTTCGACGTAGCGCTCGGAGGCGACGATCGCGCAGGCCGAGCCGTCGGAGGTCGGCGAGCACTGCAGCTTGGTCAGCGGGTCGTGGATCATCCGCGCGCTCTTGATGTCCTCCAGCGAGTACTCGTCCTGGAACTGGGCGTAGGGGTTGTTGACCGAGTGCTTGTGGTTCTTCCAGCCGATCCAGGCGTAGTGGTCGGGGGTGGAGCCGTACTTCTGCATGTGGTCGCGGCCAGCGTTGCCGAACATCTGCGGCGCCGGGGGCGACTGCTCGGGGTCACGAATCTCGAACATCCGCATCGCGTGCTTGTCGAGCGCGTTGGTGCGGTCGGTGTACTTGACCCCGAGGCTGCCTGGCTCCATCTTCTCGAAGCCGAGCGCCATGGCGCAATCGACGAGCCCGCCCTTGACCGCCTGGCGGGCAAGGAAGAGCGCCGAGGAGCCGGTTGAGCAGTTGTTGTTGACATTGACCACCGGGATTCCGGTGAGGCCGAGCTGGTAGAGCGCCCGCTGGCCGTAGGTGGAGTCGCCATAGCAGTAGCCCGCGTAGGCCTGCTCGACGTCCTCATAGGGAATGCCCGCGTCCGCGAGCGCCTTCTCCCCCGCCTCCTTGGCCCAGTCCGGGTAGTCGCCCTCCTTGGTGCCGGGCTTCTCGAACTTGGTCATCCCGACCCCGATCACGAACGTGCGGTTGCTCAAAGTCTGCTCCTGTGGTCGCCCGCGCTTCCGCGGCGTTTGGCTGCCTGGCCAGGAAATCTACCGATCGAGCCGATTCAGCGGCGATACTGCGAAAAATGATCGTCAATTGCGCCGTCTATGAAAACGGCAAGCGGCGAGAGGGCAAGCTCACCCTCGAGCAGGCGAGCAGGGCCTGTCGCAGCGAGGGTGATTTCGTCTGGCTCGGGGTCGCCGAACCCTCGGCGGAGGAGTTCGAGTCGATTGCCAAGGAGTTCGACCTCCACGAGCTCGCGGTCGAGGACGCGGTCAAGGCCCACCAGCGGCCCAAGGTCGAGCTCTTCGGCGACACCCTGCTCGTCGTCGTCAAGACCGTCACCCACCCCGACGCAGACCACGGCATCGAGGTCGGCGAGCTGCTGCTCTTCGTCAATCGCGACTTCATCATCACGGTCCGCCACGGCGAGGGTGAGCTGAGCTCGGTCCGCGAGCGAGTCGAGCACCGACCGGACCTCCTCGCTCACGGCACCGGCGTCGTCCTCTACGCGATCCTCGACCACGTGGTCGACGGCTACGGCGACGTCGCCCAGACGATCGACGGCGAGATCCAGGTCGTCGAGCGCGAGGTCTTCTCCGCCGAGCGGACCAACCCGGCCGAACAGATCTACAAACTCGAGCGCGAGGTGCTCGACCTCTACCGCGCGGTGGCGCCGCTGCTGGAAGCCGTCGACGAGATCGGCGAAGGCCGCTTCGAGGCGATCGCCGACGAGCTCGACGACTACTTCCGCGATGTTCACGACCACCTGCAGCGGGTGACCGGCCGCGTCAACGCCTTCCGCGAGTTGCTCAGCAGCGCCCTGCAGGCGAACCTGACCCAGGTCTCGGTGCGCCAGAACGAGGACATGCGCAAGATCTCGGCCTGGGTCGCGATCGCCGCCGTGCCGACGATGGTCGCCGGCATCTACGGGATGAACTTCGATCACATGCCGGAGTTGCACTGGCGCTACGGCTACTTCACAGTGCTCACCCTCATCGCAGCGGTCTGCTTGGCGCTCTACTGGCGCTTCAAGCGCGTTGGCTGGCTCTAGGCGGAGCGCGGTCGGGGTTGGACCAGAGCAGGAAGGCGGCGCCGGAGATCGCGATCCCGATCGCGGTGGCCAGTGCCCGCTGACCGGCGGCGTGCAGCGCCGGCTCGCCGATCGAGTCGGCGAGCAGCACCGCGTAGGTGGTGATCGCCGCGGTGAAGAGCGCGTACTGGACGGTGAGCAGGCCGTAGGCGAAGGCGGTCGCGAGGGTCAGCGCCAGGGCGATCGCAACGCCGTCGCCGCGCAGCGACTCGGCCAGCGCGGTCGCGATCACGAGGCCGGCGACGGTGCCGACAGCCCGCAGGAGGAGGCGGTGGAAGGTCTCGTCGCGCTCGGGGCGCAGGACGAAGAGGATGGTCAGCGGGATCCAGAAGCCATGCTCGCTCATCCCGAGCAGCCAGTAGGTGGCGACTCCGGCTCCGAGGGCCGCGCCAAAGCGCAGGGCGTGGCGGAAGCTAACCGAGCGCAGGGTCAGGTTGGCGCCGAGCGCGAGCCGGGCGGCGCCAACGCTCCAGGCGCTCTCCCCTCCCTCCTCTTCTCGATCGCCAGCCGCCCAGACGCAGAGCGAGAAGGCGGCCTGGAGCAAGCCTCCGGCGGTGGCAAGAAGGAGCGCGGGAAGGGTGTCGGCGAGGTCGAGCGGCAGGCCCTGCGTGATCAGCAGCGAGAGCGCCACCGAGAGGCCGGCGATCGAGAAACGCAACGAGACCGCGAAGCAATAGCCGGCTGCGGCGCCGACTAGGGCCATCGCCGCCACGGCGAGGAAGGCGTTGGAGCCGGTGAGGACGCCGATCGCAGCTGCTATGCCGATCGCAGGAGCCGTCGCGGCCTGCCAAGCGGCCCTGGTGCGCGCCGGAGCATCGAGTCCCGGGAAGCCGGCGAGCAGGGCGCCGGTCCCGATCGCACCCTTGGTGGCGCTGTCGAGCCCGAGCTCGAGCAGCAGCGCCAGGCCCACCGGCACCGCGACCAGGGCGCCCCGGCGCAGCGCCGGGCCGGGCTCGCTCGGGCCGATCGCGAAGAGCGGCGAGGCCTGCAGGCGCCGCGCCATGCCGCTGGCGTTGAACAGTTCCACGGCGTGGAGTCTCTCGACGCCGTCGGAAGCATCGACGGCGTGGACCTGACGCGGCTCGCCTTCTAGATCGTCAGCAGACGCCGCCGGTTCGAGACGATGTCCAGCGCGGGCCGCCGCGGCAGGTGCCGCCCGATGTAACAGGGACAGCGATTGTCCTCGCAGGCGACACCGTCGTCGTCCCCATCGAGGCGGTGAGGGTCGTAGCGAGGCCCTCCATGCTTGATGAAGAAGATCTGCGCCGCGCGTTGGGATGCGAAGTCGGCGCAGTCCTTGTCGCTTGCAGCGGCAGCTGACGGCAGCGCGGTGAGCAGCAGCGCGGTGAGGGCCAGGGCTGCGCTCGTCAAGAACGCCCTGTGCAAGACGGATAATGCCATCGAGGACTCCTTTCGTTCCAATTTAGATACGAAACGATCCTAGAAGTTGCCGCCCCGGAAAATCGAGCGTCCAGGCCGGCCCAAGTACCCTGGTGAGCCGTGATCGTCGCCGCCCTGAGCACCGATCCTGCCGCCGGAGTGGGCGTCTTCGCCGCCCTGGCCGCGGGCGTCGTCTCCTTCCTCTCCCCCTGCGTGCTGCCGCTGGTTCCCGGCTACCTCTCAGCCGTCAGCGGCGTCTCCGCGGCTGAGCTCGAGACCGCCGGCTGGCGCCGCATCCTCGGTCCCAGCCTGCTCTTCGTCGCCAGCTTCTCGACGATCTTCATCCTCCTCGGCCTCACCGCCACCGGCCTCGGCTCGGCCCTGCACGACCACGAGCAGTTGCTGACCAAGATCTCGGGGGGACTGATAATCCTCATGGGCGTCCTCTTCGTCTCCTCGCTCTTCGTCACCCGGCTCAACCGGGAGTGGCACGTTGACGCGCTGTTGGAACGGGCAGGCAAGGGCGGACCGATCGTCGCTGGCGCCGCCTTCGCGATCGCCTGGACGCCGTGCATCGGCCCCACCCTGGGAGCGATCCTCTCCGCCGCCTCGCTCTCAGGTTCGGCCGGGCGCGGGGCCTTCCTCCTCGCCGTCTACTCGGCCGGCCTGGCGATCCCCTTCCTGCTCACAGCCATCGCCTTCTCTCGCGTCACCACGGCCTTCACCGTCGTCAAGCGCCACTACCAGGCGATAGTCGCCACCGGTGGTCTGATCCTGATCGCGATGGGAATCCTGATCTGGACCAACCAGCTGACCGAGCTCAACGCCGAAGCCCAGAGCTGGCTCTCCGGCCTCGGCCTCGACTTCTGGAACTCAGTCTAAGGACGCATCCGACTTTGACCACCCTCCACCTGGGTCAAAGTCGGATGCGCAGCGAAGGCGTCAGTCGTTGACCCGCGGAACAACCGTCTCGAGCTCTCGCCCAACCGCCTCGGTCTCTTCAAGGCCCTCGCCGTCCACGTCGCGAGAGCAGACGATCCGGAACCGGCCAGTGCCGATCTCGGCGTCCGGCACGACCGGCAGGCCGCGAATGTGATCCCAGCCCAGCCGTTCGACCTCGAACGGATTCATCCGCACCTCGGCCGCCGGGAACGGGCAGCTCGAGTTGTGCTGGTCGATCGCCTTCGAGATCGCCTCCAGGTTCTTTGCCTCGGGGGAAGCCATCGGCTCCAAGTCTAAGGCGGAAGGGGCAGCCCCGAGACCTACAGCGTGCCGCCGGAGTCGTAGGTTTCGCCGAGAGTGGCGCCGATGGTGGCAGACGGAGGCCGTCGGCGCCGGCCTTGAGCTCGACGATCGAGATGCCCGAAGGCGCTGACGCCGAGGCCGGACGCGGCGCGGTACATCGAGACCCTCTCGACGAAGCCGTCGATTGCATCGATCTCCTCGATCTTGCGGTGGGTCACGTCGGCCACGCCGGACGCTATCCGGAGCGCCCGCGGGTCAATCGCCGTCCCCCCGTCGTCCTACCATCGCAATGTGGCCTTCGATCGGACCGTGGCTCACCTCGACATGGACGCGTTCTACGCGTCGGTCGAGCTGCGGCGGCGACCTGAGTTGCGGGGCAAGCCGGTCGTGGTCTGCGGGTCGGGGCCACGGGCGGTGGTGACGACCGCGAGCTACGAGGCGCGCAAGCTGGCGGGGATCCACTCGGCGATGCCGGCCGCGGTGGCGCGAAGGCGGCTGCCGGACGCCGTCTACCTGCAGCCGGACTTCACCGCCTACCGTGAGGCCTCGGGACAGGTGATGGCGGTGCTGCGGCGCAATGCGGAGACGGTCGAGGTCGTCGGGCTGGACGAGGCCTACGTCGACCTCACCGGGCTCTTCTCACCGAAGGCGACGATGCGGCGGATCGCGGCCGAGATCAGGGACGAGACCGGGCTGACCTGCTCGGTCGGAATCTCCGAGAACCGCATGCTGGCGAAGATCACAAGCGAGCTGGGCAAGCCGGCGGGCCTGGTCGTGCTCTCACGCGACGAAGCGCTGGAGCGATTCTCGGGCGAATCCCCCGGCCTGATTCCCGGAATCGGACCGAAGTCGGTGGCGAAGCTGGAGGCGATGGGGGTCCGCACCCTCGCCGATCTGCGCGCGCGGGATCCAGCCACGCTGGAGCAGTCATTCGGCCCGAGGCAGGGGCGCTGGCTGTACCGCCGCGCCCACTTCGAAGACGAGACGCCGATCAGCACCGTGCGGGAGACCAAGTCGCAGTCGACGGAGATCACCTTCGACGTGGACGTGAGGGACCGCGCTGAGATGGAGGCCCACATCGTGCAGCTCGCCGAGGAGCTTTGCCGCCGCCTGCGCAAGCGCGAGCTGGCAGGGCGCACGATCGGGATCAAGGTGCGGCTCGACGACTGGACCAACGTCAGCCGCTCGCACACGGTCGAGGAGCCGACCAACGATCCCGCCCTGGTTCGGTCCGTCGCGCTCGACCTGCTTCGTGCCTACGACCCGCAGCGGCCGGTTCGGCTGCTTGGAGTTCGCCTCGCCGGCTTCGACGGCGGCGAGGTGGCCGAGGAGAAAGAGGCGCCCGAGGCGCCGCAGCTGCAGCTCGGCCTCAGCGCCTAAAACGTTCACCGCTGCTTCGCAGGATCCCTTGGACCGTGTGCGAAGATTTCCCGATGAGTTCAGACAGGCTGACCGGGCTCGACTCCTCCTTCCTCCACATGGAGAGGGCCGGCGCCCACATGCACGTCGCCTCGGTCAGCATCTTCGATGGCGAGGCGCCGAGCCACGCCGAGTTCCGCGACCACATCGCCTCGCGCCTGCACCTGGTCCCGCGCTTCCGCCAGAAGCTGCGCTTTGTCCCCTTCGGCCAGGGCCGCCCGGTCTGGGTCGACGACCCCCACCTCAACATGGAGTACCACGTGCGCCAGACCGCGCTGCCGGCGCCGGGCTCCGAGGAGCAGCTGCGCAACCTGGCGGCGCGGATCTTCTCCCAGCAGCTCGACCGCAGCAAGCCCCTCTGGGAGCTCTGGCTGGTCGAGGGCCTTACCGGCGACCGCTTTGCGATCGTCGGCAAGAGCCACCACGCCCTCGTCGATGGTGTCTCCGGCGTCGACATCACCACGGTCCTCTTCGATCTCGAGGAGGAACCGGATAACCCGCCGGCGATGCCGCCCAAATGGGCGCCGCGTCCCGAGCCGACCGACATCAAGCTCCTCGCCGATGCCCTGCACGAGCGCGCCACCAGCCCGCGCGAGATCGTCCGCGGCATGCGCGCCGCGCTGCGCGGCCCGCGTCAGGTCCTGCGCGGCGTCGGCGCCACCAGCAAGATGGTGAGCGCTGGCATGTCGGCCCCCTCGACCCCGTTCAACGTCGAGATCGGCCCGCACCGTCGCCTCGCCTTCGTCCGCACCGACCTCGACCTGCTGAAGGCGGTCAAGAACGAGCACGGCGGCACCGTCAACGACGTCGTCCTCTCCGTCGTCACCGGCGCGATCGGCAACTACCTGCGCGCCCGCGGTCACGACACCGAGGGGCTGGAGATGCGGGCGATGGTGCCGGTCAGCGTCCGCGCCGAGGAAGAGCGCGGGGCCCTCGGCAACCGGATCTCGGCGATGATGGCGCCGCTGCCGATCTGGTGCGAGGACCCGGTCGAGCGACTGCACCTGATCACCGAGACGATGGGCGACCTCAAGGGCTCCGGCCAGGCGGTCGGCGCCGAGATCCTGACCAAGATCGTCGACTTCGCGCCAACCACGATCGCCTCCCAGGCCGCCCGCCTGCAACCGGCTCAGCGCTTCTTCAACCTCGTCGTCACCAACGTCCCCGGGCCGCAGTTCCCGCTCTACGTGCTGGGACGGAAAATGGAGTCGATCTTCCCGCTGGTGCCTCTGGCGCGCCGCCAGGCGCTCTGCGTCGGGATCATGTCCTACAACGGGCAGGTCAACTTCGGCCTCGTCGGCGACTACGACGGGATGGCCGACCTCGACAGCTTCGGCCTCGACTTCGAAGGGGCGATCGCCGAGCTCACCGGCGTGCCAGCCGGGTCTCAGCGAATCAGCCGCGCCGAGACGCGGAACGGCGCGCTGTCGGTCAAGTAGGCCCAGTCGAGCCGCCGCGGGCTGAAGCCCGAGGCGCTGGTGTCGGCGTTGACCAGGACCGCCGTCAGGCGATCGAAACGCCCAGGCCGGGCCAGTTCCACGCTCATCCGGCCACCCCGCTGCTTGAAGTTGAGCGCACTGACGACGTGGCCGTGACGCTCGCTGCCGGCTCGGCCGACCAGGGCCACCCCCGCCGCGTAGCCGAACGGCGCCGTGGCAGTGACCCTGACGGCCCTGCTGCCGCCCGCATGGACACGCAGCAACTGGAAAGTGGTGTGGTTGAGCCGGCGGTCGAGAACGCGACCGTTTAGGGGAAGGCTGCCCTGACGGGCGACGTCGGGATATGTATCGGCCTCGCCGAAGACCGTGTCGGTGCGCCACTCGGGCAGGTCGCTGGCGAAGCGGGCGAAGTCGCGGCTGAAGTCCGACCCGCCGGCCGCTTCGATCGCCGAGTTGTAGGCGGAGACGGAGAAGCCTCCGGGCCTCGTGTGCACCGCGCGGGCCCAGGCGTGGCGCAGGATCGCGCGACCGTAACGGTGCGCCAGCCACTTGCTCCAGACCGCTGAGCCGTACTCCTTGATCGAGTTCGCGGTCAGCGGCGTATCGAAACGCTTGACCCAGCGCCGCACGTAGCGCAGGTAGTCGTTGATCCCGCCGTAGACCTCGTCCTCCATCCAGACCGCTGTCGACTCGGCGAACCAGGCGTCCTGGTATGCGTCGTATCCGAACTGGAGGATGTGGTCGTACTCGTGGGCAACGGTGACCTCGAGGTCGTGCTCGGGCGTCGTCCCGGGGAACTCGCTCGGGTCGTAGTTGTTGTCGAGCACCAGGTAGCCGTGCAGGTGTCGCGGCAGCCGGTGCGACCTGCTCGCCTGCCCCCGGTCGGGCGCCGCGTAGCCAAAGAGGGCGCCGCCGATCTGGTCCAGGTAGATGTCGGTCTTGCAGTTGCCACCGCCTTTGTGCCCGTCGCACTTCGGATCGCGCCAGCCGAGCTTCTCGTTCTCGATCGAGTAGACATGCTCGGCGACCTCCTGCACCCGGTCGACGAAGTCCGGCAGGCCGTCGCCGTTGGCGTCGACCGGGTCCGGGGCATCGATGCCCTCGGCGACCCAGTGGACGCAGAAGTGTCGGGTACACGCTGGCGAACGCGGCGCCTCCGGCACGGTATAGGCGTTGCGGTTGGGATCGGGATGGTCTGTCGGGCGCGCGGCCGGCTGGCGGAAGACCCACTGATCGCCGGCGGACGCCGCCGCGGGAGCGACCGCGAGCAGTGCCACGGAAGCCAGCGAAGCACCTATGAACCGCCAGCTCGCCCGCACCCGGGGCAATCTACAGGCCGGCCAGGCGCGCCCGACCGTGCCTGGCGGCGATACTTCAGCCGTGCCCACACCGAGGAGCATCGCTTGCGCATAGCCCTGGCCCAGATCGACCCCACCGTCGGCGACATCGACGGCAACGCGGCAAAGATCGAGGAGTGGATCGGGCGCGCCGGCGCCGAGGGTGCCGAGCTGGTGATCTTTCCTGAGCTCTGCCTGCCCGGGTACCCGGCCGAGGATCTCTACCTGAAGCGCCACTTCGTCGAGGCGAACCGGCGCGCGATCGAGGATCTGGCCGGTCGCGTCGGCGACATGGTTGCCCTGGTCGGCTTCGCCGAGCCGGTCGCCGGAGGCGGTGATTTCCGCCACGCCCACAACTCGCTCGCGGTGCTCTCCGGCGGCGCGGTTCAGGCCGTCTACCGCAAGAACCGGCTGCCCAACTACTCCGTCTTCGACGAGCAGCGCTACTTCATCCCGGGCGACCAGCCGATGACGATCGAGGTCGCCGGAGAGCAGGTCGGCCTGACCGTCTGCGAGGACGTCTGGGTTCCGGGGCCGCCGGCCTCCAGCGAGGCAGAGGCGGGCGCGGGCCTGATCGCCAACCCGTCGGGCTCGCCCTATCACCGCGGCAAGGGGCGCGAGCGCGAAGCGATGATGGCCGAGCGCGCCCGTGCCTATGGCGCTCACTTCGCCTTCTGCAACCTGGTCGGCGGCCAGGACGAGCTCGTCTTCGACGGCCACAGCTTCGTCGTCGACCCCGAGGGCAACGTGATCGCCCGCGCGGCGCAGTTCGAGGAGAAGCTGCTGGTCTGCGAGGTCCCCTCCCCCGCGCCCGGACCGCTCACCGATCCCCTGTCGGACTTGGCCGAGGTCTACGCCGCCCTCACTCTCGGCCTGCGCGACTACGTCGGCAAGAACGGTTTCCGCCACGTCGGGGTCGCGCTCTCGGGCGGGATCGACTCCGCCCTTGTCGCCCTGCTCGCCGTCGACGCGCTCGGCCCCGAGCACGTCAGCTGCGTGGTGATGCCGTCGCCTCATTCGAGCGTTGAAACACAGCAGGATGCGCGGAATATCGCCGCAAACCTCGGTGTCGAGCTGCTCGAGATCCCGATCGAGGCGGCGATGGCGGAGTACGAGAGCGCCCTGTCTCCTGCCTTCGGCGATCCCGGCGGCACGGGGTCCTCGGAGGAGCCGCTGCCCCGCGACCCGACCAGGCCCTCGGAGCCCGACCTGGCGGCGGAGAACATCCAGGCGCGGATCAGGGGAAACATGATGATGGCGCTCTCCAACAAGCACGGCTGGCTGGTCCTCACCACGGGCAACAAGAGCGAGATGTCGGTCGGCTACGCGACCCTTTACGGAGACATGGCGGGCGGCTTCGCCGCGATCAAGGACGTGCCCAAGACGCTGGTCTACGAGCTGGCACGGCACCGCAACGAGAGTGCTGGACGGGAGCTCATTCCCGCCTCCGTGCTCGAGCGGGCGCCCTCGGCCGAGCTCCGGCCCGACCAGCTCGACAGCGACTCGCTGCCGCCCTACGAGCTGCTCGACCGCATCCTCGAGTCCTACGTCGAGGGAGACCAGGGTCGTGAGGAGATGATCGCCGCCGGCCTTCCAGCCGACGTCGTCGACGAGGTGATGCGAATGGTCGACCGCTCCGAGTACAAGCGCCGCCAGGCGGCGCCGGGGATCCGGATCACGCCAAAGGCGTTCGGCCGCGACCGGCGCCTGCCGATCACGAATAGGTTCGGCGGCTAATCAGCCTTCGGAATCGGCCTAACAGCGATGGTCATTTGGGCGAGAGCGCAGAGCTTTCCGTTTGCATCCTTGACCTCGGCGTCCCAGACCCAGGTGGTGCGGCCGCGGTGGCGGGCCTTGGCGTCCACCTCGGCGTGGCCCTCGGTGATCGGGCGGATGAAGCTGACGCTGATCGACTGGCCCATCGCCATCATTCCGTCGCCCATGACGGCCAGTGCCGTCGCTCGCGAGCAGACGCTCTCGACCAGGCTCGAGATCACGCCGCCGTGCAGGAGGCCGACGGGCTGGCGCAGCTCGTCGCGCATCTGCACCCGGACGCGCGCGTGGTCGGGATCGTCGTCGAGCCACTCGGTCCCGAGCAGGGCGTCGAAGTGGGAAAGCAGTCCGTGCGAATCGTCGGCCATCGCGCCGGGACACTACGCCGCCGGGGGGCGTGTCTGACTTCAGGGGTCCATATGGCCCTTAACCTCAGACACGCCCCGTTCCGCGGACGGCTGTCATAGGCTTCCGATCCGTGCCGCTGACCGATGACCAGAAGGCGATGCTGCGCCTCCTCGCGCAGCGTGAAGAGGGCTATGAGGACATGGCCGCCGTGATGGGCATCAGCGTCGAGGAAGTGCGGGAGCGGGTGAAGGAGGCGCTGGCGGAGGTCGACGAGGCCGCGACAGACACGGAGGAGCCGCACGAGGCTCCAGCCGCACCGGCGCCACCTCCTCCCCCGCCTCCGGCACCGGAGCCACCGCCTCCCGCCCCCGCCGAACCGCCAGCGGTGGCATCGCCCTCTCAGGCGCCACCCGAGCCGGCTCCAAGCGTCTCGGCAACCAGCGCTCCTCCGGGCAAGCGCTCAGCGCGTGTGCCAGGCCTGAGAATGCCGAAGGACCGCGGCGCTCTGATCGGCCTCGGCGCCGGAGCGCTGGCGGTGCTGATCTTCGCCGTCGTCCTGATCGTCTCCGGTGGCGGCGGTGGCTCGGACTCGAGCACGACGGTGAGCTCGGGCGAAACCGGCCAGGGCGGCGCGACCCCGACCGCAGCCGAAAACGAAAGCCTCACCCAGGCGATCCTGACGCCGACCGACGGCGGCGACGCCAGCGGCAAAGCGCTGTTCGGCCGCTACAAGAAGAGCGTCCTGCTTCAGGTCGAAGCCGACGGCCTCGCCCCCTCGCCCAGCGGCCAGTCCTACGCGATCTGGCTTTACCGCTCGCCGAAGGTGGCACTGCAGATCGGCGCCGTGCCGGTGACCGACTCGGGCAAGATCGCCGCCCAGTTCAAGATCCCCGCCCAGCTGCTGGCTTACGTGGCGAGTGGAGCCTTCAACCAGGTCGACGTCTCGCTGATCTCCGACGCCACCTACAAAGCGGCTTTCGAAAAGGCCAAAAAGGAAAACCGTCTTCCGCCCTACAGCGGTGAAAGCGTGCTCCGCGGCGAAATCACTGGCCCGGCGATCCGTTGATCTGGCGCGGCGCATATCGGCGTCCTCAGTCGCTCACGTGCATAAGCACGCTTCGCTCCCTGCGTCCTTGATCTGCTTGACCAGATCAACGGATTAGCTTTCCTGGATTCATGATTCCAGCTGGGTCTAGCTGGGCCTTGACCGCCCGAAGGACATCAAGCCCCGTCTCGCCAACCTCGGCCTCCATGTAGGGGGCGTGGTCGCGGCCTACGGCGTGGTGGTGGGTGATCGTGCCTCCGGCGGCGACGATGGCCTCCGAGGCGGCGCGCTTTGCCTCTCGCCACTGCTCGATCTCCTCGCCCTGACGAGCGCGGGCGATGAAGGTGAAGTAGAGCGAGGCGCCGTCGGCGTAGGCATGGGAGAGGTGGGAGAAGACCATCGCCGGCGTGCCCTGGCCGGCGAGCGAGTCGCGGAGCGCGGTCGCAACAGCCTCATGCAACCCGGCGAGACCGCTCCAGGTGTGCGAGGTCTCGAGCGTCTCGACCATTGCCCCCATCCCCATCAGCGTGTCGCGCAGATAGGGGCCTTGGTAGCGCCCGTGCTCCCATGAGCGCCCCGCGGACTGGCCGAGGTAGGCGGCTCCGCCGCGGTGCAGCTCTCGCACGCTCAGCGCCCGGCGGCGGGCGACCGACTCCTCCTCTCCCTCGAATCCGACGATGACGAGGCAGCCGTTGCGGCGGCGGCGCAGGCCGAGGTAGCCGCCGAAGAGGCTGCCGGCGATGCCGCGCGGCCCCGAGAGCGAGAGCGAGACCTCGGTCTCCTCCTCGTCGGATACGCGAACGATTTCCGGCAGGCCCGGGCCCTGGGCAAGGGCGCGGACGATCTCCGCGCCGGCCTCGAAGCTCTCCGCCATCCAGGCCTCGTAGCGCCGCTGCCGCGGCACCGGCCGCACCCGCACGGTGACGTCCGGAATGACGCCGAAAACGCCCTCGGAGCCGATCACGACCTCGCGCAGGGCAGGGCCGGCGGCGGTGTGAGGCGTCTCCAGGGTGCGCAGGTCGCCAGCCGGCGCGATCAGGCGGACCGAGCTGACCAGCGAATCGAAGCGGCCATAGCCGCTCGAGGCCTGACCGGCTGAGCGGGTGGCGGCAAAGCCGCCGATGGTCGCGTACTCGAAGGACTGGGGGTAATGGCCGAGGACGAGACCGTTCTCGGCCAGCCCGGCTTCGGCCTCGGGCCCGCGCAGGCCGGCGCCGAGGCGGGCGGTGAGCGAGCGAGCGTCCACGTCGACCTCGCGCAGGCGCGCGAGGTCGAGGCTGACCAGACGCCCGTGCTCGCCCCGCAGCGGCTCGACCCCGCCGACGACGCTGGTGCCGCCGCCGAAAGGGACCACTGCAACGCCTTCCGTCGCGCACAGAGCCAGAACGCGTTTCACCTCGTCGGCATCGGCCGGCAGCAGCACCGCATCGGGCGCCTGCTCGAGCCGACCGGTGCGCAGCCGGGCGAGGTCGGCGTAACCGCGGCCGGTCGCGTGGCGTATTCGATCTTCGGCGCTGGTGAAGACGCTCTCCTCACCCACCACGTCGATCAGGGCCTGCGGCAGTGGCTCCGCGACGGGCAGATCGAAATCGTCGAGCTCGGTCGCCCGCGGCGAAGGCTCCAGCTCGCCGATCCGCTCCCGCAGCGTCGCCAAGGCCGCCTGATCGAGCTCGGGCTCAACCGCCGGATCCCCCCACCCCCACCACTTCGAATCGCGGCGCGGAGGGCTCATGTCAGCGCCCGTTCGATGCCGTCCAGTGCTTCGTCGAGCAGCGCTCCTTGCCCGCGCCGCATCATCGGCGAGCCGAGCCGCGAGAGCCCGCGCAGCGTCTGGGCGGCCGCCAACGTCACTGCGGTCCCGCCGTCGTCCTCGCCGAGGACGATCTCGACCTCGTAACGGCGCAGATGGCGCTCAAACGGCGTTCCGGGAATCAGCTGCTCCCAGGCGAAGCGCTCGGCCTCGACCGACTCGCTGCAGCGGAAGTCAGCACGCACGCCCCGCCCCTCCGACGTCCCCAGGACCTTGGTCCAGCGCGCGTCCCGGCCTTCCCCCTCGACGCTCTCGACCCGCATCGTCCGCGGCCACCATCGCGGCAGGTCGTAGGGGTTCGAGACCAGGCGCCAAACGTCGCCGCGCTCGGCCGAGATCGTCCTATTTCTGGTGACTCGGGGCATCTAGTCGCCGGCGAGGCGACGCAGATCCCTGACGAGCAGGAGGTGCTTGAGGTGGCTGACCGTCGCCGCCAGGCTCTCGAGGCTCTCGAGCGCCTCTTTGCGGCGATCGGGGTTGCGCGAGCGCAGCGAGGGGCCGAGTAGCGCTTCCAGCAGGTTCGCCTCGCGGTCGGCCGAGGAGCGGAAGACGCGCAGGTTGCGAGCGCCGACGCCGACGCGCGAGAGCTCGTTGGCGGAGCGGACCACTTCTCGATCGGTCTCGTCGTAGACCGTCTTTCCCTCGCGTTTCTCCGGCTGCACGATGCCGAAGTTCTCGAGTTCGGCGATCAGCTCCTCGCGGGCACCGGTCTCCTCAATCACCTCGTCGAGGGTGAGATAGGCGCGCGAGGTGTTGACCAGGATCGCCCGCCGCACGGCACCGCCCGAGGGGCGTTTGTCAGAGTTGCCACCCGCCGGGGCGAAGTCGCCACCCGCCGCCAGCTCCTGGCGGATCACCCGCAGCGGCAGGAACTCGTCGCGCTGCAGGCGCAGGATCGTGCGCAGCCGTTCGACGTCGGACTGGCTGTAGAGGCGGTAGCCGCCCGAGGTGCGGCGCGGGGTGAGCAGCTTCTGGTCCTCGAGGTAGCGGATCTTCGAGATCGAGACATCGTCGAACTCGCTCTGCAGAATCTTGCAGACGGCGCCGATCGTCAGCGCCTTGCGGGGGCGCGAGTCGCGCTGGCGGGCCTGCTGCTCGGAAACGGCCATCGGGGCTCTCCTACTTCTCCAGGTAGCTGAGCTTGTACTTGCCGACCTGGATCTCGTCGCCGTCGGCAAGCCGGTGGGACTCGATCCGGCGCCTGTTGACGTAGGTGCCGTTGAGCGAGCCGAGGTCGTCGATGTAAAGGCCGTCGCGACGGCGCACCAGCAGCGCGTGGTTGCGCGAGACGGTGACGTCGTCGAGGAAGACCCCGGCGTCGGGGCTGCGGCCGATGCTGACCCTGTCCTCGTCGAGCGCGAAGCTCTCCCCGGCGCGACCGCCGCCGGCCCGGATCACCAGCGCGGCGCCGCTGCGCTCGACCGTCTCGTCGATGTCGACCGGCTGCATCTCGCCGGTGTCGTCGACGGTGTAGGTCATCGTCGTCGGCTCCTCACCGCCCTCTTTGCCATCGGCAGGGCCCCCTACGAAGGCGCCGCACTTCTGGCAGTAGTTGGCGCCCTCGGGGTTGACGAAGCCGCATTCTGGACAGTGGACCGCCATCGAGCTTCTCGCGCCTCAGGCGGCGGGCTCGTCCTCGGCTGCCTGCGCTTTGCCGGCAAGGATCTCGGTCAGCTGCGCCACGTCGTCGCCCGAGAACATCGTGTCGCCGCGCTCGTGTTTGTTGCGCAGCCGGTTGACCAGCTCCGCACGAAGGATGTCGATCTTGCCGTGCAGGACGCGCCGTTTGTAGGAGATCTCGTTCTCCTCCTCCGTGAGCTTGTCGATCAGGTCCTTCAGCTCCTCATCGCTGAGTGAGCCAAGATCGGGAAAGGTGTCCTCCATCTCGCTCCTTCTTCGCTGGTCTTGGCCTCGGTTCGGCCGCTGCCAGCGATTATAGGTAGCGCAGCCCAAGGGTCAACCGAAGGTTGAAGGTTTATTTGAGGTTGGCTGTCCTCTTGCACCTGCTGACTTCGCCTTTTACCGGCCAATAGGGCTGAGAAAGGCGAAGTCAGCGCCGGGAGGTGCGGGCTTCTCGGATGCCCGTTCGCGCGTAGAGCACCGTGGCGACGATCGCCAGGGCGAGACCGACGATCAGGAGCGCGGCTGGGACCCAGCCGGCGAAGACCATCGCGAAGAAGATCCCGCCCATGATCGGGAAGACCGAGAGCCGGCCCGGCCAGTTGACGCGGATCTCGACCCCGTGGCGCAATCCGTACTGGGCAAGGATCAGCATCGCCACCTCGCGGACGGCGAGCAGCGCCAGCGCCCAGCGCGGCAGCAGCTCGAAGTGCCAGCAGACGACTGCACCGGCGAGAATCGTCAGCCGGTCGACCAGCGGGTCGAGGATCGAGCCGAGGCGGCTGTACTGGCCGGTGACCCGGGCGAGAAATCCGTCGAGATAGTCGCCGGCGGCGATCAGCCAGAAGACGATTGCGGCAGGGGCGCTGCGTCCGTCGCCCGATTCGAAAGCGAGGTAGAGGAAGAGCGGCAGCGCCGCCAGGCGCAGGTAGCCGACCAGGTTGGGCAGCGTCCAGGGATTCAGCGGCTCCCCCTTCCGCACCTGGTGCGGCGGTGGCCCGCTGCGGTCGAGGCCGAAGAGGCGGCGTACGCGGCCGCGGCCGAAGGGGGCGCTGTCAGCCATCGGAGCCCAGGAGGAGAGCGCGCGCCTGCACGGCCGCCTCCCCCACGGGCAGCTTGTGCTCGGCTCCGGAGGCGCGCTCACTCGCCTCGACGACGCCTTCGGCGAGCCCGCGACGGCCGACGACGATGCGCAGCGGGCAGCCGAGCAGCTCGGCATCGGTCAGCTTCTCTCCCGCCCCGCGGTCGCGCTCGTCGTAAAGGACCTCGGTACCCGCGGCGGTGAGCTCCTCGTACAGAGCGTCGGCGGCGGCGCGCTCGTCCTCGCCGGCCTTGGCAAGGGAGACCAGGTGCACCTGCCAGGGCGCGATCGCCGCCGGCCAGACGATGCCCCGCTCGTCGGCGCCCTGCTCGATCGCGGCGGCGGCGATCCGGGCCGGCCCGATCCCGTAGCTGCCCATCACGATCGGCCGCTCAGCCCCCAACTCGTCGAGGAACGTCGCCCCAAGCGGCTCGGAGTAGCGGGTGCCGAGCTTGAAGATATTGCCGACCTCGATCGCCGGCTCGATCTCGATCGTGCCGCCGCCGGGCGCGGTGTCGCCGGCCTCGACCGTGCGCACGTCGACCTCCTCGAACTCGAAGTCGCGGCCGGGCCGGACGCCCTTGAGGTGGGCGTCGGGCTCGTTGGCACCGCAGACGAAGGAGTCGCCGACGATCGCCGCGTCCTTGAGCACCGGGACCTTGGCGCCGACCGGGCCGAGGAAGCCGACCGGGCCGACCTCAGCCTCGATCTCCTCCGCCCGCGCCTGGCGGAAATCGGCGCCGAGCGCATTGCGCAGCTTGATCTCGTTCAGCCGGTGGTCACCGCGGATCAGGACCATCGCCATGCCTCGGCCCTCAACCGACACGGGCAGAGCCTTGACCAGCGCCCCGGCGGGCAGGCCGAGATGGCCGGAGACCTCCTCGATCGTCGCCAAGCCCGGCGTGGAGATCTTCTCCGGTGCGCCCTGTGCCGCGGGAAGCTCGACCGCTTGCGCCTGCGCCGAGGCGACCTCGACGTTGGCTGCATAGCCGGGCGCCAGAGCCACCTCGTTCTCGCCAGCCGCGCAGGGCGCCATGTACTCGTGAGCCCCGGACCCGCCCATCATCCCGACGTCGGACTCGACCCGGTACCAGCGCAGCCCGCAACGGTCGAGGATGCGCTCGTAGGCACCGGCCTGCGCCTCATAGGAGCGCGCCAGCCCCTCCTCGTCCCGATCGAAGGAGTAGGCGTCCTTCATCGTGAACTCGCGTGTGCGAAGGATCCCGGCTCGCGGCCGCGGCTCGTCGCGCTCCTTGGTCTGGATGTGGAAGAGCATCAGCGGCAGGTCGCGATACGAGCGAACCTCGCGCGCCACGTGCTGGGTCACGCACTCCTCGTGCGTCATCGCCAGCACCATCGGCGCCCCCTTGCGGTCCTCCAGCTTGAACAGCTCATCAATGGAGTAGCGCCCAGTCTTCTCCCAGGCCTCAGACGGCTGCAGCACCGGCATCAGCATCTCCTGAGCGCCGATCCCCTCCATCTCCTCCCGAATCACCCCCTCGACCTTGCGCTCGACCCGCCACCCCGCCGGCAAATAGCTCCAAAGCCCTGCCCCAACCTGCCGAATCAACCCAGCTCTAACCATCAGCTTGTGGGACAAGGCCTCCGCATCCGCAGGCGCGTCCTTCAAGGTGGGAATGAAGCTCTGGCTGAACCGGGTCACCGGTGAAACCTATCTCGGGCGGGTGGCACGGGGCAGGGGGGTCGAGGACAGCCCGTGGACTGCCCGCAGGCCCCCCTGCCCCGTGACAGGACCCGCCCGCCGATACCCCTAAGCCCTGGTGAAGCGCCTGCCGGCCGTCGGAGATGCCTCCTCGTCCAGCAGCACCTTGTCCGACTCTCCCTTTTCGGCCGCTTCGTGCTCCATCCGCGCGATCTTCTCCGGCGTCAGTTCGCCGGCGTTCTCCTCCTCGATCTTGGCCAGCCAGGCTGCGCCCTTGCGCGACTCGTCCTCGTCGAACTCGACCGTGCCGCGATCGAGCGACTTGTCGATCTCTTCGAAGAGGGTGTCGACCAGGCTCGCCTGCGGCACCTTGCGCAGCGGCTTGCCGTGAGCGTAGATCAGGCCCTCGTTCTTGGCGCCGGCGATGCCGAAGTCAGCGTGGCTGGCCTCGCCGATCCCGTTGACGGCGCAGCCGAGGACGGCAACCTCGATTGGCTCCACGTAGCTTTCCAGCCGCTGCTCGATTTCGGCGACGACGGAATCCATGTCGAACTGGAGGCGGCCGCAGGTCGGGCAGGCGATCAGGACCGGGCCGCGCTCGCGCAGCTGCAGCGCCTTGAGGATCTCCCAGGCGACCTTGACCTCCTCCTCGGCGTGGAAGGTCGAGAGGCTGATCCGGATCGTGTCGCCGATGCCGTCGGCGAGCA
>Ga0190274_10000126_pt1 | contig 52198 bp, 58 predicted proteins | sample Popmic531T_FD_133002 | JGI IMG/M metagenome (GOLD analysis project Ga0190274, IMG submission 133002) | Populus adjacent soil microbial communities from riparian zone of Yellowstone River, Montana, USA - 531 T | ecosystem: Environmental > Terrestrial > Soil > Riparian zone | place: USA: Montana...
CCTCGACATCTTCGCCGACCACGCCCACTCGGCCGAGGGCAAGCTGCAGGTCGAGCTGGCGCAGCTCGAATACAACATGGCCCGCATGCGGGGGCTGTGGACCCACCTCGAGCGCCTCGGCGCGGGGCGCATGGACGGGGGCATCGGCACCAGGGGTCCCGGCGAGAGCCAGATCGAGACCGACCGCCGCCTCGCCCGCAACCGGATCGCCGCCCTGCGCCGCCGCCTCGGGCGGTTGGAGCGCAACCGCGGCGTGATGCGGGCCCGCCGCGAGCGCTCGTCGCTGCCCCGGGTCGCCCTCGCCGGGTACACCAACGCCGGCAAGTCGACCCTGCTCAACGCCCTCACCGGAGCGCAAGCCGGCGTGGGGGACAGGCTCTTCCACACCCTCGATCCGACCACGCGCACCCTCGAGCTCTCGGGCCGCGACTACCTGCTGACCGACACCGTCGGGTTCATCGAGAAGCTGCCGCACCAGCTGGTCGAGGCCTTCAAGGCGACCCTCGAGGAGACCGTTCTCGCGGACCTGATCGTCCACGTGGTCGACGCCTCGGAGAGCGAGGAGCGGCGGCTGCTCGACATGAGCGCGGTCGACGCGGTGCTGGAGGAGATCGGGGCGGGGGAGGCGCCGCGGCTGCTGGTCCTCAACAAGGCCGATCTGCTCTCCGAGGAGGAGCGCCACGCCGTGACGCTCGCGCACCGCGATGCGGCGCTCGTCTCGGCGACCGAGCAGCTGGGTCTGGATGGGCTGCGGGAGCGCATCGAGATCGCCTTCGAGGACACCCTTGCCGAGGTCGAGCTGCTCGTGCCCTACTCGGAGGGCGGGCGGCTGCACGAGCTGCACGAGCTGGCCGGGGACCTCGAGCGGACCGAGCGCGAGGACGGCGTCCTGGTCCACGCGAAGGTGCCGGTGGCGGAGTTGCATCGGTTCGACGATCTCGCGGTCGTCTAGGCTGCCGCGCGTGCAACTCCGCATTGCCAGGCTGAAAGAGGGGGCGAGGCTGCCGGCGCGCGCTCATGCCGGCGACGCGGGGCTGGATCTCCACGCCTGCGAGGCGGCGCACATCGGTCCCGGGGAGCGCTGGAGCGTCGGGACCGGCGTCGCGGTGGAGATCCCCGACGGGCACGCCGGGCTGGTCCTGCCCCGCTCGGGGATCGCCCGCGACCACGGCATCGCCCTCGTCAACAGCCCCGGCCTGATCGACGCCGGCTACCGCGGCGAACTGCGGGTGCTGCTGCTCAACACCGACCCCGCCGAGACCTTCCGGGTCGCCGCGGGAGACCGGATCGCCCAGCTGGTGATCGCACCGATCGCCCTCCCCGAGCCGGTCGAGGCGCCGGATCTAGCGGAGTCGAGCCGCGGGGACGGCGGCTTCGGCTCCAGCGGCCGCTGAGTCAGATGCCGGCGGCGATCCGGGCGCTCTTGTGCGCGGCGGCCTCGAACTCGTCGTCGAGAGGCTCGAGCTGCGGACGGTGGCCGTAGCGGCGCTCCAGCGCCAGGGCGATCAGGTGATCGGCCAGCCAGGCGTTCTTCGGCAGCAGCGGGCCGTGCAGGTAGGTGCCGATCAGGTTGTGGCGGCGCACCCCCTCGAGGTTGTCGGAGCCGTTGTTGCCGTGCCCGGAGACCACCCGGCCGAGCGCCTGCACCCCCGGGCCGAGGTGGGTGCGCCCGCCGTGGTTCTCGAAGCCCGCGATCAGGCGCGGCCCCGGGCCGAGGTCGGCCTCGATCGCGATGTTCCCGATCAGGCGCGGCCCCGGCTCGCGCACCGTCTCGACGTCGACCAGACCGAGCCCGGGGAGCGTCTCCTCGCCGACCTGGTAGCTGCCGCCGAGCAACTGGAACCCGCCGCAGACGGCGAGAAGGACCGCTCCGCTCTCCACTGCGGCGCCGAGGTCGCCGCGCTTGCTCGCGACCAGGTCGGCCGCGACCATGCGCTGATCGCGATCCTGACCGCCGCCGATGTAGAAGAGGTCGTGGGCCGCGGGGTCGACCGGATCGCCGGAACCGGCGCTGGAGAGGGTGAAGCCGAGCCCCCGCCACTCGCAGCGGCGGCGCAGGAAGACGATGTTGCCGCGATCGGCGTAGATGTTCATCTGCTCCGGATAGAGGCTGAGGACGCGCAGCTCCATTCAGTCCTCCCGACCCAGCAGCACCACGGTGGAGCCGACGTGGAGGTCGGTGGGGGGGATGTGCCGACGCCCCTGGGGAACGAGCTCCGTTTCGATGCCCTCGCGTTCGAGTTGCGCCGCCGACAGCGTCCGGATCCTGACCTCGTTTTTCTCCTCGGCCAGGACGCCGGCCGGGGAGACCGTCTGCCGCAGGCGCCGGATCGCGATCTCCTCGCCTTCGACCAACGTCTCCAGCGGCAGGCTCGAGTAGACCCAGTCGCCGATCTCGCGCACGTCGGGCAGCGGGGCGCCGCCGCCGTCGGAATCGGGCAGCTCCTCGACGATCGCCAGCGCGATCCGGCCCTCGGGCAGGAGGTGCCCGGCGACGCTGCCCAGCAGTTCGAGCCGGTCCTCGGTGCCCGGCAGCAGTTGCATCAACTGCATCGGCGCCAGGGCGAGGGCGATGTCGGTATCGAGCTCGAAGGTCCGCGCGTCGGCCAGCACCGCCTGCACCGGGAGGCCGTCGCCCCGTTCGGCCAGCTTCGCGATCAGTTGCGGTTCGAGATCGAGGCCCACAACGCTGTACCCGCGGCGCGCCAGGTGAAGGGCGACCCGGCCCGTGCCACAGCCCAGGTCGAGGATCGGCCCGTCGGCGCCGCGGGCCAGCTCCTCCCACAGGTCGAGGTCGGCCTCGTAGGAGCCGCACTCGACCTCGTGCCAGATCGCGACGCTCATCGCCAGAACTCCTGCGCGAGCCCTCGCCCGGAGAGCAGCTTGTGCAGTTCGAGCAGGGCGGTGTAAGTGGGGAGGGCGAAGAGTCTGCCCGGGGCGGCGGCAACCGCCTGGTCGAAGGAGGCCGCGATCTCCGGAACGGTCTCGATCGCCGCGGGCGGCCAGCCGGCGTACTTGAGGCGCAGCGCCATCTCCGGCGCGCGGGTCCCGGCGCAGACGACCCGCCGCACGGCGCCCGCCAGGAGCTCGAAGTCCGCGTCCCAGACCCAGGAGACGTCGCGGCCGTCGGCGATCCGGTCGTTGAGACCGATCCAGAGGTCGATCGGCTCCTCGCCGGCCTCGAGGCGGAGCGTGCGCAGGACCTCGTTGGCCCCGGCCGGGTTCTTGATCAGCAGGATCGACACGGCCTTGCCTTCCACGCCGATCGTCTCTACCCGCCCGAACGCCGCCTTGAAGCGGCTCAGGGACTCGGCGATGCGGGTGGGGGAGACGCCCAGTCGCAGTCCCGTGGCGATCGCCGCCAAGGCGTTGTAGACGTTGTAGAGGCCGGGGAGCGGCAGCTCGACCTGGATCTCGCCCTGCGGCGTGCGCACCGTGAACCGCGAGCCGTTCATGCCGTCGAGCTCGATCGCCGTCGCGGCGACCTCGGGTCGCGGCCGCCGGGCGCCGCAGTGGGGGCAGGAGTAGTGGCCGAGATGACCGACGAAGGCGCGCTCGTACCCGTAGGGGTGTCCGCAGCGCCGGCAGTGCTTGGCATCGAAGGCGTGCTGCAGCTCCGGCAGCGCCTGCGAAGCGTCCTCGACGCCGAAGTAGACGACGCCCTCGCGTGCGTTCCCGTCGGAGTCGCGACCGAGGTCGGCGATCAGGGGGTCGTCGGCGTTGAGAACGAAGGCGGTGGCTCCGGCGCGCTCGGCGACGGTGCGGGCCCACTCGTCGGCCAGCGCCTCCATCTCGCCATAGCGGTCGAGCTGGTCGCGGAACAGGTTGCCGAGCACGATCGTCGCCGGGTCGAGCTGCGCCGTCACCTCCGGCAGCCAGGCCTCGTCGACCTCGAACAGCCCCTCGCGCCCGCCCTGCTCGAGCAGGGCGGTGGCGACGCCCCAGGTCATGTTGGAACCGGCCCGGTTGTGGACCGGACGGCGCCCTTCGCCCTCCAGCAGGGCGGCGATCATGCCCGCGGTCGTCGTCTTGCCGTTGGTGGCGCTGACGATCGTCGTGCCACCGTCGAGACCGGCCCCGAGCCGGGCGATCGCGTCCGGGGCCAGACGCAGCAGGACCCGCCCCGGCAGGGTCGTCCCGCCGCCGCGCCCGCTCGCCCTGCTGGCGGCCCCGACCGCGCGTGAGGCCGCGACCTTGGCGCCGAAGAGGGCGGTGCGCCGCTTCGGCGTGCCGTCGCGCCGGGAGCTCAAGGCACGGCCGGCGCCGGCACCAGGACAGTCAGGGCACGGGGCAGCACGCGCAGCGAGGCGGGCAGGTCGGTGAGGTGCTCGCCGTCGGCGTACACGGGGAACGGCTTGCTGGCGCTCAGCTCGAGGTGGGGGGCGCGAAAGACCCGCACCTCGTCCTTCTCGACGTGGGTCCCCTTGAACACCTTCGGCAGGTTACCCACGAAGCGCAACCTGCTCACGGCACCGACCGCGACGATGTCGAACTCGCCGTCGTCGAGCTCGGCGTCGGGAGCGATGTACATGCCGCCGCCGAACGCCTTGTTGTTCGCGACCGAGATCGAGTAGCCGGTCAGCCGAATCCGTTCCTCGTCGACGCGGATCGTGAAGCGGGCCGGCTTCCAGCCGATCAGGGTACGGATGGCCGCGTAGGCGTAGACCAGGTTGCCGCGCACAAGATGGGTTTCGTTGGCGATGCGGTTCGCTTCGGAGTCGAAGCCGACGCTGACGATGCCGAGGAAGCGCCTGCCGTTGGCCTCGCCGACGTCGATCCGACGGCTGTGGCCCGCGAACAGGGTGGCGACGGCGCCCTCGGGGTCTGCGGGGATCCCGAGCACCCGGGCGAGGTCGTTGCCCCGGCCTCCGGGCACGATCCCGAGCGGGGTTTCGGATCCGGCCATCGCCCCGCCGACCGCGCCGAGCAGACCGTCCCCCGACATCACCACCGGCACCTCCCCGACTTCGATCGCGCGCAGGGCCTGCTCGACACCGTGCTCGAGCCCCTTGGTGCGCTGGACCCGGAAGACGGCGCGACGCGCGTCGAGCGCCTGCTCCACCCGCGGCAGCAGCCGCGTCGTCTTGCCCCCTGCCGAAGCAGGGTTGACGAGCAGGACCAGCGGCATCCCCTCGATCTCCATGCGCCCGCAGCCTAATCGGCGCCGCGTGACCGAACGCCGCCGCCGAGGCGGGCGACAGAGAAGCTGCCGTCGCCGGCCGCGGCGGTCTCGACCAGCTCGATCCCGCGACGGCGCAGATGGCGCCGCAGGATCCAGGCCGCGAACCTGCCGGTATCCGGAGAGCTCCGCGAGCGAACGAGAATGAGATGGCCTCCCCGGCGCAGGACCCTGGAGACCTCCGCGACCGCGGGGCGGCTGTCGAGCTGGACGACCAGGTCGAAGAAGTCGTCGGGGTACGGCAGGGCGCTCGGCGAACCCTCCTTGAACGCGACCCGCCCCTCGGGATCGAGCCCGACGCGGGCCGTGGCGGCGCGGACCCGGTCGGCGGAGCGATCGACGCCGCGGACGCGCGCCGCCGGGAACTCGCGGGCCAGGAAGAGCGCTCCGTCGCCCTCTCCGCACTCGACCTCGAGGACCCGCTCGGGGGGTGGGTCGACGCGCAGGACCGCGGCGGCCAACGGGGTCAGGGGAGGAGCGGACACGCGGCCGATCGTAAGTGCAATAGGGTTCCCGCCCGATGGAGGAGCAGCCGGACCGTCGCTGGGTCGTTCTCGCCGTCTTCGCCGTGGTCGCGGTCGGCATCGTCGTCGCCGTGCTGCTCTCGCGCGGCGGCGGGGACGAGGACTCCACGACGGCCTCCGGCGGCGGCGCCGAGGGCTGCGAGCAGGTCGATGAGCCGCCGGCGAAGCAGGCCTCGTTCAAAGCGCCGGAGCAGGTGCTGGAGCCGAGCCAGGAAGCGACCGCGGTGGTGCGAACCAGCTGCGGCACCTTCGAGATCGCGCTCGACACCAAACGCGCTCCGAAGACGGCCAACTCCTTTGCCTTCCTCGCCGAGGAAGGCTTCTACGACGACCTGATCTTCCACCGGATCGCTCCCGGCTTCGTGATCCAGGGCGGCGACCCCGAAGGCACCGGCACCGGCGGTCCCGGCTACAGCGTCGACGAGAAGCCGCCGGCGGACCTCGCCTACACCAAAGGCATCGTGGCGATGGCCAAGACCTCGGCCGAGCCGCCCGGGCGCTCCGGCAGCCAGTTCTACGTCGTGACCGGCGCGGACGCCGGGCTGCCTCCCGAATACGCCCTGGTCGGCAAGGTCAGCGAGGGCCTCGACGTGGTCGAGCGGATCGGCGAGCTGGGGACGGCCGCCGAACAGCCGAAACAGACGATCCTGATCGAAGAGATCACGATCGAATAGGGCGCGCGGCCGGTTAAGCTGGCCGCGTGGCCAAGGTAGACGTAGGCGATCGCGCTCCGGACTTCGAGCTCTCCGGCACCGGCGGAGCCGGCTACCGCCTCTCCGACTACCGCGGCCGCAACCTGGTGCTCGCCTTCTACCCGGGCGACGCGACCACCGTCTGCACGGCGCAGTTCTGCTCCTACCGCGACGAGGGGGAGCGGATCGACCGCCTCGGCGCGGAGGTGCTCGGCATCTCCCCGCAGTCGGTCGATTCGCACGAGCGCTGGGTCGAGGAGCAGCGCCTCAACGTGCCGCTCCTCGCCGACGAGGATCTCGCGGTCAGCCGTCGCTACGGCGTCACCGGTTGGATCGGCCCACTCGCTCGCTTCACCGAGCTGAAGGAGGCCCCGGGGGGCCGTTACGTGATGCGCTCGATCTTCGTCGTCGACGGCGAGGGAATCGTCCGCTACCGGCACGTTTCCCGCACCGGCAGCAGCTTCCAGTCCGTCGCGGACCTGGAGCGGGCCGTCGCCGCGCTCGGCTGATGGCGGAGGGCCCCGGCGAGTTCGCCACCGGGGCCGCCCCGGCGCTCCACGGCGAGGCCGCCGGCGCCGGCCCGCCGATCGTCCTCTGCCACGGGATCACGGCGACGCGCCGCTACGTCGTGCACGGCTCACGGGCCCTGGAGCGGGCCGGTCACCGGGTGATCGCCTACGACGCCCGCGGGCACGGGGAGTCCGGCCCGGCGCCGCCCGGCGAGGGTTATGGATACCCGCGGCTGGTCGCGGATCTCGAGCGGGTCGTGGACGCGCAGGTGGGGGAGGGTCCCTTCCTGATCGCGGGCCACTCGATGGGAGCGCACACCGCCGTCGCCTACGCGCTCCGGCACCCGGAGCGGCTCACCGGCCTGGCGCTGATCGGCCCGGTCTACGACGGTGAGATCGGGCCGCGGTCGCTCGCCTACTGGGACGGCCTCGCCGCGGCGCTGGAGGGGGGAGGGGTGGACGGTTTCGTCGGGTACATCGAGCGCCACCAGCGCATCGACCCCGCCTGGCGAGGCCGGGTCCTGCGCTTCACCCGCGAACGCATGCTCCTGCACCGCCACCCGGAAGCGCTTGTCGACGCCCTGCGCGATGTCCCGCGCTCCCGGCCCTTCGGCGGCATCGAGGAGCTCGAAGGCCTCAACCTGCCCGCGCTCGTCGTGGCCAGCCACGACGCCGCCGATCCCGGCCACCCCTATGCGGTCGCCGCGGCCTACGCGAAGCGGCTGCCGCGGGCGCAGCTGATCGGCGAGGGCGAGGGCGAGTCGCCACTCGCCTGGCAGGGCGGAAAGCTCGCGAGGGAGTTAGCTGTTTTTTATGCAAATTCTCTATCTTCATCGGTATGAAAATTCCGAGTGAAGCCACGTTGCGTCGCCTCATCGCCTTCTTCGCGACGCTCGGAATCGGGGTTGCGACCTACATCACGATCGTCGAGTCCGGCGGGGGGGCGCCGGCCTGTGTGGCCGGGGGCGGGGGCTGCCACACCGTCGCGGAGAGCTCGTATTCCCACATCGCCGGCATCAACATTGCGATCTTCGGGATCGTCGGCTACGTCGGAATTTTCCTCACCGCCTTCTTCGTCACCGACTGGGCGCGCCTCGTCGGCTTCGCGACCGCGCTCGGGGGCTTCGGGTTCAGCATCTACCTCACGTACCTGGAGATCTGGGTGATCGATGCGATCTGCCAGTGGTGCGTCGGGAGCGCCGTGCTGATGACGATCCTCTTCCTGCTCAACGCCACTCGCCTGATCGGCTACGCCGGGACCACGCCGGGACCGGATGTCGGCGTATCGGAGGACCGGGTACCCGGCGAGCCCGAAACCGGCGCAGAGCCTGCTTAGAGTTGTCCGGCGCGATGTCGCGGACAGCCTGAAACGAAGTATGGGCAACTACCAGGAGGACAGATGAGCAACAAGCGGGAGCGGGAGAAACGGCGCGAGGAACGGGTGCGCGAAGAACAGAAGGCGACGGGATCCGGCGATCAACGGACGCGACTGCTCCAGATCGCCGCCGGCGCGGTCTTTCTCGCGCTTGTCGCGGTCGTTGTCCTGATCGTCGCCAACTCCGGAGGAGACGACAGCGGCGGCGACGCGAACAACCTCAAGGAAGTCAAAGTCGTCGAGAAACTGTTGGCCGGCATCCCGCAGGAAGAACTCGTCCTCGGCGATCCCAAAGCCGAAGTGGAACTGGTCGAGTACGGGGATCTGCAGTGTCCGATCTGCAAGCAGTTCGCCGAGGAAATCCTCCCGCCGGTGATCGAAAAACAGGTCCGGAACGGCGACGTCAAAATCGTCTTCCGCAACTTCCCGATCATCGGGCCGCAGTCGTCTCCGGCCGGGGCAGCGGCCCTCGCCGCCGGCGCCCAGGGCAAAGGCTGGCAGTTCCTCGATCTCTTCTACCACAACCAGGGGGCCGAGAATTCCGGCTACGCGGACGACGCGTTCCTGACCGCGATCGCCGAAGCCGCCGGCGTTCCGGACATCGACAAATGGAACCAGGACCGCAAAAGCGACAAATTCGAAGCCGAGGTCGAAGAAACCAACGAAGAAGCCGAACGGCTCGGCCTGACCGGCACGCCATCGCTTGCGATCAAAGGCCCCGGCACGAACGGAACCGAACTGAGCGGTTCGCCGAGCAACACCGAAGGCCTCGAACAACTGATCGAAGACGCGAGCTGAGGCCGCGCGGGGGAACGGCGGGCCGCTTTTTCCGGGGCCCGCCGGACCCGTCCATGCCTAAGTTGACATAACCACCATTATCGTGCGTTGGCTCAGGCGAGCCGGGGGCCGCGGCGGCATCGAGCGCGGTCCCTCCTGTCAGCCGGCTACGGCGCTGCCGCGGACCAGCGGTTCGACGATCGGCACGGCCTTGGGGAGTTTGCCGCGCTCGACCTCGCCAAGGGTCAGCGGCGAGGCGTCGATCGTCGCCACGGTGTCGCGGTTGCAGTGGCAACCGTCGCCGAGGAAGCGCCAGGGACGCTCGAGCCGGTCCTGCCAGCGGGCCAGCCCCGGCTCCTGTGCGCGGACGTGCTCGATGAACAGGAGCCGGCCGCCCGGTTTGAGCAGGCGCGCGATCTCGGCGAGAGCCGCCTCCGGGTCGGGAACCGTGCAGAGGACGAGCGTCACCACGGCCGTGTCGAAGCTCGCATCGTCGAACGGCAGGTGTTCGGCCGGAGCCTCGACGACCTCCGCGGCCTGCCCCGACTCGGCGAGTTTCGCCCGCAGGCGCTTCGTCATGTGCGGGTCGGGCTCGGCCAGGACGAGCTCCTGTACCGCTTCCGGATAGAGCTCGGCGTTGGCGCCGGTACCGGCGCCGAGCTCCAGCACCCCCCCCCGCGCTTCGGCGAGCAGCTCGCGTCGCATCTGGCGCAGCCCCGCCTCTTCGGTCGCCTTGAAGGCGCGGTCGTAGATCGCGGTGAAGCCGCGGCCCCAGGTCGCGTCGTAGAGGCGTCCCATCGACGCGAGCCTACCGGCGTTCAGGCGGCGTCGCGCTGGGCGGCCGCGGCCGCCCCCGAGGACGACTCCGCGCCCGGCTCGTCCTGACCCGGCTCGCTCGCCGCCGCCCGCTCCTCGTAGGCGCGGCGGGCACCGTGGTCGACCTCGTACATCAGCTTGTCGGTCCCCATGAGGCGCCCGACCGCCTCGGCGACCCGCCGGGGCATCAGCGCGGCGAAGCGCGTCATGACCGCGTTGGAGCGCGGCACGAAGACGTCGAATCGGCCCAGCTCGAGCGCCTCGACGATCTCCTTCGCGACATCCTCGGCCTCGACCGGTTTGATCCATTTCTGCCCGAGGCCGGCGGTCAGTTCCGTGTTGACGACGGTCGGCATCACGCAGTGGACTTCGACCCCGGTGTCGCGCAGCTCGGCCCGCACCGCCTCGCATACCCCGATCACGGCGTGCTTCGTCCCCGAGTAGGTGGCGATCCCGGGCAGCGCGGTTTTGCCTGCCTGTGAGGCGATGTTGACGATGTGGCCGCTGCCGCGGGGCCGCAACCGTTCGATCGCCAGCTGGGTGCCGACGATCACGCCGTAGACGTTGATGTCGAGCTGGCGGCGGATCGAGTCGTCGGTCTCGTCGACCAGCGAGGTCACGGGCATGATCCCGGCGTTGTTGATCACCACGTCGACCGGGCCGAGCTGGCGCTCCGCCTCGTCGAGGAAGCGCCGGAAGGAGTCGCGGTCGGTGACGTCGAGCGGCAGCGCCACCGTGCCGCCGCCGAGCTGGCCGGCGGTCTGCTCGGCGAGCTCGAGCTCCAAGTCGCCGATCGCGATGCGGCAGCCCTTGCGCACGAGCGCCGTCGCCGTCGCCCTGCCGATTCCCCGGGCCCCGCCCGTGATCGCCACGACCTTGCCGTTCAGTGACCGCCGCTGCTTCGCCATCGCGCTCCTCCTCTTGCCGCGGCGACCGCTCAGGCCGCCGGTTTGTAGACGGTGACCACGGCGGCGCCGCCGAGGCCGATGTTGTGCTGGAGCGCGACCTTCGCCCCGTCAACCTGCCGCTTGTCCGCCTGGCCGCGCAGCTGCCAGGTCAGCTCCGAGCACTGCGCGAGGCCGGTGGCGCCGAGCGGGTGGCCCTTGGAGATCAGCCCGCCGGACGGGTTGACGACGACCTTGCCGCCGTAGGTGGTCGCCTCTTCCTCGACCAGCTTGTGGCCCTCGCCCTCGGCGGCGAAGCCGAGCGCTTCGTAGGTGATCAGCTCGTTGGCGCTGAAGCAGTCGTGAAGCTCGCAGACGTCGATTTCCGCGGCGCCGACCTGCGCTTCCTCGTAGGCCTCCTCGGCCGCCTTCTTCGACATGTCGGAGCCGACGATCTTCATGCAGTCGGTGTCGTCGGCGAAGGTCGAGCTGAGGTCGGTGACCATCGACTGGCCGGCGATCTCGATCGCCTGCTCCCAGAGCCCGTGCTCCTCGACATAGCGCTCCGAGGCGACGATCGCGCAGGCCGAGCCGTCGGAGGTCGGCGAGCACTGCAGCTTGGTCAGCGGGTCGTGGATCATCTTCGCCGCCTTGATGTCCTCGATCGTGTACTCGTCCTGGAACTGGGCGAAGGGGTTGTTGACCGAGTGCTTGTGGTTCTTCCACCCGATCCAGGCGTAGTGGTCGGGCTCGGAGCCGTACTTCTGCATGTGGTCGCGGCCGGCGTTGCCGAACATCTGGGGTGCCGGCGGCGACTGCTCGGGGTCGCGGATCTCGAACATCCGCATCGCGTGCTTGTCGAGCGCGTTGGTGCGGTCGGTGTACTTGACGCCGAGGCTGCCCGGCTCCATCTTCTCGAAGCCGAGCGCGAGCGCGCAGTCGACCAGGCCGCCTTTGACCGCCTGGCGGGCCAGGAAGAGCGCCGAGGAGCCGGTCGAGCAGTTGTTGTTGACGTTGACGACCGGGATCCCGGTGAGGCCGAGCTGGTAGAGCGCCCGCTGGCCGTAGGTCGAGTCGCCGTAGCAGTAGCCGGCGTAGGCCTGCTGGACGTCCTCGTACGGGATGCCCGCGTCGGCGAGCGCCTTCTCCCCCGCCTCTTTGGCCCAGTCCGGGTAGTCGCCCTCCTTGGTGCCGGGCTTCTCGAACTTGGTCATCCCAACGCCGATCACGAACGTGCGGTTGCTCAACTCTGACTCCTCCGAAATTTGCCGCACCGCCTCGGCGCGGGTTTGGCTGCGTAGCCAGGAATCTACCGGACTTCCTTCCCTTCGCCCGGGTTCGGCCAGATCGCGAAGGCCAGAAAGGCGATCAGGATGCCGAGCGCGGTGCCCGTGGCCCGCTCGTCGGCGGCCTGCAGCGCCGGCTCGCCGAGCGTGTCGCTGAGCAGGACGACGTAGACGGTGATCGCCGCCGTGAAGAGCGCGTACTGGACGGTGAGCAGGCCGAAGGCGAAGCCCGCGGACGCGGTCAGGATCGCCCCGGTGACCAGGTCGTCGCCGCGGAAGGCCTCGGCGGCGGCGGTGGCGAGGATCAGCCCCAGCACCGTGCCTAGCGCGCGCAGGATCAGCCGCTTGTGCGTCTCGTCGATCTCGGGCCGCATCACGAAGAGGATCGTCAGCGGGATCCAGAAGCCGTGGTCGCGCATGCCGAGCAGCCGGTAGAGGGCGACGCCGGCCGCGAGTGCGGTCCCGAACCGGATCGCGTGGCGGAGGTTGGGCGAGCTCAGGGTGAGGTTCGAGGCGAGTGCCGCCCGCGCCGCGGCCCAGCTCCAGCCGCTCTCCTCGTCGTCCACGGCGCGGTCGGCGACGAGCCGGACGAGCAGCGACCAGACCGCCTGGCCGAGGGCGCCGACCGTCGCCCAGAGCAACGCCGGAGCGGCGTCCTCGGTCGGCAGAAACAGGCCCTGGGCGACCATCAGCGCCAGCGAGACGGAAAGGCCGAGAATCGCCAGCCGCAGCGAGACCGAGAAGCAGTACCCGGCGATCGCACCGAGCAGGCCCAGCGCGAGGACGGCGAGCGGGGCCGACTGGCTGCTGAGGATCCCGATCGCGGCGGCGATCCCGATCAACGGCGCCGCGACCGCCTGCCAGGCCGCCCGCGGCCCCGCCGGCGCGTCCATGCCGGGGAAGCCGGCGAGCAGGGCGCCGGTCGCGATCGCGCCCTTGGTCGGCGAGTCGAAGCCGAACTCGATCCCCAGCGAGACCCCGATCGGGACCGCCAGCAGGGCGCCGCGGCGGATCGCGGGGCCCGGCTCGCTCGGCCCGATCGCGAACAGCGGCGAGGCGCGCAGGCGTTTGGCCGTCCCGGCGGCGTTGAAGAGGCGCCCCCCTCCCCCGCCGGACGGTGCCTGCGTGAGGGTAATCTGAGGGGTCTTGGTCGAGGCCATCGTCAACTCCGATCCTGCCGCGGGAGTGGGCATCTTCGCCGCCCTGGCGGCGGGAGTCGTCTCCTTTCTCTCCCCCTGCGTGCTGCCGCTCGTCCCTGGCTACCTCTCGGCCGTGACCGGTGTCTCGGCCGGCGAGCTCGAGGACGCCGGTTGGCGTCGCGTGCTCGGCCCCAGCCTGCTCTTCGTCGCCAGCTTCTCGATGATCTTCATCCTCGCCGGTCTCACCGCCACGGCGGTCGGCGCCGCCTTCGAGGACAACGAAGAGCTGCTGACCAAGATCTCCGGGGCCTTGATCGTCGCCCTGGGGGTCTTCTTCGTCGCCTCGCTTTTCGTCACCCGGCTGAACAAGGAGTGGCACGTCGACGCGCTGCTCGAGCGGGCCGGCAAGGGCGGGCCGGTGGTCGCCGGCGCCGCCTTCGCGATCGCCTGGACGCCGTGCATCGCCCCCACCCTGGGCGCGATTCTCACCGCCGCCTCGCTCTCGGACTCGGCGGGACGCGGCGCCTTCCTGCTCGCCGTCTACTCGGCCGGCCTGGCGATCCCCTTCCTGCTCACCGCCCTCGCTTTCTCCCGCATGACCACCGCCTTCGCCGTCGTCAAGCGCCACTACCAGGCGATCGTCGCCATCGGCGGCCTGATCCTGATCGCCATGGGCATCCTGATCTGGACCGGCGAAATCGCCCAGCTCAACGCCGAAGCCCAGAACTGGTTCGAACGCTCCGGCCTCGACTACTTCAACCTCTAGCAGCTCCACGCGTCTGCACTTACACGTCCTATAGAGGGGTTAGAGCAGACGCGTGATCAGTTGCGGACGGGCGCGGCGGTCTCGAGCTCCTGGCCTACGGCCTCGACGACCTCGAGGCCGTCGTCCTCCATGTCGCGCGAGCAGACGATGCGAAAGCGCCCGGTCCCGATCTCGGCGTCCGGCACCACCGGCAGCCCCCGGATCGTCTCCCAGCCCAGCCGTTCGACCTCGAACGGATTCATCCGCACCTCGGCCGCCGGAAACGGGCAGTTCGAGTTGTGCTGATCGATCGCCCTGGAGATCGCCTCCAGGTTCTTCGCCTCGGGTGAAGCCACGCCCCAAGTCTAGGCCGGACCGTCCAATCTCCCTCCTACCATCGACAGGTGGCCTTCGAGCGGACGATCGCGCATCTCGACATGGACGCGTTCTACGCGTCGGTCGAGCTGCGGCGGCGGCCGGAGCTGAAGGGCAGGCCGGTTGTCGTGTGCGGGTCGGGACCGCGGGCGGTGGTGACCACGGCCAGCTATGAGGCGCGCAGGCTGGCCGGGATCCACTCGGCGATGCCGGCGGCGGTGGCCCGCCGGCGGCTGCCGGACGCCGTCTACCTGCGGCCGGACTTTCCCGCCTACCGGGAGGCCTCGGGGCAGGTGATGGACGTCCTGCGGCGCAACGTGGAGACGGTCGAGGTGGTCGGGCTCGACGAGGCCTATCTCGACCTCACCGGACTTTTCTCCCCGAAGGCGACGATGCGGCGGGTGGCGACGGCGATCAGGAGCGAGACCTCGCTGACCTGCTCGATCGGGATCTCGGAGAGCCGGATGCTGGCCAAGATCACCAGTGAGCTGGGCAAGCCGGCGGGGCTCGTGATGCTGTCGCGGGAGGCGGCGCTGGAGCGCTTCGCCGCCGAGTCGCCGGGGCTGATCCCCGGGATCGGTCCGAAAACGCTGCTGAAGCTGGAAGGGATGGGGATAGGCACGCTCGCCGAGCTCGGGCGGCGCGAGCGCTCGGAGCTGGAATCCGCCTTCGGACCCCGTTCCGGCGCCTGGCTCCACGCCAGGGGCAGACTCCGGGACGAGACTCCGATCACGCCCGAACACGAGACCAAGTCGCAGTCGACCGAGATCACCTTCGACTTCGACGTCGGCGACCGCGCCGAGCTGGAGCGGCACATCGGAGAGCTGGCGGAGGAGCTCTGCAGGCGCCTGCGCAAGCGCGAGCTGGAGGGCCGGACGATCGGGATCAAGGTCCGGCTCGACGACTGGACCAACGTGACCCGCTCACACACGATCGAGGAGCCGACCAACGACCCGGGCGTCGTGGCTCCCGCGGCGCTCGACCTGCTCCGCGCCTACGACCCGCCGCGGCCGGTGCGGCTGCTCGGCGTCCGCGTCGCCTCCTTCGGGGCCCGGGCCGAAGATGCGGCCATCGCGGCATCCGAGCCGGAGGCCGAGCCGCAGCTGCGACTCGGCCTCCCGGCCTGACCGCCTGACGGAGGCGCCCGGCCCGCTCAGCGGTTGGCCAGCACGGTGCCGATCCCGGGGAAGCCGAGCCGCTCCTTGACCGCCTCGGTGAGGTCGTAGTCGCGGCCGGGCACATAAGGCCCGCGGTCGATCACCGGCACGGTCACGGTGCGGCCGCGGTAGCGCAGCTTCACCCTGGTGCCGCAGGGCAGCGTCTTGTGCGCCACGCCCATCGTCGCGGGCATCAGGGTGCCGCCGCAGGCGACGCCGTTGCCGTAAAGACCGGGCCCGTAGTACGAGGCGTGGGCGGGGCGGTACGCGGTGAGGCGCCGCGCGACGCTGACGGAGCCGCGGGTGCGGGCACCGTGGACGGCGAAGGCGCGCACCGCGTAGTCGCCGGATCGCCGCGGCGACCAGCGCAGAGCGAAGGCGCCGCCCCGCCCGGTCGTCGTTTCCACCATGCCGCGGGCGGGGCCGCGGAAGACGAGCTTGACCCGGCGGCGACCGCCGGGTCGCACCCGGCCGTGGACGGCGACGTCACCGCCGCTCAGCACCGCGTGGCGGGCCAGGTGCAGGGAGATGTGGGACCCGGCTCGCTGCTTGGACTTCTCGGGCTGCGAATTGTTCGCCGCAGACGCCGGGACGATCGAGAGCGCCGTGGCAGCCGCCACCGCGGACAGGAGGTATCGCATCGTTGTCGTTCACTCGCTTTCTCGCTGCCTACGGGGTTAGCTGACGGGCTCGCGACAACCGGCGTGCGCCGGCGCATCGCTGCGGGCGGCTCGCCGCCCGATTCGCCCCGGCCGCGGCACCTGCCGCGGCAATTGGGTCCCCCGCTCCCGCTCGCTTGGCGCGAGGGGACTCGGCAGATGGGTTCGCTCCTTTTGTGAGCAAAAGCTTAAGAAAGGAGGCCATTCCGCTGTGTGCGACTATTCACACGTGGCGGAACGACTGACCGGACTCGATACCTCCTTCCTGCACATGGAGCGCGCCGGCGCGCACATGCACGTCGCCTCGGTCAGCGTCTTCGCGGGACCGGCGCCCTCGCACAAGGAGTTCCGCGACCACATCGGGTCCCGTCTGCACCTGGTCCCGCGCTTCCGCCAGAAGCTTCGGTTCGTGCCCTTCGACCAGGGCCGGCCCGTCTGGGTCGACGACCCCTACCTGAACCTCGACTACCACGTGCGCCAGACCGCGCTGCCGGCGCCCGGCTCCGACGAGCAGCTGCGCAACCTCGCGGCGCGGATCTTCTCCCAGCAGCTCGACCGCAGCAAGCCGCTCTGGGAGCTGTGGCTGGTCGAGGGCCTGCGCGACGACCGCTTCGCGATCATCGGCAAGAGCCACCACGCCCTGGTCGACGGGGTCTCCGGCGTCGACATCACCACCGTCCTCTTCGACCTCGACGCCGAGCCGCAGGGCAGCTCCGCCCCCACCCGGCCCTGGCTGGCGAGCCCCGAACCGTCCGACCTCGACCTGCTCTCACAGGCGTGGCGCGAGCGCCTCACCAGCCCCAAGGAGATCGTCAGGGGCTTCCGCGCCGCCTTCCGCGGTCCGCGCCAGGTGCTGCGCGGGCTCGGCGCCACCACGAAGATGGTGGGCGCCGGGATGTCGGCTCCCAGCAGCGTCTTCAACGTCGAGATCGGCCCCCATCGCCGCCTCGCGATGGCCCAAACCGACTTGAACGACCTGAAGCGGGTCAAGGACACCCACGGCGGCACGGTCAACGACGTGATCCTGGCGATCGTCACCGGCGCGCTCGGCAGGTACCTGCGGGCCCGCGGCCACGACACCGGGGGGCTGGAGCTGCGGGCGATGGTCCCGGTCAGCGTCCGCGCCGCCGAGGAGCAGGGGGCGCTCGGCAACCGGATCTCGGCGATGATGGCGCCGCTGCCGGTCTGGTGCGAGGACCCGGTCGAGCGGCTGCACATCCTCACCGAGCAGATGGGAGACCTGAAGTCCTCCGGTCAGGCGGTCGGGGCCGAGATCCTCACCAAGCTGACCGACTTCGCGCCCGCGACGATCGCCTCCCAGGCGGCCCGCCTGCAGCCGGCGCAGCGCTTCTTCAACCTCGTGGTCACCAACGTGCCGGGCCCGCAGTTCCCGCTCTACGTGCTCGGCCGCAAGATGGAGTCGATCTTCCCGATGGTGCCGCTGGCCCGCCGCCAGGCGCTCTGCCTCGGGATCATGTCCTACAACGGACAGGTCAATTTCGGCCTGATCGGCGACTACGACGCGATGGCCGATCTCGAGAGCTTCGCGCTCGACCTCGAAGCGGCGACCGCGGAGACGATCGCCACCGCCGGCGCGAAGCCGAAGCGGGCCAAGGCCCGCGCCAAGGCCCGAGCCGCCTCCAACGGCAGCGGCACCCTCGCCGCCGACCCGCGCGCCAGCTAGACCCTTTCGGCTCTCAGCGGACGAGCCGGCCGCGGATCTCGAACGGGACCCGGTCGGTCAGGTACCGCCAGTCGAGGCGGCGGGGACTGAATCCGCTCGCGCTCGCGTCGGCGTTGACGATCACCGCGGTGACGCGGCTGTAGCGGCCGGGGTCGCGCAACCGGACGAACAGCCTGCCGCCACCGCGGCTGTAGTCGAGCCTGGTGACGGTTTGCCCCAGCTTTTCGCCGCCGAGCCGGCCGACGAGCGCCAGCGAAGCGGCGATTCCGCGCGGCGCCGTCACCCTCGCCGTCACCGCGCTCCCGCCGCGGGCCGGAACGCGCAGCACGGTGAAGGTCGTGTGGTTGAGCAGGCGCGTCAGCGGCCTCCCGCTCAGCGGCAGCGATCCCTGGCGTTCCATGTCGGGGAACCGGTGGCTCTCGCGGAACCCCTCCCCGGTGCGCCACTCGGCCACCGCGGCCGCGAAGTGCGCGAAGTCGTGTCCGAAGTCCGAGCGCCCGGCGGCGCGGATCGCCGCGTCGTAGGCGCGCACCGAGAAGCCACCCGGGCGGAGGCGGATCGCCCGCACCCAGGCGCGCCGGACGATCTCCGGGCCGTAGCGCCGCGACAGCCACTGGTTCCAGACGGCCGAGCCGTAATCCTTGATCGAGCTGGTGGTGAGCGGCGTCTCCCAGCGCTTCACCCAGCGCCGCACGAAGAACAGGTAGTCGTCAATGCGGTCGTAGACCTCGTCCTCCATCCAGGTCGCGGTCGACTCGGCGAACCAGGGGTCCTGGTAGGCGTCGTAGCCGAACTGGAGGATGTGGTTGTACTCGTGGGCGAGGGTCACCCGCAGGTCCTCGGCGACGCTGGTCCCGGGGAACTCGAAGGCGCTGTAGTCGTTGTCGAGAACCAGGTATCCATGCAGGCGGCGGGGAAACCGGTGCCCCTTGCTCGCCTGTCCGCGATCGGGTGCGGCGTAGCCGAAGAACCCGACGCCCAGCTGGGAGAGGTAGATGTCCGTTCTGCCTCTCCTGCCGCCACGGCGGCCGTCGCTCTTCGGCTCGCGCCAGCCGAGCTTCCCGTTCTCCACCTCCCGGACAAGCTCGGCAACTGGCAGCACCTGCTCGATGAAGCTCGGCACGCCGTCGCCGTCGCCGTCCCTGAGCCTGGGAGCGTCGATCCCCTCCGCCACCCAGTGCACGCAGAAATGGCGCGAGCAGCGCGGCGATCCGGGCGCTTCGGGGACCGTGTAGGGGTTGCGTTTCGGACCCGAATCGTCGCTGGACCGGCGGCGCAATTCGGTCGGGCGCGGCTGCGGCACCAGGAACGGCTTCTGGCTCGGAGACGCGAGGCTCGGTATCGCGGGCGCGACGTCGATGGAGCCCGTCGCCGCCGCCGGCGCGGAGACGAGCAGCAGCGCGGTCGCCGCCGAGAAACCGGCCAGGTGGCGACGGCGGCTCCGCATCCGGCGCACCCTAACGAGCGCCGCGGCCCGCTCCGGCGGCCTCGACGTGGATACTTCGCCGGTGATCGCTCCGAGGCGCGGATGCGGATAGCCCTGGCCCAGATCGACCCCACGGTCGGCGACATCGACGGCAACGCCGCGACGATTGCCGCCTGGATCGAGCGCGCCCGCGGCGAGGGTGCCGACCTGACGATCTTCCCCGAGCTCTGCGTTCCCGGCTACCCCGCCGAGGACCTCTACCTGAAGCGCCACTTCCTCGAGGCCAACCGGCGCGCCGTCGAGGAGCTGGCCCGGGGCGTCGGCGAGGAGACCGTCCTGGTCGGCTTCGCCGAGCCCGTCGCCGGCGGCGAGGACTCCCGCCGCGCCCACAACTCGCTCGCCGTGCTCTCCGGGGGCGCCGTGCGCGGCGTCTACCGCAAGATGCGGCTCCCCAACTACGCCGTCTTCGACGAGCAGCGCTACTTCGTCCCCGGCGAGGAGCCGATGACGGTCGAGGTCGCCGGCCAGACCGTCGGGCTGACGATCTGCGAGGACTGCTGGACGCCTGGACCGCCGGCCGAGACCGAGGCCGGGCGAGGGGCGAAGCTGATCGTCAACCCCTCCGGCTCGCCGTATCACCGCGGCAAGGGCCGCGAGCGGGTGGAGATGTTCGCCGCGCGCTCGCGCGCCTACGGCGCCTTTTTCGCCTTCTGCAACCTGGTCGGGGGCCAGGACGAGATCGTCTTCGACGGGCAGAGCCTCCTCACCGACCCGAGCGGCGAGCTGGTCGCCCGCGCCGCCCAGTTCGAGGAGGAGCTGCTGGTCTGCGAGATCCCCGCCGCCGAGCCGCCTCCGCTCGCCGAGCCGCTCACCGACCTCGACGAGGTCTACGGGGCCCTCACCCTCGGCCTCCGCGACTACGTCCGCAAGAACGGCTTCGGCCACGTCGGCGTCGCGCTCTCGGGGGGCATCGACTCCGCCCTGGTCGCGATGCTGGCGGTGGACGCCGTCGGGCCCGAGCAGGTCAGCTGCGTGGTCATGCCTTCGCCTCATTCCAGCTCTGAAACCCAGCAGGACGCCCGGACTATCGCCCGCAACCTCGGCTGCGAGCTGCTCGAGATCGAGATCGAGCCGATGATGAACGGCTTCGAACGGGCCCTGGACGGACCTTCCGAGCCCGACCTCGCGGCCGAGAACCTGCAGGCGCGGATCCGCGGCGACCTGATGATGGCCCTCTCGAACCGCCGCGGCTGGCTGGTCCTGACGACCGGCAACAAGAGCGAGATGTCGGTCGGCTACGCGACCCTCTACGGCGACATGGCCGGCGGCTTCGCGCCGATCAAGGACGTGCCGAAGACGCTCGTCTACGAGCTGACGCGGCGCCGCAACGAGCGCGCCGGGAAGGAGCTGGTGCCGGCCTCGGTGCTGGATCGCGCCCCCTCCGCCGAGCTGCGGCCCGACCAGCGCGACAGCGACTCCCTCCCCCCCTACGACCTGCTCGACCGCATCCTCGAGGCCTACGTCGAGCGCGACCAGGGCCGGGAGGAGATGATCGCGGCCGGGCTGCCGGCCGCGACCGTCGACGAGGTGATCCGTCTGGTCGACCGCTCCGAGTACAAGCGGCGCCAGTCCGCCCCAGGTATTCGCATAACTCCTAAGGCCTTCGGCAAGGACCGCCGCCTCCCGATCACGAACCGCTTCACTGGTTGAGAGGCGGTCCCGGTAGGGGTGGAACGTCTTGTACTTTTTCGCGACCCACCTTTGTCGGTAGCCAGAGAGGCTCCTCGAAAAAGTTAAGTGGAACCCCTACCGGACCGCCTCACGACTTGGGTAGGGGCCTGATCGCGATCGTCATCTGGGCAAGAGCACAGAGTTGCCCGGCGTCGTTGGTGATCTCGGCGTCCCAAACCCAGGTGGTGCGGCCGCGGTGGCGGGCTCGGGCCGTTACCTCGGCGCCTCCCTAGGTGACGGGGCGGATGAAGCTGACGCTGATCGACTGGCCCATTGCCGCCATCCCCCGATCGAGGACGGCGAGTGCCGTCGCGCGGGAGCAGATGCTCTCCACCAGGGTCGAGAGGACGCCGCCGTGCAGGAGGCCGACCGGCTGGCGCAGCTCGTCGCGCAGCTCGATGCGGACGCGGGCGTGGTCGGGGTCGTCGTCGAGCCACCGGGTTCCGACCAGCTCGTCGAAGTGGGAGCGCAGCCCCCGGGGGTCGTCGGCCATGGCGGCACCCTAATAGGGTGTCGGCCGGATGGCGCTCAGCGAGGACCAGAAGGCGATGCTGCGCCTGCTCGCCCAGCGCGGCGAGCAGGGCTACGAGGACCTCAGCGCCCTGCTCGGGATCGGCCCCGACGAGGTCTACGCGAAGGCGCGGGAAGCCGCCGAGCAGCTGGAGGCGGAAGGGATCCCGGCGCCCGCGATCCCGGCTCCTCCGGAGGGCGCGGGTTCGGTCGCCGAGCGGGAGCCGGCCGCTCGGAAGCCGGAGCCCGAGCCGAGGCCGGCGGCGGCGAGACCCGGGCCGGCCGAGGAGGAACCCGCCTCGAAGCCCGCGGCCCGGGCCCGGTCCCGCCGTTCCGGCTTCAAGCTTCCCGAGAGCAAAGGCGCCCGTTTCGCGATCGCCGCCAACGTCGTCGCCGTGCTGGTCATCGTCGTGGTCATCCTGGTCAGCAGCACCGGGGACGACTCCGCGGACACGGCGTCCGATGCGCCGAGCGGCGCGGCGACCTCGCAGGAGACTGCGAATGAAGCGGCGGCCGCCACGCCGAACCTGACCCAGGCCGTGCTCAGCCCCGTCGACGGCGGCGACGCGGAAGGCCGGGCGGTCTTCGGCCGGATCAAGAAAAACGTGATCCTGCAGGTCCAGGCGGAAGGGCTGGAGCCCTCACCGCAAGGCTCCTCCTACACCGTTTGGCTCTACAAGTCGCCCAAACTCGCGCTGCGGATCGGCTCGGTCAACGTCTCCGACTCCGGCGGGATCGCGGCCCAGTTCCCGATCCCGACCGAACTGCTGACCTACGTGGCCGGCGGCGCCTTCGACCAGGTCGACCTCTCCCTCACCGAGGACGCCGCGTACGAGGCCGAGATCGCGAAAGCGAAAAAAGAGGAGCGCCTCCCCGCCTACACGGGCGAGGATGTCCTGCGCGGGCGAATCACCGGGCCGGCGATCGAGGCGGCGCGCAAAGCCGAACGCGAGGGCCGGTAGCTCAGGCGCTCGGCAGCAGCTTGCCGGGGTTCATCACCCCGGCCGGGTCGAGCTGCTGCTTGACGGCGCGCAGCACTTCCAGCCCGGTCGTCCCGACCTCTGCCTCCATGTAGGGAGCGTGGTCCCGGCCGACCGCGTGGTGGTGGGTGATCGTGCCGCCGCAACCGACGATCGCCTCGCAGGCGGCGCGCTTGACCTGCCGCCATTGCTCGATCTCCTCGCCGGAGCGCCGCCGCGCGATGAACGTGAAGTAGAGCGATGCGCCGTCGGCGTAGGCGTGCGAGAGATGGCACCAGACGAGACCGGGGGTCCCCTGGCTCGCGAGCGAGTCGGCGATCGCCCGGCCGACCGCCTCGTGCAGCTCACCGAGCCGGCTCCAGGTGTGCGAGGTCTCGAGGGTCTCGACCAGCGCTCCCATCCCCATCAGGGTGTCGCGCAGGTAGGGGCCCTGGTAGCGGCCGTGCTCCCAGGAGCGCCCCGCCGCCTGGCCGAGGTAGGCGGCGCCCGCCGAGCGGAGCTCGCGGACCGCGAGGGCGCGGCGGCGGGCGACCGACTCCTCGCCGCCCTCGAAACCGAGGATCGTCAGCGCGCCGTCGCGGCGTTTCCGCAGGCCGAGGTAGGCGCCGAACAGGTTGCCGGCGGCTCCGCGCGGTCCGGAGAGCGCCAGCGAGCCCTGGGTCTCCTCCTCGTCGGAGATCCGAACGACGTCCGGCAGCCCGGGGCCCTGGGCGAGCGCGCGGACCATCTCCGCGCCCGCCTCGAAGCTCTCGGCCATCCAGGCCTCGTAGCGACGGACCCGCGGCGCCGGCCGCACCCGCACCGTCACGTCGGGGATCACGCCGAGCACGCCCTCGGATCCGACGATCAGCTCGCGCAGCGCCGGCCCCGCGGCGGTGTGCGGCGTCTCCAGGGTCTCGATCCCGCCGGCGGGAGCGATCAGGCGAACCGAGCTGACCAGGGAGTCAAAGCGCCCGTAGCCGCTCGAAGCCTGACCGGCCGAGCGGGTCGCCGCGAACCCGCCGACGGTCGCGTACTCGAAGGACTGGGGGAAGTGTCCGAGGGTGACGCCCCGGGCCCCGAGCGCCGACTCGGCCTCCGGGCCGCGCAGCCCGGCCCCGAGCCGGGCGGTCAGGGAGCGTTGGTCCAGCTCGACCTCGCGCAGGGCGGCGAGATCGAGGCTGACGAGGCGGTCGTGGGCGCCGCGCAGCGGCTCGACCCCGCCGACCACGCTGGTCCCGCCGCCGTAGGGCACCACGGCGACCCCCTCGGCGGCGCAGATCTCGAGCACACGGCGCAGCGACCCGGCATCGGGTGGCACCACGACGGCGTCGGGAGCCGCGTCGAGACCGGCGCGGCGAAGTCGGGCGAGGTCGGCGTAACCGCACCCGGTCGCGTGGCGCAGGCGGTCCTCGGCGGCGGTGAAGATCGCCCCCGGGCCGACCGCCTCGCTCAGCGCCGCGGGCAGGGGCTGCGCCGCGGGCAGTGGGAAGTCCTCGAGCGAGGTCGCCAGCGCCCACGGCTCCAGCTCGCCGATCCGGTCGCGCAGCACCCCCAGCGCCTCCGCGTCGAGCTCCGGCTCGACCGCCGGGTCCCCCCACCCCCACCACTTCGAGTCGCGCCGCGGCGCGGTCATCGAACCTCCCGGGTCGCTTTGTTCTCGCATGGCGAGAGGAAAACGCCCCAGCTCACGTCAGCGCCCTCTCGATCCCGTCGAGCGCCTCGTCGAGGGTCTCACGCTGGCCGCGGCGCATCATCGGCGAGCCGAGCCGCGACATTCCCTTCAGCGACTGCACCGAGCTCAGATCTACCCGGGTCCCCTCCCCTTCCGGCCGCAGCGCGATCTCGATCCGGGCGCTGCGCAGGTGCCGTGCGAACGGCGTCCCCTCCAGGTCCTGCTCCCAGACGTAGCGCTCGTTCTCGGCCGAGCTGAGGCAGCGGAAATCGGCCCGCACCCCTCTCCCCTCCGCCGTCTCCAGCACCTTGGTCCACTGGCTGCGCCGCCCGCCGCTCTTGCGCTCCACGTTCTCGACCCGGCTCGTCCGCGGCCACCAGCGCGGCAGGCTGTGCGGATCGGAGATCAACCGCCACACGTCCTCGGGGTTGGCCGAAATCGCTCTTTTTCTGGTTATTCGGGGCATCGAGTGAGGCGCCGGCCTTCGCGCCTCACTCGCCGGCCAAGCGGCGCAGGTCTCGAATCAGCAGAAGGTGCTTGAGGTGGCTGACCGTCGCGGCCAGGCTCTCGAGGCTCTGCAGCGCCTCCTTGCGGCGCTCCGGGTTGCGGGAGCGCAGCGAAGGGCCGAGCAGCGCTTCCAGCAGGTTCGCCTCGCGGTCGGCGGACGAACGGAAGACGCGCAGGTTGCGGGCACCGACCCCGACCCGTGAGAGCTCGTTGGCGGCGCGGACGATCTCGCGGTCGGTCTCGTCGTAGACGGACTTCCCGTCCCGTTTCTCCGGCTGCACGATCCCGAAGTTCTCGAGTTCGGCGATCAGCTCCTCACGGGCGCCGGTCTCCTCGACGATCTCGTCGAGGCTGAGATGGGCGCGCGAGGTCTCGACCAGGATCGCCCGGCGCACGGCGCTGCCGGCGGGACGGCGATCACCGTCGCCGAGGCCGATCTCGCCGCCCGCCGCCAGCTCCTGGCGGATCACCCGCAGCGGCAGGAACTCGTCGCGCTGCAGGCGCAGGATCGTGCGCAGTCGCTCGACGTCGGCCTGGCTGTAGAGGCGGTAGCCGCCGGAGGTGCGGCGCGGGCTGAGCAGCTTCTGGTCCTCGAGGTAGCGGATCTTCGAGATCGAGACGTCGTCGAACTCGTTTTGGAGGATCTTGCAGACGGCGCCGATCGTCAGCGCCTTGCGCGGGCGGCTGGCCGAATCCGGCGGGCGGGCGGGCTGTTCAGAGACCGGCATCGGCCTAACGCTCCAGGTAGCTGAGCTTGTACTTGCCGACCTGGATCTCGTCGCCGTCGGCGAGCCGGTGCGACTCGATCCGGCGCCGGTTCACGTAGGTGCCGTTGAGCGAGCCGAGGTCGTCGATGTAGAGGCCGTCGCGGCGACGCACCAGCAGGGCGTGGTTGCGGGAGACGGTGACGTCGTCGAGGAAGACGCCGGCGTCGGGGCTGCGGCCGATGCTGACCCGGTCGGAGTCGATGCTGAAGCTCTCCCCGGCGCGGCCGCCGCCGGCGCGGATGACCAGCGCCGCTCCCGCGGCCTCGACCACCTCGTCGATGTCGACCGGCTGCATGTCGCCGGTGTCGTCGACCGTGTAGGTCATCGTCGTCGGGTCGTCGCCCGACTCCGCCGGTCCGCCCAGGTAGGCGCCGCACTTCTGGCAGTAGTTCGCCCCCTCGGGGTTTGCGAACCCGCACTCGGGACAGTGGACGGTCATGCTCGGCTCCCGCTAGGCGGCGGGCTCGTCCTCCGGTGCGGGCTGCGTCTTGCCGGCCAGAATCTCGGTCAGCTTGCTGACGTCGTCGCCGGAGATCACCGCCTCGCCGCGCTCGTGTTTGTCGCGTAGGCGGTTGACCAGCTCGGCGCGGAGGATGTCGATCTTCCCGTGCAGGACGCGCCGCTTGTAGGAGATCTCGTTCTCCTCCTCCGTGAGCTTGTCGATCAGCTCCTTCAGCTCCTTGTCGCTGAGTGAGCCAAGATCGGGAAAGGTGTCCTCCATCTCGCTCCTTGATCGAGGAGGCGGGGGCCTCCGTTTGGGCAGGCGACGATTATAGGTTGAGGCGCCCCCAAGGTTCAACCGCAGGTTGAAGGTTTATGAAGGTTGACCGGGAGATTGCAGGCGCTGCGCGCGGACCGCCCGCATCCCGGTGCGGGCATAGAGGACCGTTGCGAGGACCGCCATCGCCAGGCCCCACACCACCAGGGCCGTCGCCACCCACCCCGGCGCGAAGAGGGCGAGCCAGATCCCGCCCATGGTCGGGAAGACGGCGATCCGGCCGGGCCAGTTGACCTCGATGTCGACCCCGTGACGCAGGCCGTACTGGGCGAGCAGCAGCATCGCCAGCTCGCGCAGCCCGAGGAGCACCAGCAGCCAGCGCGGCAGCAGCTCGAAGCTCCAGCAGACGACGGCGCCGGCGAGAATGGTGAGGCGGTCGATGAACGGATCCATCAGCGCTCCGAGACGGCTGTACTGGCCGGTGGCGCGGGCGAGGAAGCCGTCGAGGTAGTCACCGGCCGCGACGCCCCAGAAGACCATCGCGGCCGCGAAGGAGGTGCCATCGTCCGTGCCGTACGCGATCAGCAGGAAGACGGGAATCGCCGCAAGGCGGAGATAGCCGACGAGGTTGGGAACCGTCCAGGGATTGAGCGGCTCGCCTTTGCGGGTCTGCCGGGGCGGCGGTGCGCTGCGGTCGAGCCCGAACCGGCGGCGCAGGCGGCCGCGGCCGAACGGGTCGCGGCTAGCCATCGAGGCCCTGGAGGAGTGCCGTTGCCCGCTCGGCGGCCTCCTCCACGGGCAGCTCGTGCTCGGCGCCGGTGGCGCGCTCGGAGACCTCGACCACCCCGTTGGCGAGGCCGCGGCGGCCGGCGACGACGCGCAGCGGGCAGCCGAGCAGCTCGGCGTCGGTCAGCTTCTCCCCCGGCCCGGCGTCGCGATCGTCGTAGAGGACCTCGGCGCCGGCGGCGCGCAGCTCCTCGTAGAGCCGGTCGGCCGCCTCGCGCTCCTCCTCGCCCCGCTTGGCGAGCGAGACCAGGTGGACGTCCCAGGGGGCGAGCGCCCGCGGCCAGACGATGCCGCGCTCGTCGGCCCGCTGCTCGATCGAGGCGGCGGCGATCCGGGCCGGGCCGATCCCGTAGCTGCCCATCGCGATCGGCTGTTCGCTCCCCTCCTCGTCCAGGTAGGTGGCCCCAAGCGGCTCCGAGTAGCGGGTGCCGAGCTTGAAGATGTTGCCGACCTCGATCGCCGGCTCGATCTCGATCCTGCCGCCGCCCGGGGCGGTGTCGCCGGCTTCGACCGTGCGCACGTCCATCTCGTAGGACTCGAAGTCGCGGGCGGGGTCGACCCCGCGCAGGTGGGCGTCGGACTCGTTGGCGCCGCAGACGTAGGAGTCGCCGACGATCGCCGCGTCCTTGATGATCGGCAGGCCGGATCCGACCGGGCCGATGTAGCCGACCGGGCCGAGCTTCTCCTCGATCTCCTCCGGCCGCGCCTGGCGGAAGTCGGTGTTCATCCCGTTGCGCAGCTTGATCTCGTTGAGGCGGTGGTCGCCGCGCAGCAGCACCAGCACCAATCCACGCCCCTCGACGACGATCGGCAGGCACTTGATGAAGGCACCGTGCGGAAGCCCGAGGTGCCCCGCCACCTCCTCGACCTTGGCCAGGCCGGGCGTCTCGACGCGCTCCGGCCCGGGCAGCGGCGACGGCAGCTCGACCGGCTGGGCCGTCGCCGCGGCGACCTCGACGTTGGCGGCGTAGCCGGGCGCCACCGCCACCTCGTTCTCGCCGGCCGCACAGGGCGCCATGTACTCATCAGCACCCGAGCCGCCCATCATCCCGACGTCGGATTCGACCCGGTACCAGCGCAGTCCGCAACGGTCGAAGATCCGCTCGTAGGCGCCGGCCTGCAACTCGTAGGAGCGCGCCAGCCCCTCCTCGTCGCGGTCGAAGGAGTAGGCGTCCTTCATCGTGAACTCGCGGGTGCGCAGCACCCCGGCCCGCGGCCGCGGCTCGTCGCGCTCCTTGGTCTGGATCTGGAAGACCATGAACGGCAGGTCGCGGTAGGAGCGGACCTCGCGGGCGACGTGGGAGGTAACCGCCTCCTCGTGGGTCATCGCCAGGACCATCGGGGCACCGCGGCGATCCTCGAGCTTGAACAGCTCGTCGATCGCGTAACGCCCGGTCTTCTCCCAGGCCTCCGCCGGCTGCAGCACCGGCATCAGCATCTCCTGACAACCGATCGCCTCCATCTCCTCGCGGATGATCCCCTCGACCTTCCGCTCCACCCGCCACCCGGCCGGCAGATACGTCCACAGCCCGGCCCCAAGCTGCCGGATCAGGCCGGCCCGAACCATCAACTTATGGGAAAGGGCCTCCGCGTCCGCCGGCGGATCCTTCAGCGTGGGAAGAAACGTCTGGCTGAGGCGGCTCATGCGTGAAACCTATCCGCCCCCGCCCGCCGGAGTGGCTAAGCCCGCGTAAACCGTCTCCCTGCGGTCGGCGAGGCCTCCTCGTCGAGCAGCACCTTGTCCGACTCCCCGCGTTCCACCGCTTCCTTCTCCATCTGGGCGATCTTCTCGGGGGTGAGGTCGCCGGCGTTTTCGCGCTCGATGTTGGCCACCCACTCGGCCCCCTCGCGGGACTCGGCTTCGTCGAACTCGACCTCGCCGCCGCGGTCGAGCGACTTGTCGATCTCCTCGAAGAGGGTGTCGACGAGCTGCGCCTGCGGGACCTTGCGCAGCGGTTTGCCGCCGGCGAAGATGAGGCCCTCGTTCTTGGCGCCGGCGATCCCGAAGTCGGCGTGGCTGGCCTCGCCGATCCCGTTGACCGCGCAGCCCAGCACCGCGACCTCGACCGGCTCGGCGTAGCCTTCCAGCCGCTGCTCGATTTCGGCCACGACCGAGTCCATGTCGAACTGGAGGCGGCCGCAGGTCGGGCAGGCGATCAGGACGGGCCCGCGCTCGCGCAGCTGCAGGGCCTTGAGGATCTCCCAGGCGACCTTGACCTCCTCCTCGGCGTGGAAGGTCGAGAGGCTGATCCGGATCGTGTCCCCGACCCCGTCGGCGAGCAACGTGCCCAGCCCGACCGCCGATTTCAGCGAGCCCGACCATTTCGTCCCCGCCTCGGTGATGCCGAGGTGCAGCGGGTAGGGGATCTTCTCCGAGAGCAGCCGGTTGGCGGCGATCGTGTAGGGGACGTTGGTCGACTTGATCGAGACCTTGAAGTTCTCGAAGTCGAGGCCCTCCATCAGTTCGACGAACTCGACCGCCGCCGCGACCAGCGCCTCGACCGGCGCTTCGCGCTCGAGCTCGTGCAGGTGCTTGGGCAGCGAGCCGGAGTTGACGCCGATCCGCATCGGCACCCCGGCGGCGTTCGCCCGCTCCGCGACCTCGGCGACCTTCTCGCGGCCGCCGATGTTGCCGGGGTTGAGCCGGATGCAGTGGGCGCCGGCGTCGATCGCTTTCAGCGCCAGCGTGTGGTTGAAGTGGATGTCGGCGATCACCGGGATCGGCGATTCGCGCACGATCGTCTTCAGCGCCTCGGCGTCCTGCTCGCGCGGCACCGCGCAGCGGACCAGGTCCGCGCCGGCGTCGGCGACCTTGCGGATCTGCTCCATCGTCGCCGCCAGGTTGGCGGTCTCGGTCTTGGTCATCGTCTGCACCGCGACCGGCGCGCCGCCGCCGATCGGCACGCCGCCGACGAATATCTGCCGCTTCGAGGCCACGTTCGAAGCGTATCGGGCGGGCTTCGCGCGGCCGCCTGAACCTTTCCTCCGGTCGATCCGTAACGTGGGACAGATGGGTTTGCCACCGCGGGAGAGGCGATCGCCGTGACGTTCCGCCGGAGGACGATCGCGGTCGCGACGTTCGCGCTGCTCTCCCTGTGCGTTTTCGCCCCGACCGCGCCCGCCAGCTTCCACCTGGTGCAGATCCGCGAGGTCTACGCGGGCTCGGGCGCCAGCCCGTTCTCCGAGTACGTCGAGCTGCAGATGTGGGCCGGCGGCCAGGGGTTCGTGAAAGGCCACGTGGTGCGGACCTACGACGCCTCCGGCTCGGTTACCGGCACGGACACCTTCCCGGGCGACGTCGCCAACGGTTCGAACCAGAGCACGATCGTCCTCGCGACTTCCGAGGCCGAAGCGGAGCTCGGCTTCGCCGCCGACCTCGGGATGAGCCCGTCGGTTCTCCCGACCGGTCGCCTCGATCCCAGCGGCGGCGAGGTCTGCTGGGAGGCGCTCGACTGCGCCTCCTGGGGGAATTTCGCCGGTTCGCTTCCCAGCCCGGCCGGACCGCCGGCCGCCGCGATCCCAGACGGCATGGCCCTGCGCCGCTCGATCGCCGCCGGCTGCCCCACCTTCCTCGAGGGAAACGACGACCAAGACAACAGCGCCGCCGACTTCTCGCTCACCTTTCCCGCCCCGCGACCCAACTCGGTCGCCCCTTCCGAGCGCCCCTGCGCCGGTCCGGGCGGCGGTCCGGCCGGGTCGCCGTCAGGGCACCGGGCCCCCCAGACCAGCTTCCGCAGGAAGCCTCCGAAGCGGTCCCGCGATCGCACTCCGACCTTTCGCTTCGGAGCGAACGAGGCCGGCGCGAAATTCGAGTGCCGTGTCGACAAACGGCCGTTCCGGCCCTGCAAATCGCCCTATACCGCCAAACCGCTCTCCCCGGGCGGCCACGTCTTCAAGGTGCGCGCCCGCGGCGATTCCGGTCTCGCCGACCCCTCCCCCGCCGTCTACGCGTTCAAGGTGCTGCCGCGGCGCTGACGGCTAACGAACGTCGTAGGCGTCGCCGCCGAGGCGGCCGATGTCGTTGGTGAGGCCGATCACCACCAGGACCATCACCAAAGCGAAGCCGATCATCGTGGCCCGCTCCATGACGCGCAGGGAGACCGGGCGGCCGCGCAGTTTCTCGACCAGCGCCCAGAAGATGTGTCCGCCGTCGAGCGGCAGGATCGGCAGCAGGTTGATCACACCGAGCGAGAGGCTGACCAGGGCGAGCAGCAGGAGGGCTTCGACCCCGCTGCGATCGAGGGTCTGGTTGGCGGCATCGCTGACCCCGACGATGCCCGAGATCTGTTTGCGCTGTTCCTCCTCGAAGATGCGAGAGAAGACCGAGGCCGTTTTCGAGGCCACTTCCCACATCACGTCGGCGGCGCGGTCCGCGGCGGCGCCGGCGCCGATCTCGGCCGGGCGGCCGCCGTAGCTGAAGCCGATCAGAGCCCGTTCGGCCGCCTTGTCGTACTCCGGTCGAACCGAGATCGTCCGCACCTGGCCGTCGCGGCTGACCTTCAGGACGACGGGCGTCGTCGCGACGCAGCCCTCGACCTGCGGCCCCTCGCAGGGGTGGGTCGCCACCTGCTCGCCGAAGCGTTCGAGCCGCTGCTCGATGCCGAGGCCGGGGAAGGACCGGCCGTCGACGGCGAGAATCCTGTCGCCGGGCTGCAGGACCTTCACCGCGGGCGATCCCGACCTGATCTCACCGACCCGCTGGTCGATCTGCTGCGCGTTGAAGTAGAAGACCGTGGCGAGGATCGCGAAGGCGAGGACGATGTTCACCACCGGCCCCGCGGCGATGACGACGATCCGCTTCCAGACCTTCTGCTGGTGGTAGGCGCGGTGCTCGACCTCTGGAGGCAGCTCCTCCTCCGGGTTCATGCCGCTGATTTTCACGTAGCCGCCGAGCGGGATCGCTTTCACCCCGTACTCGGTCTCGCCTCGCTTGAACGACCAAAGGGTCGGCCCGAAGAAGAGGAAGAAACGCTCGACCCGCATCCCGGTCGCCTTCGCGGCCAGGTAGTGCCCACCCTCGTGGAGGACGATCAGCAGCGAGAAGCCGAGGAAGATCAGCAGCCAGTTCATGCCGGCATCAACCCGCGAACCTGCTCCTCGCTGCGCCGGCGGGCCTCGGCGTCGGTGGCGAAGAGGTCGTCGAAGTGGGTCACCGGCTGGGCCGGCATCTCCGCCAGCACCCGCTCGATCACCGCGGCGATCCCGGTGAACGGGATGACGCCGGCGAGAAAGGCGGCGACCGCGACCTCGTCGGCGGCGTTGAGCACGCAGGGCGCGGTGCCTCCCGCCTCTCCCGCCTCGAGCGCCAGGCGCAGACAGGCGAAGGTCGCGGGGTCCGGGGCCTCGAACGTCAACTGCCCGGCGGCGGCGAGGTCGAGGCGGGGTACGTCGACGTCGGCCCGCTCCGGGTAGTGCAGGGCATAGGAGATCGGCACCCGCATGTCGGGATAGCCGAGGTGGGCGAGCGAGGAGCCGTCGACGAGGTGGACGAGGGAGTGGACCAGCGACTGCGGGTGGACGACGATCTCGATCCGCTCGTAGGGGACCCCGAAGAGGTGGTGGGCCTCGATCGCCTCGAAGCCCTTGTTCATCAGCGTCGCCGAATCGATCGTGATCCGCCCTCCCATCCTCCAGGTCGGGTGCGCGAGCGCGTCCTCCACGCCGACCCCATCGAGGTCTGTGCGGCCGCGAAACGGCCCGCCCGAGGCGGTCAGCACCAGCTTCTCGACCGTGCCGGGTGCCTCGGCTCCGATCAACTGGTGCAGGGCCGAGTGCTCGGAATCGACCGGGAGCAGACGCGCGCCGGTCGCCTCGGCCAGCGCCATCACCAGCTCGCCGCCGACCACGAGGCTCTCCTTGTTGGCGAGGGCGACGTCGATGCCCTCGGTCAGCGCGACGACCGTCGAGCCGAGCCCGGCGGCGCCGACGATCGCGTTGAGGACCAAGTCGGGCTCGGTGGAGGCGATCAGTTCGCGGACCCCGTCCTCTCCGGCCAGGACGCGCCCATTCCAGGCGCCGCGCGCGCGCTCGGCCGCCGCGGCGTCGGCAAGGGCGACCGTCGGTACACCGTGCTCCCGCGCCTGCTCGACCGTCAGCTCCCAGCCGCCACTGGCCGCGAGGCCGACGGCTTGCAGCTCTTCAGAGCGCCCGATCACCTCCAGCGCCTGCGTTCCGATCGACCCGGTCGAGCCGAGCACAAGGACCCTCTTCATCTGTCCACAGGATAGGGAGCGCACGCGTCTGCTCTGACCCCCGCTATACGGGGGTGGGAGCAGACGCGTCTCAGTAGACCAGCGCGACCGCCAGGTAGTAGCCGACGACGACGGTGAAGAAGACGGCGTCGAGGCGGTCGAGGATGCCGCCGTGGGGGCCGAACAGGGTGCCGGTGTCCTTGGTGCCCAGGTCGCGCTTCAGCATCGACTCGAAGAGGTCGCCGAGCGGCGCGGCGGCGGCGACCGCGGCGCCGATGATCAGAGCGTCCACCCCGGAGAGCCAGTCCTGGTAGAGGCCGGCGAACCAGAAGCCCATGGTGCCGATCGCGAAGCCGCCGATCAGCCCCTCGATCGTCTTGTTGGGGCTCAGGGTCGGGGCGATCTTGTGGCTGCCGAACATGCGGCCGGTGGCGTATGCGGCGGTGTCGGCGACGAAGGTGCCGACCAGCACGTCGACCAGCAGTCCCGCCCCGTGCTCCGGGAGATCGCGGAGCAACACCGCGTGGACGAGCGGGATCCCGATCCAGACGATCCCCAGCAGCGTCACCCCGATCGAGACCGTCACCCCGTCGCGGTGCTTGGCGTCGGCGCCGAAGAGGAAGAGCAGCGGGAAGGAGGCGGCGAGGATCAGCAGCACGTTGAAGGCGGTCCCGAAATGGGCGGCGGCGATCAGCGCCGCGACGGCGAGGTAGGAGGGGATAGCGAGCGGGCGCGAGTCCGCGGCCATCGTCAGGTACTCGCGCAGGCAGAGGGCGCCGATCGCGAGCATCGCGGCGGCGAAGACGAGCCCGCCGGCGACGATCACGGCGATCGCCGCGGCGATCCAGGGCAGGACGACGACGATCCGCTTGACCGTCTCCCCCCGCAGCCCGCGCCCGCGCCGGGTCGGCCGCTCCCGCGGCCGGCGCGGTGGCGGTGGCGGCTCGTCCTCGAACATCTCGTCGTCGAAGAGTTCGACGGTCACGATCGCGCTCCGAAGCGGCGCCGGCGGGTCTCGTACTCGCGCAGCGAGTCCTCGAAGGCGGCGCGATCGAAGTCGGGCCAAAGCTCGGCGCGGAAGACCAGCTCCGAGTAAGCGCACTGCCAGAGCAGGTAGTTGGAGATCCGGCGCTCGCCGCTGGTTCGTATCAGGAGGTCTGGATCGTGCATCTCGGGCGCGTAGAGGTGGTCGCGGAACTCCTCCTCGGAGTCCCCCTGGAAGCTTCGTGCCGCGTCGAGGATCTCCGCTCTGCCGCCGTAGTTGAAGGCGACGAAAAAAACGATGCGGTCGTTGGCGGCGGTCGTCTCTTCGGCCCACCGCATGCGCTCGACGAGGTGCGGATCCACTCCCTCCCGGCGCCCGATGAAACGCATCCGCACGCCTTCTTCGCGCAGCTCCGGCGTCTCGCGGTCGATCCGCTCGCCGAACATCCGCATCAGGCCCGAGACCTCCTCGTCGGGGCGCGTCCAGTTCTCGGTCGAAAACGAGAAGACGGTGAGCTCCTGCACCCCCAGCTCGACCGCGTCGCGCAGCCGCTCCTTGACCACGTCGGCCCCGGCCCGGTGCCCCTCGGCCACCGGCAGGCCGCGCTGTTGCGCCCAGCGGCCGTTGCCGTCGGTGATGATCGCTACGTATCTGGGCACGGTCACGCTCGCGGTGGACCGCCCTCAGACTTCGAGGATCTCTTCTTCCTTGCCCTTGAGCAGCGTGTCGATCTCGGCGATCGCGTCGTCGGTCTGCTTCTGCAGCGCCGTCTCCGCCCGTCGCTCGTCGTCCTCACCCGCTTCGCCTTCCTTCTTCAGCTCGCGCAGGTCGCTCATGATGTCGCGGCGGACGTTGCGGATCGCGACCCGGCCATCCTCGGCGACCCCGTGCACGACTTTGACCATCTCGCGTCGCCGCTCCTCGGTCATCTCCGGGATCTGCAGCCGGATCACGTTGCCGTCGTTGCTCGGGGTGAGGCCGACGTCGGACTCCTGGATCGCTTTCTCGATCCCTCCCAGGGCGCCCTTGTCGAAGGGGGTGACGGTGAGCAGGCGGGCATCGCTGGCGGCGACGTTGGCCAGCTGCTTGAGCGGCGTCGGGTTGCCGTAGTAGTCGACGACGATCCGGTCGAGCAGGTGCGGCGAGGCGCGGCCGGTGCGGACGGTGGCGAGCTCGCCGCGGCTCGACTCGACCGATTTGGCCATGCGCCCCTTCGCGTCCTCGAGCAGTTCGTCGATCAGCTCCACCGGTTCCCGTCCTCGCTCACCCGGTGGGCGCGCTGGAGACCAGCGTGCCCACCTTCTCGCCGGAGACGATCCTATCTATGTTGGTCTCGTCGCCCATGTTGAAGACGTAGATCGGCAGGTCGTTGTCCATGCAGAGCGAGAGCGCGGTCGAGTCCATCACCCTGAGGCCCCGCTCGATCGCCTCACGGTGGCCGATCGCGGGGATGAACTTGGCGTCGGGATGGGTGGCGGGGTCGGCGTCGTAGACGCCCTCCACCCCGTTCTTCGCCATCAGGATCGCCTCGGCGTGGATCTCCAGCGCGCGCAGCGCCGCCGCCGTGTCCGTGGTGAAGAACGGGTTGCCGGTGCCGGCGGCGAAGATCACGATCCGGGCCTTCTCGAGGTGGCGCATGGCGCGGCGGCGGATGTAGGGCTCGGCCACCTCCTTCACGTCGATCGCCGACATCACCCGCGTGTGCTGTCCCAGCCGCTCCAGCGCGTCCTGGAGGGTGAGCGCGTTCAGCACCGTCGCCAGCATTCCCATGTAGTCGCCGGTCGCGCGGTCCATCCCGTTCGCCGCCCCGTCCAGGCCGCGGTAGATGTTGCCGGCGCCGACCACGATCGCCACCTCCACCCCGCGCTCGCGCACCGCGGCGACCTGCTTGGCGATGCGGCTCACCTCGGTCCCGTCGGTGCCGAATTCCTGGCTGCCCATCAGGGCCTCGCCGGAAAGCTTCAGCAGGATGCGCCCGAAGCGCGGCTCGGGGGAAGCGGTCACTACGGCGGAGCTTATTCGCCGACCCGGAAGTAGGCGAGGCGGGCAACGCGGACGTTCTCGCCGGTTTTCGCCGCCAGCTCCTGGCGCAGCTCCTCGATCGTCTTCGAGTCGTGCTTCTCGGTGTTGACGTGCGTCTGGTCGAGCAGTGCCACCTCGCTCGCCCACTTGTCGAGCTGGCCCTGGACGATCTTCTCGACCACGTCGTCGGGCTTGCCTTCTTCGCGCGCCTTCTCTTCGAAGACCCGTCTTTCGGCGTCCCGCTCCCCCTCGGGGATTTCCTCGGTGGACACGAACTGAGGGGCCGTCGCCGCGGCGTGCAGGGCGACCTGGTAGGCGAAGACCTTGAACTCCTCGTTACGGGCGACGAAGTCGGTCTCGCACTGGACTTCGACCATCGCCCCGACCTTGTCGTTGGCGTGGATGTAGGAGGCGATGACGCCCTCCTCGGTGCCACGTCCTTCCCGCTTCGCGGCGGACGCCTGCCCCTTCACCCGCAGCAGCTCGACCGCCCGCTCGACATCGCCGTCGGCCTCGACCAGCGCCGATTTCGCGTCCATCATCGCCGCCCCGGTCCGATCCCGCAGCGCTTTCACATCGGCAGCCGTAACGCTCATTTCGACTCCTCGGAATTCTCAGCTTTCTCGTCGGACGCCGGAGCCTCCTCGGCTTTCGGGGCAGCCTCTGAAGGGGTCGCCTCGGCGGCAGCCGGCGCGGCCGGAGCCTCGGAGGTTTTCTCCTCAGCGGCCGGAGCCTCGGCTTTAGGCGGAGCGGCGTCTGCCGCGGGTGGCGTCGGCGGTGACCCCTCCCCCGCAGCCTGCGAGGAGGAGGGGTTATCGCCGGCGACAGGACCCGCGGCCGAGGGCTCTTTCGTCTGACCCGCAGCCGGGGGCGCTTTCGTCTGAGCGGGGGCCTGCGCAGCTTTCTGCTGCTGAGCCTGAGCAGCTTTCGCCTTCTCCGCCTCTTCAGCCGCTTTCTTGGCCTCCTCGGCTTCCACGCGAGCCTTCTCCTCTTCCTCGCGTTTCTTCCGCTCTTCCTCCTCCTTTTTGCGGCGCGCCATTTCCTCGGCGAGGCGCTTTTCCTCCTGGACCCGCCAGCTGCCCGCCCCCTCCTCGATGGCGCCGCCGATCGTGCCGATGATCAGCTGGCAGGAGCGGATCGCGTCGTCGTTGCCGGGAATCACGAAGTCGACCGGAGTCGGGTCGCAGTTGGTGTCGACCAGGCCGATGATCGGGATCCGCAGGCGGGCCGCCTCGTGCACGGCGATCTCCTCGGTTTTCAGATCGGTGACGAAAACCGCGTCGGGCAACCGCTCCATGTCGCGGACGCCGCCGAGGTTGAACTCGAGCTTGGCGAGTTCGGCCTCCATGCCCATCCGCTCCTTGGTCGGGAGCAGGTCGAGTTTGCCCTCCTCTTTCCAGCCGTTCAGCTCGTGGAGACGGGCGATCCGCGCCGACATCGTGTTGAAGTTGGTCAGCAGGCCGCCCAGCCAGCGTTTGTTGACGTAGGGCATCTTGCAGCGTTCGGCCCACTCCTGGACCGTGTCGCGCGCCTGCTTCTTGGTGCCGACGAAGAGCACCGTGCCGCCGCCGCTGGCGAGCTCACCGGCGAAGCGGCGCGCGTTCTCCAGCAGCGCCTCGGTCTGGACCAGGTCGATTACGTGGATCCCGTCCATCTCGCCGAAGATGAAGCGGCGCATGTTCGGGTTCCAGCGACGGGTTTGATGGCCGAAGTGCACTCCGGCCTGGAGCAGCTCGGTGAGGCCTGCCTCTGGCATCGATTCTCCTTGGGTTTGGGTGAAGCTCCCGCCCCGCTGGCCGGACCTGGCACCCAGGCCAGGCAGGATCCGGTTCGCCGCGGACGGGGGTTGGTTAGCAGCGGCTGATTGTAAAGGGGAGCGCTAGGCGGCGCGGGCCGCGTCGAGCGCGGCGCCGAGGTCGGCGGGCAGCTCCGACTCGAAGGCGAGCCGCTCGCCGCTGAGCGGGTGCTCGAAAGCGAGGCGGTGGGCGTGGAGGAACTGGCGCTCGAGCCCGTAGCGAGCGGCACCGCCGTAGGTGGAGTCGCCGGTCAGCGGATGACCGATCGCGGCGAAGTGGGCGCGGATCTGGTGGGTGCGGCCGGTCTCCAGGCGCGCTTCCAGGTAGCTCTCCTGGCCGAGCAGCTCGAGCACCGTGAAGTGCGTCCGTGCCTCGCGCGAGGCGGCGCCGGAAACCGCCATGCGGTGCCGCTGCCGCGCCGCGCGGCCGATCGGTGCGTCGATCGTGCCGGTGCGCGACCCGAGCCTGCCGCCGGCCAGCGCGAGGTAGATCCGCTCGACCTCGCGGTTGCGCACCTCCGCCTGAAGCGCGGCGTGCGCCTCCTCCCCGCGCGCGACGACCAGGAGGCCGCTGGTGCCCTTGTCGAGCCGGTGGACGATTCCCGGGCGCTCCGGGTCGGACCCCCCGCCGAGGATGTCGGCCAGCTCGTCGACCAGGGTCGGGCCCCGGTGGGAAGGCGCCGGGTGGACGACCAGCCCGGCCGGCTTGTCGACCACGGCGAGGGCGTCGTCGAGGTGGACGACGCGGAGCGCGGGCTCAGCCACGGTCGGCACCCCCCCGCTCGGCTTCCCGGGCGTAGAGGACGACGAGCAGCAGGACGCCGCAGGTAACCGCGACGTCGGCGATGTTGAAGGCCGGCCATGCGGCCACGTCGATGTAGTCGGTGACGGCATCGGAGGCGATCCGGTCCGCCAGGTTGCCGATCGCCCCCCCGGCCAGCAGCCCCGCGGCGACCCACATCCCGGGGCGGGTCGGCTGCTGGGCGAACAGGTAGCCGATCACCCCCAACGCCGCCAGGGCGACTACGACCAGCGGCGCGCCGGCGCCGCCGGCGAGGCCGAAGGCGATCCCCCGGTTGTGGGAGAGGGTCAGACCGACCGGCCCCAGCAGGTCGACCTTCTCGCCGGTCGTCAGGCTCGCCTCGACGACCGCCTTCGCCGCCTGGTCGGCTGCGACCACGAGGGCGCAGAGCGCACCCGCCAGGGCCCACGCCCGGGCCTCGGGGCTCACCCTGCGATCAGCCCGACCAGGATCGACTGCGCCACGACGAGCACGATGATCCCGACGATCGGGCTGAGGTCGAGTCCGAGCCCACCCAGGTTCACCGGCGACAGGAAGCGGCGGAAGAAGTTCAGGTAGGGGTTGGTGGTCTCGGTGATGAAGTCGAGGACAGCGCGCAGATACGGGTTGTAGGGCATCCGCGGCACGTAGGAGATCAGGATGTTGGCGAAGATCAGCGCGATGTAGACGATGAAAAGCGCGTTGACGTAGGTCGCCACGTCGCCACGGCCGAGCGCCAGCGCGATCATCCGCGCATCCTCTCCAGCGAGGCGCGCACCGCGGCTTCGAAGGCCTCGCGCGCGCCCTCGCGATCGAGCGCCTCGAGGCCCGCCTCGGTGCTGCCACCGGACGAGGCGACGGCTTTGCGGAGGTCGGCGGGATGACGGATGCGCAGCAGCTCCGCGGTGCCGGCGGTCGTCTCGACCACGAGCTCCCGCGCCAGCTCCTCGTCGAGGCCGTCCTCCGCCCCGGCCGCGGCGATCGCCTCGACGGCGAGCGCCAGGTAGGCCGGTGCGCAGCCCATCACCGCGGTGGCGGCGTCGAAGTCCCGGTCCGGCAGCTCTGCCACGTGGCCCAGCAGCGCCAGCTTCTCGCGCACGGCCGGCGCCGGCGACCCGGCCACGCAGAGCACTCCCCGCCGCACCTCGACCGCGAGGTTCGGCATCACCCGGTGGACCTCGGCGTCCGGGAACGCCGCGGCGACGCTGGCCAGCGGGGTCGCGCCGAGCAACGAGGCGACGACCCGGGCGCCGGACAGCTCGGCCGCCGCCTCCCCAAGCTTCGCCGGCTTCACGGCCAGCACGACGAGGTCCGCCCGCGCCGCCAGCTCCGGGTTGGCCACGGCCTCTCCGTCCAGCTCCTCGGCCAGGGCGGCCGCCCGGCCGGAGCCGCTGTCGGAAAACAGCATGCGCTCGAACTCGCCCTTCCAGCCACGGGCCATAGCCGCGGCCATGCTCCCCGAGCCGACGAAACCGACGATCATGCCCGCCAGCCTAGTGGCCGGCCGTCGCTCAGGACTGGTTGAAGAAGCCCTTGTCGATCAGCTTCGCCTTTTCCTCGGCGGAGACCTCGACGTTGCGGGGCGTCAGCAGGAACATCTTCTCGGCGATCCGCTGCATGCCGCCGTCCAGCGCGTACGTGAGACCGGAGCAGAAGTCGATCATCCGCTTCGAGAGCTCGTGGTCGGCGGTCTGCAGGTTGAGGATCACCGGCACCGAGCGTTTGAACTGGTCGGCGACCTGCTGGGCGTCGTTGAAGTTGCGGGGAATGACCAGGTGGACCTGGAGGTCATTGCCGCCGTTGTCGACCGGGCGCAGGGTTCGGGTGCGGCTGGCGGCGATCGGCTCGTCGTCGGCGAAGATGTCGTCGATCTCGTCGCGGCGGGCGCGGCGCGAGGTGGGCAGGCGGCGAACCGACCCCTGGTCGCGCTCGCGGCGCGCCTCGAAGACTTCCTCGGAGCCGGTCTCCGGCTCGAAGTCCTCTTCGTACTCGGGGCCGTAGTCGTGGTCCTCGGCGAGGCCGAAGTAGACCAGTGCTCTATGCCAGGTGTCGCGGAAGGCCATCTGTGGTGCGTCATTCGGCCTACGCGGGCCGACTCCTCTACGGATTATCCGGGAGGTTAGCGACGATTCACACGAACAGAGCCGTGCCCAGCCGGATGATCGTCGCCCCCTCCTGCACGGCCACCTCCCAGTCCTGCGAGGTCCCCATCGAGAGGCGGCGCAGGCCGTTGGCCGCGGCGAGCTCGGCGAGCCGGGCGAAGTGGGGTCGCGAGGCCTCGGGATCCTGGCTGAACGGCGGCATCGTCATCAGGCCGCCGACCGTGACCGGGCAGCGCTCGATGAAGGCGGGGAGCTCCTGCGGCGGCACGCCGCCCTTGCCCGGCTCGCCGGCGACGTTGACCTCGACCAGGACTTCGGCCCGCGGGTCGGCGTGCTTGCCGAGCTCGCGCAGCGCCGAATCGGTGGCGACCGAGTGGATGAGGCGGCAGAGCGGCAGCACCTGCCTGACCTTGCGGCTCTGCAGGTTGCCGATGAAGTCCCACTCGAAGGCGTCGCCCCAGCGCTCGCGCTTCGCGGCGAGCTCCTGCTGGCGGTTCTCGCCGACCAAGCGCACCCCGGCTTCCGCCAGGGTCCCCATCTCCTCCAGCGGGATGTACTTCGTCGCGACCAGGAGCTCGACGCCCTCCCCGGCTCCCGCGCGGACCCGCTCGATGTTCTCCCGCACCTTCCCGGCCTCGATGCCGTGGATGAGGCCCGCCACTCAGGCTCCCTCGATCCAGGCGAGCCCCGCCTGGCGCCCGGTGCGCCCGGCGTCGCGGCGGTGCGAGAAGAACAGCTCGGCGTTGCAGCCGGTGCAGAGGTCGGCGCTCTCGATCCCCCCCACCCCGGCGTCGCGCAGCATCCGACGCGCCACCTCCGGCAGGTCGAGCATGCGGCCCGCGGCGATGCCGTCGCCGAGCCCCTCGAAGGCGTCGAGGACCTCGCGGCCGACCTCGTAGCAGCAGGGACCGATGCCGGGGCCGATCGCGGCGTCGGTCGCCCCGACCGCCTCGGCACCGCGGGTGACGATCCCGGCCGCGAGGCCGCGCCAGCCGCAGTGCAGCATCGCCACCCCGCCGGGCCCTGAGAGGGCGACCGGGAGGCAGTCGGCGACGAAGACGAGCGGCGTCAGGCCGGGGTCGTGGACGATGTGACCGTCAGCTTCGGGCGGATCGACGAAGCGCTGCGCTTTGTTCCCGCTATCCGGGACAAAGGCGCGGCGCTGTGGGCCGGAGTGGGTGACCAGCTCGGCGCTATGCACCTGACGGGCGAAGACGATGCCGTCCGGGTCGCGACCGAGGGCGGCGGCGAGGCACCGCCGGTTCTCCACCACGTTCTCGACTTGGTCATCGGTGAGGACGCCGAGGTTGAGGCTGTCGAAGGGGGCGTCGCTGACACCGCCGAGGCGGGTCGTGAAGGCCGCGTGGGCTCCGCCGAGCTCCGCCTCCAGCCATCGCACGCCGTCTCGCTCGCGCCACTGCACGGCTCAACCCAAGCAGATGGGCCTACTCGCCGCGAGCGGCCGCGAGCGCCGCGGCCAGCTCCTGCTCGCGGCCGTCGACCTCGCCGTCGAGCTTGGCCCGCAGTGCCGCTTCCAGTCCCCGACCGAGCGCCGGACCCTCCGGAACGCCGGCGGCGATCAGATCCGAGCCGTCGATCTCCAGCGCGACCGCGCGCCACGCGCCGATGTATTCGTCGAGCCACTCGGCGCCGAGCGCCCGCGCCAGGACGAGCTCGACCGGGTCGCGGTGCCGGGCGATCTCGACCGCTTCGGAAGGGCGGACCGGCGCCGCCGCGGCCAACTCGCGCTCCCCCGCCGCCGGGCCGAGGGCGGCGGCCAGGAGGGCGTGCCCGCGAGGCGCCAGCCCGCTCCAGATCGCCCTACCCAGCAGATCGTCCACCTGCGCGGCCAGCTCGACCCCTATGGGGCGCAGCTCCACGAGCCCCCACTCGCCGAGCAATCGGAAGCCGTCGACCGCAGTCGGTTCGCCGGCCAGCCGCAGGAGCTCCGCCTCCCGGCGCTCGGCCGAGACGGAGCCGAGCTCCGCCGCCCGCAGGAGGCGCTCGGTCTCCGGCTCCAATCCGAAGCCGAAGCGCGCCGCGTAGCGGGCGGCGCGGATCGCCCGGGTGGGGTCGTCGATGAACGACCGCTCGTGTAGGACCCGCAGCCGGCCCGCCTGCAGATCGGCCTCTCCCCCGTGCGGATCGATCAGTTGCGGCTCGCCGGCGAGCGGGATCGCCATCGCGTTGAGCGTGAAGTCGCGGCGGCCGAGATCGGCCTCGATATCGGCGGGAACGCTCACGTCGGGCAGGGCGCCCGGCCGCGCGTAGGTCTCCGAGCGGGCGCTCGCGACATCGACCTCGTGGCCGGCGACCTCGACCGTGGCGGTGCCGAAGCGCTCGTGCTCGACCGGCGCTCCTCCGAGCCGTGCCGCCAGCGCCGCCGCGTCGCCCTCGACCACCAGGTCCAGATCGACGCGGTCGCGGCCGAGCAGCAGGTCGCGGACGGCGCCGCCGACCACGTAGGCGGGGTCGCTCGCCGCCTCGCGCACCGCCTCCAGCTCGGGGTGGGCGCGGCGCAGCTCCGCCACGAGGCTCTCGATCGGTTTTCCGGCGCTGGGCATCGACCTCGACATGATCGCCGCCGGAGGCGACGCTAGAGCCGCACGGGGATGCCGTCGGCGGCGAGCCGTTCCTTTGCCTCGCGCACCCGGTACCGCCCGTAGTGGAAGATCGAGGCGCAGAGGACGGCGTCGGCGCCCCCCTCCGCGATCGCCTCGCTGAGGTGCTCGAGCTGGCCGGCACCGCCGGAGGCGATCACCGGGACGGAGACCGCCTCGGCCACCGCCCGGGTCAGCTCGATGTCGTAGCCGTCGTTGGTGCCGTCGCGATCCATGCTGGTCAGGAGCACCTCGCCGGCCCCGAGGTCGACCGCCTCCTGCGCCCACTCGACCGCGTCCTGCCCCTCGACCCTGGTGCGCCCGCCGTTCACGTAGACGCCCCAGCCGACCTCCTCGCGCTTCGCGTCGATCGCGATCACCACGCACTGGGCGCCGAACTGCGCGGCGAGCTCGCCGAGCAGCTGCGGCCTGGCCAGCGCCGCCGAGTTGACCGAGACCTTGTCGGCGCCGGCGTCGAGCACGGCCTGCGCGTCCTGCACCGAGCGGATGCCGCCGCCGATCGTGAACGGGATGAAGACATTGTCGGCAGTGCGCCGGACCAGCTCGACGATCGTCTCGCGCTTTTCGTGCGAGGCGGTGATATCGAGGAAGACCAGCTCGTCGGCGCCCTCGGCGTCGTAGCGCTCGGCCAGCTCGACCGGGTCGCCGGCGTCGCGCAGGCCGACGAAGTTCGTGCCCTTGACGACTCGGCCGGCGTCGACGTCCAGACACGGTATGACGCGCTTCAAGACCATTGCGAGAGCCTAGAGCGCTGCGATGGCCTCGGCGACGGTGAACCTTCGCTCGTAGAGGGCTCGGCCGACGATTGCGCCTTCGATGTTCGGAGCTGCGCCGTGGGCGAGGGCTTTCAGGTGGGTGAGATCGCCGACTCCACCCGAGGCGATGACCTGGGCCGGGGTCGCCGCGGCGATCCGGTTCAGCTCGTCGAGGGCCGGCCCCTCCATCGTGCCGTCCACCTCGATCTCGGTGCAGAGGAAGCGCCCTGCGCCGCGGTCGCTCAGCTCGGCCACCGCGTCGGCGACATCGCGGTCGGTGGTCTCGGTCCAGCCGGCGAGGGAGACCTTGCCGTCGCGGGCGTCGACCGAGACGACGACGCGCTCGCCGTGTTTCTCCAGCGCCGCGGCGAGGAACTCCGGGTCGCGCAGCGCCGCGGTGCCGATCACGACCCGTGCGGCACCCGCTTCGAGCGCCGCGCCCACCGCTTGCATCCCGCGCAGCCCGCCGCCGACCTGGATCGGGCACTCGACCGCGCCGGCGATCCTCTTTATCGCCTCCAGGTTCCGCGGCTCGCCCGCCTTGGCGCCGTCGAGGTCGACGACGTGGAGGAACTCGGCCCCTTCGCCGGCCCACCTGGCGGCCGCGTCGACCGGGTCGGCGTCGTAGGTCGTCTCGCGCTCGTAGTCGCCCTGCAGCAGCCGCACCGCCTGGCCGCCGCGGATGTCGATGGCCGGGTAGAGGATCACGCCGCGGCGGGCGCTTTGGCGCAGATGCCGGCGAAGTTCGAGAGCAGCCGCAACCCGGCGGCGCTCGACTTCTCGGGGTGGAACTGGACGCCGAAGACGTTGCCGCACTCCGCCGCGCAGGCGAAGCGGGCGCCGTAGGCGGCGCTGCCGAGCAGCCCCTCCGAGGTCGGTCGCGGCGCGAAGGAGTGGACGAAGTAGAACGGCGTCTCGGACTCGATCCCCTCGGTGAGGCGCGATTCGCGTTCCCAGCGCACCGGGGACCAGCCGATGTGCGGGACCTTGAGGCCGTCGGCATCCAGCTCGGCGACCGGGCCCTCGAGCAGCCCGAGGCCGGCGGCACCCCCGAGCTCGGTGGTCGAGTCGAAGAGCAGCTGCAGGCCGAGGCAGATGCCGAGGATCGGCACCCCGGCTTCGCGGCGCTCGGCGATCAGCTCGTCGAGACCCAGCTCGCGCACCCGCTCCATCGCCCGCGGGAAGGCGCCGACCCCGGGCAGAACCAGGCCGTCGGCGGCCCGTGCCTCGGCGGGGTCGCTGGTGATCGTCGCGGTCACACCGACGTGCTCCAGCGCCTTCTCGACCGAGCGCAGGTTGCCCATCCCGTAGTTGAGGACCGCGATCCGCGCGCTCACTCGCTCAGCGTCCCCTTGGTCGAGGGCACGCCCGTCTCCTCGGGGTCGATCGAGACGGAGACCCGCAGGGCGCGGGCGAAGGCCTTGAAGCAGGCCTCGATCATGTGGTGCGCGTTGGTGCCGTAGCGGACCGAGACGTGCAGGGTCAGCTTGGCGCTGTTGGCGACGGCGCGGAAGAACTCCTCGGCGAGCTCGGTGTCGAAGCCGGCGATCGAGGTCGTCGGCAGGTCGGCGTCGAAGTGACAGAAGGGACGGCCGGAGATGTCGATCGCGCACTCGGCCAGCGACTCGTCCATCGGCACCACGGCGGAGCCGTAGCGGCGGATCCCGGCGCGGTCCCCCAGCGCCTCGTCGAGCGCCTGCCCGAGCACGATGCCGACGTCCTCCACGGTGTGGTGGGCGCCCGTCTCCAGATCGCCGCTCGCCTCGACCTTCAACCCGAGCCGGCCGTGCCGGGCCAGCAGGTCGAGCATGTGGTCGAGGAAGCCGACGCCGGTCGCGGCGCTCGCCTCCCCCCCGTCGAGGTCGAGCGAGAGCCGGATCTGCGTCTCGGCGGTGTCGCGCTCTCTTGATGCGGTTCTAGTCATCGGCCCTAATCATCGCGGACTCGCCGTGGACGGGGAATCCCTCGGCCCGGGCGAGGGCGTCGGCTTGCGGGGCCAGCGCCGCCGCAGCCTCCGGCGTGATCTCCACGGTGGAGATCCGGCGCCGAAAAACCCCCGGTCCGAGCGGCCCAGAGAAACGCCCTGCGCCGCCGGTGGGCAGCACGTGGTTCGAGCCGGCGACGTAGTCGCCGAAGGCGGTGGCGCCAAAGCGTCCGGCGAAGACGCAGCCGGCGGTAGTCACCCGGTCGGCCATCAGGCCCGCGTCCTCCTCGAGCAGCTCGAGGTGCTCAGGCGCATACGCGTTGGCGAGATCGATCGCAGCCTCGATCTCGGGAACCCGGACCAAAGCCAGCGGCGCGCCGGCAACCGAGGGCCTCAACGTGGCGGCGGTCTCGGTGGCGGCGGCGATCGCGTCCAGCACGTGCTCCTCGACAGCGATCGCGACCAGCGGGCTTTCCGGGCCGTGCTCGGCCTGCGCGCAGAGGTCCAGCGCCGCCCAGTCCGGGTCGGTGTCGTGGCCGGCGACCAGCATCAGCTCCGAGGGCCCGGCGAGGGAGTCGATCCCGACCGTTCCGGCCACGGCGCGCTTGGCCTCCCGGACCCAGGCGTTGCCGGGGCCCACGATCACGTCGACCGGGTCGATCGTCTCGGTGCCGTGGGCGAGCGCAAAGATCGCCTGGGCGCCGCCGACCGCGTAGATCTCGTCCAGCCTGCAGAGCGACGCAGCGACCAGGACCAGAGGCTGCAGCCGACCGTCGGGGCCTGGCGGAGAAACCAGGGCGACACGCTCGACCCCGGCCTCCTGGGCGGGAATCGCGCACATCAGGACGCTGGAAGGGTAAGCGGCCCTCCCGCCCGGCACGTAGATGCCGGCCGCGGCGACCGGAACCTCTCGCAGGCTCACCGCGTGCCCCTGCTTCAGCTCGACTCGGTTGGGCTCGCTGAGCAGCTGCGCCTCGGCGACGCGCCGGATGTTGACGGCGGCGACTTCCATTGCCTCCAGCAACCCGGGGTCCAGCGAGGCCTTGGCGGTCTCGGCTTCCATGGGATCGACCCGAAGCGACTCCGGTGGCCGCAAGGTCGCATCGAACCTCTCGGTCAGGCGAATCAGAGCCGCGTCGCCGCCGGACCGGACCTCATCCTCGATCGGGGCGACGTCGACCGCCGGCGCGGACTCGGCTGCCCAGGCGCGAAGGGCGCACGCGGTCTCCGCCGCTCCCTCCCACTCGAAGCGGCGCACTCTCACTTCGCCGCCGCCTCTCTCAACCTCGCCGTCAGGTCGTCCACCTCGGACGCCCGCAGCTTGTGGGCGACCCGGTTGGCGACGAAGCGGGCGGTGCACTCGAGGATCTCCTCGCGCACCTCGAGGTCGTTCTCTTCCAGGGTGCGTCCGGTCGCGACCAGGTCGACGATGCCGTCGCCGAGCCCGATCAGGGGCGCCAGCTCGACCGACCCCTTGACCTCGATCAGCTCGATCTGCCTGCCGGTCGCCTCGAAGTGGCGTTCGGCGGTCCGCGGGTACTTGGTCGCGATCCGCATCATGCCGAGGCGCCGCTCCGACTCGCCCAGTCGCTCGTCCCCCTTGCGGCCGGCGAGAACCATGCGGCAGCGCCCGTAGCCAAGGTCGATCAGCTCGTAGACGAGGCGGTCGGACTGCTCCAGCAGCACGTCCTTGCCGGTGATGCCGACGTCGGCCGCGCCGGCCTCGACGTAGGTCGGCACGTCGGAGGGCCGCATCGTCACCAGGGTCAGCCTGTCGGTCTCGAAGATCAGCGAGCGCGAGTCGCCGCGCAGCTCGGCGGTGTCGATGCCGGCCGCGTCGAGGACGTCGAGCGTCTCGCCGAACAGCGCTCCGCGGGGCACCGCCAGCTTCAGCGGCCCATCCGCCTTTGCCCGGCCCAGGCCGGCGACCTCGGAGCTCATCGCCCCTCCCCCCGGCGCCGCTCCTCCTCCATCTGCGCAACGTGGACACGCTCCAGGTAGAGCGCGAAGCCCGCCGCGGGCAGGTCGATCCCGAAGCGCTTCATCAGGCCGTCGTAACGGCCGCCGCCGCCGAGCACGTGGCCGAGCGCCGGGTCGTAGACCTCGAGGATCGCGCCGCTGTAGTAGCCGAGGTCGCGCAACAGGCCGAGGTCGATCTGGACCCGGTCGGCGACACCGCGGCGCTCCAGCTCGTCGAAGGTCTCCTGCAGTCTCGCGGTGGCGCGCTCGACCGCGTCGCCGCCGAGGCTGCGGGCCTCGGCCAGGATCTCCCTGCCGCCACGCAACTGCGAGAGCGCCACGCAGGTGGCCGCCTGCTCCGCGCCGATCCCCTCGACTTCGGAAAGCTCAGCCTCCAGCCCGACCAGGTCGTGCGTCGCCAGCCTGGCGATGATCGACTCGCGCGCCTCGCCCTCGACGCCGAGCTCGGTCAGCAGCTGCCGGTAGAGGTCGGCGTCGCCGAGACCGATCACGGCCCGGTCGAGGCCGGCGACGTCCAGCGCCGCCCCCAGGATCTCGATGACCTCCGCGGTCCCCCCCGGCGCCGGCTCGCCGATCAGCTCGACCCCGGCCTGGACGAACTCGCGCATCTGGCCGCGCTGCGGGCGTACGGCGCGGTAGGCGCTCGCGAGGTAGCTGAGCCGCAGCGGGGGATCTGTGTCGGCGAAGCGGCTGGCGACGAGGCGGGCGATCGGCACCGTCATGTCGGAGCGCAGCGCCAGCAGGTCGCCGCTGCCGTCGAAGAAGCGATACGCGCTGGCGGCGGCGCGCCCGTCGCCGCGGGCCAGGACCTCGTCGTACTCGATCGCCGGCGTCGCCACCTCGCCGTAGCCGCGCGCTTCGAAGAGGTCGACAAGGGAGCGCTGCAGGCTGCGCAACTCCCGCATCTCCTCCGGGAGCACGTCACGGGTTCCGGGCGGAATCGGATGGATCATCCCGCTGACCTTACGAGAGAGGAGTCAAAAGCCCTGCTAAGCAGGGACCTCTGCGGAGACGCGCTCAATCCGGGCGCCCAGAGACCGCAGGCGCTCGTCGATCTGCTCGTAGCCGCGGTCGATCTGGCGGATGTTGCCGATCTCCGAGGTGCCGTCGGCCGCCAGGGCGGCGATGAGCATCGCCATTCCGGCGCGAATGTCGGGGCTCTCGACGCGCTCGCCGTGAAGCCGGCTCGGACCGCTGACGATCGCCCTGTGGGGATCGCACAGCGTGATCCGAGCGCCCATCGCGACCAGCTTGTCGACGAAGAACAAACGGTTCTCGAACATCTTCTCGAAGATCAGGACCTCTCCCCTGGCCTGGGTCGCGAGGGCCAGGGCGATCGAGGTCATGTCGGCGGGGAAGGCGGGCCAGGGGCCGTCCTCGATCTTCGGGATCGCGTCCCCGAGGTCGGCTTCGACCTCCAGTTCCTGGTCCGGGGGAACGAGGACGTCGTTCCCCTGAATCTCCGAGCGCAGGCCGAGGCGGCGGAACTGCCTCCGCACGTTGGTCAGGTCGGCCGGCTCGACGTCGCGGATCCGCAGTTCGCCGCCGGTCGCGGCGGCCAGCGCCATGAAGCTGCCGACCTCGATGTGGTCTGGGGAGATCGCGTGCTCGGCGCCGCCCAGCCGCTCGGCGCCGTTGACGACCATCACGTTGGAGCCGACGCCCTCCACCGGCGCGCCCATCTTCGTCAGCAGTCGCGCCAGGTCCTGTACGTGCGGCTCCGAGGCGGCGTTGGAGATCTTCGTCCGGCCGGGGGTGAGCGCCGCGGCCATCAGCGCGTTCTCGGTCCCCATCACCGAGGGCTCGTCCATGAAGATCTCGCAGGCGCACAGACCGCCGGGCGCAACCAGCTCGATCCAGCGATCGCCGTCGACCCGGGCGCCGAGGTCCTTGAAGGCGTCGAGGTGGGCGTCGAGGCGGCGCCGGCCGATGAAATCGCCGCCGGGCGGCGGCATCCGGGCCTCGCCGAAGCGGGCCAGCAGCGGCCCCGCCAGCAGGAAGGAGGCGCGGATCCGGCTCGAGAGCTCCTCGTCGACGCTCGGCTCGGTGACACCGCGGGCGCAAAGACGGACGCTGTTGTCGGCGACCCAGGCGGTCTCGACCCCGAGCTGCTCCAGCAGGGCGATCTGGGCTTCGGTGTCGCGGATCCGCGGCACCCGGTGCAGCAACAGCTCCTCCTCGGTCAGGAGGCAGGCGGCGAGGATCGGCAGAGCCGCGTTCTTGTTGCCGGCGACGGTCAGCTCACCGGAGAGCGGCGTTCCGCCTTGGATCACGAATTTCTCCATAACGTGGGCTAGGGTAACGACCGCCATGCGGAGAGGCTGGAAGATCGGGATCGCGGTTGCGGCGGCGTTCGTCGCCCTGCTGATCTGCAACGCCCTGATCGTCGGCGGCAAGACCAAGTCGGCCGAAGTGACCGTGCCGGGCGGCCGGCTGCTCGACCTGCCCGGCGGCGAAGTCCAGGTCGTCGAACGCGGACCACGCGACGGCGAGCCGATCGTCCTCGTCCACTGCTTCAGCTGCGCGATCGACTGGTGGGACCGCGTGATGCCGGCGCTGGCCAGCCGGCACCGCGTCGTCGCGATCGATCTGCTCGGGCACGGCGGCTCGGAAAAGCCCGGGTCGGGCTACACGCCGGAAAACCAGGCGAAGACGGTCGCCGAGGCGCTCGAGAGGCTCGGCGTCGAGGACGCGGAGGTGGTCGGGCACTCACTGGGCGGCTCGGTCGCCGTCGCGCTCGCCGAGACGGCGCCGGCGCTCGTCGACCGCGTCGTGATCATCGATACCGCGCCCGACCACTCCCGCGGCAGCCTCGGCTTCATCGCGGGCCTCGCCTTTCAGCCCGTGATCGGGCCGGCGCTCTGGACGATCAAGCCCGACTTTGCCGTCCGCAAAGGGCTCCAGGTGGCCTTCGCCCCCGGGTTCGACGTTCCCGACGCCTTCGTCGAGGACGTGAAGCGGATGACCTTCACCTCCTATGACGAGTCGCCGACCGGCTCGGAGGACTTCGTGAACGACGAGTCCCTCGCCGAGCGTATGCGCGCGACGCGCAAGCCGCTGCTCGTCATCATGGGCGCCGAGGAGCAGATCATCGACGGCCCGGCCGAGGCACTCGCCGAATACCGGGAGACCGTCCCCGGAGCGAAGACCGTCCTGATCCACGACGCCGGCCACTCGCCCAACGTCGAGACGCCGGCCAGGACCAGTCGCCTCGTCTTGGCGTTCGCAAACGAATCGAGCACTCCCCCGAAACCCTCCGGGGAACGCATCTCGACCGGCTCCCGGTAAGGCACGGTGAGCCTCAAAGCGGCTTTCCCAGGCACGAAATGCAAGTCCCTTTGCAGTTTCGACTTGCCGTCCGGAAGTAGCCGTACCTTACGAACCCATGTTCGATTCTAAGCAAACGCTAACGAGACGGCTCACCGATGCCGTCGACCTGATGATCGACGTCGCAACCCTCGGCGAGTACGGGCTGGAGCCCGTTGGGAGAACTCGCCAGGGTTGCGCAGATCTTGCCCCCCGCCAACGCCTCAACGCCCCGCGGGCAGCAAGCCGCAGCTCAAACTGCAACCTGCTCCTGGAATCCGGCCTCTGCAGGCCGGCCAGCTCCCGGGTCACCCAAATTCGGAGCCTCCGCGGTCCGCGCCTCGATAGGGCGCGGTAGCGAGGCGTTCGAGAAGTAAGCGATCCGCCGCCGGCGAGGGGCGCCGCGTAGCAGCGCTACGCAAGTCACTCGTCGGCGGCGTAGCGCGCCGCTTATCGGGCGCCGCAGCCCGCGCCCTATCGAGGCGCGGACCGCAAAGAAGAACCGGCGGCGACCTACTCTCCCAGGGGGTTGCCCCCCAAGTACCATCGGCGCTGAGTGGCTTAACTGCTCTGTTCGGAATGGGAAGAGGTGTCTCCCACTCGCTATGCGCCACCGGAAATCTGGCGAGACATCGCCCCGGTGGAGCTTGAAAACCGCACAAGGCCGCAATGGGAAATTGAAAATATCCGTCAAGCCCTCGACCCATTAGTACCGGTCGGCTGAGCACATTGCTGCGCTTACACCGCCGGCCTATCAACCTGGTGGTCTACCAGGGGTCTTACTCCCTCAAGGGGATGGGAGAGCTCATCTCGAGGACGGCTTCCCGCTTAGATGCTTTCAGCGGTTATCCGTTCC
>Ga0190274_10000127_pt1 | contig 51780 bp, 54 predicted proteins | sample Popmic531T_FD_133002 | JGI IMG/M metagenome (GOLD analysis project Ga0190274, IMG submission 133002) | Populus adjacent soil microbial communities from riparian zone of Yellowstone River, Montana, USA - 531 T | ecosystem: Environmental > Terrestrial > Soil > Riparian zone | place: USA: Montana...
CACTTGTCCCCCCCCCGGCCTGCCCGCCCCCCCCCCCCCCCCGGGGGGCCGGCGCCCGGGGCCCGCCCCGCCCCCCCCCCCCCCCCCGCGATTCCCTGTGCAAGTCGTGCAAGTCGTGCAAGTCGTGAACTTCGTGAAGCTCGTGGCGGTCGTCGCCTCTCGCTTCGTCCGTTCGCGGGCGGCGGCGGCGCCGCCGGCGCGCCGTTCCTGCCGCCGCCCGGCGCGGAGCGAAGCGCGCCTCTTGGCAATCCTCAACGTCCTCAACTTATTTCGCGAAGGCGCGGGTCTCCGCTCAGGAGCGAGCCAGCCAGGTCACTTTGAAGATGCTCCGCGCCGCCACCGGCTGGCCGGCCGAATCGAGCGCGGGCTCGAAGCGGCCGCGGCTCATCACGACCTGGCAGGTGGCGGTGTCGAGCGACGTGTCGCCGCTCGTCGCGACGGTGACGCACTCGCTCGGCCGGCCCTCCGCGCTCACCGCGACCCGGACCAGGACCCGGCCCGACCTGCTCCGCTCGAGCGCCTGACCGGGATAGTCGGTATAGCGGAGGCCGAGCAGGTTGGTGCTGGTCGGGCGCCGCTGCAGCGAACGCCACTCGGCGGCGTCGATCCCCCATTCGCGCATCACTTCGGCTTCGCACTGGCGGAGCGCGCGCATGGCGTCTTGGGCGCCGGTCAGCTCGATCCGGTGCCGGACGTCGTTGCGCGCCTTCAGCTGCAGCTCGCCGGCATCGGCGAACGACTCCCAGAAGCCGTCGGGCAGGCCGGAAAACTCCAGCCGGTCTTCCTCTTCGATGACCGGCCGGACATCGTAGGAGGTGTCGGACCGGGTCAGAGCGATCGAGGAGATCCCGTTCGGCAGCGGCGCCGAGCCGCGCCTCAGCAGCACCAGGTCGAGACCGCTGCCGCCGGGCACCACGCGCAACGCGGTGACGAAGGGAGAGCGTCGGTCCGGCACCCGGATCAGCGAGCAGAACTGGTCGCCCCAGTCGACCTGCCAGGCCGGCGCCCGCCGCTCCTGCGCCGAGGCCGCGCCGCCGGCCGCGATGCCGCCGCCCGCCATGCCGAGCGCCGCGATGATCGAAAGTGCCTTGCCGATGCCGTGTGACATAGTCCGACTCCCCTCTTTCCCCGCAGTAGATCATAGCCGGGCCGCCGCCGCAACGCCGCCGCGCGCGAGGCGCCGGCGCGGCGGCGCGGCGGCCGGCTCCGGCTCAGCGGCGCCCGGGCCTCGCCTTCTTGCCGCAACGGCCGATGTTGCGCACCGCGATCCGGTCGGCATTGGGGCCGGCGTCGCGGTCGGTGAGGAAGCGGGGGACCGGGCCGAGCGGGTCCGAACCCGCGCCGCTGTCCCGATCGCCGTACCAGCGATTGGGCGGATCGGCGCTCGGACCCGTGTCGGTGTCGCTGCAGGTGCCGCGGCGGGGCGGGCGGACGCTGGCGGCCGCGCCGGCGCCGGCGGCGAGCAGGGCGGCGGCGCCGAGCACCCGGCCGAGAAAGGACCTCCGAACGAGCTTCCGATTCACGCCGAGCCCTCCTTCCGACGGCCGAACACAGCATGGTCGGCCGGGCCTGCCAAGCCGAAATCGCTTCGCCCGGCGGCGCGCCTGGGTTACGCTCGGGCGAAAGGGAGGAACCGCCATGTCGCAGGAGAATGTGGAGCTCGTCCGCGCCATTTACGACGCCTTCGCCGCCGGCGACATCGACGGCGTGGTCTCCCGCCTGGACCCGGAGATCGTCTGGAACGAGGCCGAGAATTTCCCTTATGCGGACCACAGCCCCTATCGCGGCCCGGAGGCGATCCTGACCGGCGTGTTCGGCCGGATCGGCGCGGAGTGGGACGGCTTCGCCGCCGTCACGGACGAGCTGCTCGACGCCGGCGACACCGTGGTCGCGCTCGGCCGCTATCGCGGCACCTGCAAGGCGACCGGCCGTTCGATGGACGCCCAACTCGCCCATGTCTGGCGGATCGCCGACGGCCGCGCGACCGCGTTCCAGCAATATACGGACACGCTCCAGGCGGCCCGGGTCACCGGCGCCGCCTGATCATGCAACGTCGCCCCTGCCCCGGCGTTATGCGAACGGACCGTCACCGAAACCAAAGGAAGCCGTCATGAACAAGCTGATCCTCGCCGCCGCGACCCTGGCCGTCGCCGTGCCCGCCGTTCCGGCCTTCGCCGATCCGCCGCCCTGGGCGCCCGCCCATGGCCGCCGGGCGCAGGACCGGGCTCTCTACGACAGCCGCGGCTATTATCTGACGCCGCGCCGGCTGAGCCGCGGCGACAACGTCTGGCGGGGCCGCGACGGGCGCTATCACTGCCGGCGCGACAACGGCACCACCGGGCTCATCGTCGGCGGCGCGGTCGGCGCCCTGCTCGGCCGGCAGCTCGACGGCGGCCGCAACCGCACGCTCGGCACCCTGATCGGCGGCGCCGGCGGCGCTCTGATCGGCCGCGAGGTGGACCGCGGCGGCCTCCGCTGCCGTTGAGGCCTGAGACGATTCTGCCGGGACGCGGCTGAGATCCGCGAAGGAGGTCCGAGATGATCAAAGTCCTGCTCGCGATGATCGCCGCGTCCCTGTTCGCGGGGGCGGCGCTCTATGTCAGCCTCGCCGAGCATCCGGCCCGGATGCGGCTCGACGACCGCTCCGCGCTCGCTCAATGGGGCCCGAGCTATGCCCGCGCGGCGCCGATGCAGGCGGGCCTCGCCTTGCTCTCGCTGCTGCTCGGTTTCTGGGCCTGGTGGCGGATCGGCGGCGGCTGGCTGCTCGCCGCGTCATTGCTGATCGGCGCCGCCATCCCGCTCACGCTCGCGATCATCATGCCGGTCAACAACCGCCTGAAGGCGACCGCGCCGGACGCCGCCGGACCTGAAAGCCGGGCGCTGCTGGCCCGCTGGGGCAATCTCCACGCCTTGCGGACGAGCCTCGGCCTCGCCTCGGTCGCCGCTTATTTCTGCGCCTTCCTGCAGCCCTGAGCGGACCGCGCCGCGGCCATGCTGATCTGGCTGAACGGCGCGTTCGGCGCCGGCAAGACGAGGGTGGCGCGGCGAATCGTCGCGATCCGGCCCGGAGCGCTGCTGTTCGACCCCGAGCGGATCGGCTTCCTGCTTCGCCGTCTGTTGCCGATGGACGGAATCGCGGACTTCCAGGATCTGCCGCTCTGGCGCACGCTCACCATCCAACTGCTCGGCGAGGCCGCCCGCCGGGTGACCGGACCGCTGGTCGTGCCGATGTCGCTGTCGAATCCCACCTATTTCGAAGAGATCTTCGGCGGCCTGCGCTCCGCCGGCCTCGACCCGCGGCATTTCACCCTCACCGCCCCGCCGAAGACCCTGCGCCGCCGCCTTCGCCGCCGCCTCGATTGGCCGGCGTCGCGGCGCTGGGCGCTGGCGCGGGCGGAGCGCTGCGCCGCCGCCCTCGCGAATCCGGTCTTCGCGGAGCATGTCGATACCGAGCACCGAAGGGTGGCCGTAATCGCGGCCGACGTTCTGGCTCGGGCCGAAGGGCGCGGCTAGTTGATCTGCGTCACCTCGAGGCTTCCGGCCGGCGGCGGCCGCAGCAGCTCGGCCGACGCCACGGCGGGATCGAGCCACCGCGCCCAGTCGCTCGGCGGCAGCACCACGATCGAACGGTCGTGATAGGGCGCGACGTCGGGGCCGGGCGCGGTGGTCAGCATGGTGAAGGCCTCGCCGACCGTCGCGTCGCTCCGCCACAGGCCGGCGATTCCGAACCAGCATTCGCCCTTCGCCGCGAACAGCCATTTGTGCTTGCGCTTCGATTTGGGGTCGCGGTGCGCGGTGAATTCGTAGAAGCCGTCGGCGAGGATCAGGCAGCGGCCCCTGGCCAGATCGCGGCCGTCGGCGCGGAAATTATAGACCGGCCTGCCGCCCGGGCCCGGCCAGCTCCAGCGCCGCTGCACCAGCTCGACGGCGCCGGGCCGGCCGCTCGCCGCGCGGACGATCGGCGCCCGGTCGGTGATCCTGATGTCCTCGCGCGGCTCGAAATTGGGGATGCCCTCGGGATAGGCCACGACCGCGCCGAAGCCCGCGAAAATCTCCTCGACGGGCACGCGATCGAGCAGGCGATAGTCGTTGCACATCGCCGTTCAGTCGAACACGCCGGCTATTTCGGCGGCGTCCGACCCGGCCGGATATGTGTTGGCGACCCGCTCGGATCGCAGCAAATAGGCGGTCCAAAGAACGCCGAAGAACAAAGGCTGGATAAGCTCGGCCACCGAGACCTCGATGAGCGCGTCAATGGGGATGCCCGTCAGCAGCGAAACGATGCCGAACTCCACCGCGTGATAGCCGACGGCGAGCATCCAGATGCCCGCGATGGCGATCCTGACGCTGCTCCACACATGGCGCGCGACGAGTCGCCAGGCGATGAACCAGCACAGAAATACGGCCGAGCCGGAGACGATCCATTCGACGAGCACCAGCCTGTCCCAGAGGGAGCCATAAGCGAGCGCGACCTCGGGATCTGCGTGGAGGGACGTGTAGGTGGTAATGAGAATGCGAAGCGGGGAGAGGATTGCGATCACCACCACGAAAAGCCCCAGCCAGCCGGCGACCCCGCGCAGCTCACCGTCATCATTGGCCATGGCACAACTCCCCTGGTCCGAAGCTAGCCCAGGCCAGGGGAAAGCAGAAGATGTGTCGAGGCGGACGGAAGCGAAGGCCGGTTCTAGAGCGGCAGCTCCAGCTCGCGCGGCGCCTCGGTCGCCTCGACCTGGCCGCCTTCGTTGAGGTTGGAGAGGGTGAGGCCGAGCAGCCGGATGCCCTTCTCGGCCGGCATCAGGGTTCGAAGAAGCGTGCAGCCGATCTCGAGAAACTCCTCGCGGCCGGCGACGGCGCGGTCGAGGCTTCGGGCGCGGGTGACGATTCGGAAATCCTGATATTTGACCTTGAGCGTGACCGTCCGGCCGGCGATCGCCTTGTCCGAGATCCGGCGCCAGACCGTCTGGCTGATCCGGTCGAGCTCCGCGCAAAGCGCCTCCTCGTCGGTCAGGTCCTCGAGAAACGTGTCCTCGGCCCCGATCGACTTGTAGGGCCGGTTCGGCTTGACCTGGCGGTGGCAGATGCCGCGGGCGAGGTTGTAATAATAGTCGCCCGAGCTGCCGAAATTGTGGGTCAGGAACGCGAGGCTCTGGGCGCGCAGGTCGGCGCCGGTGACGATTCCGAGCCGCGCCATCTTCTCGGCTGTCTTGGGTCCGATGCCGTGGAAGCGCTTGACCGGCAGGCCGGCGACGAAGGCCTCGCCCCTGGCCGGCGTGACCACGCACAGGCCGTCGGGCTTGTTCTGGTCGGAGGCGAGCTTGGCGAGGAACTTGTTGTAGGAGATTCCGGCGCTGGCGGTGAGCCCGGTCTCCGCCCTGATCCGGGCGCGGATCTCCTCGGCGATTCGGGTGGCGATGCCGATGCCCTTGAGATCCTCGGTGACGTCGAGATAGGCCTCGTCGAGGCTGAGCGGCTCGATCAGCGGGGTATAATCGGCGAAGATCGCGCGAATCTGGTCGGAGACCGCGCGATAGGCATCGAATCGCGGCTTGACGAAGATCAGCTCGGGGCAGCGCCGCTTCGCGGTGACCGAGGGCATGGCCGAGCGGATTCCGAACTTGCGCGCCTCGTAGCTCGCCGCAGCCACCACGCCGCGCACCTGCCCGCCGACCGCCACCGGCTTGCCCCGCAGCTCCGGATTGTCGCGCTGCTCGACCGACGCGTAAAAGGCGTCCATGTCGATATGGATGATCTTACGCCGAGGCGGGTCCGGACCGTTCACGCTTTGTGCTTATAGGTCGATGCCCGGCCCCCGGACAGTCCCAAAATGAGCCTGCGCCCCGAGAGGCGTGGCGGAGCCCCGTAACATTGCGGTACAGGCGGGGGCTATGGCGCGAGGACGGCGAGACGGAATCCTGATCGCGGGCGGCGGCCTGGCCGCCTGTCTCGCCGCGCTGGCGATGGCGCGCTTTCGACCCGACATACCCTTGCTGATCGTCGAGGAAGGCGAGACGTTCGGCGGTGAGGATTACCGCCTGTTCGCCGACGCCGATCTCGACGATGACGGCCGCGATCTGCTCTCGCCGCTGATCTCCGAGCGCTGGCCCGGCTTCTATGTCGCCTTCCCCAGCCTCAGCCGCAAGCTGAAGGCCGAGCAGAGCGGCTTCGCCGGCGCGGACCTCCATGCCGAGATGGTCGCCGCGCTGAGGCCGGAGCAATATCGTCTCGGCACCAGGGTCGTCGCGGTGCGCGAGGACGCGCTCGTTCTCGACGGCGGCGAGACCATCAAGGCCGAGGGCGCGATCGACGCGCGCGGCGCCGCCAATCTGTCGACGCTGGAGCTGCTCTATGAAGCGAGCTTCGAGCGCGACTATCGCTTCGCGGCGCCGCACAAAGTCGATCGGCCGGTGCTGATCGACGCCAATGTCGATCAGGGCGGCGGGCTTCGCTTCATGCGCTGCATCCCGCTGGCGCGGGATCGACTGCTTGTCGCGGACGCAACGATGTCGGAGCGCGCCCAGCCCGACGCCGAGGCCGGCGACCGGCTCGATTCCTATGTCGCCGAGCGCGGCTGGCGGCCGAAAGAAATTGTCGCCGAGCGGAGCGGCAATCGGCCGCTGCCGGCGGGCGGCGATTTCGCCGCGTTCTGGCGCCTCGGCGGCGCAAGGGTGGCCAAGCTCGGCCTGCGCGGCGGCTTCGTTCATCCGTTGACCGGCCAGACCATCGCCGATGCGGCGCGCACCGCGCTGCTGCTCGCCGACCAGCGCGATTTTTCCGGCGCCGCGCTGCACGACCTGTTCGCGGCCGAAGCGCGCAAGCTCTGGGGCAGGCGCGAATATCTGCGCTCGATCACCGCCATGATCGGCCGCGCCGCGCCCGAGGACAGACGCGGCCTCGTCGAGGCGCTGTGCCGGCTCGACTCCGGCCTCATCGCCGGGCTGCGCGCCGACCGGCTGGGACTGATTGATCGGATGCGGATCCAATGGGCGCTCAGGGCGGGCTGAGCTTTTCGAAAGGGTGCGGAACGAGTTCATGCCCGGTTCAGCCACGGCCATGTGATAATGTCACATCCACGGCTCATGGAGGCAAGAGATGCGCGCTCTCGGGATGATGACGATGACGGCCCTGATATTGACGGGGCTCCCGCCGACTCCGCTCAACCCGGCGCCGGCCGAAGCCATGCAGGCGAGCCGCCGCATCGCACCGCCGCGCGACGACCCCGACCGGCGCTGCGCGCCCTTCATGCAAGCGTTCAACGACCGCGACGACGATAGCGTCGGCTACGGCCGCGGCCGGGGCTATGCGAACCTCCGATCGGCGCCGCCCGCGCCGCCGCCGGTGATGATGCCGGCGCCCCAGCAGCCCGTGACGAGCCAGCCGATGCCCGAGGCGCGGGCGCAAACTCAGCAAGGCATGGTCGCGGGAAATCGAATCGCCAGCCCGACGCCCCCACGCAGCCGCTACGTTCCGTCGCCCGACAATCGCGAACGCTATGACGGCGAGGCGGTCGCGTCGGTGCTGGCGGTCGCCGAGGCGCCGGTATCCACCTTCTCGATCGACGTCGACACCGGCTCCTACGCCAATGTCCGGCGCATGCTGAACGCCGGCACCCTGCCGCCGCAGGCGGCGGTCCGGACCGAGGAGATGCTGAACTATTTCCGCTACGATTATCCCGCCCCGCAGGACCGGTCGCGGCCGTTCACCGTCTCGACCGACATGACGACGACGCCGTGGAACCCGAATACCCGGCTGCTGCGGGTCGGCCTGCGCGGCTACGATCTGCCGCGGCGGGCGCGGCCGGCGGCGAACCTCGTCTTCCTGGTCGACGTGTCGGGCTCGATGGACCAGGCGGACAAATTGCCGCTGGTGCAATGTTCGCTCGCCTTGCTCGCCGACCGGCTGAACCCGCGCGACCGGGTATCGATCGTCGTCTATGCCGGCGCCGCCGGCACCGTGCTCGAGCCGACCTCGAGCCGCGACGAGATCGTCGAGGCGCTGAAGCGGCTGAAGGCCGGCGGCTCGACCGCGGGCGCTCAGGGCATCGCTCTCGCTTACCAGATGGCGCGGCGCTCGCTGATCCGGGACGGGATCAACCGCGTGATTCTCGCCACCGACGGCGACTTCAACGTCGGCGTCACCAACAACGAGGCCCTGATCGACATGGTCGAGCGCGAGCGCCAGGCCGGCATCACGCTCACCACGCTGGGCTTCGGAACGGGCAATTACAACGAAGCGATGATGGAGCAGATCGCTGACCACGGGAACGGCAACTATTCCTACATCGACAGCCCCCGCGAAGCCTCCAAGGTGCTCGACGAGGAGCTGGCCTCGACCCTGTTCACCATCGCCCACGACGTGAAGATCCAGGTCGAGTTCAATCCGGCCCATGTCCGCGAATACCGGCTGATCGGCTATGAGAACCGCGCGCTGCGCGAGGAGGATTTCGACAACGATCAGGTCGACGCCGGCGAGATCGGCGCGGGCCATCAGGTGACCGCGCTGTACGAGATCGTGCCGGCCGGCAGCCGCGGCTGGCTGCCGAACCGCTATTTCGACGAGAACAGGCGCACCGTCGATCCGGAGCGCGGCGGCCAGGGCGCGCAGATGGCGCACCTTCGCCTGCGCTACAAGCTGCCCGGCGAGGACCGGTCGCTGCTGATCGAGCAGCCGGTCGGGGCCGGCCTGATCGCCAATGCCCGAGCCCCGATCGGCGACATGGCCTTCGTCGCCGCGGTCGCCGCCTACGGCCAGTTGCTTCGCGGCGACACCAATCTGGGCGGCTTCAGCTTCGCCGACGCGAGGGCGCTCGCCCAGCGCGGCGGCGGCGGCAATTTCTGGCGCCGCGAGTTCGTCCAGCTCACCGAGCTCGCCGAGCGGCAAAGGTTCGCCGGCCGGTAGCGGCTCAGGCGAAGCGGAGCGGCGTCCACCTCGCAAGCCGCCGCTCCGCCTTCGCCGCCGCGCTCTCGCCGTCGTAGGAGATAGCGATCCCCTTCAGATCGGGGTGGGGATCGTCGAAGGCGTTGAGGTTGAGCGTGGCCAGGATGCGGCCCTCGATCTCGGCGACGGCGCCGACATAAATTCCGCAGGTGGCGCACAGGATATAATCCGCCGCCTTCGACGCGAAGCGATAGCGGATCACCGCGCCGCCGAGCGCCAGCGTCGCCTTCCCGTCCGGGTCGCTGACCGTCCGAGCGCCATGTCTGCGGCAAAAGCCACATTGGCAGGCTCGTGGCGCCAAAGGCCTCGCGGATTCGAACGCCATCCGGATCGCACCGCAATGGCACTGGCCACGGTGGCGCACGTCCTATCGCCTCAATAGGAGCTTGCTCACCACCGCAGCCACCTGGTTCTCGTACGATCCGCCGGACAGCTTGGTCAGTTCCGCCTTGAGCCATGCCGGACCACGAAATAGCCAGCCTTCCTGCTCGAAGAGGTCGATCAACATAGGCTCATCCTCGCCAGCAACACGTCCCGCGACCATACCAAGCTGCACCGTCGCGCCCGGTGGGCACAGCCGCTCCTCGACCATCTGCAGAACCAGCCGTTTGAGCACCACATCGCGCAAGACCGGTTCGCGGAACAGCTTATAGGTTTTGCTGTCGGAGGATCCGCAAGCCTCCGCATGGGTAACCCCCCGCGAGTCCAGATAGCTCTTACACTCGATTGCGAGCAGCCGATTGTCGGCACCGCAATAGGCGACCAAATCTATCTCCGGCCTAGGCATCGAAGGCCGACCGGCGATGACTTTTTCGGCCTTGGTCAGATTGACCTTCACCGACGTTCGGACCCAAAAGCCCTTGGACCAAAAGAGCTCGGCAACAACCTGCTCAAAAGCGTCCATGGCTACACGTCCAGATTGGCGACGTTCAGCGCGTTCTCCTGGATGAAGTCGCGTCTCGGCTCGACGACGTCGCCCATCAGGCGGGTGAAGATCTCGTCGGCGACGTCGGCCTGGGCGACCTCGACCTGAAGCAAAGCGCGGTTGGTGGGATCGAGCGTCGTCTCCCAGAGCTGATCGGCGTTCATCTCGCCGAGGCCCTTGTAGCGCTGGATCGAAAGGCCCTTGCGGCCGGCGGCGAGGATCGCCTCAAGCAACTGGGTCGGCCGGGTGATCAGAGCGCCGCGCGGGTCGGGCGCCTGGTTCCTGGGCTGGCCGCCTTCATTCTCCTCGGCCTCCTCGGCTGCCTCGGTCTGGACCGAGGAGCCGCGCAGCGGGACCAGCCGGGAGACGCCCGCATAAGTCGCCGCCTCCGGGATCGCGAGGCCGTGCAGCTTGCGCGCCTCGGCCGAGACCAGGAACTTGTGGTCGATGACGTGGTGATCGGTGACTCCGCGCCACAAGCGGCGGAGCACATAATCGCCGTCGGCGCCGAGCTCGGCGCTCCACTGGCCTTCCTCGTCGACCACGTTCAGCCACTCCTGGGTGAGCGACAGCGCCTGCTGGCGGTCGGCCGGCCCGAGCCGCGGATCGAGCGCGCCGGTCAGCGCCAGCCCTTCGATGATCGCCGGATCGTAGCGGCGCGGCACGTAGGCCATCACCGAGCGCACCCGGCGGCCATGTTCGGCGAGAGCGCGCAGATCCTCGCCCGAGCGCGGGCCCGCCGGAGTCTCCAGCGCCGACAGGCCCACGCCCGCGTCGATCAGATAATCGTCGAGCCGGTTATTGTCCTTGAGATAGACTTCCGACCGGCCCTTGGCGACTTTGTAGAGCGGCGGCTGGGCGATGTAGAGATGGCCCCGCTCGATGATCTCCGGCATCTGACGATAGAAGAAAGTGAGGAGAAGCGTGCGGATGTGGGCGCCGTCGACGTCGGCGTCGGTCATGATGATGATCTTGTGGTAGCGCAATTTCTCGATGTTGAAATCGTCGCGGCCGATGCCGGTGCCCATCGCCTGGATGAGAGTGCCGACCTCCTTCGACGACAGCATGCGGTCGAAGCGGGCGCGCTCGACGTTTAGGATCTTGCCCTTGAGCGGAAGGATCGCCTGCACCTCGCGGTTGCGCCCCTGCTTGGCCGAGCCGCCGGCGCTGTCGCCCTCGACCAGGAACAGCTCCGATTTGGCCGGGTCCTTCTCCTGGCAGTCGGCGAGCTTGCCGGGCAGCGAGGCGATGCCCATCACGCTCTTGCGGCTCGCCTCGCGGGCCTTGCGCGCCGCCTCGCGCGCCGCGGCGGCATCGATGATCTTCTGGATGATGGTTCGCGCATGGCCCGGATTCTCCTCGAGCCATTCGGCCATCTTGTCGGCCATCAGGCTTTCGAGCGGCTGGCGGACCTCCGAGCTGACCAGCTTGTCCTTGGTCTGCGAGCTGAACTTGGGATCGGGCAATTTGACCGAGACGATCGCGGTCAGCCCTTCGCGCATATCGTCGCCGGTGAGGCTCACCTTCTCGCGCTTCATCATGCCGGACTTGTCGGCATAATTGTTGAGCGTCCGGGTGAGCGCCGCCCGGAAGGCGGCGAGGTGGGTGCCGCCGTCGCGCTGGGGGATGTTGTTGGTGAAGCAGAGGACCTGCTCGTAATAGCTGTCGTTCCATTCGAGCGCGACCTCGATGCCGATCTCGTCGCGCTGTCCGGTCACCGAGATCGGATCGGGGATGAGCGGCGTCTTGGCGCGGTCGAGATAGCGGACGAAGGCGCCGATGCCGCCCTCGTAATAGAGCTCGACCTCGTTCTTCTCCTCGTGCCGGGCGTCGGTGAGGATCAGCCGAACGCCGCTGTTGAGGAAGGCGAGCTCGCGGAAGCGGTGCTCGAGCGTGTCGAAGTCGAACTCCGTGATCTTGAACGTGTCGGGCGAAGGCAGGAAGGTGACCCGCGTGCCCTTCTTGCCCGCCGGCGCAGGTCCGACCAGCTTGAGCGGCGCCTCGGCATCGCCATGGCGGAAACGCATCCAATGCTCCTCGCCGTCGCGCCAGATGGTGAGCTCGAGCGTCTCGGAGAGCGCGTTGACCACGGAGACGCCGACGCCGTGCAGGCCGCCCGAAACCTTGTAGGCGTTCTCGTCGGAGGTGTTGTCGAACTTCCCGCCCGCATGGAGCTGGGTCATGATCACTTCGGCCGCCGAGACTCCCTCCTCCTCGTGGATCCCGGTTGGGATGCCGCGGCCATTATCCTCGACGCTGACCGAGCCGTCGGGGTTCAGGGTGATCAGGATCCGGTCGCAATGGCCGGCCAAAGCCTCGTCGATAGCATTGTCGGAAACCTCGAACACCATGTGGTGGAGACCGGAGCCGTCGTCGGTGTCGCCGATATACATTCCGGGCCGCTTGCGGACCGCGTCGAGGCCTTTCAGCACCTTGATGGAATCGGCGCCGTAGCTGTTGTCGTTGGGGGTGTTTGCCATAGACGATCATATAGGGATTCGAGCCTGGAAACCCAAGCAAAAAGGGCCGGAATCAGCGGCTTTTCACGGCCCCGTCGGCGACCGCGAGCCAGGTTGCCTCTTCGCCGATTCCGGCGAAGAGCGAGGGCTCCGTCCCGGACATCCAGACCTGGCCGCCGGCGCCCGCCAGCCGTTCGAACAAAGCGGCCCGGCGCAGCGGATCGAGGTGGGCGGCAATCTCGTCGAGGAGGAGGATCGGGCGCGTCCCCGACCGTTCGGCGACGAGGTCGGCATGGGCGAGGATCAGCCCGATCAGCAACGCCTTCTGCTCGCCGGTGGAGCAGAGCGATGCAGGCTGATCCTTGCCGAGGTGGGTGACCACCAGATCGGCCCGGTGCGGCCCGATCAGCGTCCGCCCGGCGGCGGCATCCCGGGACCGGCCCGCCGCAAGTGCCTGGATAAGACCGGGCTCGTCGCCGCCCTCGAGCCTCAGCCCGGCGCGGGCGAAGGGCCCTTCAGGAGCGGCGGCGAGACGCTCCCCGAGCGCGGAAACGGTGACCGCACGGGCCTCGGCGACGGCGGCGCCATGTTCCGCCATGCGCGCCTCCAGCGCCGTCAACCACTCCGCATCGGGCTTCTCTTCGGCCAGCAGCTTGTTGCGGGCGCGCATCGCCGCTTCGTAGCGGGCGGAATGCATGGCGTGGTCGGAACGAAGCGCGAGCACCAGCCGGTCGAGGAAGCGCCGCCGGCCGGAGGCGGGCTCGGCGAACAGTCGGTCCATCGCCGGGGTGAGCCAGAGCACCGACAGCCATTCCGACAGCGAATTGGCCGAGGCCGGCGCGCCGTTGATCCGCACCTGCCGCCGCTCGGGCGCGCCCGCCATGGTGCCGGTGCCGATGTCGATATCGCCAAGTTTCGCCGCGACGGAGAAGCCGCCGCCGCCCCGGCGCCGGGCCATCTCGCTCAGGCTCGCGCCGCGCAGGCCGCGCCCCGGCGAGAGCAGCGACACCGCTTCCAGAAGATTGGTCTTGCCGGCACCGTTCTCGCCGGTGAGGATGACGAAACCCGGCCCCGGCGCAACGACGACGTCGGCATAGGATCGGAAATCGCCGAGGCTGAGGCGCGAAACGGTCACAGCCGCCCTCTAGAACAAGCGTCGCCACCTTCCCAGCTTGCCGTCATCCGGCTAGGCCGGTTGCCGATGAGCGAGGGGCGAAGCGACACGGCGTCGATGATGGTGGCCGGCAACCGGCTGACGCTGATCGCCGACGGGCCGGAACGGCTGCGAGCCCTGATCGACCTTATCGACGGCGCCGCGGAATCGCTGCGCATCCTCTATTATATCTGGGACAATGACGAGGTCGGCCAGCGCGTTCGCGACGCGCTGATCCGCGCCGCCGAGCGCGGCGTCCAGGTCTCGCTGCTCGTCGACGGGTTCGGCGCCTCGCGCGCGAACGAGGCCTTCTTCGCGCCGCTCGCTTCGGCCGGCGCGCGCTTCTGCCGGTTCGTGCCGCGCTGGGGCCGGCGTTATCTGCTGCGCAACCATCAAAAGCTGGCTTTGGCCGACGGCCGCCGGGCGATGGTCGGCGGGTTCAACATTTCGAGCGACTATTTCGGCACCATCGAGGAGGGCGCCTGGCGCGACCTCGGCCTGATCGTCGACGGACCGAGCGCCGCGGCTCTGATCGACTATTTCGAGGCCGTCTTCCGCTGGGCGGAGGCCGAGGACGCGTCGATCCGCAGCCTGAGGCGCGTGCTCAGCCGGTCGAGCACGCGCGACGGACCGCTTCACTGGCTGTTCGGCGGCCCGTCGCGACGGCTGAGCCCCTGGGGCCGCTCGGTCAAGGCGGACATGCAGCGCGCCCGCCGGCTCGACATCATCGCCTGCTATTTCGCGCCGAGCCTGGGAATGATGCGCCGGATCTTCGGCATCGCCCATCGCGGACGCGCCCGGATCGTGACTCCGGCCAAGCTCGATCATCAATGGGCGCTCGGCTCGGCCCGCTTCCTCTACTGGCGGCTGTTGAAGCGCGGCGTCGAGGTCTACGAATATCAGCCGACCAAGCTCCATTCGAAGCTGATCGTCATCGACGATTGCGTCCATATCGGCTCCGCCAATTTCGACATGCGCAGCCTCTACATCAACCTGGAGATGATGCTTCGGGTCGACGATCCGGCCTTCGCCGGGATGATGCGGCGCTTCGTCGACAGAGAGGTCTCCGACAGCAAGAGGATCCTGCCCGACGCACACCGGCGGCAGATGACGCTGTGGAACAGGATCAAATGGGGGCTCGCCTATTTCGTGATGGCGACGGCGGATTATAACGTCGCCCGCCGGCTCAACATCACTCGACCGAGGCTCGGCAGCCGCAGCCAGCGCGCGCGGCGCTAGTCCTTATAGCCCCAGAACAGGTGGCAGGGCGGAATGTTCGCCCATTCGAAGCCCTTGTCGATCCGCTTGAAATGGGGCGCCATGAAGTCGCGCACCTTGGCCTTGAACTGGTAGACCAGGAAGGCGCCGCCGGGGCGGAGCGCATGGTAGGTCTCCTCGGCGATCCTCGGGCCGATTCCGGCCGGCAGGGTCGAAAAGGGAAGGCCGGACAGGATGTAGTCGGCATGGTCGAAGCCGCAGGCGGCGATGATCTCGCGCACGTCCGCGGCCGAGCCGGTGATCGGCCTGAGGCGGCTGTCGGTGAACTTGCGGCCCAGATAGTCGGTGAAATCCTCGTTGGTGTCGATCGTGATCAGGGTCGCGTCGGGCGCCATGCGCTGCAGGACATGCTCGGTGAAGGTGCCGACGCCGGGTCCGTATTCGACGAACAATTTGCAGTTCGCCCAATCGACCGGGGCGAGCATCTTGTCGATCGTCGCCTTCGACGAGGGGATGATCGAGCCCACCATCACGGGGTGCTTGATGAAGCCCTTCAGGAAGTGCCAGAGCGGGTGGCCGCCCACCGCGCGCGCGAAACGGCTTTCTCTGCGCGCTTCTTCCCAGGATGCCGACATGCTGAATTCCAATAGTTCGGGGACAGCGGACGCGTTGGCAAATCGGCGTGCGCTTGGCAAGCTGCAAGCGACCTCGTCCCTCTTCGGGACAAAGTCCGAAGCGCCGAAAAGGTCCCGTTCGTGAACGGCTTCGGCCTGTCGCGCGGGCGATTCGTCCTGCTCTTTTCGGTGATGCTGGCCGCCGCCGCCGGCAATACGGCGATGCAGTCCTTGCTCCCGGCGATCGGCCGCGAGCTCGAAGTCGCCGATATTTGGGTGGCGATCGCTTTCTCCCTGTCGGCGGTGGTCTGGGTGGTGATGGCGCCGGTCTGGGCCCATCGCGCCGATCGCCGCGGCCGCCGCGCCCTGATGCGGCTCGGCCTCTACGGCTTCATCAGCTCGATGCTGATCTGCGGCGGCGCGCTGGCGGCCGGGCTGGCCGGCTGGCTCGGCGGCTTCGCCGCCTTCGCCATCTTCATGCTCGGGCGGACGCTCTACGGCGCCTTCGGCTCGGCTTCGCCGCCGGCGGTGCAGGCTTATATCGCCGCCCGGACCGAGGGCGAGAATCGGACCAACGCCATCTCCGCCCTCGCCTCCTCGTTCGGCCTCGGGACGATCATCGGCCCGGCGATCGCGCCTTTGTTCATCTTTCCGCCGCTCGGTCTGGCGGCGCCGCTCATCGCCTTCGCCGGAATCGGCGCGATCGTGCTCATCCTCCTCGTCCTGCGCCTGCCCGACGACACGCCGAAGAGCGCCGCCCGCGGGCCGATCGTCGCTTATCCCTCGCTCGGCAGCAGCGACGCGCCGGTGGCCGCCAGCGAGAGCGAGAGCGTCCAGCTGCGCTGGCGCGACCCGCGAGTCCTGCCCTGGCATCTGATCGGCATCGTCGGCGGCCATGGCCACGCCATCCTGCTGGGCGTGATCGGCTTCCTGATCATCGACCGGCTCAGCCTGCCGCTCGACCAGGCCCAGCACTGGATCGCGGTTGTGCTGATGGCGGGCGCCGCCGCGACGCTGCTCGCCCAATGGTGGCTGATCCCGCAAATGGGCCTGAGCCCGCGCGAGCTGGTCCTCTGGGGCTCGCTCGTTGCCGCCGCCGGCGCGGCGATGGTCGGGCTGGCCGGCGACGCCTACGGGCTGACGCTCGGCTTCGTTCTGGCCTCCCTGGGCTTCGGCCTGTTCCGGCCGGGCTTCACCAGCGGCGCGTCGCTTTCGGTCGGCCTGGACGAGCAGAATGCGGTCGCCGGCCAGGTGACGTCGGTGAACGGCATCGCCTTCGTTGCCGGGCCGGCGCTCGGCGTCGGCCTTTACATGGCCGGCCTGGAGCTGCCGTTCCTCGCCACCTCGGGCTTGATGCTGGCTCTGGCGGCCTGGACGTGGCTCAGCTTTCGCCCTTCGGGCCCCGCGGCGTAAGCATTCCGGGCGCGATGAAGCCGATGCCGCCGCTCGCCGAGCGCGCTTCCTGCTTCAGGCTTTCCTCGATCTTCTCATATTCGGTTTCCATTTCCGGCGTGACCGAGGGCCGAGTCTCGTGCAGAGCCCGCTCGAAGGCGGCCATGTCGACCTGCTTGGCCTCGATCGAGCCGCGCAGCGCGAACATGCCGGCCCGGCGGACCAGATCCTCGAGGTCGGCGCCGGTGAAGCGCTCGGCGCGCTGGGCGAGCGAATCGAGGTCGACGTCGTCGGCCAGCGGCATCGCCTTGGTATGGATGCCGAGGATGTGCCGCCGCCCGGCCGAGTCCGGCACGGGAACGTAGATCAGCTCATCGAATCGTCCGGGCCGAAGCAGCGCCGGATCGATAAGGTTCGGCCGGTTGGTGGCGCCGATGACGACGACGGACTGGAGTTCTTCCAGGCCGTCCATTTCGGCCAGGATGGTGTTGACGACGCGCTCGGTGACCTGCGGCTCGCCCATCGAGCCGCCGCGCGCGGGGACGAGGCTGTCGAGCTCGTCGATGAAGATCACCGTCGGCGCGACCTGGCGGGCGCGGGCGAACAGGCGGGCGATCTGCTGCTCGCTCTCGCCATACCATTTGGAGAGCAGGTCGGACGACTTGGTGGCGATGAAATTCGCCTCCGCCTCGCGCGCCGTAGCCTTGGCGAGCAGGGTCTTGCCGGTGCCGGGCGGGCCGTAGAGCAGGAAGCCCTTGGCCGGGCGGATGCCGAGCCGGCGGAAGCTGTCCGGATGCTTCAGAGGCAATTCGACGCCTTCGCGAAGCCGCTCGCGCGCCTCGTCGACGCCGCCGACATCGTCCCAGCCGATATTGGGCGCCTGCACCATCACCTCGCGCATCGCCGAGGGCTGCACCCGCTTCAGCGCCTCCTCGAAATCCTTGCGGGTGACCGAGAGCGTGTCGAGCACCTCGGCCGGGATCGTCCCCTCCTCGAGGTTGAGCCTTGGCATGATCCGCCGCACCGCCTCGATCGCCGCCTCGCGGACCAGAGCGGCGAGGTCGGCGCCGACGAAGCCGTAGGTCTGCCGGGCGAGGCCGCTGATGTCGACGCCCTCGGCCAATGGCATGCCGCGAGTGTGGATGCCGAGGATCTCGCGCCGGCCGGTCTCGTCGGGAACGCCGATCACGATCTCGCGGTCGAACCGGCCCGGGCGGCGAAGCGCCTCGTCGATCGCCTCGGGCCGGTTGGTGGCGGCGATGACGACCAGATTCTGCCGCGGCTCGAGGCCGTCGAGCAGCGACAGCAATTGCGCGACCAGGCGCTTCTCGGTCTCGCCCTGGACCTGGCCGCGCTTGGGCGCGATCGAATCGATCTCGTCGATGAAGATGATCGACGGCGCCGCCTGGCCGGCCTGCTCGAACAATTCGCGAAGGCGCTTCTCGCTCTCGCCATAAGCCGAGCCCATGATCTCCGGGCCGGCGATGTGGAAGAAATTGGCGTCGCTCTCGTTCGCCACCGCGCGCGCGAGGCGGGTCTTGCCGGTGCCGGGAGGCCCATGGAGGAGCACGCCCTTGGGCGGATCGACTCCGAGCCGCTCGAAAATCTCCGGGTAGCGCAAGGGCAGCTCGACCATCTCGCGAAGCTGGTCGATGGTCGTGCCCATGCCGCCGAGATCGTCATAGGTGACGTCGGCGCGGCGGGTCTCCTTCGCCTCGGTATATTCGGGGCGGAGCTCGATCTCGGTATTGGCGTCGATATGGACGATGCCCTTGGGCGCGGTCGAGATCACGACCAGGCGGATCTCCTGCAGCGCGAAGGCCGGCGCGGTCAGCATCTGGCGAAGCTCGGGCGGGATGTCGCCGCGCGGCACCTGCTGCTGGCCGGTGGTGGCGACGACGTCGCCGGCGGTGAGCGGCTTCATCCCGAAGCTGCGCTTCAGCGCGTGGGCCGAGCCCTGCAGGCGAAGGTTCTTCTGCGCCGGCGCGAACACGACCCGAGTGGCGGGCTTGGATTCGGCCTTGCGGATCTCGATCATGTCACCGGAGCCGATCTCGGCATTGGCGCGCTGCAGGCCGTCGAGGCGGATGATCTCGAGCCCCTCGTCCTCGGGATAGGGGCCGACGGCGCGGGCCGGGGTGACTCGCTTGCCGGAAAGCTCGATGACGTCGCCCTCGGCGAGGCCCAATTCGGTCATCAGCGCTCGCGGCAGCCTGGCGATGCCGCGCCCCGAATCCTCGGGCCGCATGGTCGCGACCTGCAGCCGCCTCGGTTTGCGCTCTTCGTCGGCCATTGGGGATATATCTCCGTGGGAAGCGCCTCACATAGGGAGGGCCAACGGCTCGTCCAACACAAGGTTCAAAAAAGGGGGCGGTGATTGCAACTACAAGCGCGATGGCCGCAATTTCAGGACGAAGCGTGGCGGCGCAAGGGCCGCTCCGACCGAAGGCCGACCGTCACCCAGTTCGATTTCAGGGTCACGGCCCAGAATTTCGGACAGCAAGCGGCTTGCGAGACTCACGCTCAAGCCTGCCGCGACACAGCCGTGGTCGCCCGCGCCGAAGGGGAGAAATGCACTTCGATCTGTACTTATCGACCAGCGTTCGGGCGAGAAACTGCTCGGCTCCTTCCAGTAGACCGGGTTGCGATGGATCGCATAGGGGCTGATCGTGACCGTCTGCGTCGGAAGGATGCGTTCGTCCAGGATGACATCCGGCCGCCGAAGCCGGCGCTGAAACAGCCAGGCGATCGGGTACAGGCGCAGGGCTTCCAGCACGATGTGCGTCGGATGATGCTCCGTCTTTTTCTCGCGAATCGCCAGCAGCACCGCCCAGCCGAGGGCGAAGCCGATCGATCCGACCGTCGCGAACACGAATCCGGCGTAGAGCTGAGCCAAAGCGGTCTCATCTATCTCGCGCCCGTGGCTTGCGATGATTTCGAGCAGATCCGGCTCGCTCGCCGGCTCGTCCGCGCCCCTCGCCGCTTCGCCGACGACCGCCCGGTGGAATCGGAATCGATCGCGGATCCGCCGGATGATCCCCAAGGCGGGCCCATGGCGGCCCAGGATCCGGGCCGCGACCATCGCGTCGAGCGTTTCGTGAAAGGCCCGGGAACGCCACGGAGCGGCCAGCACCGGCCGCATGACGTCCAGGAGCAACGCATTGCCCGCGCGCGGCCATTCGCTTCGCTCTCCCAGCGCCGAAACGAAGCGCCGGCAGTCCACCTTCCGCACATGCTCGTGCAGCAGCGCATAGGCCTGGCGGGAGAGCGCGACCTGGACCTCTCTCGACGGGGCGGGAGGGCCGTTCCCGAAGAAGTCGGAATGGTCCACCATCCGTCCGCCGTCGTTGCGAAGAAGCGCCCGGGCGACCTCCGCATCGTAGATGCACACTTCGCGGCGTGACACCCAGCGGACTCCCCGACCGTCTCGCGCGGCATCGTCGAGCCAGCCCAGCGGGTCCCGCCTGATGTTCCGTTCCATGCGCCTTCCCACGTTCCTCAACTGGCCAGAAGGGTATGCGACGACATGTGCGATATTAGTGATCAACACTACTTACGTCGATAAGCATTTCATTGACTTAACCTCGGTTGAAGCTCAACCTTGACTGCCGAGTCTAAGTACGGAGTAGTCAGATGGCAAAGATTCTACGAGCTGTTCGCGTAGCCCTGAACCTTCGGGCAGGTTGCTATCCGGAATATCGCCCCTGGTCGGACTATATCGAATTCTAAGTCCGGTTTTCCAGGCGCCAACCAAATGAATTGGGAAGGCAGGCGCGCGTGTCTGCCTTCCCCTTTCTCACATGAATAGCGAAATCGATCACGACGACATCGATGGCGACGTCGCTCACATGGACGATTTGTTCGCGAGCATGCGTCGCGACGGTTCGGTGCTTCGCCGTCCGGACGGGATCACGCGCATCTTCGATCCCGTGATTGCAGCGCGAGTCGAGGCGGCCAATACCGAGGCGCTTTACGTCGGCGATTCGCTGATCGACCTGCTCAAGCCGCCGAGCGCGCGAGCGCGCGTCCCGTGGAGCGACGTTCGAGCCGCGCTCATCGAGCGGAATCGCCGCCTGACCGAGCCTCGACACGTCGAAGCCCTGCACGGACGAATGCGGGCTTTCCTGCTCGGGCATGCCGACCGGGAGCAGGATTTGACCTGGCTCGTCTCGCGCGCGGTCGCGTTCGCGCTCGTTCCGCCCATCATCGATGGTCTGGCCGAAGCCGATCTGAAGCTGGTGAAGACCAGTCAGGAGGCCCGGGTTGGCAGGTTCCTGACGTCGGAGCGAAATTCGATCCGTCTCCGGCTGGCCAATTTCCTGCGGCTGCGGCAGGCGACGCGCGTCATCTCCAGGGAAGTCCGGCGCCGTCTGGAAGGCCGGACGCCGCCCGGTGAGGATTTTCTCCAGTCGCTCCTCCCTTTCGCGGATCGGCTGGGAGTGAACCGCGTGGCCTATCTCGTCACCACGGTTTTGACGGCGGCCTCCGCCGCGCCCGAGTTCAGCGCCTGCTGTCTCGTTTACGCGATGCATCGGCACCCCGAGTGGCGGGACAGGATCGAGCGGGAAATGGCGGCGCTCGAGCCGCGGGAGCTCTACTCTCTGCCCGTCGAGAAATTGCCCTCGACCTTGCGGTTCATCAAGGAGGCGGGCCGGATGTGGCCGTTCCCGTTCGTCGTCCGTCGTCGGGCCGCCCGCGATATCGAGGTGGATGGAGTGGAGGTGCGGAAAGGCGGGCGTTACGACCTGAGCTCGTACATCCTCCACCACCGCGACGATTATTGGCAGGATCCCGATCGCTTCGATCCCGACCGATGGTTGTCGCCGCGAAAGACCGCGACCAGGGGAACCTACGTTCCGTTCGGCTTCGCGCCGCGAAGCTGCGTGGGCGCCTCCGTGAGTCACGCGCTGCTTTTGCTGGTCTGCGAGCTGTTCACCCGCAGCTTCACGGTGGAGATGGCGACGGGCGCCACGCCCCGACTGAGGATGCACGGCGTGGCCATCCCGGTCGACATGATCGGCAGCATCAGGCGCGCGGCGCAGGTTGAACGGCCGCTCCGGCCCCGCTCCCAAACCAAGAAAAAAGGGCCGGCGCGAGGCCGACCCTGAAAGTTTTTAGGAGAGGATGCCTGAAAAGGCAGGGGTGTTTTTGCGCTTGCGTGAATTTTGTGCAAGTGCGAAAGGAGGCGTCGCGGTTGCAGGATTTGCATTCGGGAAGCGGCGCATTTCCGTCATAATCGAAGCAGCCCCGCGAATGTGCGCTGCACAAGGCGGCGCCTCGATCGAGGAGCTTGCCGGTGAAGCGGCTGCCGCCATTGACCGCCGTCGAAGCCTTCGTCCAGACGGCGCGGCTGGGCTCGGTCAAGGCCGCGGCGGAATCGCTCGCTCTGTCCTCGCCGGCCTTGTCGCGCCGGATCCAGTCGCTCGAGCGCCACCTCGGCCGGCCCTTGTTCGAGCGGCGCCACCAGGCGGTCGCGCTCAACGCCGAGGGCGAGCGTTTGCTGGCCGAGATCGGCCCGGCGATCGAGGAGCTCGGCCAGGCGATGGAGCGCGCCGCCGGCCAGCACGAGCTGCTTCGCCTGAAGCTCGCGGTCCTGCCTTTGTTCGCCTCGTACCGGCTGATGCCGCGCCTCGGCGCGCTGCGCGCCCGGCATCCGGAGCTGCATATCGACATCGATACCCGCCCGCACGCGCTCGCCCGGCTCGACGAGGGCCTGGACGCGGCGATCGTGCTCGCCCGCGAGGTCGAGCCGCCGCTGTACAGCGTCAGGCTCGGCGCCAACCGCGTCGTCGCCATCGCCGGCGAGGCGCTCGCCCATCTCGATCACCCGTCCGAGATCGCCGGCGCCACCATCCTGCTCCACCGCGATCTGCCCGACGCCTTCGACTATTGGCGCGAGGCGATGGGGCTGCCCGGGCTGGAGCCGGCGGCGATCGACCATTTCGATTCCGGCCAGCTGATCCTCGACGCCGCCGCCCAGGGGCTCGGAATCGCCTTCATGTTCGAGATGCACCTCGAAGGCGCCCACGATCCCCGCCTCCACCGCCTGTTCGACGCCGCGGTCGAGAGCCCCTACGCTTATTGGTTCGCCTGCCGGCGGGCGGCGCTGGGGCGACGGCCGGTGCGGATCTTCCACGATTGGCTGATCGGGGAGCTGGGATAGCAGAGGCTTGCCGTCGCTGTACCCGTTGAGTCATTGCGAAAATTCATCAAAATGCGAAGCAATTTGCATGCGTGCTGCCTGGCCATCGCTGTTGTGCAGACTTGTACTGGGATTCACCCTGATCGGCTGCCTAGCAAACGGACAGGCGCCCTCCGATAAAGAACCCTGCGTGAATTGGTTTGGCGGCGCTGGGCCGGCGGGGGACGATCGCTATGTCGATCGCCTGCTTCGTTCCGACCGGCGACGGGATTGGCCGTATCGGGCCGGCCGGGAGCTGCGCTGCCTTAGGGCGCCTCCACCTTGATCCGGCCGATGATGCGCCGCATCGCCGCGCGGGTGAGGAAGCGGCTGGCCTGGGCGCCGATCTTGTTGCGCCAGCCGGGGATCACCACCGCCTTGTTGCCGTCCAGCCCGTCGAGGCCGGCGCGGACGACCGGCCCGGCCGGCATCTTCATCCGTTCGAGCGTTGGGCTGTGCGAGTTGGCGACGTCGCTGAACTCGCTCGTCGTGGGGCCGGGACAGAGGGCGCTGACCTTGATCCCGCTATTCTTCAGCTCATGGTGCAAGGCTTCGGTGAAGGAGAGGACATAGGCTTTGGAGGCGTAGTAAACGGCCATGTTGGGCCCCGGCTGGAAGGCGGCGGTCGAGGCGACGTTGAGGATCGCGCCGCGCCCACGTTCGCGCATGCCGGGGAGGACGAGGTGGCAGAGCTCGGTCAGCGTTCGGCAATTCAGGTCGAGCATCTCCGTGAGCCGCCCGAGCGGCTGATCGGCGAACTTGCCGGCGAGGCCGAAGCCGGCATTGTTGATCAGGGTGTCGACGGCGAGGCCCTCGGCCCCGAGCGCGGCGACCAGGCTGGCGGCGGCGCCTTCTTTGGCGAGATCGGCCTCGAAGATGTGGACCTTGCCGCCGATCTCGCCCGCTAGCGCCTCCATCCGGTCGCGGCGGCGGGCGACCAGCGCCAGCGCCTCGCCGCGGGCGGCGCACTGGCGGGCGAATTCGGCGCCGAGCCCCGCCGAGGCGCCGGTGATGAGCGTGACCCCCACGCTCAGCGGTCCTTAATCGGGGACAGTATATATTTATCGGCTCGAATGGGGTCCTCCAGCCGACCGCGATAGCGGGATAAATATATACTGTCCCCAATCAACGCAGGCTGGCCTTGACGATCCGGCCCGGCTGGCGCGGCGGCTCGCCCTTGGGGAGAGCGTCGACATGCTCCATGCCCTCGGTCACCTCGCCCCACACCGTGTACTGGCCGTCGAGGAAGGAGCAATCGTCGAAGCAGATGAAGAACTGGCTGTTGGCGCTGTCCGGATTCTGCGAGCGGGCCATCGAGGCGGTGCCCCGGACATGCGGCTCGCGGCTGAACTCGGCGGGAAGATCGGGCTTGTCGGAGCCGCCCATGCCCGAGCCGGTCGGATCGCCGCCCTGGGCCATGAAGCCGTCGATCACCCGGTGGAAGACGACATCGTCGTAAAAGCCTTCCTCGACCAGCTCGCGGATCCGCTCGACATGCCGGGGCGCGAGATCGGGGCGAAGCCGGATGACGACGTCGCCGCCGCTGTCGAGGCTCAAAACGAGGATGTTCTTGTCGTCGGCCATGCGCGTATCTCCTTTTGCGAGGCGGCTTAGGCTTCGCGTATCGACAGGGCAAGCCGACCCGCCTAGGAACGCCCCCGGACCCACGCCGGCAGGAGAAGAGCGATGAGCGAGAGCGACATCCACCTCCCGCCCGCGGAAGAGGCCCGGATCGCCAGCCGCCACGACGAGGACGACCGGCTGAGGCCCGAATTCGTCGACGAGGTGATGGACCGGGTCGAGGCCGGCGACGCCGAGGGCGCGCGCGCCCTGGTCGAGCCGCTCCACCCGGCCGACGTCGCCGATCTGTTCGAGCTCGTCGATTATGACGACCGGCGCGCGCTCGCCACCGCGCTCGCCGACCTGCTCGACGGCGACGTCCTCGCCGAGATGAACGAGCATGTCCGCGACGAACTGATCGACGCGCTCGAGCCGCACGAGGTCGCCGAGATCGCCGGCGAGCTCGAGACCGACGACGCGGTCGCGATCATCGAGGACATGGAGGAGGAGGAGCAGCGCGCCGTCCTGCGCGCGCTCGACCCCGACGACCGCGCCGCGATCGAGGAAGCGCTCTCCTACCCGGAAGAGACCGCGGGCCGGCTGATGCGCCGCGACGCCGTCGCCGTGCCCGAGCATTGGACGGTCGGCGACATCATCGATTTCCTCCGCGCCGGCGAGGAGCTGACCACCGATTTCTGGGAAGTGTTCGTGGTCGATCCGGCGCACCGGCCGGTCGGCACCTGCCTGCTCTCCTGGATCCTTCGAACGCCCAGGCGGATCGCGGTCGCCGACGTGATGAAGCGCGAGCAGACCCTGATCCCGGCCGAGATGGACCAGGAGGAGGTCGCGCTCCGCTTCCAGAAATATGCGCTGATCTCGGCGGCGGTGGTCGATTCGGCCGGGCGGCTGGTCGGCATGATCACCGCCGACGACGTCGTCCACATCATCCAGGAGGAAGCGAGCGAGGACGCTCTGCTCCTCTCCGGCGCCGGCACCGAGGGCGACATCAACGAGCCGGTCATCGACAGCTACAAGGCGCGGGTCCGCTGGCTGATCGCCAATCTCGGCACCGCTCTCGTCGCCTCGACGATCATCAGCCTGTTCGAGGGCGCGATCGCTCAGATGGTGGCGCTCGCCGTGCTGATGCCGATCGTCGCCGGGGTCGGCGGCAATGCCGGCACCCAGACCCTGGCGGTGACGGTGCGCGCTCTGGCCACCAACCAGCTCACCCAGTCGAACCGCTGGCGGGCGGTCTGGCGCGAGGTCAGGGTCGCGCTGCTGAACGGCGCCAGCATCGCCCTGATCATCGGCATCGGAGTCAGCCTCGTTTTCGGCAATCCCCTGCTCGGGGCGGTGATCGCGGTGGCGATGATGGCCAATATCATGCTCGCCGGCCTCGCCGGCGTGCTCGTGCCCTTGTCGCTGGAGCGGGCCGGCGCCGATCCCGCCGTCGCTTCGTCGGTGTTCGTGACGATGGTGACCGATTCGATGGGCTTCCTCGTCTTCCTCGGCCTCGCCGTCGCCTTCGGGCTGGTCGGCTAAGAGGGGAAGGACTTGGAATGGGAACAGTTACTTTTCCCCGCGGCGGCGCTAAGCTACGGACGATATTACGGAAAAGTAACTGTCCCCCCGTCCCCGCGCCACCGGAAAAGTAACCGTCCCCATGCCCCTCCATATCAGCAAGGTCGCGTTCGCCTGCGCGAGCCTCGAGACGCTGAAGCGCCGGCTGGAGAAGAGGGCCGAGGGCGGCGAGGTGCCGATCGTGACCCGCTACCGGCCGAAGCGCGCCGACGAGCTGATCGGCGGCTCGATCTACTGGATCGTCAAGCAACGGATCGCGGCGCGCCAGACCATCCTGGGCTTCGCCGAGCGGCCGTCCGACCGCAAGACCATCATCCGCCTCGACGCCGAGCTGGTGCCGGTGCGCGCGCTCGCCAAGCGCGGCCACCAGGGCTGGCGCTATCTGGACCCGGCGGACGCTCCGCCCGACCTCGGCGACGGCGGCGACGGCATGGATGCGCTGCCGCCGGACCTTGCCGGCAAGCTGGCGGTCCTAGCGCTGATCTGAGGCGGGGCAGCGGACCTCCGCCTCGCCCGTGCCGCGAACCGTGCAGGTCGGCCGGCCGAAGATGGCGACGGCGCCGAGGCCGTTGGCGTTGACCGTGACCGGCCCGTTGACGGTGAGCGCGACCGTGCCGGCCGTGGTCGTCGCGATGGTCGCCTCCTGAGCGACGACCAGGGCCTGGCCGGCGACGTCGCCGGCACCCTGGAAATCCGCGCGCAGCCGCCGCGCCGTGCCGGCGATCTCGATCCGGCCGGAGCCGAGCAGGCCGAGCGAGAGATTGTCGGCCTGGACCCCGGTCGCCTTCAACAGGCCGCTCCCCTCGACGCTGAAATCGACGTTGAGCCCGGAGCCGCCCTGCACCTCGACCTGGGTCGGTCCGATCAGCCGTACCGAACGGAGGTTGCGGGTGGCGAGCTCGATATCGAGCGGCCCGGGAGCGGCGTTTTGGCTCGCGCCCCAGGCGTTGCGGTTGCGGCGGATCCGCAGGGTCTGCCCCTGAACGTCGACGGTGACCCGGTCGATCGCCTCGCGGGTTCCGCTCGCCACCGCCGAGGAGGCGCGGCCGGTGACGAGATGGACCCGATAGGGGCCCTCGACGATCACCCGGTCGAAATCGGTGACCGGAAAGCGGCGGTCGACCGCCGAGGCGGGCGCGGCGAGCGCGGTGAGCGCGGCGGAAGCGGCGATGGCGGCGACGATCCTGATCATGCCGGGACCATGGCGGAAAAGGATGAATCGTCAATGAGCGACCGCCGGGTGATCCCGGCGAAAGCCGGGATCACCCGGGGAATCAGCCGCCGCAGCGGACGTCGCCGGAGCCCAGCTTGGAGATGCTGCAGCGCGCCGTGCCGTGGACGACGATGTCGCCCGAACCGAGGATCGAGCCCTGCACCGCCTCCGTCGCCCGCAGCGAGACGTCGCCGGAGCCGGCGATCGAGACCGCCGCGCGCCGCGCTTCCAGCGCGTCGAGCATGACGTTGCCCGAGCCGGCGATCGAGACGTTCAGAGCCTCGGCGCGGCCGGCGGCGGTGATCCCGCCCGAGCCGGCGAGATCGAAATGGGCCTGGCGGGCCTGGAGCGTGGCGATCTCCATGTCGCCCGAGCCGGCGACCGAGCCGTTGAAATTGGCGGTCTGGATCCGGTCGATCCGCATGTCGCCGGAGCCGCCGATCGAGGCGCCGTCGAGCGCCGGCGCGGTCACGTAGACCGTCGCCCGGCCGTGATGGCCCCAGGAGAACATGCCGTCGCGGCGGGTGCCGATCTTGAGCGCGCCGTTCTCGACCCGGATTTCGAGCCGCTCGACCGCCCGGGAATCGCTTTCCGCGCGAACCGAGGCCGGGCCGCCGACGGCGACGACGACGTCGGCCGCGCCTTCAAGGCTGACCGACTGGAACCGGCCGACCTCGAAATTGCGGCGCGCCTGCTCCCCGCTCGAGCCCTCGTCGCCGCCGCGCCGGGCGTTGGCCGAGCAGGCGGCGACGGCAAGGGCGGACGCGATGAGAAGAAAGCTGCGCATGGATCGTCTCCCGAAGCTGTGTTATGCAGCTAATACAGAGATGCGACAGCCGTGGCAATGAAAAAGGGCGGCCCGTCTCCGGACCGCCCCGCTCGGTAAGGGGACAGTTGCGAGCAACTGTCCCCATTGCTTGGTCAGGCGTCGATCTTCACCTTCTGGTGGAGAACCGCCGCCTTGTTCAGGATGTCGAGAAGCTTCTCGAGCGCGGCGCGCTCGTCGATCTCCTCCATCGCGCCGAGCTCGCGGGCCAGGCGGGTGGAGGCGGCCTCGAAGATCTGCCGCTCGGAATAGCTCTGCTCGGGCGCGTCGTCCGGGCGGAACAGGTCGCGGACCACCTCGGCGATCGACACGAGGTCGCCCGAATTGATCTTCGCCTCATATTCCTGGGCGCGGCGCGACCACATGGTGCGCTTCACCTTGGGCTTGCCCTTCAGGGTGGCGAGCGCTTCCTGCATGGTCTTGTCCGAGGACAATTTGCGCATGCCCACGCTTTCCGCCTTGTTGGTCGGAACGCGCAGGGTCATCTTTTCCTTCTCGAAGCGAAGCACGTACAGCTCCAGCTGCATGCCCGCGATATCGGTGGACTGAAGCTCGATCACCCGGCCGACGCCATGCTTGGGGTAAACGACATAATCGCCAACGTCGAAGCTCAACGCTTTCGTTGCCATCAAATCAAACCTTCCTTGAAAAGGCCGCTTTCACCGGATTCAAACCCGCATCTGCCCCAAAAGACGCAGCTCATGAGTCCATTCGTGTGCGGCAAAGCTCGCTGGTCAGAGGTGCGGATGCCTCGCGCATCCGCTTCGATGCGCGATTATATAGCATAAATTTAGCGGAAAATCTAGCGCTGCCGCTGCGGCCCGCCCCTGAGCCGCGCATCCAGGCTCCAGGGGCCCGGTCCGGCGAAGACCAGATAGAGGAATATGAAGCAATAGAGGATCGCCGCGTCGCCCATATTGTTGACCGGAAAGAGGTCGCGCGGCGCGTGGGCATACCAATAGGCGACCGCCATCGTGCCGGAGGCGAGGAAAGCGGCCGGGCGGGTGAACAGGCCGATCGCGACGAGGAGGCCGCAGCCGATCTCGAAGAAACCGGCATAAGCGCCGAGATTTTCCAGTCCCCGGCCGCTGCCGGCCATCTGCCCGGGTGGGAAGCCGAGGAATTTCTGCAGGCCGTGCTCGAGGAAGAGCAAACCGGTGACGATCCGCAGGATGCTGAGGAAGATCGGCTCGTAACGGCTCATGGCGCTCTCCCGTCAATGGTCGCCGGGGCAACGCCCGGTCGAAGAGATCGCTCCCCGGTCGGGCGGGCGCGAGGAGCTCAGTCGCCCTCGCCCGGATCGGCGGAGAAATATTTGTCGAACTTGCCGTCCTCGCCCTTATGCTCGTCGGCGTCGGCGGGGCTGTCCTTCTTGCGGGTGATGTTCGGCCATTCGGCCGAATAGGTGGCGTTCACCTCGAGCCATTGCTCGAGCCCGTTCTCGGTGTCGGGAAGGATCGCCTCGGCCGGGCATTCCGGCTCGCAGACGCCGCAATCGATGCACTCGGACGGGTTAATGACGAGCATGTTCTCGCCCTCGTAGAAGCAATCGACCGGGCAGACCTCGACGCAGTCCATATATTTGCAGCGGATGCAGGCATCGGTGACGACGTAGGTCATTGCTTCATTCTCTCCCCAGAGGCCCGTTCCCTAGTCCGCGCCCGGCGCGTGCGTCAATTCGGAATAAGGAATCGCGTTGGGGAGCCGCGATGCTTGCAGTATGCTAGCACTTTTTGTAGAAGGCGGCATGGCTACGCTCACCATCCGCCGGCTCGACGACCAGGTGTATGCGCGTCTGCGCGAACGAGCCCGATCCAACCGCCGCTCGCTCGAGGCCGAGGCGAGAGAAATTCTGACCGAGCGGGCCCGGGGGCGGGAGGCCCTGATCGCGGATCTCGTCCAATTTCACGAAGAGATGGCGGCCAAGCACGGTCATATGTCCGACAGCACCGCTCTGCTCCGTGAGCTGCGCGAAGAAGAATGATCGTCGTCGACGCCAGCCTGGCGGTCAAATGGATGCTGTGGGGGACCGAAACACCGAGGGCGATTGATTTCCTCGACCGCCATGGCGACGATCTTCGAGCACCCGACTTGCTTTTCATCGAAGTTGCCGGGGTGATCGTCAGCAAGGGCAATCAGAACAAGGCGTTTCAAGCAGATGCTTTGCGCGCGCTCGATAAATGGACGATCGCATGGTCGGATCACGTCGTTCGCAATCATCGCGTCACGCAACGCCGCCTGTTTCAAGCGTCCAGCATGGCACTCCGGCTCGGCACGCCATTGAAAGACTGCGTCTATCTGGCATTGGCCATGGAATTGAATTGCGACCTCGCCACATGCGACGTCAAATTTCGCGACAAGGCGTACTCGCTCTATCCCGGGATAAAGCTTCTGACGGACTATTCCGATCCGTCCGAAAGCTCGGAATAAAGCGTCCGCGCCTCGGCCGGCGGGCCGCGGCGCGCCGGCAGCGCCTCGACCTTCAGCACTCGGACGGCGCCGCGCTGGGCGAAGCTGAGCACGTCGCCGATCCGGACCGGCGCGTGGGCGCGGTCGACGATCCGGCCGCCGATGCGGATCCGGCCGTTCTCCGCCATCTCCTGGGCGAGCGCCCGGGTCTTCACGATCCGGGCGAACCAGAGGAATTTGTCGAGCCGCAGCGAGTCAGCCACGCTTCAGCCCGGCCAGCGCCGCGAAATGCGGCGATTCAGGCTTCGGCGCGCGCGGCCGCCGACGGCGCTCGCGGCCGTGCCAGATCCAGGGCCTGTCGTCATCGCCGGGCCGGAAGCCGATGTCGCGCATCAGCCTGGCCACCGTCTCGGGCTGAAGCCCCAGCGAGGTGACGAGGGCCAGGTTGACCGGCTCGCCGCCCGCGCGGGCCTCATGGGCGTTGGCGGCCATCCGCTCGGCCATGTCGACCCGGATCATCTGCGGCCCCGCCGCGCGGAAGCCCAGGCGGGCGAGCAAGGCCGGATCGGCCGGTCGCGGCAGCACCACCGACGATTGGGGCGGCAGCGCGGGCATGGCGGCGCCGGCCGCGGCGGCGCGGAAGGCGGCGCGCCAGCGCATCGCCTCGGGCTTCAGCACCGCCGGCATGAACAAATCGAGCGCGCCGATCCTCACGCCGAGCCGGGTGACGGCGCGGCGCTGGTCCTTGTCGAGAGCCGCCAGGGCGCCGGCGACGGTTTCGCGAGCGACGATCCCGCCCTCGTCGACGATCATCGCCAGCAAGGCGCGCAGCGCCGGTGCCGCCGCCGGATCCTGCGCCGCATGGCCGGCGGTTCGAAGCGGCGCCAGCACCGCCTCGGCGCCGGCGCGAAGCCAGTCCTTGAGCCTGAGGATCACCGCCTCGCGGCCTTTGTCGGAGACGCGCTCGATCCGCCGGTCGAGCAGCACGCGCGGGCTAAGCAGATTCTTGCCCGGCCCCAGCCGCGCCACCTCATGGCCACGCCAGAGGATCGCGACCGGCTCGCCCGCCATGGTGCGAAGCGTGAAATGGTCGTCGCTGTCGGCGACGAGGGCCGCGGCGCGCTTCTCATATTCCCCGGCCAGCCGCCGCTCGGCGGTGGCGAGCAGCATCTTGCGGTCGGCGTGGCGCGCGGCCGGATCGACCTCGAAGGCGAAACCGGTGAGGCGGCCGATCGCGTAGGAGCCGACGCTGACCTCGCCCTCGGCGTCGACGATGACCGGGAATTCGCCGGCGCCCTTCTTGCCGAGGTCGCGCATCAGCACGGCGGTGCGCCGGTCGACGAAGCGCTGGGTCAGCCGCTCGTGAAGGGCGTCGGAGAGCTTCTCCTCGACCGTCATGGTCCGCTCCGCCATCGCCATCGGATCGGCGAGCCAGTCGGCGCGGTGGGCGATATAGGCCCAGGTCCGCACGCCGGCGATCCGGTCGGCGAGCGTGTCGATGTCGCCCTGGACATTGTCGAGCCGGGCGACCTGCTCGGCATACCAGCCTTGGGGAATTCGGCCGTCGCCCTCGCTCAAATGGGTGAAGATGCGCGCCACCAGCCGGGCATGATGCTCGGGCCCGGTCTTGCGGAAATCGGGCAGGCCGCAGGCGGCCCAGAGCCGGCGAACCCGGTTGGGCGCCGAGGCGCGGGCATGGACGTCGGGATCGCCGGCGAGGATCTTCAGAACGGCGAGATCGATCGCTTCGGGCGCGGCCCGGACCTCGCGGCGGACCGGCCGGCGCTCGAGCGATTTGATGAGCGGCTCGACGCCGGCGAAGTCGAGCTCGCTCTCGCGCCAGTAGAGGAAGTCGAGCGGCTCGAAGCGATGCTCCTCGATCCGCTCGATCTCCTCGGGGCGGAACTCGGCCAGCGCGTCGCCTTCCAGGGTCAGCGAGCCGAACGTTCCGTCGCGCTGGTGGCGGCCGGCGCGGCCGGCGATCTGCGCCATCTCCGCCGGGGTCAGCCGGCGCCTGCGATGACCGTCGAACTTGGACAGGCCGGCGAAGGCGACATGATCGACGTCCATGTTGAGGCCCATGCCGATCGCGTCGGTGGCGACGAGGTAATCGACCTCGCCCGCCTGGTACATCGCCACCTGCGCGTTGCGGGTGCGCGGGGAGAGCGCGCCCATCACCACCGCCGCGCCGCCGCGCATTCGCCGGAGCATCTCGGCGACGGCGTAGACCTGCTCGGCGGAGAAGGCGACGATCGCCGAGCGCGGCGGCAGCCGCGACAGCTTGGCCGGGCCGGCATAAGAGAGCGTGGAGAAGCGCGGCCGGGTGACGATCTCGGCCTTGGGCAGAAGCGCTCGGACCATCGGTTTCAGGCTCTCCGAGCCGAGGATCATCGTCTCCTCGCGGCCGCGGGCGTGAAGCATCCGGTCGGTGAAGACATGGCCGCGCTCCGGATCGGCGCCGAGCTGCGCCTCGTCGAGGGCGACGAAGGCGAACTCCCTTTCCATCGGCATCGACTCGGCGGTGCACAGGAACCAGCGCGCCTGATCTGGCAGGATCTTCTCCTCGCCGGTGATCAAGGCGACCTGGTGGGCGCCCTTCAATTTCACCACCCGGTCGTAGACTTCGCGCGCCAGCAGGCGCAGCGGGAAGCCGATCATCCCGGAGGAGTGGCCGCACATGCGCTCGACCGCCAGGTGGGTCTTGCCCGTGTTGGTCGGCCCGAGGATGGCCTTCAGCTCCGCACGCATCGCCCCTAGATCGGACCGGGCGCTCCAAAGCGCAACCTTTTCCGCCGCTTGGAGCGCCGACTCCTTTCGCCCCGCGCGCTGTCCGCTTCACCGCAGCGGGAGGGCGCGGCGGCAAAGTGTAATTTGACTTTAACCTCTTTTATTCACAACCCTCGCCACCTGCCGAGCGGGGTGCGAGGCGGGGGAATCGAAGCGGCGCGAGGGCGGCAGAGCCTTGTACCAGGTGAGCGATATGGCCGTTGGATCGGGCGCAGCCGCGCTTCCGCTCGACGCGCCCTTGTTCCGGGCGCCGATGGCGCGTCCCGCCCCTTCCTTCGGAAGCAAGGCTGGAGACTGGCGCGCCCGCGTCGCCGAGCTCGACCTCGTCGTCGATCTCGGGCAGCGGATCGGCAGCAGGGAATGGCTGCGCGGCGCCGCCACCTGCTTCGCGCTCTGCTACGCCGCCTGGTCGCTCGCCCCCGGCCTCGAGCCGGTGCCCGGCCTGTCGCCGGCGCCTTATGGCGATGCCCAGTTCGAGGAAGCGCGCGCCCTCGCCATCGCTCCGCTCGCCTACGGCGCCGACACCGGCCGCCGGATGGCGCCGACCGATGCGGTCGAGCCGCTCGCCGAGACTCCGGAGCGGCCGATCATCGACCTTCGCGCCACCTTCGGCCGCGGCGACGGCCTCGCCCGGATGCTCGAGCGCGCCGGAGTCGCCGGGGCCGAGGCCGAGCGAGTCGCCGCGTTGGTCGGCGAGGCGGTGCCGGTCGCCGACATCCGTCCCGGCACGGTCATGGACCTCACGCTCGGCCGCCGTCCCAACCGGACCGTCGCCCGCCCGCTCGACAAGCTCGCCTTCCGCGCCCGCTTCGACCTGCGCGTCGAGATCAACCGCGCGAACGGCGCGTTGACCCTCACCCGAATCCCGATCGCGGTCGACGAGACTCCGCTCCGCATCCAGGGCCGGGTCGGCGCCAGCCTCTACCGCTCGGCCCGCGCCGCCGGCGTGCCCGCGCGCGCGGTCGAGGCCTATATCCGCGCCCTCAACACCCAGATCCAGGTGCCTTCGGGAATCAATTCCGACGACCGCTTCGACATCATCATCGAGCATCGCCGCGCCGCCACCGGCGAGGTCGAGACCGGCCAGCTGCTCTACGCCGGCCTGGACCGCCCGTCCGGCCGCGACCTGAGGCTGATGCAATGGACCGCGGACAATCGCAGCCAATGGTTCGAGGCGTCGGGCGTCGGCCGGCAGAGCGGCGGCATGACCCAGCCCGTTCCGGGCCGGGTCACCTCCAATTACGGCCTGCGGATGCATCCGATCCTCGGCTATGCGCGAATGCACCGCGGCCTCGATTTCCGCGCCAGCTACGGCACCCCGATCCTGGCGGTGGCCGACGGCAGCGTCGCCCGCGCCGGCCGCGCCGGCGGCTACGGCAACCAGGTCCGGCTCAACCATGCCAACGGCCTTTCCACCTCTTATTCGCACATGAGCCGGATCGCGGTCGCGCCGGGCTCGCGGGTCCGCCAGGGCCAGATCATCGGCTATGTCGGCTCGACCGGCCTGTCGACCGGGCCTCACCTCCATTTCGAGACCTACCGCAACGGCGCCACCATCAACCCGCGCTCGGTCCGCTTCGTCGGCCGCGCCCAGCTTTCCGGCGCCGACCTCGCCGCCTTCCGCGGCCGTCTCAGCCGCCTGCTCGGCACCCCGGTCGGCGCCGCGCGGCAGGCGGGCGCGCAGCCGACGGCGCGAACCGCTCCCTGAACCGCCGCGTCACCCCGGCGAAGGCCGGGGGCTCGTGGAGATCGCTGAGACTTCTTGTCCTGAGGTCCCGGCCTTCGCCGGGATGACGCTCTTTACCGCCCCTGCGCGCGCCAGCGCTTGACGACCCGGGCGACCATCGCCTCCTCCTCGCCGGTCTGCTTCCAAAGCTCGGAGAAGAGCGGGTCGGACGAGGCCGGGCAGCGGTCGCGCTCGAGATCGTCGAACGAGACCCGGATCGGGATCGACACGCCCTCGCCGCAGACGATGCACTCGCGGTTCCGCAAGGCCGGGATGACGTCGAGGAAGCCGCGCGAGCCTTCCGGCATGGCCGATTTCACGAAGGCCTGGTCGCGGTCGTTGTTGAGGCGCATGGCGATGATCGTGCCGCATTGCGAGAGCACGCCCTCGGCGAGGTCGGACGGCCGCTGCGTGATCAGGCCCAGCGAGACTCCGTATTTGCGGCCTTCCTTGGCGATCCGCTCGAGGATCTTCCTGACCGCCTGGCCGGCCGAATTCTTGTCCGACGGGATGTAGCGGTGCGCCTCCTCGCAGACGAGAAGGACGGGGCGCTGCACTTCGGAGCGCGACCAGATCGCATAGTCGAACACCAGCCGCGACAGCACCGCCACCACCACCGAGACGATGTCGGAGGGCACTCCGGAAACGTCGATGATCGAGATCGGCTTGCCCTTGGCGGGAAGCCGGAAGATCTTCGAGATGAACGAGCCCATCGTATCCGCGACGAGCATCCCGGAGAACATGAACTGGTACCGGGGGTCCGACTTCAATTCGTCGATCTTGCTCTTGAGCCGCATGTAAGGCGCGGTGTCGGTCGCCTTGTTCAGAAGGCCCATTTCATGGGCGATCGCATTGGTCAGGTCGGAAAGCGTGTAGGGAATCGGCGAATCGACGGTGAGCTTCGACAGCCCCTCCGCCGCCCGGTTCTTGGCGCGCGCCTGCAGCAGGCATTTGGAGAGAATGTCCATGTCCTGCTGACGATCGGCGCCCTGGGTGGTGACGAAGACCTCGCAATGCTCCTCGAAATTCATCAGCCAATAGGGCATTGCGAGATTGTCGACGTTGAAGATCTCGCCATGGCCCTTGAACGCGGCCGAATATTCCCCGTGCGGATCGACCATCACGATATGGCCTTCGGGGGAGAGGTCGCAGATCCGGTGCATGATCAGGGCGGCGGAGGTCGACTTGCCGGTGCCGGTCGAGCCGAGCAGGGCGAAATGCTTGCCGAGCAAGGCGTCGACGTAGAGCGCGGCGCGGACGTCCTTGGTCGGATAGACCGTGCCGATCTCGACATTGGCGCGCTCGTCGGCGGCGAACATCTGCTTCAGATCCTGGCCGGCGACCGGATAGGCCTTGCTGCCGGGGATCGGATAGGAGGTGATGCCGCGCTTGAAGTTGATCAGCTTGCCGCTCGCCGGCTCCTCGTCGCCCTCGCCGAGGAAATCGATGTCGGCGGTGATCTGGCCGGCCTCGGCGTCGGTGACCTTGAGCTTGCGGACGTTGGCGAGCAGCCAGCGGCGGCCGCAGGCGATCTTGATCTGGCTGCCGACCTGGCCGGACATGGCGATGCTGGGATCGGCGTCCCCGGCCAGCTCGCCGAGCCGGCGGCCGACGATCTCGACCTGCGCGCCGCTGCCGCCGACCTCGGTGATCTGGCCGATCGCCTCATAGGCCGAAGTCAGCGCGCTGCGCGGAGGCACGTTGCCGATCGGGGCCTCGCCGCCTTCGCCCCGGGGCGGGAAGCTGTGCAGGTTCATCGCGTCGGTCATGTTTCGGGCGCCTCTCCACTCGGCAAACTCGCCCGAAGCCCTAGACCTAGAAGGTAAATAAGCTCTAACCGTAACGACGCTGGAACGCCGCGCTCGCTCCCCAGCCGAGCAGCAGCGACAAGGCCACCGCGACGATGCCGTAAGCGAGCGACCAGCGCTCGGCCGCGTCGGCGATGAACCGCTCGAAGCCCAGTTTCTCGATCCTGATCTCGCGGGCCGCGCCGGCGATCACCCGGCCGTCGCGGATCAGGAAGGTCTCGGCGGTATAGGTGCCGACCGGCACCCGCGCCGGGATGTTGATCCGGGCCCGGTAGAGCACGCCCTCGCTGATCTCCACGCCGCGCGGGATTTCGGCGTAGAGCTGGTGACGGCGGCGCAAGTCGATGAAGCCCTGCTCGAAGCGGCGCATCACCTCGGCCGAGGCGCCGCCGCCGGGCGAGAGCTGCAGGTTGTTGAGCCCGAGCTCGTAGATCGCGGCGGTCCGCTCGTCGATCAGCCGCGACAGCGGCCGCGACGAGGCGACCGCGTAGAAGCTCGGCGCGGAGCGGAACCGCACCCGCTCGACGTTCATCCAGATGCCGGCGACCTTCTGCTTCTCGCGGATCACGATCCGCTCGAGCGGTCCCTTCAGCACCACCGCCACTTCGGTGCCTCGCTCCGGCGTCCTTCCCCCGGGATAGAGGATCGCTCCGAACAGCAGCAATTCGGCGCCGGCGAAGGAATAGCGGATCTCGATATGGCGCTGCGACACGTCCGGCACGAGGCGCGGCTCGGCCTGGCCCAGCGCGAGCGGGGCCAGCAAGGCGAGGAGCAGGGCGCGCGCGCGCCTCACAGCATCTGCACCGTGTAGATCTCTTCCGGCCGCCAGCCGAGCTGCAGCGCCATCCGGAAGGCGACCGCGAGCACGACGATGGCGAGCACCATGCGAAGCAGCTCCGGCTTCATCTTCTGCGCCAGCCGGGCGCCATATTGCGCTCCGATCACCGCTCCGAGAAGAAGAAGTCCGGCAAGCACGATATCGACCGAGCGGGTGGTGGTTGCGTGGACGATGGTGGTGACGGCGGTGACGAACAGGATCTGCAGGAGCGAGGTGCCGACCACGACCTGCGCCGACATGCCGAGCAGGTAGATCATCGCCGGCACCATGATGAAGCCGCCGCCGACTCCGAGCAGCACGGTGAGCATGCCCGAGACGAAGCCGAGGAGGAGCGGCGCCAGCGGCGAGATGTAGAGGCCCGAGCGGTAGAAGCGCCAGCGCATCGGCAGGATCGCGATCACCGGATTGTGCCGCCGGCCGCCGCGCCCCTGCGCCCGCTTCGAAGGCTTCAACATGCCGAGAGCGGTCGCCGATTCCTTCATCATCATGAAGCCGATCGAGCCCAGCAGAAGCACGTAGAGGATCGAGATGACGGTATCGATCTGCCCCATTTGCTGGAGCAGCCGGAACAGGAAGCCGCCGAGCACCGAGCCGATCACTCCGCCGAAGATGATCACCGCCCCCATCTGGGCGTCGACCCCGCGCCGCCGGCGGTGGGCGAGCACGCCGGAGATCGAGGTGCCGGTGATCTGGGTGGTGGCGGAGGCGACCGCGACCGCCGGCGGGATTCCGTAGAAGATCAGGATCGGCGTGGTCAGGAAGCCGCCGCCGACGCCGACCATGCCGGTCAGCAAACCGACCAGGCCGCCGAGGCCCACGATCACCAGCGCGTTCACCGACAGGCCCGCGATCGGCAGGTAGATGTCCATATGCGACGGGACCCTAGAGCCTCAGGCGCCGATGCGGAAGGCGGGGCTAGAAATCCGCGGCGAGGGTAAGCGCCGGTCCGGAGCCGGGCGCGGCGTCGCCGCCGATCCGGAAGCGCCAGTCGGCCTGCAGGCGCAGGTTCAGGCGGCGCACCGGCAAGCGGTACGAGACGGCCGGCCCGGCATCGAGCCGCGCGGCGCCCGGCTGCGCCGCGGCCCAGGCGCCGCCGCCGACCTCGACCGGCCCGAGCGGCAGCGCGACCCGAACCGAGCCGTCGACGAACAGGTCACGCGATCGGACGCCGACCAGCCCCGCCTGCCCATAGAATTCCGCCCCAAGCCCGCCGGGGAGCCGCCCGCTCGCCCCGCCATAGAGGGTCAGCGCGAAGGCCGAGCGCCCGTCGCCGCCGACATCCTGCCGCCGCTCCGCCAGCAGATGCACCGGCAGCCGTGCCGACGGCCGCCAGTCGATCCCGGCCGCGACCTCCGCTTCGCCGATCCTCCGCAACGGCAGGTAGAAGCGCCCGCTCAGCGCCAGCCCGCGCCCGATCCGATAGCTCATCCGCGCCCCGGCCTGGCTCCCGCCAAGCGTCCCGCCCGGCGCCAGCGCCGCCGCCCCGCGTTCGTCGCGAAGCAGCAGCCAGGCGGAGGCGGACCAGCGCCGTGAGGCTGAGAAAGTCGGCGGTTGCAATCCCGGCCCCGGAGTCGCCCCGACGAAAGCAACCGGCGCACCTCCGCCGGATGCGGAAGGGCCCGTGGCGGCCACCGGCCAATTGGAGGACAAGGCGGTCGATGCGCGAGGCCCCGCTGGTGCGTCAGCTCCGCCGCGCGCTTCCTCATACACTCGCGTCCTATAAGAGATATGTCTTATGAGGCGACTGGTCTCCATCGCTGACCCTTCCAGTATCCGTGCGCCGAGGGCTGCCGGTCCTCGGCCCGGGGAGCGGGTTCGCGTCGGGGCCGCTGGGTCGCTCGCTGCCGCAATTTCATCGGCGGCCGCCTCCCCGCTCGGCAAGTTGAGGACGACCGCCCGAGTCCCGATCCAGGCGCACAGGAGCAGCGCCAGGAAGCGCAAGGGGCGGGCGCGGGTCATTCCGCGGGAAGCTGGCGGGGGAAGGCGTGGGCGGTCTTGTCCCAGGTCGCGGTGCCGGTGCGCAGGATCCGGAAATAGCCGGCGAGCGCCCGCCGCGCCGCCATGATGGCGATGATGTTGCCGGTCACGGTGCGCGGCAGCGCGCGGAGCCCCTCGCGCCAGCCATAGGCGCCGGCGACGAAGCCGAAGCGAATCGCCAGTCGCCACAGCAGAAGCCCGGAATTGATCGCGATCAGAAGCGTCAGCAGGGGCGGGAACGGCGCAAGCGCGCGCATCGCCAGCGCGTCCGCGGCGAGCAGCCCCGCCCACAGCGCCAAGGCCAGATAGCCGGCGGCCAGCACCGCGGCGGCGAGCGGCGACTGGCGGTCGCGGAGCCGCATCCAGCGTTCGGCGACACCCCCGCTCCAGCCGAGCCGGTCCCAGCCGGACAATGCGATGCCGGTCATCCAGCGCGCCTTTTGCGCCACCGCCGCGTCGAGCGTCGACGGGAAATATTCGCGGGTGGCGACGAGCGCGCGTCCCTCGCGGCCGGCCGTTCGCACGAAGGTCGCCCGCCGGCCCATCATCCTCAGCCGCAGCCCGAGCTCATAATCCTCGGTCAGGCTGTCGGGATCGAACGGGGCGCCCCGCGCCTCCGCGATCGCGGCCAGCGCCTCGCGGCGGACCGCGCAGCCGACGCCCGCCGACGGCAGGCTGGCGCCGATCGCCGCCCGCACCACCAGCTCCTTGCCGTGCGCCTCGCAGAACTCGTCGACATAATGGCCGGAGACGAACCGCGACTTCCTGTCGACCAGCGGCAGCACCGGCAGCTGCACCAGGTCGAACTCCTCGCTGAGCGCGTCGAACAGCGGCAGCTCGGCCGGATGCACCACGTCCTCGGCGTCGTGCAGCACCACCGCCTTGAACCGGACGCCCGCGGCGGCCTCGTCCGGTATTATGTAGCAGATGCACCAAGGCGTAGATAGATGCCACCGCCTTGTGCTGCTATTGTCATCGTATGAGAGACGATGGTTTTACGCAGACCCGGCACGGATTGATCCGCAAGCGCGCCGCGCTGGTTGCCGAGATTGAGGGGCTGCAATCCCAAGCGGCTCAGAAGGTCGCGGACCTGAACGCCCTAGAGGCTGTGATCCGCGTATTCGATCCTGAGTGCGATCTGGACGCCTTGCCGGTCAACCGCATCCCACCGCCCTACGCGGCCTTCCGTGGCGAGATGGCGCGGTTCTTTCTCGCCATGCTCCGCGAGCATCCCGGCGGGATGACGACGCACGATCTGGCGCTGGCGATCATGCGCTCGCGCCAGATGAACGTGCACGACCGGCAAGCCGTCACGCTGATTCAGAAGCGGACCGGGCATTCATTGTCGCGCCTTCGCGGCCATGGCTACATCATATCGGAGAAGGCCAATCATGGTGGATTGCTGCGGTGGCGGCTCAGCATTAAGGGCGAGCGAGGCGGACCGGCGGGCGGGTGGCGCAATGGTAGTACCCCCGTCCCAGAATGAGGCACGCTCCTTGCATTTGCAACGGGCGAACCGATTTAGGATCATAAGGCACTCAGAAACGTTGACCGCACTGAATCCAGTCGCTAGCCTTATAGGTGTAATCAGTGACGCTGCTAAACGTAATCACACACGTTACAAAGCGTTAAACGCCTATTAATGCGATTTGGCTAGGATGCGCAATCAAAGGAGAACACGGATGGCAACGATGGCAACAGACGGCTGGGGTGGCTTGAAGTAAGCCGCCCGTAGCTTTCGATCAACAGAATGATAGAAGGCCCCTAGGAAACTAGGGGCCTTTTCCATGTCCGAAACGCTTCTCGCCGCGTGGTGGCAGGTCATTGCGATAGCGGCAACAGCCGTCATCGCTGCCATCGTCGCGATATGGGGAATCCTAAGTCAGCGGGCAATTTCCCGGCGGACCCTTACCCTGACCTACATGTCGCATATCGACTGCGACAAGGACATGATCGCCGCTCGCGCCATGTTCATCCAAGAAGCGAAAAAGCCGGAGGGGCTGACGCCGTGGGCCGATCCGGGCAAGGAACATACGCCCCAGTGTGAAGCGATACGGCTCGTCCTGAATGACTTTGAGATCGCCTCGGTCGCCCTCCAGCTTGGCACGATCGATTATGAGTTTTACCGGCGATACAACTACGGCACGGTGATCCGCTATTGGTACGCTGCCGCACCCTTCGTATATTCCGTGCGCAAGCAGACCGGCTCCAAAACCGTCTATCATGAGTTCGAGGAGCTGTACCGCCGGTTCGAAAAGAAGCGTCCGCCGAAAAGGCGCTTCTGGTTCCTGAAAGTGCGCTAGACGGCGCGCTGCCAGTACCCCGCCCACTGGCGACTAACACTGGCGTTCATCGCGGCGGTTGCCACAAGGGCGGTCTGGCGCCCGTTATCGACGCGGCGGTTGTCCTCACGCCATGACATTTCACATGCGTAGCTGGCGAGATACGGGCCAGCGATATGATGGTGCGTACCGATCTCGGCGCGGCGCAGGCGGCTGAAATAGCTCTCGGCCTGATTGGTGCAAACGCCTTCATCCATGAACGCGACGGAGTGATTGACCCGGCGCGTATCCCATCCGGCGTGAAGCGCGTCCCAGCCCGAACCTTCGTCGGCGTAGATCGTCGCCAGCGTACCGACGCGCTCGCGAACGATCGGGCAGGCATCGCCTTCGCTGCGAACGACGAAGGGAAGGCTGCGACCGCCCCGCTCGCGCATGATGACAACGCACTCGCGCTTGCCGGTGAGGTTCGCTTTCAGGCGGCGATCCTTGCGATCCGCGGCCTTGTTCTCAGGCTTCGAATAGCCGCCGAAATAGGCGCCGTCGATCTCGACAACCCCGTTGAGCTGGCGGTCGCGCATTTCCAGCGCCATCGCTTCGCGCAGCTTGTGTGAGAGAACGAAAGCCGTTTTGTACTGGACGTCCAGATCGCGGCTGACTTGAAGCGCAGAGACGCCCTTCGCGCCGTTCACGAAGATGACGATGGCGGCGAGTAGATCCGTGAAGCTGAGCTTCCGGCTCGCGAAAATGGTCCCGCTTGTGACGCTGTACTGATGATAGCAGCCGACGCACTTGAAGCGGTGGCGGCTCGAGATTTCGTAATGCTCGACACAGCCACAGCGCGGGCAAACGGGCTCGCCCTCGGTATCGGCCCAGCGCATCGCCTTGAACGCCTCGTAAGCGTTCTCTTCGCCCATCTTGAACACAGCTTTGAGGCTGAGAGTGCGGGCGGCTGCGGAGAGGAGAAAATGCTGCATTGCCATTGTTTCCAGTGCTTATGCACTCGATATAATGGCATCTATGCACTCTTGTCAATGGCGTTAGCATCCCATATGATGGCATTTGCGACGAATGGAGTGGCAAATGGCCGATAACATGCAATGGGAAGCGAAGGTGAAGGGGCTGCTGAAGGCGGAGCTGAAGCGCCGTAACGTCACCTATGCCGGGCTAGTCGAGAAGCTGGCGGAGATCGGCGTCAAAGAGACGGAGCCGAACGTGCGGAATAAGCTGGCGCGCGGCAAGTTTACCGCCGTGTTTCTTCTTCAGTGCCTAGAGGCCATCGGAGTCACCACTCTCCAAACGCGCCTCTAATTTCCCTGCTAGGTCAGGGTATTTTCGGAGCAATTGCCGAAACTCGGCCATTTCGTCCTCCAATTCCGCAGCCTCCCCTTCCGCCTTTTGGTGGGGCCTGAAAGTCTCGCCGTGCTCCTCTATCAGATTTTCGATCTGTGCGAGGGCTAGAGCGTCATTGGGAAAATCGTGGTGTAGCAATCGGAAGGTTAGTTTCCGCTGCGCCCACAGTCGATCCAAAAGGCCGGAAATGTCATGCTTGGTGTCAATTCGCGAGGCAAGCTTGGTGCAAAGCTCAATGATGTTCAGACAGCAAACGCGCAATACGACATCATAGGACAGCGCGTTAATAATCTCTCGCGAGCGCAATATGTCGTCCCGATAGACCTTGGTGAACTTGGCTTGCTCCCCAAGAAAGATGTCTGAAATCTGTGTCATTTCCACATAGGCGATTATCCGCGCAATGCAGTCGCCAAGCTCTCGCCTCAGCGCGATCTTATGCTCCTGCGCGGCTTCACGAAGGCGCCGCACGGGCCGGTCCAACTCCGATTGCATTCGCTTAATCTGGGACTGGTCCCGCTTCCAGATCACGAAGGGCGCAGAGACGAAACGAGCAAGCAGGGCGGCCCCGGCCGTGATGACGACTCCAATCGCTATCAGTCCGTCTAGACCCTCAGGCATCGGGCCGCCCCGAAGCGAGAAATAGGACGTGACTAGTGGGCCGATCAGGATCGCAGCGCGGTCGGTCAAGACAATGCTGCGCCTGAATGTGTAATGGAACACTAGGCCGAGATAGGTCCGCTTTTTCATGAGCCGATCCTGCGCTGACCGGCTCCGTTTGTGGAGTCGGTTTCATGACGCCGACCGCCTCGCACCCCAAACGATGGCATCCGTCACCCCGCGTAGGGGTGGACGCAATCGCCTTGGTGCACTTGCTACATAATACCGGCCTCGTCCCCGATCATCCGTTCCCAGATCCGGTTGAGGCAGTCGGCCTTGCTGGTCGGCCCCGGCGCCGGCCCGATCACCAGCCGGATCCTGTCGCCGGCGACGGCGCGAACCGCGGCGATCGTCGAGGGATCGTTGGGATAGCAACCGACATAGTGGACATAAGCGGCTTCGCCGAACGTGGCCCGGGCGTGCTCCAGCATCGCCCCGATCACCGCCGCCTCGTCCCAGGCGGGCGTGAAGATCGCGAGCCGGCCCGGTCGCTGCGCCCGCGGCAATCCCTCGGCGGCGGGCCCCGCCGGCCTCCTCATCCGCAGCCCTATCCAGACAAGGTCGACGGCGAGGTCGCCGAGGCCGAGCGAAAGGAAGCCGCAGGCCGCGAACAGAGCCGTCTCCCGCATGACGAACTCGACGGCGGCAAGCGCATCCATGGCTTCTCCGATTCGGACTGAAAGATCATCCGTTCCGGATCGAAATAGCGCAAGGGATTTTCCAGGGCCGCCGGCGCTCCATTTCGGACCAGATTCGCTCGTCCCGGCGCGGCCCGGACGCCGTTTCGGATTCAGCTCGACGCGACCTGATCTCCATCAAGGCGCAGCCTTCCCGCCGGGGGAGACTCGTCATGAAGATATGGAGCCTGTTGGCCGCATTGGCGGCGATGGTCATGATGCCGGACGGCGCCGAGGCCGCGCCGCCCGCCGCCGGGACCTTTCGAGTTCACGCCATCGACGTCGGCACCGGCTTGTCGATCTTCGTCGAGGGCCATGATTTCGCGTTGCTCTACGACGCCGGCAGCAACGACGACGGAGCGCGCGGCGCCGGCAATCGCGTGCTGGCCTATCTGCGCGCGGTCCGCCCCGATCTCGCCGTCATCGACCATCTGATCCTCAGCCATCCGCACGAGGATCATGACGCGATGATCGACGACGTCCTCACCGCCTATCAGGTTCGCAACGTCTGGGATTCGGGATCGCTCAACAACACCTGCGCCTATCATGCCTTTCTCGACGCGGTCGCCGCCGAACCCGGCGTCGCCTATCATGACGCGCTCGGCAGCGGCGGCACGCACGACGCGACCTTCACCGCCAGCAGCAGGGCCTGCCACGGCGCCGTCCGCACCGCGACCGCGCGGGTCCCGCGGGGCAGCCGGATCGCGCCCGGAGTCGCGACCCCCCTGGGCGCCGGCGCCCGAATGACGATCCTTCACGCCGAGGGAAATGCGAGAAGCAACCATCTCAACGACGCCAGCGTGGTCACCCGCCTCGACCTCGGAACGCGGCACATCCTGCTGATGGGCGATGCCGGAGGCGAGAACGAGGTCCGCAACCCGCCGTCGACGCCGGCGCGGCCGGATTCGGTGGAGGGCGAGCTGCTCGCCAATTTCCGCATGGCGCTGGCCGCGGACGTGCTGATCGTCGGCCATCACGGCAGCATGACCTCGTCCCGGGTGAATTTCCTGGACGCGGTCGGCGCCCGCGATTTCGTGATCTCGGTCGGCCCCAAGCTCTATTCCGGAACCCGCCTGCCCGATGCCGCGGTCGTCAGCGAACTGACCCGGCGCGGCACAGTCTGGCGCACCGATCTCAACGACGACACCTGCGGCACCAACCCGCGCAAGATCGGGCCCGACAATGACGGCAAGCCGGGCGGCTGCGACAATGTCCTCATCGTCATCGACGCGGCGGGCGCGGTGTCCCGAGCCTATAATCGCATCGCCGACTAACGCGCGGGTCCGTTTCGGACCAGAACCGGACGCCGCAAGCGCCGATTCGCTCCGTTTCGGATTCAGCTCCGCGCGACCCGCTTCACATCGAGGCGCAGCCTTCCCGCCGGGGGAGACTCGCCATGAACATGTTGCGCCGCCTGCCGGCTTTGCTGCTCGCAACCTTGGCCCTGGCGTGGGCCGCTCCGGCATTCGCCTGGGGCGACGCGGGACATCGGACCGTTTGCGAGATCGCCTGGCGAAACCTCACCCCGACGGCCCAGGCCGAGGTGCGCCGGCTGCTCGGCGCCCATCCGGTGATCCCGGTCCGCGCGCCGCGCAACCGCGAGCTCGGCTGGGCCTGCACCTATCCCGACAATGTCGTCACCGGCGGCCCCCAGCGGCGCGCCCCGGAGCATTTCGTCAATTATCCGCGCAGCCTGATGGCGGTGGCGCCGGACACGGGCTGCGGCGGCGCGCCCATCTGCGTGGTCTCGGCGATCCTCGCCGATTACAGCCGGCTCCGGAACCCGGCGCTCCCGGACGAGGACCGGGCCGAGGCCCTCATCTATCTCGGCCACTGGCTGGGCGACATCCACCAGCCCCTGCACAGCTCCTATCGCGACGATCAGGGCGGCAACGAGGTCAACTCGCGCGGCCTGTGCACGCGCAGCCTCCATTCCACCTGGGATACCTGCATGCTCGTGCAGCGCGTCTACGCGGACGATTCGGCGCCCTCGATTCCGGAGGTGCAGACCGTCGCCGCCGCCTGGTCCGGCTCGGTCACCGACAGCGAGCGGGCCTTCTGGCTGTCCTCGGCGCCCTGGCAATGGTCGGCCGAATCCTACGCGGTGACGATCGCCCCGGCGACGGATTATTGCACGATGGTCGGCGGCGCCTGTCAATATTCGGCGGCCCGGATGAGCTTCGCCGACGGCGCGCGGCGAGAGACCGTGCTGGTCGACAAGGACTATATCGACCGGGCCATTCCGATCATCCAGCGCCGGATCACCCAGGCCGGGATCAGGCTCGCCCACATCCTCAACTTGGCGCTCGACCCCGCCTATCGCACCTGAGCCAACGGCCCCGCCGAATTTCCGTTTTCCCACACGGCGCTTATTCGCCATGCTGCCGCCATGCCTGCCGAATCGCCCCGCTCGCGCCGCCCGATCCCCCGGCGCGGGCGCGCCTCCATGGCCAGTGCGAACATTGGGACCTTTCGCGGCGCGCCGGCTCGTTCGCCCGAGGATTTTTTCACTCCATGGAAGCGGAAACTTCGGAAACTTCCGCGCATCGCGCCGCTCTTCCTCGCCTTCGCCCTGCTCGCCGGCTGCGCCACGATTGGGCCGGAGCCGGCGCGGGATCTCGATGCGCTGGCGCGCGACTATAGCCGGATTCAGCTCGAGATCGGCGAGCGCGACGAAGGCTATATCGACGCCTATTACGGTCCGGCCGAATTGCGCGAAGCGGCGCGCGCCGCTCCGCGCACTCTCGAGCAGTTGCAGACCGCCGTGCTCAACCTTCGCCAGGCGCTCGCCGGCCGCGACGACGTTCGCGCCCGTTTCCTGACCGCCCAGCTCACCGCCGCAGAAACGCGCCTGCGCATGCTTCGCGGCGAGCGGCTGAGCTTCGCCGAGGAGGCGCGCGGGCTCTACGGCGTCGATCTGGAGGGGCTGATCCGGCCGCTCGACCATTACGATCCGATCCTCGACCGGATCGACCGGCTGGTGCCGGGCGCCGGGCCGCTGGCCGAGCGGGTCGACGCCTTCACCGACCGCTTCGTCATCCCGCGCGAGCGGCTGGAGGGCGTGATGCGCGCCGCCATCGCCGAATGCCGGCGGCGGACGCTCGCTCATATCCCGCTGCCCGACGGCGAGGCCTTCACCCTGGAGTTCGTCACCAACAAGCCCTGGTCGGGCTATAATTGGTACCAGGGCAATTATCGAAGCGTCATCCAGGTCAACACCGATCAGCCCTCGCGCATGGGCCGGGTGGTCGGGCTCGGTTGCCATGAGGGCTATCCCGGCCATCACGTCCTCAACATGCTGCTCGAGCAGAATCTGGCGCGCGGCCGCGGCTGGACCGAGTTCATGCTCTACCCGCTTTATTCGCCGCAAAGCTTCATCGCCGAGGGCTCCGCCAATTACGGCGTCGAGCTCGCCTTCCCGGGCGACGAGCGGCTCGAATTCGAACGGCGCGTGCTCTATCCGCTCGCCGGCCTGTCGCCCGAGGGCGCCGAGACCTACCTGGAATTGCAGAACGCGATCGAGGAGTTGAGCGGCGCCCGCTTCACCATCGCCCGCGACCTGCTCGAAGGCCGGATCACGCGGGAGCGGGCGGTCGAGCTCACCCAGCGCTACGGCCTGCAGTCGCGCGGCCGCGCCGAGCAATCGATCGCCTTCACCGAACATTACCGCGCCTATGTGATCAATTACGGCCTCGGCCAGGCGATGGTGAAGGCGTATATCGAGCGCGCCGGGCGGGCTCCGGCGGCGCGCTGGGCGGCGATGCGGCGACTGCTCTCCGAGCCCAGCCTTCCCTCCGACCTCGCCCCGCCGTCCCGCTGATGCGCCGCTTCTTCGACGGCCGCCAGCTCGCCCACGCGCCGGAGCTTGAGCTGCACAACGGCGCGTTCGTCCCCTTCGCCGAAAGCCCGGCCCGCGCGGACGCCGTCCTCGCCGCGCTCGGCGCCTGCGAACCCGCCATCGACCATGGCGAGGCGCCGCTCCGCGCGGTCCATAGCGAGGATTATCTCGCCTTCCTCTGGTCGGCGCACAAGGATTGGCGGGCGGCGGGGCGCGAGGGCGACGCGATCGGCTATGCCTGGCCGGTGGCGCGGCGGCGGCCGCTGGCGCTCGACCGGATCGACGCCCGCATCGGCCGGTACAGCTTCGACGTCTCCTCACCCGTGGCCGCCGGCACCTGGGAAGCGGCCTATTGGAGCGCGCAGTCGGCACTGACCGCGCTCGACGCATTGCTGGCCGGGGAGCGCGCCGCCTTCGCCTTGTGCCGGCCGCCGGGCCATCATTGCGGCGCCGACTATCTCGGCGGCTATTGCTATTTGAACGGCGCCGCAATCGCCGCCGAAGCAGCGATCGCGGCTGGCAAGCGCGTGACGATTCTCGACGTCGACTATCATCACGGCAACGGCACCCAGGACATCTTCTACGCCCGCGGCGACGTCCTGTTCGCCTCGATCCACGCCGACCCCAGGACGGACTATCCCTTCTTCTGGGGCCATGCGGACGAGACCGGCGAAGGCGAGGGCGAAGGCGCGACCCTCAACCTGCCGCTGCCGCGCGGCGCCGATCTCGCCGCCTATCTGCCAGCGCTCGACACGGCGCTGGCGCGGATCGCCGCCTTCGCGCCCGACCTGCTCGTCATCTCCTACGGCGCCGACACCTTCATCGGCGACCCGATCTCGCAATTCCGGCTGGAAACCGCCGATTACACGGCGATGGCCCGCCGAATCGCCGCGCTCGGCCTGCCGGCTTTGATCGTCATGGAAGGCGGCTATGCGATCGATGCGCTGGGCGCGAACGTCGCGGCGTTCCTCGAGGGCTTCTAGCGGCCCGCGCGGCGCAACCGGATCGCGAACATCGCCATCGCCCAGGCGAGGATCAGGCCCAGCCCGGTCTTGAGGTTGACGCCCTGATTGAACAGGTTGAGCCCGGTCGCGATCGCGAACAAAGCGGCGGCGATGAAGTAGAGCAGGCTCTGCCGCATCGCCGCGCGCCTTCAGAGCTTCTCGGTCAGCTCGGGCACGATCTTGAACAGGTCGCCGACCAGGCCGACGTCGGCGACCTGGAAGATCGGCGCGTCCTCATCCTTGTTGATCGCGACGATGATCTTGGAATCCTTCATTCCGGCGAGGTGCTGGATCGCGCCGGAAATGCCGATCGCGACATAGACTTCGGGGGCGACGATCTTGCCGGTCTGGCCGACCTGGTAATCGTTGGGCGCATAGCCGGCGTCGACCGCGGCGCGGCTGGCGCCGACGCCGGCCTTGAGCTTGTCGGCGAGCGGATCGAGCAAGGCATGGAACTGCTCCGACGAGCCGAAGGCGCGGCCGCCGGAGACGATGATCTTGGCGCTGGTCAGCTCGGGCCGCTCGGACTTGGAGAGCTCCGAGCCGACATAAGAGGAAAGGCCTTTGTCGCCGCCGCCGGAGACCGGCTCGATCGCCGCCGAGCCGCCCTCGCGCGCCGCTTTCTCGAAGGCCGTGCCGCGGACCGTGATCACCTTCTTGGCATCGGCGGACTTGACCGTGGCGATGGCGTTGCCGGCGTAGATCGGCCGGGTGAACGTGTCCGGCGCCTCGACCGAAAGGATCTCGCTGATCTGCATGACGTCGAGCAGAGCGGCGACCCGCGGGGCGACGTTCTTGCCGGTGGTGGTCGCCGGAGCGACGAAATAGTCGCAATGGTCGCGGACCAGATCGGCGATCACCGGCGCGACATTCTCGGCGAGGTTGTGGGCGTAAGCCGAATCGTCGGCGACATGGACCCGGGCGACCCCGGCGATCTTCGCGGCCGCCTCGGCGACCGCGCCCACGCCCTGGCCGGCGACGATGGCGTGGACCTCGCCCAGCTTCGACGCGGCGGCGACGGCGGCGAGCGTGGCGTCCTTGATCGCCCCGCTTTCATGCTCGACCAGAACCAGAGCGACGCTCATCCCACTACTCCCACGGTCCGAAGATGATCGATCAGCTCGTCGACCGAGCCGACCTTGATTCCGGCCTGCCTCTTGGCCGGCTCGGTCACGCTGAGGACGGTCAGCCGCGGCGCGGTGTCGACGCCGTAATCGGCCGGCGTCTTCTGGGCGAGCGGCTTGGACTTGGCCTTCATGATGTTCGGCAGCGAGGCATAGCGCGGCTCGTTGAGGCGAAGGTCGGTGGTGACCACCGCGGGCAGCTTCAGCTTCACCGTCTCGAGGCCGCCATCGACCTCACGCGTCACCTCGGCGCCGTCGCCCGACACCTCGACCTTTGACGCGAACGTCCCCTGCGCCCAGCCGAGCAGGGCGGCCAGCATCTGGCCGGTCTGGTTGCTGTCGTCGTCAATCGCCTGCTTGCCGAGAATGACCAGCCCGGGCTGCTCCTCCTCGGCGACCTTGGCGAGCAGCTTCGCGACCGCGAGCGGCTCGACCTCGTCGTCGGTCTGGATCAGGATGGCGCGGTCGGCGCCCATGGCGAGCGCGGTCCGCAAGGTCTCCTGCGCCTTGGCCGGGCCGATCGAGACCGCGACGATCTCGGTGGCGACGCCCTTCTCCTTCAGGCGGATCGCCTCCTCGACCGCGATCTCGTCGAACGGGTTCATGCTCATCTTGACGTTGGCGAGGTCGACGCCCGAGCCGTCGGCCTTGACCCGCGGCTTGACGTTGAAATCGATCACCCGCTTGACGGCGACCAGCAGCTTCATTCGTCCATCCTTCTCTGCTCGTCATGCCGGACTTGATCCGGCATCCACCTTCTCAACGCCCATTGAAGGCAAGGTGGACCCCGGATCAAGTCCGGGGTGACGATTGGTGTTTACGCAGGCACCTTGGCAACTTCCGCGACGATCTTCCTCGCCGCGTCGCCGAGATCGTCCGCCGGGACGATCGCCAGCCCGCTATCGGCGAGGATGCGCTTGCCCTCCTCGACATTGGTCCCTTCCAGCCGGACCACCAGAGGCACTTGGATGTCGATTTCCCGCGCCGCCGCGACGATGCCCTCGGCGATGATGTCGCAGCGCATGATCCCGCCGAAGATGTTGACGAGGATGCCCTCGACCGCGGGGTCCGAGAGGATGATCTTGAACGCCGCGGTCACCTTCTCCTTGGAGGCGCCGCCGCCGACGTCGCAGAAATTGGCCGGGAAGGCGCCGTTCAGCTTGATGATGTCCATCGTCGCCATGGCGAGGCCGGCGCCGTTGACCATGCAGCCGATATTGCCGTCGAGCTTGATGTAGGCGAGGTCG
>Ga0190274_10000128_pt1 | contig 51747 bp, 43 predicted proteins | sample Popmic531T_FD_133002 | JGI IMG/M metagenome (GOLD analysis project Ga0190274, IMG submission 133002) | Populus adjacent soil microbial communities from riparian zone of Yellowstone River, Montana, USA - 531 T | ecosystem: Environmental > Terrestrial > Soil > Riparian zone | place: USA: Montana...
ACTATCTATAAAACAGGAGTTGAAGTTGAAGCGATGCATGGAGCTTCAGTTGTGGCGCTCACTATGTATGACATGCTTAAGCCAATTGATAAGGAAATTGAAATTACATCCATTCGGCTTCTGAAAAAAAGAGGTGGCAAGTCGCAATACAACGAAGCTTTGAATGTACAAATCAAAGCAGGTGTTATTGTGTGTTCCGATAGTATTTCGGCTGGTAAAAAAGAAGATTTCGCCGGGAAGGCAATAATAGAAAAGCTGCAAAAGCTCGAGGTGATTGTCAAAGATTACATTATAATTCCGGATGATGTAAAAATCATTCAGGAACAGGTGATGGGATTGTATGACGCAAAAATGAATCTAATAGTAATCACGGGTGGCACGGGTTTGTCCTCACGTGATGTAACTCCAGAGGCAATTCGTCCATTGTTGGATCGTGAAATTCCGGGAATCGCAGAAGCGGCCAGGAGTTATGGAATGGAACACATGCCTTATGCGATGCTTTCAAGAAGCCTTGCAGGACTAAAAGGAAAAACATTAATACTGGCATTACCAGGTTCAACGAGAGGCGCACAAGAGAGTATGGATGCATTGTTCCCCTATTTGCTGCATTTGTTCAGGGTAATGGAACAAGAGCCTCATGAAGGGTTCATGTGATTTTTTGTTTTTACAAAAGATATTTAAAAAGCAATAAAATATGAAATTAGAGTTTGAAAACTTAGCCCTGAATAAGCAGGTTTTTAAAGATCTTTTATCAGGACTTTCTTCCGCCGAATATAACTGGCACGAACGCGAAGGGAAATGGAATTTGTTGCAGGTGGTTTGTCATTTGTATGATGAGGAACGTGAAGATTTCAGAGCAAGAATAAAGTCGGTGTTTGAAGATCCCACAAAACACTTCGCACCAATTGATCCTGTTGCATGGGTTACTGAACGATATTACGCCACACAGGATTATCCTACCATGCTCGACAAATTTTTAACCGAACGTGATGCTTCCATTGTATGGCTGAAATCATTGCACAATCCTGATTGGGACAGTGCATACGAGCATCCGAAAAAAGGACCTGTTTCCGCAAGATTTTTACTCGCAAACTGGCTGGCTCATGATTATCTTCATATTCGTCAGATCATCAGAATAAAATACCATCATCTTCAATTTCAGTCTGGACAAAACCTGGAATATGCAGGTGACTGGTAAGTTTACCTCCTCACTAATCAACATCCCGCAAAGGAAATTATGAACTGGATACTTTTAATCATTGCAGGACTATTTGAAGTAGCCTTTGCAGCATGTCTTGGCAAAGCGAAAGAAGCCACAGGAAATACTTACCTGTTTTGGATGGGAGGATTTTTGTTATGCCTGACTGTGAGTATGGTTTTACTTTACAGAGCGTCACAGTCGTTGCCAATCGGAACCGCATATGCCGTATGGACCGGAATAGGAGCGGTAGGAACTGTGCTGGTAGGAATTTTCTTTTTTAAAGAGCCTGCGGATTTCTGGAGAGTGTTTTTTATATTCACTCTTATTGCATCCATAGTAGGATTGAAATGGGTATCAGCCTGAAGGTATTTTAATACAACACCACTTTCCCTGAAGCAGAATTATTTTTCCCTGCATCTAAATTGTAGAAGTAAGTTCCTGCAGGTAATTTCTCAGTGTTCCAGCGGAAATTATTTTTATCGGCAACATTTTGTTGCATCACCAAACTTCCTGAAGCATTGTAAATTGTGATTACATATTCCTTAACAATTTCGCTTGTCTGGAATATAACGTAATCACTTGAAGGATTTGGAAACACACTAATGTTTGCTGAAATATTATTTTCGGGAATTCCTACTCCTGAAAGACTAAAGCAATTGGAAAATAAATCCTGCACCTGGTCATCGTAAGTTTTAAGCAAAGTTACAGAAGCATTAGGGCCACCTGAAGTTGCTTTTGCCCAAACAACAGCCGTACTTACATAGTTAACTTCTCCCGGTTCCATCGTAAATTGTCCGGCTGATTGCAGAAATCGTCTGTCATCCGGAACGTTTCCTAATGCAAGCTCTGACCAATTAGTTGGAAAACTTGGATCACTGGTTCCAGGAAACATGTAATCACAAACGGGATTTGCAAGACTTCTTCCATTTCCACCATATGTCATTGCCTGACCATCGCGCCAGCGACCACGCAAATAATCATAATAATCAGCGAAGCCAACCGGGTTTCCAACAGTAGAAGATGCACTGTTTTCGTAATACACAAATTTCGACATAGTAATTATTTCCGGGACTATACCATCAGCAACAGCCAAAGTGATCCCGGCGGAATCGAGAAAAGTACAATCGATACATCCATCAAGATCATTATCTATCATGTCCCCCATATCAGCATATGGTCCATGCAAAATATCGACTCCTATTGCGGGAGGATTCAAACCATAGCCTGATGCAGTTTCATCATCCCAATCCCCATTATAGCAAAAACCCAATCCCCTCATTACATCGCATCCCACATAGTCATCGATGTAATTTCCAATATCCGGATCTACCCATTGTCCGAAATACATGTTGTTATAAGTAATTGATGAGCGGTTGACCATCTCATATTTGTAAAAAGTGGAATTATCAAATGCCGGTGCGGATGATGAAAATGCAAAGGCCTGGCAACGTATTTCAAGTCCAATAGCACCCGATCCGGTTTCAGTGTGTGTATTTCCCACATCATTGATCACCCACCAGATTGTTTGATCGCCAAAAAGATAATTATTGCAAACCGGGAAAACTGTTCCCGGAACAGTAGGGTATATTAAACTAAAATTATATGCCGGATAGTCACCATCCAAATAATTATAAACTCCATCGCTATTCACATCCACATATGGAGCAAGGTTTTCGCTTTCATTATTAGCGCTGTTTCCATTACCCGGCCATTGCATAATTGTTGGTGATGCTGCTCCACCGGTTACAAAATCCACCACGTTCTGTTTGTATAATTTCCAGTGGCGATTATAAAAATTACATCGGGTAGATGTAATATTAACAGTGGTAGTATCGATTGCTCCTGTCCAGAAATCATTACCTGTTTGACGATAAGTTTGTGCAGCAACCTTAACTTGTCCTCCGGCATCAATTCCACCAATCCACAATGCACCCACAAACATGGAATGCTTACCGGAGCCCGTAGGAATTTCGTAATTTGCATTATATCCATCCGACCACATATCAGATCTTGCAAGCACTGTTGCCCGCACATTATTTATGTTCAATTCGGCACTGGCAGTAGGAGGGGTGCAATTGGCAGCGGATGTTTGTACAGGATTGTTCGATGCTTTGGTTGTAGGATTTTCTCTACAAAAAACTGAAGTGGAAATACCCAGGAAGAGAATTGGTAATAATGTCTTAAGAGTGCGTTGCATAGGTGGTTATTTGACGTGGTAAATAAACACAAATTCACAACATTTTCCTACTAAAAATAAAAAGCCGGACACAGTCCGGCTTTTTATTGTTTTTAATTACAGTTGCAATTATTGATTCTCTGCGATTTTCATTTTATCAAACGTGTCGTTTTTCATCGACTCGAGTGCTTTCTTGTAAAATGGATTGATATCATTAATTACCTGCCAGTATGCATCGGTAGTCCAGAGATCTCTTGCTATGAGTGCCTTTAATTGTACCTGGATAAGTTTATAAGAAGTTGCAAGTCCAGCGGAATCCAAAGGCACTTCTTTCTTAACTCCATATGCAATTACATCTTGCATTAATTTATCGTCTACCATAAATTTGCTTCTGAGCGAAGCAATATCAGGGTATTTTGAAAGCAGCATTTTGCGATTGTTATCGGTGTAGGAAAGTGCGAATTCATACAACACCGATTTCCTGACAAGGTCACTGTGATATTTGCTGTTCATAGATGTATCAAGTGGAACAAAAATATCAGGCATAATGCCACCGCCGCCATATACTACACGTTTTGCATCAGTGTAAAATTTTAATGAGTCAACGAAATGAATACTGTCGGCGCTGTATAATTCACCATGCTTGAAACGGTTCGAAAGATCCATTTCATATTCTTCGTCACCTGCCTGATATGATTTTTGGATACATCTACCGGAAGGAGTATAATATCTTGCAACTGTCAATCGAACTGCTGAACCATCTGGTAAAGGGAAAGGTTTCTGTACAAGACCTTTTGCAAAAGACCTGCGTCCGATTATCAATCCACGATCCCAGTCCTGGATAGCTCCTGAAACAATTTCACTTGCAGAAGCCGATCCTTCATCAATCAGTACAATTAACTTGCCTTTTTCAAATCCTCCAATAGGTGAGGAAAAATATTCCTGTTTTGAGCTGGTTCTTCCTTCTGTATAAACAATTCTTTTGTTGTCGGATAAAAATTCATCTGCAAGTTCAATAGCCCTGTTCAGATAGCCGCCACCGTTACCTGACAAATCGAGTATAAGTGATTTCATTCCTTTTTCCTTAAGCTTGGCAAGGGCAGCTTTGAATTCATCCACTGTAGTGTCGGCGAACCGGCTGATTTTTATGTAACCGATTTCGGGTGTCGACATATAAGAAGCATCCAAACTGAACAATGGAATTTTATCGCGGGTGATTTCAAAGTCGAGCAGATCCTTTTCACCGCGTCTGTAAATGGAAACAGTTACTTTGGTGCCTTTATCACCTCGCAGCTGTTTCATTACATCGTTATTGGTGATTTTGATATTGGCTACTTCCTTGTTATCTATTTTCACAATACGATCACCTGCCCTGATGCCAATCTTTTCAGAAGGGCCACCGGGAATAGTTTGGGTTACCATGATGGTATCTTCAAAAATATTAAACTGGATACCCACCCCTTCAAACTTACCTACAAGCGGTTCGTTCATTTCCTTTAATTCTTTGGCAGGAATATACACGGAATGCGGATCAAGATCCTTAAGGATTGCTGTTATCGCTTCGTCGGCGAGTTTATCCTGGTTGGAGGAATCCACATAATAATAATCGATCATTTGCAATAATGATTCGATTTTACGACCGGAAGCAGATTGGGCATAAGTCGGAGCAGCACCTGCAAGCAAAAGACAGAACAGCCCGGTTGCTAGGAATTTATTCATAATATAATTGTTAAATAAGGGATATATAATACTACGTAATTTCAGCCGCAATTATTATGCCTTAGGGTGAGAGTTAACGTATAACAGGAGACATTTATATGTGAAATTTACTTTCCTGACCTTGAGGACGGAGAAGCAGATAAAGCCTGGAGGTCTCTGTCGAACAGGTACATTCCACCTTTGTCATTTCCAATCAGATTTAATTTATCGAGGATATTTCTTGCAAGGGCTTCCTCTTCAATTTGTTCGGAAACATACCATTGAAGGAAATTATGAGTAGTGTAATCTTTCCCTGCAAGGCAGCTGTCCACAAGCTTGTTAATTTCATCTGAAACATGAATCTCATGCTTTAGAATTTGTTCAAACACCTCCTGGATACCTTTGAAATTGGCCGGAGGAGCTCCCAGTTTGGGAACCAAGCCGTGACCACCACGTTCATTCACGAACATGATCAGTTTCAACATGTGCAAACGCTCTTCATCGGCATGTTTGTAAAGAAATTTTGAAACACCATTATACCCCTTGACTTCAGCCCAGGAAGCCATTGCCAGATAATATTGTGAAGAGGAAGCTTCCAATTCAACTTGCTGGTTCAGGAGAGTTTCGATTTTTTTGCTTAGCATAATGTTATTTTTTTTCAGGTTTAATTTAAAAGGATTACAAATTACGAATTTAAACGAATATACGGATTACGAATTTTGACTTTCGATTAGCAAATTTTATTAGTAATTTGTATATACGTATAAATTTGTAATTCGTAGTCTTTATAGCAGAAGCATTAAATTACACTATATTTCCTCTATCCAATCGTCATGTTGCTTTATTAATTCTATCAATTCATCTACGGCTCCTGCGGATTCAATATTTTTTTTGACAACTTCTTTTCCTTTGTACAAATTAATTTTTCCAACGCCAACTCCTACATACCCGTAATCAGCATCAGCCATTTCACCCGGACCATTCACAATACATCCCATGATTCCAATTTTCAATCCTTTAAGATGATTGGTACGTGAACGGATCTTAGCAGTGGTTTCCTGGAGGTCGAATAAAGTTCTTCCGCAGGAAGGACAACTGATATATTCCGTTTTGGAAATCCGCGACCGGGTTGCTTGAAGAATACCGAACGCAGTGGTATTTATACTTTTTTCAGAAGCAATTGTTGCAGCTTTGATCCACAGCCCGTCACCCATTCCATCGAGCAAAAGCGCTCCTGCATCAGTTGAGGCTTGCAATTGCAAATGTGTTTCGGGGATGTCCTGATAATTTCGTTTGATGATTACCGGATTTTTAATTCCCTGAATCATCAACTCAATAAAAATCCGGCGTTGCTCCGCCATACCATGTAAATTCATAGTATCTATAATAAGAACAACAGTTGGATCATTATTAAGTTTTCCGAGGAAATTTTTTTCGGAATCAAAAATTATGGAAGAATCAATTGCCACAAAGTTTAGAATTTCGGAGCGATGCGGTGCATTAAAATATTCATTTCCGCAAAATAACGGGTAAGCACGTGTTCTGTTTTCCAAAGTTGCCCATGACTGGTTGTTGTAAATGAGTCCGAGTGTTCCCGGAATTTCAAATGTAACAACGTTATCACCGCAATAAATATAATCACATGCCTGATCACTCAGATTCCATTTGTCGAGTACGACTGCATAATTATAACCGACAGGAAACAGTGAAGCAGGGGTTATTGTTTGTTTCGAACTGTAGTCAGCAATTACACATGGCACTTGATGCCCTCCAAAATTCACAACTGGAATTGTTTCACGTCGTGTGAATTCAAATGGTGAATATGGGAGTTGAATGCTGTTTTTAATTTCAGGAATCGGTTTGTGAGTAACACGATTTTGATACCTGTTTACCAATGCTTTTGCAACGGGAATTTCAAATTCAGGATCTTCAGTGAGTGAAACACGAATAGTATCGCCAATTCCATCTTCAAGTAAAGTTCCGATTCCGGCTGCTGATTTGATACGACCATCTTCACCCTCACCAGCTTCAGTGACACCCAGGTGCAACGGATAATTCATACCGGCTTCCTGCATTTTTACAATCAGTAGCCTGTAAGCCTGTACCATTACTTGTGGGTTGCTCGACTTCATGCTGAGCACAATGTTATGGTAGGAAAGATCTTCGCATATTCTTAAAAATTCCAGTGCCGATTCTACCATTCCAAGCGGAGTATCACCATATCGACTCATGATGCGATCACTTAGAGAACCATGGTTGGTTCCGATACGCATTGCAGTACCGTATTCCTTACAAATTTTTACAAGTGGAGTAAATCGTTCTCTGATGCGTTCAAGTTCCGATTCATAGGTGGAATCGGTATAATCAATAGTTTCAAATTTCTTTTTATCTGCATAGTTCCCCGGATTCACTCTCACTTTTTCCACAATGCGGGCAGCGAGTTCAGCAGCATTTGGAGTGAAATGAATATCGGCAATTAAAGGAGTGTGGTATCCGCGCTTCTTCAATTCCTGCTTAATATTTTCCAGGTTTTTTGCTTCATTAATACTTGGAGCAGTAATGCGCACATATTCACAACCGGCTTCAATCATGCGAATGCTTTGTTCCACCGTAGCAATTGTATTCATTGTATCAGTGGTGGTCATCGATTGCACCCTGATCGGATTATTGGCCCCAAGAGGCACATCTCCAATCGTAACCTCGCGCGTCAAAAGCCTGGAATAACCAGTCAGACTGTTACAGTAAAAAGGGGATAATTTAAGCGATTCCATACATGCAAATTTAGTCTAAAAACAAGCAGAATTGCCTTTTGTTCAGATGCACTATTACAAACTACAGGGTAGTTTCCTATTCCATGAAATTAGTCTCTTAAATAAATTAATAAAATATTGAAAATCAACTCAATATATTTATTTTTTTCAGTTATTGGTAAACAATTTTGAATACCCTCACATTTTCATTCTGCAAAATTTTGACAGTATAGACTCCTTTGGTGAAATGAGTGAAATCAATAGAATTGTTAGTTTTTAATGGTTGTCGTGAAATTAGTTTTCCGGTAAAGTCAAATATTTCTAAATCATCACTTGAGGTAGATGTTGAAGTATTGACCGTTAGTATTCCGCTTGTTGGGTTGGGATAAACAAATATTTCATTATCGTTTATAGTACTTTCAGAAATTCCGGTTGGAAGGTTTAATACAAATGTTGTAGAAGCAGTAGAAGTTTGAACTGGTGCATTTTGATCGAAGAAAATAGAAGCAGTATTTTGAACAAGTGTATTATTTGAAATGCTACTTAAGGCCTCAATATTGAATACAACAAATCCGTGACTACCTGATTCGTTTGATGCACTGTCAGGTAAATAAATCCCATTGAACACAAAGGTAATGATGCCGTTCAGGGAGGTAACAACAGCAACATCATGGCTGCTCGCGACGAGATGGAAGCTGGTGAAGTCGAGAGTAGCAGGAAGTGTATCTACCACCACCACATTTACTGCAGGAGCATTTCCTGTATTCTGAAAAGTTATTGTATAGGTAAGTTGTTCACCAATGAGCGTATAATTCTGCCCCATTATTTCGGATACCGGGCTTACATATTTTGCATTTGGATCAAAAGAACATGTGACAGTTTCATTGGTTGTATCGATTTCAGAAATCAGTATGTTATTGGAGGTATCTCTTACATCAGCATATGAAACACTATAAAATGAAAAACCAATAGTATTGGGCTTGTCAACTTCTATAAAAATTTGCTCATTTTGAAACGGAGCAATGTGTGTATAATGCCAGTAGTAAACAGATTGATTCAATGAATCGGGAGCGGGGGAAGTGCCAATCACATTTACTGAATCATGTTTGAGGTAGGAAATAACACCTGAAGAAAAAGTAGTTCCGGTATTTTCAACATCAAGGTATTGTTGTGTGGTATTTATGCAACTGGAATTTCCCGGATGAAAATTCAGTGAAACATCCGCACTTAATTGATCAGGAATGAATCCGAAATCAAATCCTCCAAGAGACCCGGTAAAAGAATCAATATGAATTTGATAAAGTGATGAATCTGTTGTCATGGTCCATCCTGCTGGAGGGACAATTGAAACTATGTAATTACCTGCATTGACAGGGAAACCATAATTGCCTGATGCCTGTGAAATAGCAGTTGCGTTCATGGGTTGTATACTCAGGAACTGATTGTCGAGCCCTGTTTCATATGCATCCTTTACACCATTTGAATCAACATCGTAAAAAATAGTTCCGGAAATAAAATAAGGATATGTGCCATTCCAATAATTAGTTACCACATTTACGTTTGCACAAAGAGAATCGGAACAACCGGTTGAGTCATTTATCACCAAACATAAATTATAAGTTCCCGCTGTAACGTATGTGTGTATAGGATTTTCTGCAACTGAAGTATTGCCATCTCCCAATGTCCATGAATAGGTTGGAAATATTCCAGTCGATGTATTCATTAATTCTAAGGGAACTCCCGCAACAGGTATTATAGAATAGGAGAATGAAGCAGCACAGGAAGTCCCTGACAAGAGTGAATTGAATGATAAGTATTCAGTGTCACATCCAGGATTTGCCCATGTTCCTGAAGTGCCGTCACCCGTTACTATTACATGTCCGGTAAGTGGAATGGTTGAAGTGGTGTTTTGAATAGTTTGAATTGAAAAGCAAAAATTCCAAGTATTGTTTTGACAATTATCTCCATAATTATTTCCTGGAATGCCATCTATGGTACCACTGGTTGAACCTGCAGGAGAATCATAATAAAATCCAGGACCAAAAGCTAATCCGGATGCAGAGCTTAAACAACTGTTATACCATGCCCAATTCCCTTGACCATCACAACCTGGAAATGGAGTACTGGTGATAGTTGCAATATCCCATCCAGGTCCGAAATTAACCCCAACTCCATGCAGCCAAACAGCTGATAATTGTGAGTAATTAGTAAGCGTGATGCATATATCGACAGTTGTTCCGGGAGCATAACCCCCAACAGGTTGAACAGGAGAAGCAGTCATGGCCATACTGCCAACACAATTATTTTGTGCAGGAGATTGAACCGCAAACAATGTTATGCAAACAATCAGTAAATATGTTTTCATGAGGTGGCTAGGTTTCGTATCTTATTTTAAAGGTACAAATATTTGTTTGCGGAATACAAATACATGAATTTAGCCTTTAAAAAATTCGTAATTAATTGAAAAGCAGATTTTTGAAACTATTTTTTTGAACCCTTGAAAAGAGAGAGGTTACTTGATACTCTGAAACATCTCTTCCTGTTTGACTTCAAAAAGCAGTTGTAAAACCTGGTATTTATAGATTTCACCAGAAGGTTTTTCACGGAGGTAGCCTTCTTTTACATATTGTGATAATTTCCTTGCGGGGATGTCGAGAAGTTTCATTGCTTCAGCGGGAGAAATTGCTGTGAGACGTTTTTTTTCTGCCATCACTTCCGCATACAATGCCTGCCATTCGAGGAGTAATTTGAGCGTTTCCCGGGAAGGGAAACTAGAAAAAAATTTCAATTCACCCTGGGTGGTTGACATATTGGTATTGGGTTCAGTCATGCAATATTAATGATTCAGGTGAGGAATTCAAAGAGATTCCAATTATGATCCGGGTTGAGGCAAGTGTGAATCACAATTTTACCGGGATTCAGGCAAAAAAAACGGCGGTCTGAAAAGACCGCCGCTAACGAAAAATAATAGACCTAACCACAAGTCTAGAAGATCATAATTTTTTTATGAATACTGTGTTGGCCGATACCGGCTTTCAAAGTATAAGTACCATTTGATAATGTTTTCACATCGATAGTTGAAAATGATGTTGGATTTAAAACCTGCAACACTTCTTTTCCTGCTAAATCGAACAACTTAATGTAATCCACTTTTTGAGTACCTGAATATGAGAAGTTGATATAATCATGAGCAGGAGTCGGATATACCTGAGTGAGGATATTCAAATCGGGTTCATTAATTCCAACGAAATTAGGATCAATCACAACTTCATCAGCGATTCCATTCAGTGGAACATATGATTCATTGGCTGTGATTCCTGTAACATCAAGTGGTGATACAATTAACGACACTTTGCCGGAAACATTATCTGTAGTTACAATAGTTACTCTTGCAACCGGTCCCGATCCTGCAATGTTGGAATGATTGACCCTGGTCAGAGCAATATCCGCAAAGCCATTCATGCCTTGTGAACGATCGAGTTTGATCATATCAACACCATTGGTTCCGAATATAGAGCCCGGATAAGACACACTGATGGAATTTACATCAATCATGTTAGGATCGAAGAACAAGCGGAATGCAAGGCCGTATATGCTATCAACAGGTGTGTCAATTGCCACGTCGAAATTAACGACACTCGACAACCCAATCGTATCTGAACTTGCAGTTACAGAAATATCGGCAATGGTGGTAATGTTCGGATTGCTTAAACGCAACGGGTGATTCATCCCATAGTTTTGGAAAATGGCAGTGGTATCATCAAAATTTACGATTCCATTTCCATCAGTATCGGCATGTTTGTGATTGACTCCACTTATAAAGCTATAGGTCCAGTCGTTACATGACTGCCCGATCCAGTTCAATGAAGCTGCAGTGCGGAGGGGACCGTAATCATTATATGCTATACCAATTGGAAGCAAATCATAAAGATCGGCAGAGCCATCGGCATTGGCATCACCCGGCCATACGTCATATGTATTGCAACCATTTACATATACGTAGTAAGCCTGGCTGTTTGTTCCATAGTATGGGCAATTATCATCAATAGCAGAAATGATAAACGTATATGCACTTGCGTTAACATCTGCTATAGTTGGTATCCACGTAAATGTTCCAACAGGATTGGTTCCTGCAGTAGCAACAAATGTTGCTGTAGTTCCGGGGTTGTTCATTGACAAAAGTACATTCTGTCCTAAATCAACATCGCTTCCCTGAACGGTGAATGTAATTGAATCGCCCGGGCAACCATTTGCTATAAAACTGGTAGTGCCATTTATTCCAGATAATGAAGGAGGGGTATTTGTATTGTTCTCCACAACTATCTGGTAATCGCGATATACTTCACCAACATGAAAACCGTTTCTGTATTCAGAAATTTTCATGCATACCACTGAAATCTGCACCTGGTTCGGAGTTACTTCCAGAATTCCTGTACCATAATCAAGTGTTGTAGGTAAGGAAGCAAAGAATGGTTCCATGTAAGTACAACCAGGAACATAAGTAAGGTTAAAAGGAGCAGAGCCTATGTAATCGCGCGCAGGCACCAATTCGTAAATTAATGAATCTCCATCTGCATCAAAAGTGTTCCAGCTTAACTGAGTAGTGGCGTTGTTGTTTATTATGCTGTATGGAATATTTCCAAAAGAAACTGAATTGTTGAATGGTACATTGAGGTTATTTAGCATTGCAGAAAAATAACTTCCATAACCGGAGCCATTTTGCAAATTGGTAATACCTGCGTTTCTGCAACACTCATTATAACTGAATTCCCAGTCGACACAATTTCCCGGAAGTGTTACAACTCCTTCATAAGTTACTTTCTCAACTCCGTACAGAACACCACCATTACAACTTGAATTGGAAAGTGAGGCCGCACAAATTGGAGATACCTGCTCAGGTGCACCAACCGGATTTGCTGTGAACGAACCGCTAAGTCCGCAAGAGGTTGAAGAATATGTAATTGTTTGAGAAGATGCTGCCGGAATTCCGCTGCAATCCCTGTAAAAGGAAAGCTTCACATTATAAGTATTCCCTGAAACCCATTGGTAATAAATTTCACCTCCCACAATGTGAGATGCCTTTATGCCCGGAGTAATAGCAAGCAAAAGAAGCAGCACCAAAGTGCAGGCTTTCAAAGTTTTTGAGTAAGTGGTTAGAATATTTCTCATGGTAATAATATTAAATGATATAGGCAGAGGCTTTTTATCACGCTACAAACATATTCCGGGATTGTCCAGAAAAAAAATACAAATTATTTCATTTGTCGGATACAAGTTTAGCGTTTTTTCATGTGAATTTAGGAATTTATTTCAATTAATATATTGAATATTAATTAAATACAATACTTTTATACTTTATAAATTGTGTATATTTGTCGGATATGAATTCCATCTCAGATTCCAGGCTGGCAACAATACTTTCGGCATTCACTAAAGCAGAATGGCGTCATTTTAAGCGTTTTATAAATTCCGGAGTAGCAGGACCCATCGGAAAATCATCAGAATTATATGATTATTTGTCGGAGATATGGCCTGATTTTAACCATCCCGGAATGCGCAGGGAAGCTATTTTCAACACACTTTATCCGGATCAAAAATTCGACGATAAAAAAATACGGTATACGCTCACCGATCTTTATCGTCAGGCTTGTAGTTATTTGAAGTACAAAGGTATGGAAGACAACCCAGACGAGGGAAATCATGTGCTGGCAACCACCCTTGCACGTCGCAATGCCGATAAAGCCTACCTGGCATTGTATCAGTCAGACGATTACCCATCAAATATAGATGCAGATGGAAGTGCAGAACGGTTTTTTAATACCTACAGGAAAGAATTCGTGCATCTCAATTACTTCACTAACCGGCAAAAAAGAAATACGCGCAACCCGATAGCCGATGTGGCCAGAAACCTCGATATCTTTTTCGTGGCAAAAAAAATGCAATTGCTATGTGAAGTAATCAACGTTAGGAATGTGATGTCGGTGCAATATGATTTCGTGCTCCAGGATAAAATCATAGAGATGATTCAAACTGGAGCTTTCGATGACATTCCTGTGGTGAATATTTATTACCGCATCCTCATGACATTAAATCACCCGGAGGAGGAATTGCATTTTGAAACATTAAAATCGTTATTGCTGAAGCATGGAAGTGGCTTTAGGAAAGAAGAACTTCGGGACATGTATCAGTACCTGATGAATTATTGCATTAAAAAAATTAACCTTGGTATGGTGAAGTATGTGTCAATTTTATCGGGCATTTACAAAACTATCCTGGAAAATAAAGTGATTTATACCGGCAATTATTTGTCACAATGGGATTTTAAGAACATGGTGGTAATTGGAATCCGTGCGGGAGAACAGGATTGGGTGCATCAGTTTATAGAAAATTATAAATCAGATCTCCTACAGGCAGAACAAAACAATGCCTATGTGTATAATCTTGCTTACTATTTTTTCAGTACCGGAAATTACAAACAAACGTTAATGTTATTGCAGCAGGTAGAGTTCACCGATTTGTACTACCAGCTCGATATGCGCGCCATTCTTTTAAAATGTTATTTTGAAATGGATGACCAGGAAACATTTTTCTACCACATTGCGGCGTTCCGGATTTTTCTGAGCAGGAACAAATTGGTTTCAGAATATCAAAGGGTAATTTACCGAAACATGATCAAATACACGACAAAGTTGGTTCGCGCAACAGGAGATCACCCTAAAATTAAACAAATCCTGGATGAAATTAATGAGGTGAAACAAATTGCAGACATCAACTGGTTGCGTAAAAAGGTAGAAGTAGCTATGAGTTGAGGAGCCTTCAATTTACTTTTACCAATAACTTTTCATCTTAACTCAGGATCCGGTATTGTCGATTTCAACTTTCTCTTTTTGAAAGAACAAAAGATACAGGGACACAGCAATCATCATCATCAATTCAAATCGTACCGGTATCGTGTAACGTGCTTGTATTGCAAATGGGATATGTATGATACCGAAATACAAAACAATCATTAAAATGCCAGTCAGTGGCAACATGGCCGGTCTGTATTTGAAAAACGATATTGGAATAACAATCAGTGCTGTAATAAAAGTAATGAAGGTAATTAAAAAAGGATACATCAGGTTTAGTTTTTTAATCAGCCCGGCTGGCCGAAAATCTCTCATAGGAATACCTGTTACCCACAAACGTGCCACAGTATAACATTTAACTTTAAAATAATAAAACAGATCAGACTTAATATTTTTTAAAGTATATTCTTTGAGTAGCTGCTCTCTTTTAATCACATAATTGCTGTTGTATGTTTTGAAGAGAGAAATATATCCGGGTTTTAATTTTATCATAGCAGTGTCAGCGGCAGTCAGCAATGGAGCCAATGCAGAATCTATTTCATCCCATTCGGCATTAAATTTCTTTATGTTGAACTCCCTGTCTTTTTCATCAATCAAAGGAATCATTTCCCGGGTGCAATAATTTCCCCAATAACGTACTTCATAATAATCGGGCAATTTGAACATCCAGTAACCGAGATGAAAAACACCTGCTCCTCCTTCCAATGAGGTTATTTTAAACACACCATGATTGGCTTTATTCCACAATCCATAAGGGATCATAGTAATCATATAAATTGAAAGCAATACCACATTTTTAAATAAAGGAAATGACTGGCGATTTTTGATATAGTTCAGGATAGCAATCAGAAAGGGCAGAAATAACACCACGGGTCTGACCTGAAAAAGAAATCCATATAAAAAGCCCAGGATAATATATTTTTTCCATCTGTCTGAAGGTAATTTTAAATCAATCCAAATGGATAATAAAAGTAAAAAAGTGACTAGTATTTCTGGTAAAATAGCTGTTGTATAAGAAACTATATGGATACTGGATAATAGAAACATCAAAAATATATTTTTGATGATCATTGTATCCCTGAACATGAGATCGAGTATTGAAAATAATAATCGGACAGCACCAAAATAGAAAAGAAATTGAATCACCTGAACAACAATGACTGAATGAGTGAAAATACGAATAGCGGCAAGGAAGAGAGGATAACCGGGATTACGAAAAGTATCGGGATAGTAGTGATCGAGGAAGTACCAATAGGAATAGGTTCCTTGCAGAATTCCATCGGCGAGTCCAAAATAGGTTCTTGCATCACCACGGACTTTCGAATTGAAAATATAAAACATTATAACTGCTCCAATAAAGTTTAAAACAATCAGTATGATGAATGTTTTTCTGCTTTTAAGAAATCCGGTTAAATCCATGTTTGTCAATTGTTGTGGTAAGGAAATTCAACTCCGGCAACTATTTATTTTTACGTAAGCGATTTTCAGGCAAATCGTAATTCTCGGAAAAAATTTCATTATAAATCTTTAAAATATCTTTTATGGTATTTATGATATTTTTCGTACTTGTTGAGGATCCTTTTCCGAATTCACGAGGGAAAGTCTGGATTCCCATCTCCCCAATTCTGTAACCTTTCAACATACTTTTTATGGTAATTTCTGCTCCGATAAATGGACTGTTGGAGGTAAGATTTAAATCATCAATAAGTGACTTTCTCACCAGCCGCATTCCAGTACTGATATCGCGGAATCGGGTACGGAACAACCAGCGAAGCACTTTATTGTAAATAAATGAGATAAAAATTCTTTTGTTTGAATAAATCTTTTTATACCGGAAGGTGATGATCAGATCGTAAAACTCCTGGAGTTTGATCATTTTTTTGAGATCATTCAAATCATATTCATCATCTCCATCAGTCAGGCAAATCAGTTCATATTTCGCATTCTGAAAACCGGTCTTAAGTGCCGCCCCATACCCCATATTTTGTGGATGATGAATGGCTCTTATAAAAGGATGTCTGGCAGCAAGTTCATCAGCAATAGCACCGGAACGGTCAGGACTGCAATCGTCAATTATTATGATCTCAAAATTGTCAGAAATTTCCTGGCAAACGGCAATTGCTTTGTTGGCAACCATTTCCACGGTCAGTTCATCTTTATATACCGGAAAGAAGACAGTGATATCCGGTTTTTTCTCGGTTGTTATCATGAGTTAAAACTTGAGTTTTTTATAAATTGAAAAGGGAACCAAATTCAATACAAGGCAGATCCAATACCAGTATTTCGGCAGATAAAATAATCCCGGACCTTTCCCGGAATCCTTAATCATTTTTGAAGCAATGGAACTTGCATCAGCAGCAGGGAACAGCAACTTTTGACCATATGTAAGATTTGTATCCAGGTAACCAAAGCGATATATATGGATAGTTACATTCGATTGTGCCTGTGAATGCATTAATCCAAAGCAATATTGTTCCAATGCCCTCTTGGCAGTACTGTATGCAATATTCTTACTTCGGGCCCGTGCTGCTGCTATTGTGGATGCTACTATCAGTCGCAACGGATTTTTTTGTTTTCTGACAAGTAATTCATTCATCAACAACACAGGGCCTGTGAAATTATTTTGTAAAATCGGATTAAGTATTTCGATTGCTTGAAGATGTTCATCCCTGTCGTGAACGGATCCGGCAAGTATATAGCATGAGTCGGGGAATTTATTTTCCACGAGTAATTTATCCAGACAAATCTTGCTTTCAGCCACGGAAATAATTTGTTCCAGATCCAGAATAAAGACATTTGCCTCCACTTGATATTTTAATTTAAGATGCTGGCACAACGCATCCAGATCACGTTGGTTACGAGACGATAATATTACGGAAACTCCCTGCTTTGCCAGCATTTCAGCTGTCTGCCGGCCCAATCCCGTACTTGCTCCTATCACCCAGGCAGTTTCTTTCATGATTGCAATTCGAGTCTCTTTTTCAAATCCGAGACAATATAATTTTTAGGATCAAATGCATTTATTTTTTCTTTGAAATTGTCAAATTCAGAATAGAGTTTTCGTGCCAGTTCATGATTTGCACGACTGTCTTTACTGAGATTGACTATGCACTGATATTTTTCACAGATCAAATCAAGTGCTTTGAAAAATGGTTCAGCTTTCACACTCACCTGAATATCGATGGTCACGCAAACTCCTTCTCCTGTAAAACTCAAATTGTGTTTGGTGCCATTGAAGAGTTTAAGCGATCCAAGTGAAACTGCGATATTCATTTCCGCAATCAGATTTTTTATTTCTCCGAATGCTGCTTCATACTTATTGATAGGTATCAGCATCTGGTATTCTCTGAATCCTTTTTTTCCAAAAAGGTAATAATAGATTTCTTTGTTATAAATTGGAAAACTACCTGCCATCAGATCCTGCTGAGTTTTTTTCCCTTTCAATTTTTCCAGAAAGTAAAAAATACTGCACATGTTTTTGATAGTAAAATTATTATGAAATGAAGGGAGTTTATAACTCAATTCCATTTTATCTTTGTAAGGCCTGATGTTAATTTTTCCGGGCACAAATTTTTCAAGATATACAACACCTTCTCCAAATGATGTATTGCGTTTGTTGAAATTATTCCAGGAATACACATAATCGTAATTCTGTTCAGAATCTTTCATAACCTGAACTGCCTCATAAATATTTTTAACAATAACTCTTTCTGATTCTAACTTTTCTCCGGCAAGTTTTTGAACTGACAGTGTTGCTGTCAGTATAATTCCTGTAAAGCCCATGCCACCGATGGTAAGATCAAATAAATCTTTGTTTTCGGAAGCGGAACAGGATATTTCGCCATGAGCGGGATGGTGGATCCGCATGGCTTTGACCCAATCTCCGAAAGTTCCAACTTTAAATTGTGATTTTCCATGCACATTAAATGCAATGCATCCACCCACAGTTATGGAAGGATAACCTGGCAACACAGCAAAAATAAAATTATTGGAAATTAAAAAATTATTGAGTTCACCAATTTTAATTCCTGCTTCCACCGTTACAAGAGCTTTGTCAGGATCAAAGGCAAGAATTTTATCCATACGACACATATCCACTACGATTCCCTCTGCAGATGCGGACGCATTACAATAACTCAAGCCGGCTCCACGGGCAATGACCGGTCTGTTTCTTATTTTCAGAATGTCATCATATTTTTCAGGACGTATGGAATCGCAAACAGTATGTTCTGTTTTATCGAAGCTGGTGATTTCAGTGCGCTTTATCATTTTCGTTTATCAGCCACTTCATCAAGGTAGCTAACTGTCTTATTAATGAAGTTATGTCTGATGATTCGAACACTTATGATAAATAATTTTAATTGCTGTCGATAGAATTGAATATTCGTCTGTACCAATACAGAAGTATGTCTCAAATTTAATCAAAAAGATGAAAGAAGTTAATATGAACCAGAGTTTTTGGGCAACCTTGGGAGTGATAGGAGGTACGGACCTCTTTCGCAATGGAGAGCAGTCTGTAATTTTGACTTTTGCTTAGTGATTCGGAATGCGCAGAAACTCAAGAACTCATCCCTCCTTCACAAGGGAGAGAAGCTTGTAATTTTATCTTTTGCTTATTGCATTGGAGGGCACAGCAACTCAAGAACTCAAAAACTCATCAACCCAAAAACTCAAATTTCCCCCATAATATTCAATTGCTCACAGGCAATCCGGGCTGCAATTTGTTCGGCTTTTTTCTTGACGTAATCGGTGCCATTGGCCATTTCCACACCATCAATCATGAGTCTTACTTTGATGAGCCGGCTGGCAGTTCCCTCCTCGATTGTTTCAAAAACAAGGTTCTTTTTTTCACGTTGTGCCCAATTGATAATGCGGCTTTTGAAATTGGTATCAGACTTTTCGATTTCGTTTAAGTCGATATGAATACTAAAGATCCGGTCTACCACGAATTTTTCAGTTTTTTTGTAGCCTTTGTCAAGGAATATAGCGCCAATTAGTGCTTCAAATGCATCGCCATACATGGAACGGTACATGCCGGGTCCTGAATTGGTTTTTACATATTTATCGATACCTATTTTCAGAGCCAGATTTTTTAGATGTTCTCTACTGACAATCCTCGAGCGCATCTCTGTGAGGAATCCTTCATCCCGGAAAGGAAACCTGCGAAACAACATATCGGCTACAATTGCTCCTAATATTGCATCACCAAGATATTCTAATCTTTCATTGGTAAGTTGCACACCATTTATCGAAGAAGGAGAAGCGGAGCGGTGTGAAAAGGCAAGTTTATAAACAGCAAGATTTCCCGGATAAAAACCCAGAATATTTTTGAGTGAAAGGATCATTTCCTTATCACCTGAAAACAACAGACGGTAAGGTAACAGGATGTCCAAAGGGGGTTAATTAAATTTCTTGAAGATTACCGAGGCGTTGTGTCCGCCAAAACCAAAAGTATTGCTCAGCGCTGCATTTACTGTGCGATGCTGTGCCTTGTTAAAAGTGAAGTTGAAACGTTTATCAAATTCCGGATCATCAGTAAAGTGATTGATGGTAGGAGGAATGATGTTGTGTTTCACCGCAAGAATTGATGCAACAGATTCAATTGCTCCGGCTGCTCCGAGCAAATGTCCTGTCATCGATTTTGTAGAACTGATATTCAATTTATAAGCATGCTCGCCGAATACACTGGCGATTGCTTTTACTTCACTGATATCACCAAGTGGAGTAGAGGTTCCATGCACATTGATGTAATCAATTTCGGTTGATTGCATTTCAGCATCAGCCAGTGCATTTTTCATCACGTTGAGTGCACCAAGTCCTTCAGGATGTGGCGCTGTGATATGATGTGCATCAGCTGACATGCCTCCACCCATCATTTCTGCATAGATTGTTGCACCCCTGGCAATTGCATGTTCATATTCTTCAAGTACGATTGCTGCTGCTCCTTCGCCCATCACAAAACCATCACGACCCAAATCAAAAGGACGTGAAGCAGTTGCAGGATCGTCATTTCGCTCGGAGAGTGCATGCATGGCGTTGAAACCACCCACAGCAGGTTCATTGATTGAAGACTCAGATCCACCGGTTACAATAGCATCAGCTTTACCCAAACGGATAATCATGAATGCATCATTCAATGCATGAGTTGATGAAGCACAAGCGGAAACAGTCGCGTAGTTTGGTCCTCTTAAACCATAACGAATAGAGATATGGCCGGCGGCGATATCAATTATCATTTTAGGAATGAAGAAAGGATTGAAGCGGGGAGTGCCATCACCTTTTGCAAAGTTGTTGGCTTCATCCCAGAATGTACGCAATCCGCCGATGCCGGCAGCCCAGATCACTCCAACCCGATCGGGGTTGAAAGATTTATGAGCCACAACTCCGGAATCTTCCACCGCCTGAATAGCAGCAGCAAGTCCGAACTGACTAAACAGATCGAGCTTGCGGGCTTCTTTACGGTCGAGGATAGTTTCCGGATCGAAGTTTCTCACTTCGCATGCAAACCGGGTTTTAAATTTTGTAGCATCAAACCGGGTTATTGGCCCAGCTCCTGATCTCCCATTAACCAATCCATCCCAGAAATCTGAAACAGTATTACCCAGGGGAGTAAGGGCTCCTAGCCCTGTAACTACAACTCTTTTGAGCTTCATCAGCTAAAAGGGTGATTACTTTACGTTGGCCTGAATGTAATCAACTGCTTGTCCTACAGTGCTGATCTTCTCAGCCTGATCATCAGGAATAGCGATATTAAATTCCTTTTCGAATTCCATGATCAATTCAACAGTATCCAAAGAATCTGCGCCCAGGTCATTTGTAAAGCTGGACTCTGTTTGTACTTCACTTTCGTCAACGCCTAATTTATCTACAATGATTGCCTTTACGCGTGTTGCAATGTCTGACATAGCTTTATGTATTATTTTAAAGTTGGACGCAAAGTAACAAATTTATAGTTGAATCATCAAAATTTATTGTCAATAATTTGATATTCAGCCACATATTAATGTGAACAGGGTGTTAATTACAGGCATTTCCGTGGAAACGGCGGGAAAAGCGTCCCGAAACAGATTCTATTACCTTTGCGGGATGAAGAAAATAGCCATTTTAGCCAGTGGTTCAGGAAGTAATGCGGAGAACCTGGTGAGGTATTTTGACAAGCACCCTTTGGTGGAAGTGGTGATGATGATTTCGAATCGTAAAAATGCTTTTGTTTTTGAAAGGATGAAGAGGTTGGGTATCACTTCTTATTATATGAGTCGCGAAGCGTTTGAAAACGGAAGCGTGTTGCAATTGCTGAAGGATCAAAAGGTGGATTGGATCATATTGGCAGGATTTTTAAAATTATTGCCACTATCCATCATTAACGAATATCCAGAGCGGATAGTGAACATTCATCCTGCCTTACTTCCGGAATTCGGAGGGGAGGGAATGTATGGGATGCATGTGCATGAAGCCGTGGTAAAATCGGGAGTTTCAAAAACAGGAATATCCATTCATTTTGTGAATGAAAATTTTGATGAAGGGGAAGTAATTGCGCAATACGAAACTAAAGTTGTGCCAGGTGATACACCGGAATCAGTAGCTGCTAAAATTCACGAACTTGAAATGGAATGGTTTCCGAAAGTGGTTGAAAAAGTGATTACCGATGAGCGGGTCACTTATTAAAATACTGTCCTAATTTTTTGAGGGGTTTTATAAAAGTAGTGAACATCCCCGGTTTTATATCGTTGATCTTCCACGCCATCTTATCTTCCATATTTGCTTTCAGCTTCACAAAGAAACTGGTATTGCTGATGCCGCCCATTCTCATTTTAACAATGGTTTCCGGGAGGTAGGCAACTTTCACTTTGTTCTTGTGAATCAAACGAAGCATCAGTTCGTAATCAGCCGATAATTTAAGATCGAGGTTAAATCCGCCAAGGCGTTCATACACTGACTTCTTTACAAAGAAAGTAGGATGAGGAGGCATCCAGCCTTTTTTAAAGGCATCGGGTTCGTAAGAACCGGCTTTCCAGGTACGTAACACTTTATCGGTGTCGGTACGATCCACAAAAACGAGATCGGCGTAGACTGCTTCCACAGTAGGATCCATTGCGAACTGTTGAGCAATTTTGGAAATCACCTGGGTATTGGCATATACATCATCAGAATGCAGCATTCCAATCACGTCACCTGAAGCGAGTTTAATCCCTTTATTTAAAGCATCATAAAGTCCTTTGTCCTTTTCAGAGACTACTTTATCGATATACTGCGCATATCGGTTCACCACATCCAGCGTTTTATCTTTTGATAAACCGTCCACAATCAGGTACTCCACATTCGGAAAGTCCTGTGTGACTACTGATTTGATAGTATCTTCAACAGTGCTTTCGCTGTTGTAAGTAATTGTGATGATGGAAATTTTCAATGCAAAAAAGGTTTGTTCGGGTCAGTACTGGAATTAATGAGGATGTAAAGGTAAATAAGTGACAGCAGGTGCCGGCAGGATTTTTTCAGTATTTATTGTAAAAAGTAATTTCCTTGATTAACCTTCAATTTTCCTATCGCGCACTTTCACAGCAGGATTTCCCCTGTACACTAAATACGGTTCAAGATCAGAGCTCGCCACGGATTCTACACTCAGTACCGCATGCGATTTGCAGGTTACACCCGGGCATACGAGTGATTTTGCGCCAATCCAAACACCTGCTTCGAGTGTGATGGGTTCGACGATGAGGTCGAAGGTTGATTTTTTAAAGTTGTGATTTCCGCATAAAAGCATTGCACCTTGGGAGATGCATACATTGTCACCAATGATCACTTGAGCATGATTTTCAATCCAGCAGCATTCACCAATCCACACATTGTTCCCAATTTCAAGTAGCCAGGGATATTTGATGCGCACACCTTGTTTAATCACTACGCCTGTTCCGATTTTAGCTCCGAACAAACGCAGCACCGCCACTTTCAGAAAGCTGAATACTGAAAGGTGATTGAGAAGAAAGAGCGCTGAAAACAGTTGCCACAAGCCGATTTTGATTGCAGATCCCGGTTTGTACCAGTCGTTATTGAATGAGGCCAGATTTGTTTTCTGTTGTTCCATGGTTCAAATATCGTCAGTTTTCTATTTTGTTTTCCATCAACCAGTTTTCAAGTACTACTCCGGTCCAGATTTCCGGCCACCTTACAGTTGGGTCGTTATTCAGGAACCTGTTCCATTTTTCCATGATAAACGGTCCGTTTAAAAATGATCTTTTAGAAAGTGAAACCATTCTTTCCTCACAGAAATTTTTCAATTCATTTCTGATCCATTTTTCCCAGGGGAAAGAGAATCCCATTTTTTTGCGATGCACAATTTCATCAGGAAGAAGATCTCCAAGACTTTCCACAAGCAACTTTTTAGGATACACCGGAGTTTTATAAGCGTCGTTAATTCCAATCACATATTCCACAAGAGTGTAATCAATGAACGGAACACGTACCTCCAGTGCAGAAGCCATACTCATTTGATCAGTATCGCGCAGCAACACGTTTTGCATGTAAGTGCTGATTTCGGCAATGCTAACTTTACTCAACAAACCAAGGTTGCCACTATCACGCAATGCTTCATTTATAATAATGCTCACCTTGTCGGGAGGCATTGGAAAATTAAACAATTTGGAAACATGTTCCGGTGGTGCCATTTGTCGTGCAATTGGAAAGGTATGTGAAATATCACCTTTGGGAAGTTGCATCAGCTGATTCAGCTTCATGCCCACAAAACCCGGCTTAAACTTTTGCACCATTTGTCCGGCAATGTTCCTTACTGATTGCGGAAGACTCCATAGCCATTGCTGATTCTGAAGACGCATGGTTCTTTCAAAAATCGGATATCCTGCAAAGAGTTCATCACCACCCAAACCTGAAAGTGCCATGGTAATTCCGTTTTCCCTCGTAATTTTTGAAACCACATAAGAATTCGGACCATCTCCACTTGGATGATCCATTGCGGAAAGGGCTTCCGGTAGTTGTTGAAGAAAATCACCAGGACGCAGTAAAAATTCATGATGATCGGTTCCGAATTTTTCAGCGATTTGTCGTGCATACTTTGCTTCACTCATTTCACTTTCATCAAATGAGATGTTGAATGTTTTAACAGGCTGTCGTTGTACTTTACTCATTAATCCGACAACTGCCGACGAATCAATACCACCAGATAAAAACGCACCAAAGGGAACATCACTTATCAGTCTGCGTTTCACAGCCGCTTCAAAAAGTGATCGCACATCGTCACAAACTTCTTTATATGTTTTTCCTGAGGAAGCTTTTGAATGATTCGCAACCAAATCCCAGTATTTTTCAATCACCATTCCTTTTGCAGAAACAGTAAGATGATGGCCGGGCATCAGCATTTTTACATTTTCAATAATGGTATCGGGAGCATGCACAGTTTGATACATGAAATAATCCGCGATACTTTTACGATCAATTTTCCGAGGCACTAGTCCGGTTTCAAACAACGCTCTTATTTCAGAAGCAAACTGAAGTACACCTCCCGAAAAGTGATAATAAACCGGTTTGATTCCAAGTCGGTCGCGTGCAATAAAAAGTGTTTGTGCTTTTTTATCCCAAATCGCGAAAGCAAACATACCATTAAACCGGTGCACACATTCTTTTCCCCACTCCTGGTATGCTGCCAGCATCATTTCCGTATCGCTTCGTGTTTTGAATTTATAACCTGTCAGCGATTCACGGATCTCCATAAAATTGTAGATCTCACCATTGAAAATAATTTCAAGGTTACCATCTTCACTGTGCATGGGTTGATGTCCGGCCGGGGAAAGGTCGAGAATAGCCAGCCTGCGGTGACCCAATGCCACCATATCGTCCACATATATTCCCTGGTCGTCAGGACCACGGTGCGCGATTTTATCGGTCATGCGTTGCACGAGGCTACCCGACTTTTGCCGGTCAGTGATTCCGAAAATTCCTGCTATGCCACACATAATTAATTCTTGTTAAGAAATTTCATAAATGTTTCAGCCCACGTCAGTGGAGTAATTGATTTTGCCATTTCAGCACTGCGATCTCCCATAGAAAGAAGTTCATCAGGTGATGCGGCATTTATTTTTTTAAATGTTTCTACCATTGAATTTACATCAAATGGTGGAATTGTATAACCATTGTGATTGTCTTTCAGAAATGCTTCAGCGGCTCCGGTTGTAGTAGTGCAAATTAACGGGAATCCTGCAGCTCCAAATTCATGAACAACTACACCCCAGTGTTCGTAATGACTTGGAAGAATAAATACTCCGCATGAGGAGATATATTTATGCATATCGGCAGGCTGCACGAATCCAATATTTTTTATTTTATCATGAGTTGGAAACTGCTCATTCATTTCTCCTTTTCCAAGGCACCACAACTCCCATTCGCTGGGTTGTTGTTCCTGAAAGGTAATAAATGCTTTCCAGAGTTCTGCAGTTCCTTTAAGCGCAGTGTATCTACCCACAAAAATGATCTTTTTGGGAAACGATTTTTCCTTTACGGATCGGTTGTGTAAATATTGCTGATGGAATGCTTCGTAATCACAGGAATAAATTCCTTCTTCGATACGCGTTGCTTTGAAACCTAATTTCTCAGCATACTTTTTTTGCGGTGAACCCGGGACCCAGCAATGTGAAAAGTAATTCCGTAACCAAAATGGTCCGGCAATGGAAGCGATGTTTTGTTTCAGCGTATTCCTCCATGGGTTATCGAGTCCAAGGACAGTATTTATTTTTCCATGAAAATGTTTACAAACGGAATTGTAACCTTTGTCGATCCATCCGCTGCAAAAAATAACATCAGGATTAAGTTGAATGGAAAAATCAAGAAGCTGTTTGTCGTCGAAATTTTTTCTTTCATAAAAATGAATATTTTCTCCTTTAAGTGAAAACTGAAATGGTGCCACTGCATTCACTGGCCAGCGGACCACATGCACTTCCACATGCTGAGATTCGGCAAGTGTTTTCATGCAGGCAACAATATAACCGGCCAGTTCAGTAAATAGAAAAAGACATTTCTTTCGTTGCACAGCCATTGTTATAGAAAATAAACGAATTTACCGGTTTCCATTTTAATTAGTTGTACTGAATAATTTGTGATGATCGTCGATAGCTTGTTTGTTTTCGTGAATTTGCCGCGCAAAATCAGAAGCCGCCCCTGACCATTCATCGTAAACTTCCTGGTTCATGGAAGCAGCAATATTTACAACTTCCACAATCTTTGATTCATTTTCAAGAGAAAGATCCCATCCACATTTTTTTTGTTCCAGGCCTTTCCATGGTGTGCGGTCACCAATAATTACCGGCAGTCCTGCTGTGAAACCTTCCACAATTGCATGTCCGTAGTTCTCGTTCATCGACAACAGGAACATAAAATGATAATTCACAAGCAGCGCAGTAACTCCTGCGTTGTCGGCCGGACCTTTTAAATTAACATTCACATGTGCTGGGAGTGCTACAATTTCGTTTTTACACAATTCAAAATAACTTTCGTCATCATGTGGGCCGTAAATATCAAATTCTATTTTATTTTCGGGTAATGTTTTAGAAAGCACCTTTAAACATTGAAGCAGATTTTTTACTTCACTGATTCGACCCACATACACCAGTTTCATTTGATGGGCAATTTTATTTCGGGGAACTTTCTGAACTTTCACATCAGGAGTCAGATTGATGGCATGTAAAATTGGAGTTTTGTGTCCAAAGACTTCTTCAATTTCACGAAACTCAATTTGTGTAGAAGCATGGAAGGTGACTTTCCCGAAAAGGTCCATCAATTTCGCAACGATGAGGAATATTTTTTTCTTGAGAGGTTTCAGTGCCAATGCTCCCTTGCTCAGCATTCCTCTTGGAGCCACTACTACTTTGCAGGGAATTTTATTTTGACGGATCACCAAAAGCGGGATTAGCGTAAAATAAAGAGAAAACATACTGTTTAGGTAAACTATATCCGGCTGTTCTTCCAGAATTAACTTTTTAATATTTTTTTTATTGAGAAAACTCCCGGAACAGTAAAATACCTCCGTGCCTTTTGACGTAATATTCCATTCGTTGGGATTGATATTTTTATATGGCTCAGTCTCGTTTAAATCGGTATCACCGGTTACTATACGAAAATGGTAGGAGTTTGAAAGCCGCTCCACCAGGCTGACGCAGGATTTGATAGGTCCACCTGCTTTGTATCCCGGAAGGTACCAATCGATGAACACCAGTATTTTTTTCAGGGGCTGATTCATTACAGTTTCGCCGGTCACGCGGGTTCAAGTTTTATTTCCGGCAATTTTTCCTCAGGTACTGCTCCTGCAAAATCTTTTATATCAGTAAGTGTGAGCGTCAGAATTAGTAACATGGTAATATGGTAAGGATTCAAAGAACCCATCAGCCAGGCTTCAAAAAATGCAGAGAATAATATGGTATAAAGGAATGGTAATGCAGTATATGTAATTACAACGGCTTTGAAAATATTTCTGAGGAATCCAATCATCCATAATATCAAACCGATGATACCAGTATTGAGCCACAGAGCAAGGAATGTGTTGTGCACACCTCCCTGGTGACCAAGCGCACTGAGTGCATGGCGGTTGGCATAGAAGATAATTTCATCGTACGAAAATCCATTTCCGAATAAAAACAAGCCTACATTTTTATTGATTTGTGCCAGTGCAAACATCCAGGCTACTATGCGGCCGGAACCGCTTTCAAGGTTTTCGGCACGGAGTGCTTTTGCCAATCCTAATGCTTCAAGGATGGATGGCAGGTTACTGAATACGACCTGGTACAGCAAAATGGAAATTATCACCGCAATAAATCCATACCAGTAGGATATTTTGTAAAATTTTGTAAAAATCAGGAATATGATAATACTCATCAAAGTATTTCGAGAGCCGGTAAGAATTGCAGAAATGGCAATTAAAGAAAAAACCATGATCTTTTCATTTTTAGTTAGCAGGTCAGGAAATTTTATCACCGTACATACCGCAAGTACCAGTAACAACACACTGTAAATTCCCATCCCATTCGGATTTCCAAGTATGCCGGTATACCTTCCCGCAAGGAAAACGAATTCAGGATTCAAAACAATAAGTACAAGACCTAATGTCAGTAATATGGTAATCAGCATCAGGAAGTCTTTCAGAAAAATGGCTCCTCTTGTTTGGAATGATTTAATAAAATAAGCCGGTACCACAAGATAAAGCAGTCCGTAAGAGAGTGTTTTTTGAAACGCAAGTGTCATATCCGAACTCCTGATGACCATGGCGAAAGACCAAATGATGAAAGGAAGAAAGGATAATACAAGAGTGTTTTTAATATTGAATTGTTTTCTGTCGAAAATGAAAAATAACGTAAGAAGCATCAGGTAAATATCCTTTACTTTTTTTGCAAACTCGAGTTGATCCTGCCTGCTGTCGGAAAGAATCAGGATAAATATTAACCCGATAATCATTTCGGGAAACATTTCCTTTCTTTTCAAAATAATCACGGAAAGTGCCACAACTGCAACGCCGGCATCAATCATTACCCAACCCGCAGCCACCCAAATGACTAACATGGCAAGGAACTGGATGTTGCGTTTTAAAAAGTCAGTCATTTATATTATTTAATAGACTTGCTCATTAATCTGAACAGGTCGGCATGCTTTTCAGCCACTATTTTCCATGTAAATTTACCCTTTACTCTTGAGTAAGAAGCCATTGACATCGACTTTTTTTCAACCGCCGATAATTCACTGTACCTGAGAATTGCCTGTTTCAGTGAATTAACGTCATTTTTTTCGATTATGTATCCGTTTGTTGCATCCACCATTTCCAGTGTAGCACCTACATCAGTCACAATAATAGGCATTCCATGCGCCATTCCTTCCAGCACCACTGTAGGCATTCCTTCAAACAAGGTAGGAAGCACAAACACATCATTTGTGCGGTACAATTCATTTAGTTTGTCGTCGTCGGCAAATCCCAGGAAGTTAAGATTTTTGAACGCATATAGGTTTTTGTACTCCTCAAATAAAGGTCCTTTCCCGACAAGGTTAAAAGTAAATTTATCAGCATATCCTGCTTCATTCAACTCTTTCACAGCCTGAGCCAAAATGTTTATGCCTTTATTTAATGCAAACCTACCGACGAAAAGAAATTGGAGTGGTTGTGAGCCTGTCTCAAAGTTTCGTTCCGTAATTCCGGGCACATTAACAGCGTTTGGCAATAGCGCAATTTTTTCTTTGGTGATGTATTTTTCAAGAATTCCGGTAAGCCGTCCGCCCAATGATACTACTCTGGCAGCATTTTTAAACAGACGATTGAAGATAAGGCGGAAAGGAACCCCGATCATGTAATCTCGCGTTGATAAAGTCTGGTAGGGTTCCAGTCCGTGTGGATTAATTATCACTCTATTTCCAACTTCTTGAATGTCCTGCCAGACTGACAGTCCCTGTGAATAAATAACGGCATTCGGATGCGCCTGCGCAATTTCAAACACTTTTTTAGAATAATGCCAGCAATTTATCAGATACCTGTTACTGGATTGATCAGGAACAGCAACGATTTCGGTGATGTTTGGATTATCAAATACATTCACTCCAGCATGGGGATGGATTACTTTAAGATCAATGTCCTCCATTGCCGCAAGTTGTTCGACAAGCAATCGTGAATGACGTTGCATGCCACCAACAGCATGTGGGAAAATGCCGTCAGTACAAAAAAGCACTTCCGTTTTTTTTAAACTCATTGTACGAGAGTCTTAATGCCTTCTTCAATTCCAATTTTTGGTTCCCATCCCAATGCCTTCAGTTTGGTAACATCAGCAAGCAGGTGCATTCGTTCAACTTTACGCACTCTTGCCTGGTCCACTTCAATCTCTATTGGCTCACCCACAGCTTTTGAAAAGGCATCTACAATTTCAGTAACAGAATATTCAATTCCACGGCCCAGATTATAAGTATGGATTCCTTCTCCTGTTTTCTCCAAAAGAATTTGAACGGCATTCGCCATATCGTAAGTGTGAATAAAATCGCGTTTCGGAGTCAGGTTGCCAAGTTTTATTTTCCGGTTACCACCTAGAATCTGTTTTTGAATTTCAGGAATGAGATGTGGGTTGGTTTCGTTCGGACCGAATGCGTTAAAAAACCTGCATACTACAGTTGGGATTTTTGTGACGAGATGAAATTCATTGCAAAGACGTTCGCATGTGAGTTTCGATAAACCATAAATATCGAGCGGGCCGACTTCATTCAATTCAGAAACGGCATCGTCGTAAATTGGATATACAGCTGCCGTGGAAGCGAACAATACTTTTTCCACACCGGCACTTTTTGCCGCATCCAGCACATGCATGGTACCACGGATATTAATGTCGCTTGAATCGTATGGATGCTCGTTGCAATATGGGATAAAGTGAATAGCGGCGAGGTGAATAATTATATTCGGACGGATTCCGGTAATTACAGTATGTACACGCTGTTTGTCGAGGATATTCACTTCAAAAAAGTTGGCATCAGGAATGGAAATAAATTTCCTGTCTCCAAATGATAAATTGTCAATGACAAATATTTCATGGTTGGTTTTTTGCAGATGCTGAATAACTGCTGAACCAATGAATCCGGCTCCCCCGGTGATCAAAATTTTGCTCATATTATTAATCTTTATTGATAAAATTTATTAAAGTTTCGTATTGCTTCCTGTTGGCCTGTTTGGTGAAATTATCGATTGCTAAAGTGATCAGGCGTTGTTTTTCGGAAGTATTTATTTTGGTAAGATTAATCTCATCACCCTCATTTATAACCATACCGCATTTATGTGCAAGGGTAAAGTCGGAGTAGTCACCCAGGTTATCCGAGATGATCACTGATAATCCCGCTGATAGGTATTCCGCAAATTTTGTAGGCGATGCTACCTGGTTTGTAACACTGTTTTCACGAAAAAGAATGCCGTAATCGCATGCAGCAAGGACGCGTTGCACTTCGTTGTGCTTTACCCACTTGCTTGCAACCTGGTTAGGAAAACTTTTTTTCATTGCCACTATATTTTCATCTTCCTGCGAAAGAAAAAGTAATTTGAACTGAGTTCCTTTACAAAGCACTTTACCAAGAAGCCCGGCAAGTGTACTGAACGATTGCCAGCCGGCCGTGGAGCCGGAATAAACCATGATAATATCATCAGCACCAAAACCAAGCGACTTTTTTTCATTCGTAAGTTCTTCATCACTAAATGATGAAGCGCGGAACCCTGTGTTCAGTGTACAGGGGATAACTACATGTGCTTTGCTTTTGTAACCATAGTCCCGTTCCCAATAGTGAACCAGTTTTGATGAAACAGCGATTCGGAAATCAGTTTCAAGTACTGCAGTTTTTTCCTGATTGTAAATCAATTTCTTCATTGATTCATCAGCGACAACCTGGTATTCATTCCACTCGGCAGCAATCGCACCCCGGCCATCAAGAGACACGGTTTTAACAAGTCCTAGTCTTTTTGAAAACAAGGCGATTTTAGTCGCTAACACGTTTCTTGCAATTACTTTTCTTTGTCCGGTGAACAGGCAAATCAATGCAAAAACCCACATTGAAAACTGCCAGTATTTAGCCTTTGGTAACGCGGGTAAAATCCAGGCTCCGGGAATTTCCTTCTGTATTTTCCTGCGATTATCAGCAAAGGAATGCAATGATATAAATGCAATCAAGCGAATGCCGGCATGCAATTCCTTATTTAAAAAATTGCACACGTCACTTACCTGGCTCGAATAAACCCCGGAAGGCTGATCATTATAAGTCAGGTAAATCATTGCAAATATTTCGTGTTTTAAAAATGGTTTTTATCAAGTTTCAATTTATTCCGGTTTCATAGTATGGAAATCGGTAGCAATTTTATATTTATTGAATGCTCTTTTCAGAAATTTATCGAATACAGCAAGGTTGTGACCGGTAATCATTTTTGGATGCGAAATAAAGTGCATGTAACTGTATCTGTCAAAAAAACTGTTGTACCTGTTCAGTTTTACTTCTGTTAGCAATTCCACGGCCACACGCTCGCTTTGCGAATCCGAAATATCCTTGCCGGCTGATGATTCCGGCTTGATATGATTCAAAATCCTTGAAGGCTGACCTTCTCCTTTGTGAAATGTGTGGTCGTTGAAAAGTTTCATGTGTAATTTCAAAAAGATTTTATTTACAAACGAAAGTGTTGAAGGAATTTCAATTGAACTGATATTATATTGCACATATGGACCATTTGCCACTTCTTTACACACGTCGTCGTTAAACCTGTAAATGGATTTAGTTGGAGCTAATGAGAAGTCGAAATACTGGGCATCGGTAAATTGATAAAAACCTCCCAATACACTGAATTCGTATAAAAATTTATGTTTTTCAAAATAAGGTTTAAAATTCGTGAAAGGTTGAATGCTCCATCCACCGGCACGGTACGCGTTTATTTTGTAGTCGGGGAATTGTGGATGAAGTATTTCTTCAAGTAATCGTACAGAGCCATCAAACACTTCGCTTCGTTCTTTCTCAGAAATATTTTTGAAAACATATTTTTCTACATTGTTCAATCGCCATTGATTGCTTTCAGCCAGGTATTCGGCATCGAGCCAATGTGGGTGCACATGAGGATATACAAAATGACCTTTAGCGACAAGATCACACAACTGAGCTGCGACTTTCCTGAAATCGGCTTCGCAGGCAGGAGTTGTTTCAGCTTGCTTTTTCAGTCGGAGCAGGTAAGTTGTATCGACAAAAAAAATCGCCTTGGCATTATATTTTGCAAGCAATGAAATAATTTTATTGGTAGGAGCAATCATACAATCATCCACGAAACCACTCCTGTTTCCCAGGAAGAGCTCATAATCAAAAGTGATCAGCAGCTGCCTGGAATCAGCAGCATGCGAAGGTGGAGATGTTTGCATACTTTAATCCTGCAGCGTTATCCGGTTTTCCCTGATTTTGTAATAAAGGGAAATAATAGAGCTGGCAATTTTATGTTCATTGAAATTTTCGCGGCAATAGTTCACCATGTCCTGCTGATTGTAGGAATTGTAATTCAACATTACTTTTTCCATACCCTGTGACAATGCAATTGCCGAATGTTCTTCTACAATAATTCCTTGTTCCTCGTGAATAAAATCAAGCGGACCACCGGAATTGGTTGTCACCACAGGTCTGCCACAGGCAAGACTTTCGATTAATACTACACCGAAAGTTTCGTACTGACTGGCAAGCACAAAGGAATGGCAATTGTCAAGTTCTTCTTTAACTTCTTCGCGCCAGAGTTTTCCTGTAAACCTGACTTGTTCCTGCAATCCCAATTCAGCAACCAGGTCGTGAAGATATTTTTCTTCAGGGCCATCACCACCAATTGTCAGATGCACATTTATCTGCTTATCAGTTAAAATTTTGATGGCACTGATGATGAGTTGAATGCTTTTCCGTGGCAGCAGGAAGGAGTTTGTGAAAAAGGTGAATGTCTCACCCGGTGTATATGTTTTCGGAATATAATTTTTAAAGAATAATTCATTTACCAGGTTATGAATAACGGTAAATGTATTCGGTTTTAGTCCGAGTTGTTTTTCAAGATCCTTACGGAAATTGTTACTTACAATTACTGAAGCATCCGCGTAATCAAATATCTCACATGCCATCTCCACATCCGTTTTGTGAGTGATGTATCCCATAAGGTAAGCAGTGAGATGTTCCGTAATGATGAACGGAATTTTATTTGTTTTTGCAATGTGAAATCCAGCGATCCCAGCATGAAAAACTGAATGCGCGTGTATCACATCAGGCATTCCAAACGTGGTTACATATTCATCAAAAACATTTCTCACCGCTTTGCTGAATTGCCTGTAGCTTAAACGGCGCAGTTTGGGAATTCCGGCGTTGGCACGTATGTGAAAAGTTGGAATTCCTTTGTCCATATAGAAATCAATTTTCTCTTTGCTTTCACGTGACAAAAGTGCTCCCGGCGGAGTGTATTCCGGGTAAATAACTCCTACTTTAAATCCTTCTTTTTGCAATGCCCTGGCTTGTTCCTCGAAGAATGTTCCCAGCACAGGTGTTTCCGGTGTTTTATACCAGGAAGGCATTAATAAAATATGTAGTTTATCTTTTTTGATTTGAGACATGGTTATTCGGGCACTTTAATAAAAATTATTGACTGACCTGATCAATGATATCGGTAACACGATGTCCGCCGGTCCATACTTTGGCAATTAAATCATAGGCTCTGGCTTTCATAGGAAGCATATCGAGTTTCCACAGATAACCTTGTTTGAGATCGCCACCAAATCCTTTTTTAAAACGGAAGATACCTTCAAGTGTCGGATTGTTATTTTTCAAACGAACGCCTACAAAATCATATTTTTTTACTCCCTTATTTTTAAGGAACTTCATTATTTCATAATTCAGCAATTTAGCAGCACCATACAATTTTGAATTTCCCTGGGTGCCTGCATGGGTGAGGAATGCGGAATATTTTGTGTACAAAAGAAAAACTCCACTCACCGGTTCACCCTGGTCGTATACCACACCGCAGCAAACACGATCGTCGCCGAGGTATTTGTGAATGGTGGTAAAATATTCGAGTGGGTCAATGTGCAGATCCGCACGTTCCATTGTGCTTTTGTAAACCGCGTAAAAATCATTTAGTGTTTCTTTCCCAATTTTAACAACCGCGTCATTTTTTATGGAATGGTTTACCGCTTTCTGATATTTAGGATGAAATTTATCCAGGATTTCTTCTTCAGTTTGATTGGCAAGATCAACAATGTATGTTCCGAATTCACAGTACTTGGCCATTGGTGGAATTGCGGAAAGAATGCCATATGGTTGTGGTTGTACCAATCGCTCGCAGCTGCTGTCCTTTTCAAGCATTTCAATGAGCCGGCTGAAGAATGCCTGTTGTTCTTCAGGTTGAAGTTCCACCGCATTTCTTACCGGTGCATACAGAATTTGTGCCGGCAAGAAAATTTTAAGGTTGGAAAATCGCACAGGCATAAAGGCCTGCAACTCCTCGTCATAGGCAATCTTGATAGGATCCCCATAAAAATGACGGTAAAACCGGCTGAATTCGGAGAGGAACTGAAAAGGCCAATTGTCATTGATTTTACCCAATATGACATGATCGGCAGGATTTAAATGATTCAGCAGTTTCATGAAAAATCAGATACTATAAATATTTTTTTTAATTAATTCTTCTTTAAAGATAACCATACATTTTTCGAGAATGCGACGGGTTGAGTCGCCATCCCACATTGGAGGAATGGCTCCTTTTTTATGTTTGTTCTGACGAATGCGCTCGATGTGATCCTTTACTGTAGTCACATCAAAAGGAACAAGTTCGTTGGTTCCTATAGTGATGGTAGAAGGGCGTTCAGTGTTGGGGCGTAAAGTCAGGCATGGAATTTTCCGGAATGTTGTTTCTTCCTGAATTCCTCCACTGTCGGTAATCACAAAACTGCTATCGGCTGTCAGTTTTTGGAAACTGAAATAATCAAGTGGTTCAGTGAGAATGAGTTTTTTGTTTTCAGTAATGCGGTGCATTAAACCGAATGATTCAAGTTTGTTTGTGGTACGGGGATGAATCGGAAATACGAGGTGCATCGATTCAGTAATGAAATCAATAATGTCGATCAGTTTGGAGAGGCCTTCTGCAAAATCAACTGTAGCAGGACGGTGCATGGTCATGAGAGCAAATTCCCCTTTCCTGATTTTTAATTTCTCCAGCACATTGTCTTTCTGGATTTTTTTCTCAAAAGCCACAAGTGTATCAATCATGGTATTTCCTACAAAGAAAAGCTGATCGGGTGATTTGTTTTCAGCGAGCAGGTGATCCATACCGCTTTGTTCAGTGATGAAAAAATAATCGGTAATTTCATCCGTGAGAATCCTGTTTATTTCTTCAGGCATACTTCTATCGTTGCTGCGAAGACCACTTTCGATGTGCGCAATTCTGACTCCCATTTTATTGGCAGTAAGCGCTGCTGCAAATGTGGAGTTCACATCACCTACAACCATGATTAGCGCAGGTTGATATTCCTTAATCACTTTTTCAAGGCGAATCATTATTTCAGCCATCTGGTTGTTGGCGGATTCCGCGGGGATGTTCAGGAAATAATCCGGAGTCAGTTCAAACTGACGAAAAAACACATCCGCCATTTTATCATCATAATGCTGACCGGTATGTACAATTTTAATGTCAAAAGGAGAACCCAACTGTTCATTCACTTTTTTGAACTGGGTAACTTTGATGAAATTCGGACGGGTTCCTACTACAATCAGAATTCGGGACATTTTGGTTTTTTTTATTAAACTGTAAATTTATCAAATAGCCTGCTCATTCAGGTTCCCATTTTTACGCAGAAATCCCGTGAATGTTTTCCTTAGTGGAATGTTAAATGAGTTCTGGAATTCAATGCGTTAGCGCAATGAATCCTGCATCATAAGTGCTTCCGCGAAGTAACGAACACCCCAGCTTGGAATTTCATAAGAACAATAATTACCACTGATTGGCCAGGAGCCTGAAATGCCACCATTCAGCAAAGGCATTTTTGACACCAGTTGTTTGGTTTTCACATAATCAGTAAGTAGATCCGCTTTAGCTTTTAAACCTTCATTTTCCTCCAGGGAAGCCAGTTTGTAGCTGTTTACTGCCAACAGGCAATTTCCGGGAAGGCAAGAAAAACTGGACGCCGATTGAAAATTTTCATCCAATTCCCCAACAAGGAAACCGTTGGCATTTACCTGGTTTAACACCGGAACCAATCCTTTAAGAGCGGCATTTTTCCATTTTTCATTTCCTGTGAGGATTCCTGCATCCAGGATTCCTGCAATTGCATAGGCAATGGTGATTGTAAATGCGGAAGGGTTTGAGTCAAATCCATTTCCTTTGAAGTACCCATTTTCATTTTGCAGGCCAATGGCGAATTCAATGTTCTTTTCACCGGCAGTCTCGTATTTTTTTTCACCTGTGATAGCGGCCAATCTGATAAGGGCTGCAGCTGTAAGTGTATTTGAACTCAACTGGTGAAAAGTATATTGTCTCCAGCTTCCATCACCTGATTGCACTTTGAGCAACCATTCAGCACTATTTACACAAGCTTCGAGAAGATCATTTCCACCTGATTCATTATAATAATCTAGAAGCCCGTGAATAATTTGCCCGTTATTGAAAACACGAGGCGGTTGGTTCATAAAATCACCGAACGAAGCAGGAAAAGTTCCGTCGCGCCGTTGGGTTCTTAACACCCAATTCACAAGTTCGCGAATGGTATCGGGATTTTTTATTGCCTGGTTGTAAAGTTCAGGATAATATGATTGGATACGTGATAAAACCGGTGCCCAGGTGGCAGTAGTGAGTGGATAACCTGCCGACATCTGATGGGTCATCATCGAGTATTTTGCAGCTCCGCCACCTTCCGGAAGTAAACTTTCGTTGAACCATTTTAATGCATCAGCAAGATGACTTGCAGGTGGCGCATTGGCGACTTTTGGCTTTCCCGTGAAATCAAAAAACCTGTAGCGTATCTGTGTAAAAATTCGTTCCAGCATATCAGGAAAGTGCTTGTGTAACCAGGTCTTTGTAAGTATGAACACCTGCAATGGCCCCGTTTCTTAATTCATAAATACGGTCGCAGTTGCGAAGTGTGGTAATACGGTGTGCAATAATTAAAATGGTTTTGTGAACACCCGATAAGGCATCGATGGATTCAGTGACTTCATTTTCAGTAACGTTGTCAAGTGCGCTGGTGGCTTCATCGAAAATAAGAATTTCAGCATTGCGGTATAATGACCTTGCTATTCCGATACGCTGACGTTGTCCTCCGGATAGATTGGCTCCTTTTTCGCCGATCAGGCTGTCGATTCCTTCAGGTAATGCATCCACCATTTTTTGAAGCGAAGCCTGCAAAATTACTGTTTTGAGTCGCTCTTCATTCACTTCAGGGTCGCCGAGAGTAATATTCTCACGGATCGAACCATCCAGTAAAAAAATATCCTGCTTCACATAACCAATATGACTTCGCCAGTCGGCAGTATGTTCATTTTTGAGAGGTACACCATCCACAAGAATTCCACCTGAATTTTCTTTATAGAAACGCAAAAGCAGATTCATGATGGTAGTTTTTCCCGATCCCGAAGTACCTACAAATCCAATTTTCTCACCCTTTTTAATTTCCAGATCCAGATCCTTTATTACCGGTTTGTCGGAGTTTGGAAACCGGAATGTCAGTTTATCAAAGACAATGGAATGATTGAAAGTTACAGGCTCTGGATTTTCCGAAGGCACTTCATTTCGTAAAAGTTCTTCGTAAACATCCAGGTTCTGAATTGTTTTCTGATTGTTGTTGATGTACATGAATGAATTCAGCAACCTGCTCATTGAGGGCATGAGACGGTAAGCAGCTGCAGCAAAAGCACCCACCATAATGAGTACATCAGTTTGCTTATCGGTAAGAAACATTGCGTACAGAAAAATCAAAACAATACCCAGTAAGGCAATCAATTCATTGGTGCGAAGAGGAATATGACTCAACAGATTGTTGCTTTGCTGAAGCTCGTGATAGTTTTTGAGATGTCGCAGGTAACGGCTTCTGTAACGTTCATCCTTACCAGCAATCCGGATATCAATATAACCGTTGATTGCTTCAGTAAGTGTACTCAATGCATATGGGAAGACCTGGTCGATTCCATCTCCTATCATAGCTCCTTTTCTCCTTATAAGAAAATAGACCATGTATGTTGCAGGACCAATTGTAAGTACAATGAATCCGAAGAGGAACAAATCATAATATGCGATTGCGAACACAATCAATAATACGATAAATGTCTCTGAAAGAATCATCATGAGTGGATTGATGATCCACTGCACATAAGTAGATGGATTGTACAAAATATTCCGGATCATCAGCGAAGACTTGATGCTGTTGTAATCAAGAAAGTCGAGCTGATAATATTTTGAATATTGGGTTTTGGTAATCGTAACAGCGATGTCGGAAGTTACTCGTGCCTGCATCCAGTTTACAAATACACCGAATACTGTTTTGAATATAAAATATCCAAACACGCATGCAATGAGAAAGAGGACAAATGTTTTTTCCGATTCAAATCCCATGAAATTGTAAAAGCTGCTGAAGTATTTATTGGTCTGGATCAACGCGGGATCGGTGCCTGCTTTAATAAGCGGCAACACTGCGGCGAGTCCTATTACATCCAGAAGTGCAGAGACAAAAACCAGCACACTCAAAGCACCGATTTTACTTTTTTGGGCAGGAGTGGTATGCTTGCGAACGCTTTTAAGGGCGTTTATGAGGGCATTGGTATTACTTTTTTTTATAGGTTCTTCACTCATTATAGCTTGTAAGTCCAGCAGGAAATTTTAAAAGTTACTTATAATATCCGCCACCGTACCCGGCAGGAATATTTTTAACATTCACGTTATTTAACAGGAAGACCATGTGTTTGATTTCATTTTTCTCAACGATCTGGTGTGCAATATCCACGAAATCTTTTTTGGAGAATCCTGCTTTCAGCACATAGATATTGAGATCTGAAAATTTCATCAGTGCGAGTGCATCCGAAAGTAATCCAACAGGAGGAGTATCGAGGATGATGTAATCATACATCGTTTTCAACTCGTTGATCATTTCTTCCAGCATAGGATCCACAATGAGCTCCGATGCATTTGGAGTACGCGGACCTGTAAGCACTACCTGCAGATTTTCAATCGGAGTTTCCTTGATGATATCAGCAAGTCGCGCTTTCCCGACAAGGTAAGAAGTTACACCCACATCATTTTTCAGGTTGAATGCATTTGCCTGTTTGGGTTTGTGCAAGTCAAGATCAATTACAATGACTTTTTTCTTGGTCTTTGCCAGGATGGTTCCCGTATTGATCGCATTGAAGGTCTTTCCTTCACCGGCCATGGTGGAAGTAAACAACACCACCTTACTTGTTGCCTTGGGGCTGAAATAGGAGAGGTTCGTTCGGACTACCCGGTACGATTCACTCGTAAGCGACTGAGGGTATTTGTCAACGATTAGATAATCGTCTTTTGCTTCCTTACTTTTTCCAATAACTCCGATAATAGGCAATGTGGTGAGTTCTGTAAGATCTTCTTTGGTCTGGATGTAGTTATAGAAAATACTTTTCAGGAAAATGATCAGGAACGACAACACCATTCCCACACCAAAACCTGCGATCAGAATTTTTTCCTTGATTGGTTTTTCGAGTCCTGTAGTAGTTGCTGGTTCAAGAATAATTTTGTCGGCAACGATACCTGCTTTCTCTATAACGGTCTGTGCACGTGTTTCGAGCAGGAACAGGTAAATCTTTTCATTGATCTCAACTTTCCTGTTAATGTTCACCAATCCACGCATAGTTGCCGGCATCTGGCTCATTGCGCCCTGGAACTGTCCGAGTTGCGATGAAAGCGAATTGATTTTAACCACAAGGCTTCGGCGCAAATTCATCACGCTTGAAATGAGAGCTTGTCGTGCGATAGATATTTGTGCATCCACTTCCTTAACAACAGGACTGTTCGGTGTATTGCTGAAAAGCAAATTGGTTTTGCGCTGTATGAGTGCATTCAGATCCATAAACGCGCTTGCCTGTGCAGGATCAGGAGCATCACCCAGCATGGTTGGAGAAATAGCCGATACTTCAGATCCTGATGTAAGTTGTTCGTAGAGATAATCAACTGAACGCAGTTGCATAGTATACCTGGCCTGTTCGTTTTCGAAATCAACCTTTTGCTGAAGATAAACGCCTTGTTCATTTTCAGGGTTCATCGAGGTCCTGGCACGCTGGAATTGTTCAAGGTTCGATTCCACGCCGTTAAGGATGTCTTCTACATCTTTCAGCTGTCCGTCGATGAAAGCAAGGGTATTTTCATTAATCTGTTTTTGTGTGGAAACAGAATATGCAATGTATTGCTCAGTTAATGTTTTAAGAATATTGACTGCTTTTTCAGCAACCTCATCTTCAATGAAAATATTAATTACAGTAGCTTCTTCTTCATGTGAAATTTGTAAAGCATGCTGGTATTTTTTAATCAGGTAGTTGCGATCATTAATTTTAAAAAGATATTTCGTTTCGCTGATATTGTTACTGTTCTTCCCAATAATGCTGGTATCGGGAGTGATAATCACCGAAAATTTATCGTTTACTACTGCGTCGCCGAATTTATGAACGGCGCTATAATTAAGTCCGTTTTGGTTTACAGTGAGTCTGTAACTTTTGGAATTAATGACGCTCACGTTGAAAGGAACCCCGTAATAGCTTGGGTCAATCACTTTGCCTTCAACAATAAAAGGACGTCCTCTGTAAATTTCTCCGGTTTTGATACGACCTTCAATAAAATAAGAAATGTCGAGGTTGAGTTGAGAAATGACCTCATTTATCAGACTTGATGAGTAAAGCACTTCAATTTCATTGGCAATTTCATCTTTCGATGGACCTGAAGCCAACGAGGCACTCAAAGCATCCTTGAATGCATTTTTCTGAGGTTTTACTAAAATTTTTGAAGAAGCCCCATAATATTGGGTGGCTTTGTAGAGGTACAATACTGAACCGCCGACACCCAGGCCTAAAAACAGGACAAACCAGTACCAATTTTTAAGAACCAGTACTATGGATTTCTTAATATCCTTTTGGTCAATAATTGCGTTACTACCTGCTGGTTTACTCATTCTATTGATTTTGCTGTAATTAAACCTGAATTATACGGCCATTTAGTGCATAAAGTTATAAGGTTGACCCACAACTTAAGGTTCAATAAACGGAAATTTTCTACGTAGTTTTGCACAAAAATAACAATTCCCGATCAGAGATATGGGTTATCCTGCCGGGCCCCGGAAACGTTGGTAACCGGGAGTTTTCAGTGCAACTAATTGCCCTGTTAAACGTTAATCCGACATATTTATTGATCAGAACCCTGATTTTATCTTTCTTTAGCATATGAAAACAGCATTAATTACCGGAATTACCGGTCAGGACGGAGCCTATTTGGCAGAATTACTCCTTGAAAAAGGGTATATGGTGCACGGTATCAAGCGACGCAGCTCCCTCTTCAACACCCAGCGTGTCGATCATCTTTACCACGATCAGCATGAAAATAACGTCCGGTTCAAGATGCATTATGGTGATCTGACCGATTCTGCCAATATTATCCGGATTATCCAGGAAGTCCAACCAGATGAAATTTATAACCTGGGAGCCATGTCGCATGTGAAAGTGAGTTTTGAAACTCCTGAATACACTGCAAATGCCGATGGAATCGGGGCTTTGAGGATTTTGGAGGCTGTTCGGTTGCTTGGTTTAACAGAAAAAACCAAAATTTACCAGGCTTCCACATCTGAACTATATGGTTTGGTACAGGAAATCCCGCAAAGGGAAACAACCCCGTTTTACCCACGTTCACCTTATGCTGTAGCAAAATTGTATGCCTATTGGATCTTTGTGAACTACAGGGAATCGTACAATATGTTCGCGGTAAATGGAATTCTGTTCAATCATGAATCGCCATTGAGAGGTGAAACTTTTGTGACCAGGAAAGTAACACGCGCTGTTGCCCGTATTGCTTTGGGATTACAGGATTGTGTGTACATGGGAAATATTGATGCAAAACGTGACTGGGGCCATGCAAAAGATTATGTGGAAGCTATGTGGCTGATGCTCCAAACAGAAAAACCGGAAGATTTTGTTATTGCCACAGGAGTAACGACCACAGTTCGTGAATTTATAATTAAGGCTTTCGCAGAAATAGGAGTGGAACTTGAATTTCAGGGTAAGGATGAAGAAGAAGTTGCAGTTGTGAAGAATGCCACAAATCCGCTTTACCCAATTGAAAAAGGCAAAGTGGTGATGCGTATCGATAAAAATTATTACCGTCCCGCAGAAGTGGAAATACTTATCGGAGATCCTGCCAAAGCGAAAAAAATATTAGGATGGGAGCCGAAGCACAGTTTGGATATTATCATTAAGGAAATGGTTGAGAACGATCTGAAGTTGTTCAACAGGGATAAATATTTACAGCAGGGAGGACATGAGATTATCAATTATCACGAGTAAAAGAAATGATAAGTGATAAATGATAAATTAGAAATATAAAGGAGTAGCATAGGTTTTTAATTGTAGTTTTTTAATGTTTAATTGAAGTGAAGAAAGATTCTAAAATATATGTGGCTGGTCATCGCGGAATGGTGGGCTCTGCGATTGTGAGAAAGTTGGATGCGGAAGGTTATACTAATATTGTGAGCCGTACTTCCAAAGATCTCGATTTGCGAAACCAGGAATCGGTGAAGCAATTTTTTAAGGAAGCAAAACCCGAGTTTGTTTTTTTAGCTGCCGCTAAGGTGGGAGGCATCGTTGCAAACAATACCTACCGTGCCGATTTTTTGTATGAGAACCTGATGATTCAATCGAATGTCATTCAGCAATCGTTTGAAACGGGGGTTAAAAAATTACTATTTCTTGGATCTTCCTGTATCTACCCTAAAATGTGTCCGCAACCGATAAAGGAAGAATATTTACTGACCGGTGCACTTGAACAAACTAACGAGCCGTATGCAATTGCAAAAATTGCCGGACTGAAAATGTGTGAAGCATTCCGGTCGCAATATGGAAGTGATTTTATTTCAGTGATGCCTACCAACCTATACGGACCAAACGACAACTACGATTTAAAAAACTCACACGTGCTTCCTGCGCTTATGCGTAAATTTTTTGAAGCGAAACGTGATGGAAAAACAGAAGTGGAAATTTGGGGCAGTGGCAAACCGATGCGTGAATTTTTGCATGTCGATGATCTGGCTGATGCCTGTTATTTCCTGATGCAGAATTACAGTGAATCCGGATTTTTGAATATCGGTACCGGAGTGGATCTTACAATTTCAGACCTTGCAGAATTAATTAAAAACGTGAGTGGTTTTTCCGGTTCGCTCAAATTCGACGCGAGCAAACCCGACGGCACCCCGCGCAAATTACTTGATGTAAGCGCCCTGCACAACCTCGGCTGGAAACACAAAATCCCTCTCGAACAAGGAGTGAAAATGGTTTGGGATGAAGTGACAGCAAGGGGAGTTTTTAACTGAGTAGGCAGTAGGCAGTAGGCAGTCGGCAGTCGGCAGTCGGCAGTCGGCAGTCGGCAGTCGATGAAAATAGGGCATACAAGGTATTCAAATAAACAATCTACTTTTCATTTATTGCATTTTTCAACATTCCGGACTGGAAACATATGCCAATGCTTATTGAATAACTAACTTGTCACTTTCAACTTGTCACTTGTCACTACTTTGTTTTGAGCAAACAGTCAATGCCTAAACTGCAACTACTGCCGACTGCCTACTGGCAACTGCCAACTTTTTCCCTACCTTAGCACCTTCACACCACCACCATGTTTCCGCAAATAAGTATAAAGGGTGATACAGGGATTTATAAAGAACGGATTCTGAATTTTATCGGTTCGTTTGCTGATGCTGTTTTTCTCGACAGCAATAACGGTGGGAATGGAAGCATACCTTTTACCGGAGTTAAATACAACTATATTGCTGCTGCAGGGATTACTAATGTCATTCACGACGATCATCACAACCTGGAACAACTTGAACAATTTATTGAGACGACTAAAAAAAATGGGGAATGGCTTTTTGGTTTTTTGTCGTACGACCTGAAAAATGAACTCGAAAATCTGACTTCTGAAAATCCGGATCATACCGGGTTTCCATTATTTCACTTTTTTTCAGCACGACATGTATTTATTGCCACAAACGATGAATTAACGATCATCGACAAACAGGACCCTGCCTTGCTTTGGGAAACCGTAAACGCTCCTGCCGTTGCACCGAACAGAGAGCCACTGCCTACTGAATTGGATGTCACACACATCCTCAGCCGTGATACATACCTTGACTCAGTTAAAAAACTTCTGCAACATATTCAGCAGGGTGATATTTATGAAATCAATTATTGTCATGAAATTCTGGTAGATACTTTTAGTCTTGACCCACTCAAGGTATTCAAACGAATTACCGAAATTTCTCCTAATCCTTTTTCCTGTTATTACCGCACGCGCGGACTGCATCTGATGTGCGCCAGTCCGGAACGTTTTCTTGCCAAACAGGGAACCAAACTAATTTCTCAGCCAATCAAAGGAACAGCAGCAAGAGGCAATAATAGTGAAGCAGATGCAATTCAAAAAAACAGGTTGGCGAAAAGTGAAAAAGAACAGTCGGAAAATGTAATGATAGTTGACCTTGTGCGAAATGATTTGTCGAAGGTGGCAGCAACAGGAACAGTGAAAGTAGAAGAGCTCTTTGGAATTTATACTTTCCCAAAAGTGCATCAAATGATTTCTACTATCAGTTGTGTTGTTAAGGAAGATACGGATTTTATGGATTGCATACGGGCTCTGTTCCCAATGGGCAGCATGACCGGGGCACCTAAAATAAGTGCGATGAAATTGATTGACAAATATGAAAATTTTAAGAGAACTTTATTTTCAGGTACTGTCGGTTATATCAATCCGGATGGGGATTTTGATTTCAATGTGGTAATACGCAGTATCCTTTTCCAGGAGAATACCGGCGTGGCATCCATTGCAGCAGGAGGAGCTATTACAGCGGCAAGTGAACCTGAACAGGAATATTTTGAAACACTGGTTAAGATTACACCTCAACTGGAAGCACTGGGTTTAGTACCCGATGAAATTTTAAATATAATTTCAGATGGCCGCACTTCTTGATCGCTTCAGGGAATTTTTATCAAAGCATTGTCTTACGGATGCTTCCGAAAAAATAGTGCTTGCTGTAAGCGGTGGTGAGGATTCGATGGTGATGTTGCATTTATTTCACCAGGCAGGATTTTCATGTGAAGTGGCGCATTGTAATTTTCAATTGCGTGGTGATGAAGCTGATGCTGATGAAGAATTAGTCAGGCAAATGGCCGCACAGTATCATTTTCCTTTTCATGTGAATCGTTTTCTGACAGAAGAGTTTGCAATTGCAAATTCCATCTCCATACAAATGGCCGCCCGACAACTACGGTATGATTGGTTTGACGACCTGATTGAAAAATACAGGTTTCATGCAGTTGCTGTTGCACATCATGCAAATGACGTAGCTGAAACCATGCTACTGAACCTCACAAAAGGAACCGGTATTGCAGGCATGCACGGTATCAGGGCAGTTCATGGAAATGTGATACGTCCGTTGTTGTTTGCCACAAAAAATGAACTGGATGCATACGCGGCTCACAACAATATCAAATGGAGAACAGATGCTTCCAATTTTGAAGTTTATTACCAGCGAAATAAAATCCGCCATGAAGTAATTCCATTGCTGGAACAAATAAATCCTGATTTTACCGGTGCCATGATGCGTCATGCCAAATTGATGACCGGGTACGAAGCATTGCTCCAGAATTACTTTTCTCAGATGGAAAATAAAATTGTACATCATTCAAACGAAGGACGAATCACTTCGATTTCTTTCGAAGCTTTACAGGCATCTCCGGCGCCTGCTATTTTACTATTTCATTTTCTGAAACCATATGGGGTTAATGGAATTTTGTGTGACGAAATTCTTGCTTCCTCAACAGTAGGAGCAGAATTTTATTCAAGCGGATTTAAAATGGTCCGGGACCGTGAAGCACTGACTATTTTCGATCCTACACTTTTGACTGATGAAGAATTTGAATTATATGAAACGGGTAATGAATTGAAATTACCTTTCGGGATGCTTACAATCGCGGCTTTAAATTTAGATTCCGGAATAAATATTCAATCCTTACCGGGATTCACTGATGGGCAAATAGCATATGTCGATGGGGCTTCGGTCAGGTTCCCGTTAACGGTCAGAAAATGGCGGCAGGGCGACTCCTTCCATCCGTTAGGGATGAAAGGGAGAAAGCTGTTAAGCGACTTCTTTATTGACAGCAAATTTTCAAGTGCAATGAAAGAAGTTGTATATTTACTGATGTCGGAAGGAGAGGTGGTTTGGGTAATCGGGCATCGTATTGACGACCGGTTTAAGCTAGGTAAAACCACAAAAAAAAGCCTGCGATTCAGCTATATCCCCAATGAAAACAAGCAAGGGTACACAACCACTCTTTGAAGAGCGACAGTACATAGGAGCTAATAAAAGTACATTGAGCCTTCGCATTTTTTTAGCCTTGTTCTGTTTCGTAGCATATAATTATACCGACGTACCTGAAATAAACGGCGACATCCTGTTCTTCCTGGGGGTGGCAATCCTTGTGATTTCGGTGATTTTGCTTTTTGTTACGCATATACACACCCGTATTTTTGACGGATATGTGTTTCTGGATGGTTTCTGGGGAAACACAAAAGTGAAAATCCCGATTTCAGATATAACCGGGGCCGAAAAGACGTTGTATAGCACTTACCTGATAAACAACCCGGTTTACAACCTTCATCGCGGGGGCGTTGTAAAGTTTTATACCGGCGGAAAGGAAGCGGTAAAGCTTACCGACAACAAGGGTAAACAATATTTAATAGGTACACATAAACCGGAAGAGTTTTTACGTGTTGTACTGGAGCAGCTAAAGCCGGAATGACCTGCCATTCCTAATTCAAAATTTATACATTTGTACCACTAAAAACTAAATCCTTCAATCTATGAAAAAATGGATCACCATCGGAGTAGTTATACTCGTTGTGTTTGCGCTTTATAATTTCTTTGCCGGTTCTTACAACAACATGGTAAGCAAAGGAGAAAATGTAACCCGCGCCTGGCAGGATGTGGAAAGCGACTACCAGCGTCGTTTGGATCTCATCCCTAACCTGGTGAACACCGTTAAAGGTTATGCCGATTTCGAAAAATCGACACTGACCGCAGTGATTGAAGCCCGTGCTCAGGCTACACAAGTAAAAGTGGATGCGAATAATATCACTCCAGAAGCTCTTCAGAAATACCAGGCCGCACAGGGTCAACTTTCATCCTCATTAAGCCGTTTGCTGGTTACAGTAGAGCAGTATCCTGACCTCAAAGCCAATCAAAACTTCCTGGAACTTCAGGCTGAACTTGCCGGAACGGAAAACCGGATTAAGGTGGCTCGTAATAAATTCAATGAAACTGTTCAGGATTATAATACCTATGTGAAATCATTCCCAAGAAACCTGCTCGCAGGTCCGTTTGGTTTTACTGCAAAGGCATATTTTGAAGCAGACGAAGCAGCATCCAAAGCTCCTGAAGTTAAATTCTAACCTGATTGGAAACAATTAAGGCAATTACTCCCGGTGAATTGGCGGAACTTAAGACCGCCATTGAGAAGGCTGAAAAACGTACTTCCGGTGAAATCCGTGTTTTCCTCGAAGACCATTCTGAAGATGGCCCGCTTGACAGGGCCGCCTTTCTTTTTGATAAACTGGGAATGGGAAAAACGGATTTACATAACGGTGTACTGATATATGTAGCACTCAAGGATCGTAAGTTCAGTATTATCGGCGATTACGGCATTCATGCTAAAGTGGGACCTTCGTTCTGGGATCTGATCAAAGAAAAAATGACCAATCATTTTAAATCCGCAAATATTTTTGAGGGTCTAATGATTGCTGTTCATGATTCAGGGGAAGCCCTGGCTAAATATTTTCCTTACGTGGAAGGGGATCGGAATGAACTTTCTAATGATGTAATTTTCGGAGATCCTGAAGTATGAAAATGATCCGATTTCTTTTGTTGGTGTTGCTGTTTCCTTTATCAGGATTCGGACAGGCATTTCCTGAAAAGCCAACTCCACCACGACTTGTAAATGATTTTACAAACACACTTTCTCCGCAGGATCTCGCTGCATTGGAGAGTAAACTGGTTGCGTATAACGACAGCACTTCCACTCAGATTGCCATAGTTATGCTCAGTTCTCTTGATGGATATCCTATCGATGAATATTCTTTTCAATTAGCAGAAAAATGGGGTATAGGACAAAAAGGAAAAAATAACGGTGTGTTGGTTTTGGTTGCAAAAGACGACCGTAAAATTTTTATTGCAACAGGATATGGGATGGAAGGTGTGATGCCTGATGGTCTTGTAAAACGAATTGTTGAAAATGATATAAAACCTTATTTCAAACAGGGTGATTATTTCGGAGGTCTTGACAACGGGACAAACAGCATGTTTCGCCTGGCAGCAGGTGAATATAAAGCAGACGCCAGGTCGAGATCATCGAATGATAAATCGCCCTTAGTTTTTATTTTAATTTTTATCTTTTTTGCAATTATCGCAATGGCATTGAAAGTGCGCTCTGTTCAAAAATATGCTATCGTTAATAATATTGCTTTCTGGGCAGCTTGGGAATTGCTGAATCAGTCGCGACGCATTCATCACGGCTCCTGGGGTGGCTTTACAGGACATGGTGGCGGAAGCTGGGGTGGCAGCGGAGGTAGCAGCGGATTTGGTGGGTTCGGTGGTGGCAGCTTCGGCGGAGGTGGTGCAGGTGGATCTTGGTGAAGGAAATGATAAGTGATAAATGATAAATAATAAATGAATTTAGAAAGACGAAATACACAAACTGGATTCAAAATTTTTGTTTTATATGTTTTATGTATTGCTTCTTTAACTTTTTCTGGTTGCCAGAATTCAGGCGAAACAAAAAATAAAGTTCCGGTAATAGGCTTTTTAGATTTTATACAGGATCCTACTATTGAACTTGCCAAGCAGGGATTTTTTGATGCCTTGCGAAACCAGGGATTTTCAGAATCAGATTCTACTATTGAAGTGGTGTATGCAAATGCCCAGGGAGACATTCCGACACTGAATCAATCGTGTGATTTTATCCTGTCAAAGAATCCCGATCTTATTGGAACCAATGTCACACTTTCTACAATTACTGCAGTTCAAAAAACGAGTGTGGTTCCTATTTTTATGATGGTTGCTCCGCGTCCTGATATCGCCGGTCTGACAGGCAAATACGGAAAAGTTCCCGAGAACCTTCATGGTGTTTATGAAACACTTGATTACATCGATTCAGCGGTAGTGATTATTAAAGAACTTTTTCCGAATGCAAAAAGAATTGGTACAGTTTTTAACCAGTCTGAGCCACAGTCGAAAGATGCATACAACGCTTTATTCAAAAAATGCCGTGAGCTTGGTCTTGAACTGGAAAGTCTGCCGGTGAATAATTCTTCTGAAACACAACTTGTCACACAGGCACTCCTTAACAAAAAAATTGATGCTTTTTTTGCACTCCCCGACAATGTGATATTCGCTTCGTTCGAAACTATAGCAAAAGAATGTGATGCAGCAAAAGTTCCTATTTTTACAAGTGAAGCAGGATTGGTAACCAGGGGTGCAGTTGCGTCATTCGGTGCTGATTTTTATTATTGGGGATATCAATCAGGCACTCAGGCTGCACAGTTTCTGTTATCAGGAAAAAAATCAAATCCGAAACCGGAAATTGTAGCCTTAAGAAAAAAGATTTACAATGCGGAGGCAGCGGCACGTTTCGGGCTATCACCTGATTCCACTTATACGGCATATGCTCCAGGCCGTTAGACAACTATAAACTCCGGTTATGGATTTTTACAGCGCAGCGTTACTTCAGGGACTTGGTTACGCGGCCATGGGACTTGGTATTTTTATTTCGCTTCGCATTTTTAATATCCCGGATATCACTACTGATGGAAGTTATACTTTTGGTGGGGTAATCACTGCAGTATTACTGGCTTCAGGATTCAATCCCGGAGTTGCCCTCGCAGGTGCTGTATGCGCAGGTGCAATTTCAGGTGTGGCGAGTGGTCTCATCCATACACGACTCAAAGTAAATCCGCTCCTTGCGGGAATACTGGTGATGACCGCACTTTATTCAATCAACCTGAGCGTGATGGGTCGTTCGAATCTTCCTCTGATGGAAGTGACTACAATTTTCGATGGACTTTCACTTGTTCAGGATCCAGTCATAAATAAATGGATCATTTTTCTTCTCGTCACGCTCGTTGTTTCAGGATTCCTGGTTTGGTTGCTGAAAACAGATTTTGGAATTGCCATGCGTGCAACAGGGAATAACGAACAAATGGTGAGAGCTTTAGGGATGAATACCGACACCATGAAAGTTTTCGGTCTGGCCTTGGCCAATGCGCTG
>Ga0190274_10000129_pt1 | contig 51477 bp, 51 predicted proteins | sample Popmic531T_FD_133002 | JGI IMG/M metagenome (GOLD analysis project Ga0190274, IMG submission 133002) | Populus adjacent soil microbial communities from riparian zone of Yellowstone River, Montana, USA - 531 T | ecosystem: Environmental > Terrestrial > Soil > Riparian zone | place: USA: Montana...
CCAGGTGGCGCTGACCCTGCGCGCCGTCGGCGGCCTCACCACCCGGGAGATAGCCGACGCCTTCTACGTGCCGGAGGCGACGATGGCGCAGCGGATCAGCCGGGCCAAGCGCTCTCTCCGGGGGCGCCGTTTGGACCGGCCCGGCGACCTCGCCGTCGTGCTGCGCGTGCTCTACCTCGTCTACACGGCTGGGCACGCGGGCCGGGTGGACCTGGCGGGCGAGGCGATCCGGCTCACCCGCCAACTCAACCTCGCCACCGAGGAGCCGGAGGCGCGCGGGCTGCTCGCGTTGATGCTCCTCAACCACGCCCGCCTTCCGGCGCGCCTCGACTCGGAGGGTCGCATCGTCACGCTCGACCGGCAGGACCGCGGCCTGTGGGACGCCCGGGAGATCGCCGAAGGCGTGCACGTCCTACGGTCGGCGCTGGCCGTTCAGCGGCCCGGCCGCTACCAGGTCGAGGCGGCGATCGCCGCCCTGCACGACGATGCGCCAAGCCCCGAGGAGACCGACTGGCCGCAGATCCTCGCCTGGTACGACGATCTCGTCGCCCTTGCCGACGATCCAGCGCGCCAGGACCCCGCCGCCGTGCTCGGGCGCGCGGTGGCGGTCGGCCACGTCCTCGGCGCCGACGCCGGGCTGCGCGAGACCGAGCAACTGCGCGAGGTGCTTGGCGACCGCCACCGCTGGCACGCCGTCCGCGGCCACCTGCATGAGCTGAGCAGTGACCTGTCCGCCGCCGCCACCGCCTACGCCGAGGCCGCCCGCCGGGCCACGAACGTCGCCGAGCGCGACCACTTGGTCCGCCAGGCCGCCCGGGTCCGGGCCGGCTGGCTCTAGTTCTCCAGCGCCTCCAGGCCGCGGTCGAGCTGAGCGAGGCTCACGGCCCCGGCTGGAACCGGGACGGCCCGAAAGGTGGAGGCGGCGAGCTTGAGGCGAAAGGCGATCTGCCGGTCCGCGTCGAACGCGGTGACGAGCGGGTTGTCGCCCCAGCTGACCAGCCAGCCGCCGCCGGCAAGCTGCCGCGCCGAGCCGCAGCAGTGACTGGTCTTCACCTCTGAGTCGTTGAGCTGGCCGGTGTAGCGTGCCCGGCCCTGTCCGAGGTCGAGCCGGTAGAAGACCACCCGCGGGCGCCGCGGCCGGTCCTTGCCGTTGTCGTAGACGCTGAGGCTCCCGTCCGCGGCGATGCGAACGTCGTGCTGCCCGCCGAACAGCCTGCGGGCCGGGTCGCCGACGATCTGCAGCGAGTCGGCGGTCTTGCTGCCGCCGAGCTTCCAGGCGATCTCCCCGGTCGAGCGTCGGATGCCGTACACGGCATCGGTGTGTCGCGTGGAGATCACCACTTCGTCGGGGCCGCGCGGCTCGATCGCGTTGATGTGGACCGGGTCGAATGCCTGCCGACCCTGCAAGCGGCGTCGGGGGTTGCTCAGCACGTTGCGCCACCAGCGTCCCGTCTCCGCAAGCGAGATGTGCCCGCGCGAGTTCCAGCGCCACTGCACCTGCCCATCTGGATCCAGCTCCTGAACTTCAGCCGAGACGATGGCCGCCCGGGCGGGGCCGCCAACCCGCGTCAGATCGGCCGTTTCGGGGACGTAGGAGCCGACTAGGAAGTCGCCCGAGTCCAGCTCGCGGAGCTCGTGGCCGTCGATGATCGGCCCCCTCGTCCTGACCAGGCGCAGCCGAGCGCCCGAGAGTGAGCGGATCTCGTGCGCCATGCGCGGGTCAAGGCCGTAGCCGTCTCCGAACGACCTCGCCAGGGAAAAGGTGCCGTCGCTGAGGATCTGCGCCCACAGAGCGCGCCGCGGCGGGGAGTACCACCAGCGCGGCGTGCCTTCGTGATCGAAGGCGATCACCCACGGTCGCTCCCTTGGGGAAGCCTGGAAGCTGACGACGAAAAGCCCAGGCTCGATCTCTCCCAGGGCCTCGAACTCCCAGGCCGGGAAGTCGGCGGGGAGGCAACGCACCTCGTAGGTGCGCCCTCGGTCGCCCTCGGTGACCGTCACCGCGAAGTCCTCGCCGGGCGCCACACCCGGGTCGACGCCGATCGCTCCCGTCTCGGGTGGGTTGGAACCGACCGCGACTTCGACGCCGTCGCCCGCCTCGGCCTGGATCGGCGCGGCGCCCCGGCCGCAACGGGAGACGTAGCGGGTCTCGTCGAGATCGAAGGCGGGGTAGAGCCCGTCGATCGCGATCGAGGAGCTACCGCCCAGGGCCTCGCTCTCGGGGCCGCCGCCGCAGCCTGCCCCGGCAGGAAGGACCACGCTCGCCACGAGCAGGCACCAGAAAGCGGAGTGTCGAAGAGCGAAGGCCATCCCTCATTGTGGCCACCGCCCGCTCTCGGTCGTACCGCCTGTACTCCTAGCTACGGCTCTCGACGAGGGTCGGACCGAGAAATTGCTGCAAGAGCAAAGCGGTGTAGGCACGTCAAACCAGCTTTCGAGGGGTCGCCGCCGGGCGACCCTTTTCGTAAACGGGGGAGTACGAATGCCGGGTTACTCTCCGCGGTAAGAGTCGAGCGGACGGGGAGGGAAGCGGTGCGTAAAAAGGCCCAGAGGGAGATCTCATGCGCCTCGCGGTTGTGGCCGGTGTTGCTGGGCGCCGCGATCTTCGCTCTTGTAGCGCCGCCGGCCGGCGCCTCCGCGAGCGGGGCCATCGCAGGGGAAATCACCGGCCCTGGTGGCACTCCTATCGCTGAAGTCTGGGCCTGCGCGTACCTCGTCTCCAGCGAAGAATTCGAAGAAAACTGCGACGAAGCCGGCGCCGGTGGGGCCTATTCGATTCCCGCGCTGAAAGCTGGCGAATACAAAGTCGAATTCTGGTCCGAAGCGGTGGCGCCGTCCTACGCCGGCGAGTTCTACGACGACAAGCTCACCTGGGAGGAAGCCGACGAGATCGACGTCATGGACGGGACGGTGACGTCTGGCATCGATGCCGAGCTGGCCGAAGCGGCGACGATCGAAGGCCAGGTCAGCGCCTCCTCGCTGGGAGGGCCGGTCGAAGAAGCGTTGGTGTGCGCGCAGCGTCCGACCGGAGCGTTCACGGGGTGTGTCCCGAACCGGCCGGACGGCTCCTACACGCTGCCCGGTCTCCCGGCGGGGAGTTACAAGGTCCAGTTCATCCCGGCGGCCTTCACGTACAACTTGCTTAACCAGTTCTACGAGCACAAAAGCGAATTCGCGGAAGCGGACACCCTGGCGCTCGCCGCAGGCGAAACGAGGACCGGAGTCGACGCCGACCTGGAAGCGGGCGCGGAAATCCATGGGACCGTCTACTCAGCTACGACGGGCGCCCCGGTCCCCGAAGTGGTGGTCTGCGCCTTCGCTCCGTTCGGAGGAGAAGGAGACTGGGTGTTTAGAGAGTGCGTTCCCACTTCGGCGACGGGCAGCTACGCGCTGAATGCTCTTACGACGGACCCGTACAAAGTCGCCTTTTCCCTTGAATTCAAAGAGTTCTTCGGGGAAGAAGAATTCGAAGGAGAAGACGACGGCTACGTGACGCAGTACTTCGACCACAAGCTCACTCTGGCCGCGGCCGACGTGCTCCCGTTGGTTGCGCCTGAGGTCAGAACCGGGGTCGACGGCCACATTCAGCCGAAGTTCAGCCCGACCACGCCGGGACAGCTCGCGGCGCCACAGGTGCTTTTCCGTCCGGCGCCCTCCCGCAAATCGAGGAGAAAACACTGTCGCCCGGGCTTCCGGAAGAAGAAGGTCGCCGGAAAGCGACGCTGCGTGAAGGTCCACAAACGCCGGCACGGCCGCAAGCGGGGACCGGCCGCGAAGGCGAGTACCGCAGGGAGGCTTACTGAACGACCGGCAGCGGCGTACCGCTGACCGGAGGCGCCTCGGCCGCGCCCGGCACCGCCTGCAGCACCGGCAGCTCCTGGGGGGTGGCGGCGACGATGCCGCGTGCCGCCTGGCGGATCGTCTGCGAGGCGGGCGCGTCGGGCTCGGCGATGACCAGTGGCGAGCCGGTGTCGGCGTGCTCGCGCAGCGGCTCGGAGAGCGGCACCTTGCCGAGCAGCGGCACGTCGAGCTCGTCGGCCAGCAGCTGGCCGCCGCCCTCGCCGAAGATCGTGAAGCGCTCCCCGTCCGGGGTGGTGAAGCCGGACATGTTCTCGATCACCCCGAGGATCTCGAGGTCGAATTTGGCCGCCATCTCGGCGCCGCGGCGCGCCACCGACTGGGCGGCCGGCTGCGGCGTCGTGACCACCACGAACTTGGCCTGCGGCAGCAGCTGGGCGAGCGTCATCGAGACGTCGCCGGTCCCCGGCGGCAGGTCCAGCAGCAGGTACTCGAGCTCGTCCCAGGCGACGTCCTCGAGGAACTGCTGGATCGCCTTGTGCAGCATCGGGCCGCGCCAGACGACCGCCGCGTTCTCCTCGACGAAGAAGCCGATCGACATCACCTTGACCCCGCTCGGCGAGTCGAGCGGCAGGATCTTGCGCTCGCCGTTCACCTCCGGCTTGTGGTTGACGCCGAGCATGCGCGGGATCGAGTAGCCGTAGACGTCGCAGTCGAGCGCGCCCGCCGGGTGGCCTTCGGCGGTCAGCGCCGCGGCGAGGTTGGCGGTCATCGTCGACTTGCCGACGCCGCCCTTGCCCGAGGAGACGCAGATCACGTTCTTGACCTTGGCCAACGCTCCCTGGGGGAGCTTTTTTCGGCCGAGCGTCTGCTGGAGCGTGCCTTTCTCCTCGTCGGAGAGGACGTCGAAGCCGACGCCGACCTCGGTCACGCCCTCCAGCTCCATCACCTGTTTGGCGACGGCCTGTTCGAAGTGCGAGCGGATCGGGCAGCCGGCGGTGGTCAGCGAGACGATCACCTCGACCCGGCCGCTCTCCTGCACGTCGATCGAGCGGACCATGCCCAGCTCGACGATCGAGCGGCGCAGCTCGGGGTCGATGACGGCACGCAGCTTCTCGGTGATCTGATCCTTGGTGGGAAGTGCCATGGCTCGATTCTCGCAGAGGCGGAATCCCGGGACCCCCAAGGGGGGAGAGTTCGTCCCCGCCGTCGCCTTGGACCTCGGCACGCAGTCGAGCGAAGGAGAAACGATGGTGGGAACGAGAGGCGGGCGGATCCGGAGCGCCGCGCTGGGGCTTCTGTTGGCGTTCAGCGTCCTCTTGCTGGCGGCTTCGGAGGCGGAGGCCGGCAAGTACGCCGTCGCCCAATGCGGCTGGTACGTCGGCGCAGACGCCGACTGGGCCGATACGACCGGTGGCGCCAAGTTCCGCTCCGACGCGTACTGCGTGCCTCCGGGCGGAGCCGACCCGTTCGACGGCGTCCACCTCAAGAGCTTCACCCGCGATGCCCAGGACACCGTCTCGGGCACCCGCTTCGCCCGCTGGCGCTGGGTGGCCCCGGGAGGAACCGGTATCACCCAGGTCCGCGGCACCTGGTGGCATGCCCTCCACGACGGGATGGAGCAGCGCATCGGCGTCGGCACCCTCAGCGGGGGCTTCGACCCCATCTTGACGGCCTCGGGCACCGACGTCACTCCGCGCGAGTTCGTCGCCGGCTTCGCCACGCCGATGCCCGCCCTCGAGGACCGCCTGCTCTGCGCGCGGGCCGAGAACAAATGGTGCTCACTTGCCCCGGGCTCTTGGTCGGGGCTGAGGTCGCTGACGATCACGATCCAGGACGACCTCGTGCCCGCGGTGGGTATCGGCGGCAGTCTGATCGCGGGGGGTTGGCGGCGCGGCGCCCAGGAGGCAGTTCTTTGGAGCGCCGACGGCGGGGCTGGGCTGCGGTTCGGGGAGACGCTGCTCGACGGGGCGCGCGTCGCACTGACCGAGTTCCCGTGCGCGAAGGCCTTAATCGGGAGCGAGTGGCGGGCCACCCAGATGCGCCCGTGCAGCGCCGAAGTCGTCGCCAACCACGGGATCGCGACGACGACCTTCAGCGATGGGCTCCACAGCGCCGCCAACTGCGTCACCGACTTTGCCGGCAACTCCAGATGCACGCCCAACTACCCGGTCCTGATCGACAACAACCCGCCCGCCCATGCCCGCACTGTGACCTTGGCCGGCGGCGAGGGCTGGCGGCGTGTCAACGACTTCGACGTCTCCTGGGTCAATCCAGACCAGGGCCCGGCGAGTCCGATCGCCGGGGCTCACTGGCGGATCACCGGTCCGGCGGGCTACGACACCGGGACCCGGTTCGCTGCCGGCCGCGACATCGTCACGCTCCCGGATCGGAACCTGCCGCGGACGGGCGTCTTCTCCCTTGCTCTCTGGTTGCGAGACGAGGCCGGCAACGACGCGCCGTCGTCTGCCGTAGAGGTCCCGCTGCGGTTCGACGACGTGGCGCCGGGGATCGCCTTCGCACCCGGCGAGTCGACCGACCTTCCCGAGCAGATCCGTGCTGACGTAGTCGATCTCCACTCCGGGCCGGCTTCCGGGTCGATCTCCTACCGGCGCCTCAACGCGGCGGATTGGATCGAGCTGCCGACCAGGATGCAGGCCGACGGCGGAGGCAAGGCAAATCTGGTCGCCCGCACGCCCGACCTCGCCCCGGGCACCTATGTCTTCCGCGCCGACGTCCTCGACGCGGCGGGCAATCCCGCCTCTACGACGCTGCGGGCGGACGGCAGCGAGATGGCGATCCGCAGGGTGCCGCCGCCCGTGGCCGCGAAGCGGGCTCTGCCGCCACGGACCAGGACCCGCCTGTTCGCGCGGCTGCGCGGCGGTCATGGTCGCGGCGATGCGCTGACGGTTCCCTTCGGGGCGCCGGCGCTGCTCAGCGGCAGGCTGGTCCGTGCCGACGGCGCGGGGGTCGGCGGCCGCGAGCTGAGGGTCGCCGCCCGGCCCTCGCGCGGTGCCCTGGGGGAGACGGCCAGGACCAACGTCGTGACCGGTGAGCGCGGCGGCTTCGAGCTGCGCCTCGGGCCCGGCCCGTCGCGGCGCGTGACCGTCAGCTTCGGCGGTGACGGCGGGCTCGAGCCGGCGCGACGGCCGTCGCTCGAGCTGCGGGTGCGCTCCGGTGTCTCGCTGCGGGCCGCGCCGACCGCCCTGCGGACGGGCGACGTGGTCCGGCTCAGCGGCCGGGTCCGGACCCGGGGTGCCCCGGTCCCGCGGCGCGGCAAGCTGGTCGCGATCCAGTACCTGGAGGAGGCGACGGGCCGCTGGCGGCCGGTCCTCGTCACCCGCACCGACCATGGCGGGCGCTTCCGGGCCCGCTACCGCTTCCGCTACGTCAGCGGCGCAGCCTCGATCCGGCTGCGGGCGACCGCGCTGGCGGAGGAGCGGTGGCCCTACGCACCCGGTTCCTCCCGCCCGGTGACCCTCCTGGTCCGGGGTCGGTAGGGTGGTCGCCGATGTCGCGGGCCACCCTCCATACCAACGCCGGGGCGATCGTGCTCGAGCTCTACGACGAGGACGCGCCGAAGACGGTCGAGAACTTCCGCAAGCTCGCAGCCGACGGCTTCTACGACAGCCTCATCTTCCACCGGGTGATCCCCGATTTCATGATCCAGGGCGGTTGCCCGGAGGGCAGCGGTCGGGGCGGTCCCGGCTACACCTTCGAGGACGAGATCAACGACCACAAGGTCGTGCGCGGAGCGCTGGCGATGGCCAACGCGGGTCCCAACACGAACGGCTCGCAGTTCTTCATCGTCACCGCCGGCGCCGCGCCCTGGCTCGACGGCAAGCACACGGTTTTCGGCGCAGTGGTGGAGGGGATGGACGCGGTCGACGCGATCGAGTCGACGCCGACCGACGCCTCCGACGGGCCGCGCGAGCCGCAGACGATCGAACGGGTCGAGCTCTCCTAGGTCGCGGCGGTCGTGTCGACCGCCGCGGGTTCGCCGAGTTCGTCGAAGCGCCGCGTCGGCAGGCGCCGCGTCGACCAGAAGGAGACGATGGTCAGGAAGGCGGCGACGAGGAAGGCGAGCTTCAGCGAGCTGATCTGCGCCTCTTCGTAGTTCTCGACGATCCCCTCGACCTCGGCCGGGGCAAGGCCGACCTGCTCGGCGCTCGTCCGCACCTCGTCGGCGGCGATGAAGCTGCCGCCGGAGCTGAGCCGGACCTCGACCTCGTTCTTGGTCGCCTGCGAGAGCCGCGGGTTATCGGCGACGTTGGCCGAGAAGGAGGCGAGTAGGCCGCTGATCACGATCGCCCCCAGCAGGGCGGTGCCGAGCGAGGACCCGAGCTGCTGCGCCGTGTTCTGCAGGCCACCGGCCTCGCTGCGCTCGCGGTCGGACACCGAGGACTGGACGACGTTGCCGAGCTGGGAGACGATCAGTCCCATCCCGACGCCGAGCACGCCCATCGCGGCGAGGAACGAGCCGTTGTCGAGTTCGGGCTCGACCGTTCCCAGCAGCATCACGGTGGCGGCGAGGACGACGAGCAGGCCGGCCCGGACCAGCGCTTTGGCGGGGAAGCGGCGCGAGAGGGCGGAGCCGCCGAGGGCGGCGAGGAAGAGGCCGGCCGAGGCGGGCAGCATCCGCACCCCGGTTTCGAGCGCGTCGAGCCCCTGGACGATCTGCAGGAAGAGCGGCACGGTGAAGAAGATCCCCATCAGGATCAGGTTCTGGGCGAGCAGCATCGCCACCCCGCCGCGCAGGGTCGGGACGCGGAGCAGGCTGAAGTGCAGGAGCGGTTCGTCGCCGCGTTCCTCGAGGCGCCGCTCCCAAGAGTGGAAGGCGGCGAGGACGAGCGCCCCGGCCCCGATCACGAACGGGGTCAGCGAGAACCCGAACGGCTCGAGCGGCGAGCTGCGGGGAGCCAGCCAGCCCCAGTTGCTCGCCTGCAGGACGCCGAACACGATCAAGCCGAGGCCGAGGGCCGAGAGCACCCCGCCGATCCGGTCGAGGCGCGCCCCCTTCTCGGGCGGCGTGGCCGCGATCAGGCGGGCGCCGAGCAGGATCCCGATCGTCACGACGACCTCGCCGGCGAAGACGAGGCGCCAGGTCAGCTCGGTGGTCACCCAGCCGCCGAGGATCGGGCCGACCGCGATCCCGGCGCCGGCGACGCCGCCGAGCACCCCGTAGGCGATCGCCCGCTCCCGCCCCTCGTAGGTCGCGGCAACCAGCGCGACCAGCGCGGGCATCACCAGGGCGGCGCCGATCCCCTCCAGTACCGACCAGCCGAGCATCAGGGTGGGGACGCTCCAGGAGACCGCCGTCAGCCCCGAGCCGACGCCGTAGATGCAGAGGCCGACGACGAGGGCTCGCCGCCGCCCCCAGATGTCGCCGAGCTTGCCGCCGGTCAGCATCAGCCCCGCCATGACCAGCGCGTAGAAGGCGATCACGATCTGGATCGTCGTCACCGTCGTGTCGAAATCGGCGACGAGCTGGGAGATCGAGACGTTCATCACCGCCTGGTCGAGCACCATCAGGAACTGCGCGGTGGCGAGGACCGCCAGTGCTCCCCATCTCCTCATCGCAGGCGAGCCTACCGGCGGCGGTGGTTTAATCGCTGCGCTTTGATCGGGCGTGAGAGGCGAAGACAGCGGTGGTCGCGTTACGCGGAGCGGATGAACGAGGCGTTCGGCCTCGTCCTCCTGCTCGTCGTCGCCACCTACGTGCTGGCGTCCCTGACGCGTTTCGCCGGCTGGAGTGCGGTCGCCCTCGCGGCGGTCGGCGGCGCCAGCGTCATCGTTGCCCTGGGCAGCTCAGGCGGCGGGCATCGGGTCGTCCGCTCCGCCATCGGCGTGGTCGCCGTCGAGGTCTGCCTGGCGCTGGTGGGCGCGCTCGGCGGCGGCGACGCCTTCTACGCGGCAGCGGGACTGCTGCAGACCCTGCTGCTGTTCGTCGCCACCTTTTGGGTGCTGCGGGTGGTGCTCACCGAGCCGGCGGTCAGCTTCCGCACGATCCTCGGTGCGATCAGCGTCTACATGATCTTCGGACTGCTCTTCACCTCGCTCTACGTGGCGATCGACCGCTTGCAGTCGGGCCCCTTCTTCATCGCGGAGGCCGGTGCCCACACCGGCGACTTCGTCTTCTTCAGCTTCACGACCCTGACCACGACGGGGTACGGCAACCTCGTGCCCGCGGACCAGCCCGGGAAGATGTTCGCCGGCCTGGAGATGCTGCTCGGCCAGATCTTCCTCGTCACCCTGGTCGCCGGGCTGGTCAGCCTCTGGCGCCCGCGGCGGGACTGACCGGCTCGGCCGCGGCCCCGTCCTCGGCCGCGTAGGCGGCGAGCAGCTCTCGCTCGCCGTCCTTGTCGGGGAAGAAGAAGTAGACGAGCGCGGCGCCGAGCAGGATCGCGACGATGCCCGCCGTGTAGGCCCAGGTGTCCCCCTGCAGGAAGGAGCTCTTCGCCGCCGCGACGATCGCGGAGGCCTGGGCGGGGTGCTGGGAGGCGAGGTCGGCGGCGCTGGCGAAGGACTTGGTCAGCTCCGCTTCGACCGCGGTGGTGACGTTGCGGGGCGAGCGGGAGATCGCTTCGGCGGCGGCCGCGGCGTAGCCGGCGGTGAGCAGCGCCCCGAGGATCGACTGCATGATCGCCCCGCCGAGGTCGCGCTGCAGGTCGGCGGTCGCGGAGGCCATCCCGGCCCGGCGCACCGGCACCGAGCCGGTCAGCGAGTGCGAGGCCGGCGTGCCGGCGAGCCCGACCCCGATTCCGACGAAGGCGTAGCCGAGGCCGACCTTCCAGTAGGGGATGCCCTCTTTCCAAAGCAGCAGCATGGTGAGGAACCCGAGCAGGCAGAAGGCGTAGCCGATCAGCAGGGTGAAGCGGGCGCCGCGGGTCTCGATCAGTTTCGCCGAGCGCGGCGCGACGACGACCATCAGCGCCGCCGCCGGGAGGATCGCCACGCCGGCCTCGAGGGTCGAGTACGCGAGCACGTTCTGGAGGAACTGCTGGCCGACGAACATAGCCGCCATCAGCGAGCCGAAGACGATGATCCCGGCGCAGGCGGCGACCCAGAAGATGCGGCGGGAGGCGACCGCGAGGTCGTATAGCGGCGCCGCGAGGCGGCGCTGGCGCAGGACGAAGGCGGCGATCGCGGCCAGGGCGACGAGCCCGAGCCCGATCGCGGCCGCACCGGCGTTGGGGACCGGCGCCAGGTTGATCGCGAGCACGAGGGCGGCGACCATCAGCACCGAGAGCAGGCCGCTGAGGTTGTCGACCGGCTCGGTCGACTCGTTGACGTGGGAGGGGACGCGTCGCCAGGCCAGATAGAGGGCGACGACCGCCAGCGGCAGGGTGATGAAGAAGACGGAGCTCCACTCGAACTGGGTCAGCAATGCCCCGGAGATCAGCGGGCCGAGCGCGGCGATGCCGCCCCCGAGCGCCGACCAGAGCGCGATCGCTTTGGTCCGCGCCGGGCCCGACCAGAGCGCCGTGATCAGGGCCAGGGTGGTGGGGAAGGCCATCCCGGCCGCGAGGCCGCCGAGCAGGCGGGCGCCGAAGAGGACCTCGATCGAGGGGGCGAAGCCGGCCAGCAGGGAGGCCGGGATCGCCAGCGCGGTGCCGAGCAGCAGCATCATCTTGCGTCCGTGCCGGTCGCCCAGCGCACCGAGGTAGAGGACCGAGGCGGCGAGCCCGAGCGAGTACCCGACCGCGACCAGGTTGAGGCTGGTCTGGCCAGCGTCGAAGGCCTTGCCGATGTCGGGCAGGGCGACGTTGGCGACCGCCAGGTTGAGGTTGGCGACCGCCGCGACGAGGATCAGGGCGGCGAGTACCGCTCCCGCTCGCTCGGGTCGCGTCTCCTTCTCGGGGTTCGGTTTCATCAGCGGGGTTGATGGGACGCTATTCGAGCCCCGAGGTCAAGGAGCGGCTTTCTCGTCGCCACCTGAACCGCCTACCCTGATCCTATGTCTCGAGGTGTAAGCCAGCAGCGTCGGCATCACCTGGACGCCATCCGGGTATCGGCGATCCTCCTCCTGATTCCCTACCACGCTGCCCGCTATGTCCAGAAGGGCGATGGAGGGGCCGAGATCGTCGACGCCGTCGTCTGGTTCGTCCATACGTGGCACATGCCCCTGTTCTTTGCCATCTCCGGGTTCCTTGCCGCCAGCGCGCTGCGACGATCCTCCGCTGTCCGCCAGCTACGTGCTCGGTTTCGCCGACTCGGGTTGCCGCTGGCCGTGGGGATGCTGACGGTCGTGCCGCTGGCGAACTTCTTCGTCATCGGCGCGGCGGCCCTCTGGCCGCGCAAAGGCGCGCTTCCGCCGAAGCGAGAACTGGACGTCGCCAACGTCTTCAGCCTCTCGCCGCGGCACCTGTGGTTCATCGCCTATTTGCTGATGATCTCTCTGATCGCGATCGGAGTCTGGTTGGCGATCCAGCGCGCACCTGGGCTGGGGGCGGTCATCAACCGCGGCTTTCGCAACCTGCTCAGGTCCTGGTGGGCGGTTCCTTTCCTGGCGTCGATCAGCGCGGCGATCCTGATCACCAAGACCGGCTGGGTGGCGGGAGGAACCGCGTCCAACTCGCTGGTCCCCGCCCCGACCCTCTTCGCCTACTACAGCCTCTTCTTCTTCTTCGGCTGGCTTCTCAGTGGTCAGACCGACCTGCTGGAGGACCTCAAGCGCGGGGCCTGGCTGCGGCTCGGGGCCGGAGTGTTGATCGCCGTGCCAGCCTTCCTTCTCTTCTACGACAACGGCGACTTCACCGGCAACGTCGGCACGCCGGGCATCCTGGCCGAAATCGATGAGCTGCGCCTTTATGGGCTGTTCACCGTGGGCATGGTCTGCTGGCTAACCCTGTTCGGAATCTGGGGCGTGCTGGCGCGATACGTCCGCAAGGAGTCGCGCGTGCTGCGCTATTTGTCGGACGCTAGCTTTTGGATCTACCTCGTTCATATCCCGTTCCTCGTCGCCCTGCAGAGTTCCCTCTCCACGACCGGGCTGGCAATCCCCGTCCGCTGGGGACTTGCCGTGAGCGGGACCCTCGCGTTGGCTATCGGGACGTATGCCCTGATCCGTGGGGCGCGCAAGCTGGCGACGAAGCACGTGCGCCCTCGCGGCGCTCCCGGCTAGACGGTGGATTCCTACCGACCGTCTATTAGCGGGACTGCCCGGCGGAGGCGATCGAGGACAAGCAGGGCTCCGAGGTTCCGCAGCGCATACCCCTGCCGCAATCCCACGGGCCGAAAGTCGATCGCGGTGCAGGGTGGGCAGAGAACGCTCGGGTGGACGCCATCGCGACTCAGACCCGCGCGGGGAACCCCCGGCGCGACCATCTGTCGCCAGTAGTTCCAGAGCGGCAGGGCCCGGTTCTCAGCCAAGGCGGCGATCTCGGCATTGAACCGCGCGACCCGTTGCGAGAACGGCTGCCTGGCCCGAGGCGGGATCGTGCTGATCACCGGAATGGTTCCCGCGCTGGACGCGAGCCGTGCAACTCGAGCGAGGTCGAGGCGGAACTGGGTCGCGGTGAAGTCCTCCAGATCGTTGGTTCCAAACATGATCAGGGCAACCGACGGGCGGATCAGTCGCAGCTCACAGGAAACGGCGGGCAGCCCCTGGCACTCCGTGAAGGATTCGCGTGGCAGCAGCGCATCGGCCGCGCGCCATCCTCCGACGGCGGCCACGCCGAGGCGCGAATAGCTGTTGCTGACCGGGCACCGAACTTCCTCAGAGCCACCAGGCACCGCGGTCCGCCCGAAGAACGCGAGCGTCCCGCCTAGCTCCTCCCATGGGCCCAGCTGGGCCGGCCAGCATGCCAGCCCTTGCAGGAACGCTGGCGATGCGGTGATGCTGTCGCCAATCTTGGCGACGACTCCCGGGCGATTGCCGAGTTGCCCTCCACGGCTCACGACCTTTTCGAGGTGGCCGGTGACAACAGGTCCAAGCGCTGGCACGACAGGCAGTTCCTGCCATTCGCCGGCAACGGACCGATCGCTGAAGGCAGAGCCAGCCGCAAGCAGGACGAAGGCTACGAGGACAACTCTCACCACAAGCATTCTGCACAGGCTTGAAGCGCCGTTCTGAGCGGAGGGGGTGGGATTCGAACCCACGAGACGCCTAACGACGCCTACCGGTTTTCAAGACCGGCGCATTCAACCGCTCTGCCACCCCTCCGGGCGACGGTGGGTGCGGATGCTAAAGGGCCGGCTGCCCGCTCAGCATCGCTTGTGCTGATTGGATTCAGGGATGCGTCGGCTGCTCTTACTGGCGTCGGCGGTGATCTTCCTCGACGTCGCCTTCTTCGCCGCGATCGCCCCGCTCCTGCCGGAGTACGTCGACGATCTCGGGCTCAGCAAGGCGCAGGCCGGGATCCTCTCGGCGGCCTACGCGGCGGGCACCCTGGCCGCCGCGCTCCCGGCCGGCCTCGTGACCAGCCGGATCGGGCCCCGGCGTACCGTCATCTACGGCCTCCTCATGCTGGGTGTCTCCAGCGTCGCCTTCGGCCTCGTCGAGGAGATCTTCCTGCTCGACGCGGCGCGCTTCAGCCAGGGCATCGCCGGGGCGTTGATCTGGACCGGCGCCCTCACCTGGCTGATCGCCGCTTCGCCCGACGCGAACCGCGGCTCGGTGATCGGGACCGCGCTCGGGACGGCGGTCGCCGGGGCGCTGCTCGGGCCGGCGCTCGGCGCCCTGGCCGGGTCGATCGGCACGGGACCGGTCTTCTGCTCGGTCATGGTCGTCACCCTCGCGCTCGCCTACGGCGCCTGGCAGCTGCCCGATGTCGGGGTTTCGGCGCAACAGACGCTCGGCGAGATCCGGACGGCGATTCTCAGCCGGCCGGTCCTCGACGCCACGGCCTTCGTCGCCGTGCCGTCGGTGATGTTCGGGGCGATCGAGGTCCTGGTGCCGCTGCGGATCGACGCGCTCGGCGGCGGGCACGGGGTGATCGCCGCCGGCTTCATCGCCGGGGCGGGCCTCGAGGCGGTCCTGGCACCGCTCGCCGGTCGCTTCTCCGATCGGGTCGGCCGCCGCAGTCCCTACGTCACCGGGCTGACGATCTGCGCCCTGGCGATGCTCGGAGTCGCCGCCGCGCAGACTCTCGGCGGCGTGCTCGCCGCCCTGATCGTCACCTCGCTCGGAGCGGGGCTGTGTTTCGCCCCCGCCATGACCCTGCTCTCCGACGTCGCCGACTCCACCGCCCTGCACCAGGGCTTCGCGGCCGGCCTCTCCAACATGGCGTGGGCCTCCGGACAGGTGATCGGCGGCGCGGGTGGCGGCGTCGTCGCCAGCGTCACCGGCAACGCCGCCCCCTGCATCGCGATTTCGCTCCTGCTCCTGGTCACCGTCGGCTACGCCTTCCGCTCGCTGGCGCCCCCGGTCACCGCGCGCCCGGTCGAGAGCTAGGCTGGCTCGATGGCGAGCCGGGCGTCGGGCGATTGGGTCAACTGGGCCGGGGACCAGTCCTGTCGGCCGGCGGAGATCGTCCGTCCGCGGAGCCGGGACGAGCTGGCGGAGGCGATCGCGGGGGCGGCTGCCGCCGGGCGCCGGGTCAGCGTCGCCGGCTCCGGCCACTCGTTCACCGAGGCGGCGATGATCGACGGCGGGACGATGGTGCGGATCGAGGCGCTGAAGGGAGTGCTCGACGCCGACCGCGAGTCGGGCCTGGTAAAGGTCGGCGGCGGAACCGTGCTCGCCGACCTCAACGAGGAACTGGCCCGGCTGGGGTTGGCGATGGAGAACCTCGGCGACATCGACCGCCAGACGGTCGCCGGGGCGATCTCGACCGGCACCCATGGGACCGGGGCGCGGCTGCGCAACATCTCGGCCCAGGTCGAGGGGATGGAGCTGGTGCTTGCCGACGGCAGCGTGCGACAGCTCAGCGCCGCCAACGACCCCGGGCCGCTGCGGGCGGCGCGGGTCGGCATCGGCGCGCTGGGCGCGATCGCCGCGGTCACCCTGCGCTGCGTGCCCGCCTTCGCGCTCGACCGGGTCGACAGGTCGCGGCCGCGCGAGCAGGTCCTCGGGTCCTTCCAGGAGGAAGCCGACGCGCACGACCACTTCGAGCTGTTCACGTTTCCCTACGCCGACAACGCGCTGGTCTTGGAGCGCAACCGCACCGAGGCGCCCGTTCGCCCGCGCGGCAGGGTCGGGAGCTACCTCAACGACGTCGTGCTGGAGAACTGGGCGCTGGGGGCGCTGGCGAGCGCCGGGCGGCGCTTCCCCCGGGCGATCCCCTCGCTGGCGCGCCTCGCCGGCCGGCTCGCCTCGGGCGGCCGCACGGTCGACCGCAGCGACCGCGTCTTCGCCAACGAGCGCCGCGTCCGCTTCACCGAGATGGAGTACGGGGTGCCGCGCGAGCACGGGCCCGAGGCGGCTCGGCGGGTGATCGAGTGGGTGCGTTCCCACCGCTATCCGGTCTTCTTCCCGATCGAGATGCGGGTCGCCGCGGGCGACGACGCCCTCCTCAGCCCCTCCCACGAGCGCGATACCGCCTACATCGCCGTCCACCAGTACCGCGGCATGGAGTGGCGTCCCTACTTCGAAGCGGTCGAGGAGATCATGAACGACTACAGCGGTCGCCCCCACTGGGGCAAGCGGCACTTCCAGACCGCCGCGACCCTGGCGCCGCGCTACCCGGCCTGGGAAGAATTCCAGCGCGCCCGCGACGAGCTCGACCCCGGCCGTGTCTTCACCAACGAGTACGCGGAGCGTGTCCTAGGTCCGTAGGCGGCTGCAAACCGGCGCCTGGCTGCGTCCTCGGTCGCTCACGTGCGGAGCACGCTTCGCTCCCTGCGTCCTTGCCAGGCTTGGTTTTCGCCGCCTACAAGAAAGTCTTGCCCTCGCCCCGGTACGTGGGGACGACGTCGACGATCTCCTCGCCTTCGACCAGATGGAGCGAGTCGAAGCGCTCGCAGAGCTCGCCGGCCTTGGCGTGACGGAGATAGACGCGATCGCCGATTTCCAGATCCGCGGCGGCGTCGCCGAGCAGCGGCGTCTGCACCTCGCCGGCGCCCTCCTCGGGGTCGAGCCGCAGGCCGGCCGGCAGCCACGGCGCCGGCAGCCGCGCCGGGTCGCCGCCGCCCGAGGCGAGGTAGCCGCCGCCGAGCGCGGTTGCGACCCCGGCGGCGGGCTTGCGCACGATCGGCAGCGCGAAGCCGGCCGCGGGGGTGAGAGAGAAGCGGCTGTAGTGGTCAAAGAGGGCGGGGGCGTAGAAGCCCGAGCCGGCGGTCACCTCGGTCACCGCCTCCTCGGCGGAGGTCAGCTCGAGGCTGCCGGTGCCGCCCCCGTTGACGATCTCCAGCTCGACGAACCCGCCGAGGGCGGCCACCACCGCGGCGCGCCGCTCGGCCAGCTCGGCGGCGGAGCGGCGCTGCATGAAGCGGATCGCCGCGCCGCGCAGGCGGCGGCCCGGCGGCAGGTCGCCGACCCCGGCGATCTGCCCCTCGTAGGCCATCAGTGCGTCGAGTTCGATCTGCGGCCGCCGCTCGATCTCCCGCGCCAACTCGACCGCCTGCTCGACCGTGTGGACGGGCGAGCGCTTCGGCCCGATCTTGATCCGCCCGCCCAGCGCCCACCAGCCGGCGTCGAGGTCGATGCAGACCCGGACCGGCGCCGCCCCGGCCCCCAGCACCGACTCGATCGCGTCGAGGTGCTCGACGCAGTCGACCATCACGATCGGGGCTCCTTCCGGGTTGGCGACCGAGCGCAGCGCCAGCTCCCCGAGCCCGCCCGTGTCGGCCGTCGGGTAGGCGAGCAGGAGGTTCTCGAAGCCCTGCTCGGCCAGCCACAGGGTCTCGGGCAGGGTGTAGGTCATCAGCCCCTGGAAGCGCTCGTCGCGCCGCAGGATCGCCTCCAGCAGCGCCCGGCAGCGCACCGACTTGCTGGCGACCCGGACCGGCTTGTCGCCGGCCCGTCCCAGCATCTCCTCCGCGTTGGCCCACATCGCGTCGAGGTCGACGAACGCGAATGGTGCCTCGACCTCCGCGAAGATCCGCTCGTAGCGGTCGTGGGACTGGCTGGGCGGGGCCGACACCCACGTCAGCCTATCTTCGCCGTGCCCGGTTACTACTTACAATCGACCGAACGCCCGGAGAGGTGGCCGAGTGGCTGAAGGCACTCGCCTGCTAAGCGAGTAGGGGGCGCAAGCTCTCTCGAGGGTTCGAATCCCTCCCTCTCCGTTCAGGGCTCGACGGTCGGGAACTGCAGGATCGCCACGGTCGCCGGGGTCAGCTCCTCGGCTCCGGCCTCAATCCGCTCGAGGCTCTGTTTCTTGATGGCGAGCACTTCGTCGAGTCCTCGCGCCAGCACGTCCACGATGTCCTTCCAGCCCTCCTGGTCGAGCCTCAGCGGCGTGCGGCTGAGGTGGCTGTCCGGCAGCGCGTCGAACTTCCCGGCGAGCAGCGACTCCGCCAGTTCCTCGGAGACCATGCGGAGGACCGTTCCCGTGAACGGCTGGCGGACCTCAGGGCTGAGCTTTTCCCATTCCTCGGCGCTGACGATCAGTGACCCGGCGATTCGATAGATGTGCTCCCTGGCCCCCCGCTTGCTCACTGTTTCGACCAGCTCGACGCAGCCGAGGCTTTTCAGCACCTTCATGTGGTGCGCGACCAGGTTAAGGCTTACGTTGTCCAGCTGACGCTGGATCCGCGCGGGACTGCTGGGGCCCTCGTTGAGGACCCCGAGAATCTCCAGGCGAATGGGGTGTTCGAGTGCCCTCGTGAGCCGCGCGTCCACCAGATCGGGTTCTCGCTTAGCCAAGCTGGCCTCCTTCAGCCGTGGTTCTTCTCGCTCGAATCGTCACTCTCGGCGGAGGGGATCGGGAACTGCATGAGTGCGACGGTAGCCGGGATGGCGGCCTCTTCGTCGCTCTTCATCCGCTCTACGCTCCTGTTTCCGACCTCGATGATTTCGTCCATGGTTCGGGCCAGGATCTCGACCGCTTCCGACCAGCCCTTCCGGTCAACCCTCAGGGGGATGCGGCTGAGATGGTTGTCCGGAATCCTGTCGAAGGCGCCTGTGCCGAGCGAGCGAGCGAGATCTTCGGAGATCCCGCGCAGGGTTGCGACGGTGAGCGGCTGCCGCATCGCCGGGCTCAGCCGTTCCCACACGGCGTCGCTGACGATCAGCCAGCCGACGACGCGGTATATGCGTTCCGTCGCGCCTTTCCTGGTCACCGTTTCCACCAGCTCGACGCAACCCAGCTCTTTGAGGATTTTCATGTGGTACGAGACAAGGTTCAGGCTGACGTGCTCCAGCTGTCGATGAATTTTGGTCGGGCTGCTCGGCCCGTCGTAAAGGACGCCGAGTATCTCCATCCGCAGCGGGTGCCCCAGCGCCTTCAAAAGGCGCGGGTCGATTAGGTCAGGACCTCTTTTGGCCAAAATGTCCTCCCGGGCTAGGGCCTTAGCTACAGGAAGCACAATAGATCGAGACTTGGTCCGGATTTTTTTATCATCGAACCGGTCAACGGCTTTGGGGTGGCGCGCGCCGCTGCGGCGCGCAAAGCTGCACCTCCGGCTTCGGCCAGGCTTGCCTCGCAGGGGAGATGTCGGCCCGCACTGCTGACGTCTGAGGCGAGGGACCCAATCCCCACCCCAGGGGCACCCGCCGCGCAGGGGGCGGCGGGTGCCCCCTAGGGTCCCCTCTCCCTACCCGTCGGTCCCCGGGCTCTATCCGAGCCGCGAGCGGATCGTCACCCGGGCACCCCGCGCCGGGATCATCGTCACGTTGCGGTGCAGGGCGCGCTCGGGGGCTGGGTCCTCGGCTTCGAGATCGAGGCGACGGGCCATCGCCTCGAGGACGACGCGCTGCTCGGCCATCGCCAGGGCGGCGCCGAGGCAGCGGCGGATGCCGCCACCGAAGGGGATCCACTCGTAGGTGCCTGGCTTGCGTCCGAGCCAGCGCTCCGGCAGGAACTCGAAGGGGCGCGGGTAGAGGTCCTCACGGTGGTGGACCAGCAGGATGCTCATCGCCACCGGCGTCTCGGCCCGCACGCCGTATCCGCCCAGCTGCCACGGCACCTTGACGCGGCGGCCGATCATCGGGATCACCGGCCGCGAGCGCATCGTCTCGACGATCGTCGCCTCGATCCACTCGGAGGCGTCCTCGCCGGAGCGCACCGCGCCGAGCAGCGCCTCGTGTGCGACGGGGGTGCGGACCAGCCGCTCCCAGGCCCAGGCCAGCGAGTTGGCGGTCGTCTCGTGTCCGGCGAGGACGAGCACGAGCAGCTCGTCGCGCAGTTCTTTGTCGCTCAGCGCCTCGCCCTCCTCGGTCCGCGCCTGCAGCAGCAGCGAGAGGATGTCGCGGCGCTCGTCGAGGTCGGCGGCGCGGCGGCGGGCCGCGATCACGCCGTAGACCTGCCGGTCGAGCAGCGCCAGCCCGGCCTTCATCGGCCCGACCGCCTCGTCGCGGCCGATGTTGAGCAGCTCGCCGATCTGCGCCGCCGGGCGGGTCGAGGCATTGACCAGGCGCCTGATCATCTGCCGCAGGCCGTGCTCGGGGGTGCCGCGTCGCGGCCTGCCCTCGATCCCGAAGATCCCGGCCATGATCACGTCGAGGGTGATCGCCTGCATGCGCGGCGCCAGGGAGAACGGCTCGCCGACCGGCCAGGCGTCGATCTCGCGTTCGGTCGCCGCCGCGATCATCTGCGTGTAGGCCTCGATCGCCTCGCCGTGGAAGGGCGGCAGCAGCAGTTTGCGCTGGCGCATGTGGCGTGGGCCGACCGCGGTGAGCACGGAGTCAGGGCCGACGATCGGGCGCAGCGGCGACTCGCCGGTCAGCGACGGCGCCTGCTCGGGCGCGGCGGTGAACAGCGAGCGCACGTGGTCGGGATGGCTGGTGAGCGCGACCGGATCCTCGGTGGCGCCGTGCATGCGGAAGACCTCGCCGAGTTCGCGGCGGGCGCGGAAGACGAGCTCGATCTGGCGCTGGTTGAAGCGCAGCGACTGCACCAGGCGCGGGAGCGCGATGGCGGGCGGCGCCGGCAGGCTCGCCAGCTCGGCGGCCTCGATCGGGCCGGCCGGCGAGGACGTCGCCTCCCCGACCAGGTCGGCGACAGCGGCACCGGGTGCGGCGGCGGTTGCCATCAACCTAGAAGTTACACAGATCCATGTCGCGTTCGGCGACCTTCGTCACGCTGGGCGCCTTGCTCTCGGTATGCGAGACAAAAGCGCCCCGTGCGATCGGCCGGGGAGCGGTGAGTCGTCGCCCTCTACAGTCAGGCGATGCAGGCGAAATCATCACTGGCGGGCGATCACACTGGGCGGCGGACGAAGATCATCGCCACGGTCGGGCCGGCGAGCTGGGATCAGGCCGTGCTCGAACAGCTGATCGAGGCCGGGGCCGACGTCTTTCGCCTCAACTTCTCCCACGCTCCGCCCGATCGGCAGGCGCAGACGATCGCGGCGGTCCGCGCCGCCGCCGAGCGGGTCGGGCGCGAGGTCGCGGTGCTCGGCGACCTGCCGGGGCCGAAGCTGCGGATCGGCTCGCTGCGCGACGACTTCGCGGAACTGGAGACGGGGATGCACGTGACCCTGACGCCGCGACAGGTCGAGGGAGATCGCGAGACGATCCCAGTCTCCTGGCCGGGGATCTCGGAGCTGCGCAAGGGTCAGCACGTCTACCTCGCCGACGGGGCGATCCGGCTGCGGATCCTCGATCCCGACCAGGGCGAGGTCGAGTCCGAGGTCGAGGTGGGGGGCACGCTGACTTCGCACAAGGGGATGAACATCCCCGGCGGGGCGCCGCTGCCGGCGACCACCGACGTCGACCTCCGGTGGGTCGAGTTCGCGGTCGAGCACGGCGTCGACCTGCTCGCCGTTTCCTTCGTCTCCAAGGCCGAGGACCTGAGCCCCGTGGCGGAGCGGTTGCGCGAGCTCGGCGCCGACATCCCGCTCGTCGCCAAGATCGAGAAGCAGGAGGCGGCGGCGAACGCCGAGGAGATCGTGCGGGTGGCGAACGGCGGGATCATGGTTGCGCGCGGCGACCTCGGGATCGAACTGCCGCTGGAGCGGATGCCGGTCGAACAGAAACGGCTGATCGCGATCGCCGGCCAGCGCTCGAAACCGGCGATCACCGCCACCCAGATGCTGGCCTCGATGGTCACCGCCCGCCGCCCGACCCGGGCCGAGGTGACCGACGTCGCCAACGCGATCTACGACGGCACCGACGCGATCATGCTCTCCGAGGAGACCGCGGTCGGCCAGCACCCGGTCGAGTCGGTGCGGGTGATGGACCGGATCGCCCGCGCCACCGAGCCCGACCTTCGCTACGGCGAGTGGCTGTTCACGCGCACCGACCAGGCGACCCAGGACGTCGCCGACTCGGTCGCGCAGGGCGCCGTCGGCGCGGTCTACCGGCTCGGGCTGAAGGCGCTCGTGGTGCCGACCAACAGCGGCCGCACCGCCCGCCTGGTTTCCGCGCACCGCCCCGACGTCCCGGTGCTGGCGGTCTCGCCCTATATCGCGACGGTGCGGCGCCTCAGCCTGCTGTTCGGGGTCACCGCGGTGCAGAGCGACTTCGGGACCGAGCTGCGCGGCCTGCTCGATCACTGCGCGGGCCTCGCCGCCCACCACGGGATCGCCGTGCCCGGCGACCTGGTCGCGATCACCGCCGGCCTCGACGGGCAGGAAATGGGCACGAACCTGTTCGAGGTGCATAGGGTGCCGGAGCTATGAGCCCGGCGGCGCGACTGGATCGCGAGGAGAGGGGCCTGGCGGTGCTGACCTTCGAGAGGCCCCCGCTCAACCTCTTCGACCAGCGGATGATCGACGACTTCCAGGCGGCGATCGAGGATCTCGCCGCCGCGCCGCCGCGGGCGCTGCTGATCCGCGCCGAGGGCCGCGCCGTCTCCGGCGGCGTCGACGTCCACGTCTTCGAGGGGCTGAACCCGGAGCAGGGAAGCCGGCTCTGGGATGAGCTGCTGGGGACGATCGACCGCCTCGAGGAGCTGCCGGCGCCGATCGTCTTCGCCGCCCACGCCCTGACCCTGACCGCGGCCTTCGAGATCGCCTTGGCCTGCGACCTGATCGTCGCCTCGCCCGAGGCGGGCTTCGGCCTGGTCGAGAAGGTCGTCGGCCTCACCCCGTCGATGGGCGGGACGCAGCGGCTCGCCGAGCGCGCCGGCAGCGGCCGCGCCCGCCAGTTCGTGATGACCGGTGAGATCTTCGGCGCCGAGGAGATGGAGCGTTGGGGTGTCGTCAACTCGATCTATCCCGAGGATGAGTTCGAGCAGCGCTCGCGAGCGCTCGCCGCCGAGCTCGCCGCCGGCCCGACCAAAGCCCACGCGATGACCAAGCACATCCTCAAGCGGTTCCGCGAGGGCGGCATCCCGGCCGCCGACCAGGCGGTCCGCACCGAAGCCGCCGAGCTGTTCGGGACCGAGGACCTCCAGAACGCCGTCGAAACCTTCCTCGAGCACGGCGGCCCCGGGCACGCGACCTTCGAGGGGCGTTAGGGTCTCCGCCGTGACCGACTTCGACGCGATCGCGGCGGGGCTGACCCAGGCGGTGCCGTTCGCCGGCTACCTCGGCCTCGAGATCACCAGGATCGCCGAGGGCGAGGCGACCGTCGTCCTGCCGGAGCGCCAGGAGCTGACCAACCACGTCGGCTCCCAGCACGCCGGTGCTCTCTTCACCGCCGCCGAGACGGCTTCGGGCGCGGCCTTCGTCGGCGCCTTCGCCGAGCGCATGGGCGACGTCACCCCGCTCGCCCGCAGCGCCGACATCGCCTACGAAATGATCGCCAAAGGCCCGATCACCGCCAGGGCCGAGCTCGGCATGCCCAAAGACGACGCCCTCGCCACCCTCGACGCCGACGGCAAGGTCGAGTTCCCCTGCGAGGTCCTCCTCACCGACGCCGCCGGCACCCAGGTCGCCTCGGCGACCATCCGCTGGCACGTCCGCCTCAACAACCCGGCCGCCGCCTAACCAGGCTGCCGACCCCCTAGAATCGCCCCTCCGGGCCACCCCGCCCGATCCCGCGCCTGTAGCTCAGTTGGATAGAGCGTCGGTCTACGAAACCGAAGGTCACAGGTTCGAATCCTGTCAGGCGCGTTCCTTGCTGTTCCGCGCTGCGCCACGCATTTCCCAGCGCAGAGCCAGTTCGTCGGCTTCGCCTGGGATCAGCGTTCCGAGCGGTTCCAGCCGCTTCCGGGACGTTCCGCGTCCTCGTGGTCGCATCCTGGTCACATTTCGCGACGGCCAATAGGGTCTTCGGATGGCTGACAAGGCTCAGGCAAAAGCGCGTACGGCGGTCCGCCGCGCTCACTCCGATTTCGAGCGAGCGCAGGAGAAAGTCGAGCAGCTTCGCCAGACGCGACGCGAGAGCTTCGAAGCAGCGCAGGTAGCAGGACTTTCGACGCGAGACATCGCGGAGGAGACCGGCCTGCACTTCACCCGCATAGCGCAGATCCTCCGCGACAAGTAGCTAGGTGTAGAGAGGGGTCTACGGACCCTGCTACTCTCGTCCGATCGAAAAGCGCCCCCGCGCTGCGCAAACAGCCGGGGGCATGGCACAGGAGGCGAAGCTCCCATGCACGACAAGCCTAGAGGCGCGGGCTCTGATGAACGCGCCGCGACCCCCGCCCTGCAAGACCTACGCGACCAGGGCGCCGTCCTGGTTGAGGTCCTTACCCAGCACCCGGCCCAGATGCGGCTGTCCGAACTCGTCCCGAGAGATCGGCGCCGGCACGGCCGACTTCGAGCAGACCGATGCGATTGAAAGAGCGGTCCGCGACCTCGTCGCGGCCGGCCTGCTCTTTCGCAACGACGAGCTGGTGTTACCGACTCGCGCGGCTCTCCGCTTCGATGAGCTCCTCGAAAAGGGGGTGTAGCGATGGGCCGCCGATCGCGCCTGGAGCGCGAGCACCTGGCCGCGTGCTTCGGGGCAAACCTCGCAAGAGCCCGGAGAGCGGCTGACGTAAGTCAGGACGAGCTTGCCTGTCGCTCCTCGACCCATCGCACGGCCATCAGCCAGATCGAGCGGGGTATCAGCCTGCCCGGTCTCGACTCCGCCCTGAAATTCGCGGCGGTGCTGGAAACGACCCTGGACGAGCTGCTGGAGGGCATCGCATGGAATGCCCCGGAAATGGCCGTGGGCAAGTTCGAATTTCCAGACCAAGCATCCATTGATCCAGAAAGGGCACCCAGCACCCCCTAGCGACTTAGCGAGCAACCCAGCCAAGCGAGAATCGAGATGCCCCTCCAGCGAGTGTCAGAGGCAGCCGTTCAAGCCCATGCCTCAGAGCCACGGCCAGCACCCCGACACACTAGCGACCCTCCGGTTTCGTGCCTGGGCCGCTTCTCCCCAACCGCCCCTCCGGGCGGCCGATTTTGGCACGGCTTCGCCGTGCGGAGGCCGCCTGTATGGAGGGGCGGTTGGGGTCTGACCTTCGGTCGGGTGCGCGAACTCCGGATGCCCCCGATGCAGACGGCCTTTGTCTTGGACATAGGTGGCATGGAGAGGAAAGCCACCGGCCTGAGCTTCTTTACCGAGCGGACGCTCGCCGAGTTCCTGGCCATCTCGGATCGCACGGTTCGCAACTGGATTCGCCGAGGCGAGCTGGCCAGCTACAAGCTGGGTGCTGCCAGGCGGATCGACCCCGCCGACGTCGAGAAATTCCTTGCCCGCCATCGAGACGAGGCAGCGTGAGGCGCGAGTCGCCGATCAAGCGGCGCAACCCGTCCGGCGAGATCGTGTGGCTCGCCCGCTTTACGGGCCGTGATGGCAGGCGCCGGGTCGCAAAGCCCAGCTGGAACCGAGGCCGGGGAACCTTCAAGCGAAAGGGCGAAGCGCAGAGAGCGATTGATGAGGCATACGGTCTCTCGGATCGGCCGGACACTCTCGGCGATTACTTTTCGACTTGGACCGAGCGCCACCCACGCTCCGAGCGCACCAACGCCACCAATGACCACCGGATCAGCCGCGTCACCGACGTTGAGGTCGAGGGAACCCCGTTGAAGGACTGGCCGCTATGCGAGTTGCGCCGCCGCCACGCCCTCGCTCTGGTCGACCACATGCTGAGGACCGAAGGTCGCGCTACCACCGGCGCCGTCGGCATCCTCCGCTCGCTCTCGGCAATGGCCGAGGACGCGATCACCGACGAGGTCTGCGATCTCAACCCATTCAAGGGCGTGCGGATCAGAGCCAACGATCCGCGAGCGAAGAAGAAGCCCCGCCCGATCCGCGTCTTCAGCTTCGAAGAGATGCACCGCTTCGCGAAGGCAGCCGGCCGCTACGAGGCGATGGTCCGAGTCTTCACCGACACCGGATTACGGCTAGGCGAGGTTCTCCCACTCCGCCGCGAAGACTTCGACGGCGAGACCCTCCAGGTCCGCCGCACCGCCCACGAGGGCAGGATCCTCGAGGGCACGAAGACCGATCATGGCGAGCCCGACGCCGGCCGCGTCGCTCCCGTCCCAGCCACCCTTGCGTGGATGCTCGAAGCCCAGATCAACCTCAACGGCCCCGACTGCCAGCTCCTCTTCCCAACCCCGCGCGGCCGCCTCTGGCGCGAGCGCACTTTCTACCGCGACATCTGGAAGCCGGCTCAGGAAGCCACCGGCCTAGACATCCGACCCCACGAGTGCCGCCACAGCTACGTCACGCACCTGCGAGCTGCCAGCGTCAACGATGCCGATCTGGCCGAGGTCGTTGGGCACCGGGTCGAGACGATGCTGGCGCGGTATACGCATGCCGTTGGCGAAAGTCTTGAGGGGATACGGAGGGTGATCGGCTAGCTATGCCGCCCGTCTCTCCTGCTGGCCCGGTGGCTCTTGTTTCGGATCAGCAACATTGAGTAGCTCGTCAAGGTAGCTGTGGGCCCCCGTGCGCAGCGCGTCCGCCAGTGAGAGGGATCGATTTCCCTCGGCTGCTGCACGTCGGACCTTTTGCTCGAGTTCGGCCTTCTCTTCCGGCGTAAAGCGCAGCAAATACTTGGCGCTGCGTAGTGGTTTCCGATCGCCTTCCATAGACTCCTCCGTATGTCGGAGATATACGAGCTTTCTCCTGAAGGTAAAGCCGCCTCCGGACGGAATAGGCTGCACGAGATGTCGGAACCTCGCCTAGACCAGCTACCTACGCGAGATCGCCATCCAGGGATTTCAACTTGCTCGAGGTAAGAGTTCCTCCCAGATATCGGTCGCCGCTCCAGTTGCTGGCCAAGCTCGATTCTGGTCAGCGGTCGGCTCTTGTGCAAGCTCTGCTGGAGGCGAAGGGGTTTACGCCGCTCCACGAGCTTGCTGACAAAGTGGCCGACGCGGCTGGAGTGACCCACGATCAAGGGCTCGAAATCATTGCCGCCCTTTTGTCTTTCAACGTCCAGCTTGGAGCGTGGGACGAGCCTTCTTCAGCAATTGCAGCTGGCGTTGCTGAATCAGAGGATCTTGAGCTCGAGGAATCGGAGCGGTCGAACCTTGGCGCGATTCTTAACGACCTTCTAGATGCTCACTCACTCTCGACGGCTGCTAAGGCAGCGGATCTCGTAAGTGAGCATGAGCATGTCTATGGCGGTATTCGGATCATCACTGACCTCCGCCCAGTTTTTGGGGATGACCCCGCCGCTTTGCCGGAGGGCGTAACCCTTGCAGCGACGATCAAGCTCGATCACTACACGGGAGGGAGGCTTGACTCCCTATACATTGCCGCAGATGATGAGGATCTCCGGAGTATTCGCGATTCTATTGACCGTGCCCTTAAGAAGTCCGAAACCATGCGCGATCTCATGAAGGCCAACAATCTGCCCATCTACCGAACCGAGAGGGACGAGCATTGAAAACGCTCGTTAAGAACCCGCTAGAACAACTCGTGGATGAGCCCGACCGTCGCTCCCCGTGCGTGGCGTTCCAGACGGATTGGGATCCGGGATATAGACAGCCCTATTGGGCGCGATGGAGCAAGCCGAAGACCCACTACGAGACGGTGGTCTATCTGAAGCCTGTTCCGGACGGCATTCTTGCCGCGCCGGCCGCCTTTCTGGTTGCCGATCCTCCTGAGCGCAAGCGTTTTGAGGATCTCGCTTCTGAATGGGAAGCCGAGACTGAGTTCATGTCGCGTCAGTCTCAAGCTGTGATGCACGCCGCTTATCAGCGAATCATCGGCATGGGTCCAGTTGCGGTTCCTTTACTTCTCGAGCGTCTACGGGATAACCCGGACAACTGGTTTTGGGCGCTGACGGCTATCACTGGGGAAGATCCCGGCAAGGACTCGACGACGCTCATGGATGCGCGGGAAGCCTGGCTTGAGTGGGGCCGGGAACAAGGCTTCATCGAGTAATTCTCGGTGCCACCTCATCCGCCCGACCCTGATGCGATCGCTGCTGCTGAGCGCTTTATCCCGGCTCTGCAAGAGGCGGAGTACGAGCCTCAGAGCCCTCGAAACAAGGGGTACAACTGCTTTGCTTGGGCTGCGCGCGATAGCGCTAGATGCTGGGATCCCCCGGGACTCGCGGACTGGACCTATTGGCCAGACGGTGTTCCGACCTGGGAGAGCCTAGAGAACTATCGGCGCGCTTTTGCGACCGTAGGCTTCGAGGATTGCGACACCGGGGATCTGGAGAAAGGATTCGAGAAGGTCGCCATATTCGTAGATGCCGAGAACGTTCCGATTCACGCTGCTCGTCAGCTTCCCAACGGGAGGTGGACGAGCAAGTTAGGCAAGGGCATCGACATCGAACACGACTTCGAGGCGTTGGAGGGAGACCCTGCAATCGGCAATCTAGGCTGCTTCATGCAGCGGCCCTCCCCTGGGCCACCGCCTGATCCTCCCGGACCCTTATTGGTTCTTCCCAGGGATGCAGGGAGGTTGACCATCCCAAGGGAAAAAGACTCCTAAAGAGTTGCGACCGAAAGCAGTCGCCCGCGCGGGTCGCATCTAGGTCACATGAATTCGGCGAGCGGCTTGGTAGGGCACCAGCCTCCCAGCCTACGAAACCGAAGGTCACAGGTTCGAATCCTGTCAGGCGCGCTTTGCGGAACCCTCGTCGTCGTCGTCGCCGGCGGCGAGCGGGCGGGCGGGTCAGCCGGAGAGCGCCGCCTCCATCTCCGCCAGCTGGGCCTCGATCCCGGCCGAGATCCCGTCGCAGATCTGGTGCACGCCGGGGTCGGCGATCCGGTAGATCGTGCTGGTCCCGCGCTTGCGGCGCGAGACGAAGCCCTCCGCGTGGAGTGCACCGAGGTGCTTGGAGACATTCTGCTGCGAGCCCCCGGCCAGCTCGGCCAGTTCGCCCACCGAAGCCTCGTCCTGGCGGCGCAGGATGTCGAGGATCCGCAGCCGGGTCGGATCGGAGAGGGCGCGAAAACGGCGCGCGATCAGCTCCGCTGCCTCTGGGGTCAACCGACTCGGTCGCATCGTGTTATTGTAGCTTGTACAACTAATAAGTTGTTCAACTGTGTATTTGTGAAATGAGGAGGCGGCATGGACACGGCACGGAAGCTGAGCCCGATCGGGCGGCTGGGGCGCTACGCCGCGACCCACAGACGGCGGGTCTTCGTCGCTTGGGCGCTGATCGCGGTGGGCCTCGGGCTGCTGGCCCCCCGCGTCGAGACGGCGCTCTCCGGCGCCGGCTGGGAGGCCAGCGGCTCGGAGTCCGTCCGAGCCCGGGACCAGCTCCAGCGCGAGTTCGGCGGCGCCGGCTCCTACGCGCTCCAGGTTGCGGTCCACTCCTCCGGGGCCGGAGCGGGTGCGCCGCGGCTCCGGCGCACTGTGGCCGCGGTTGAACGGGTGCTGGGCGCCGACCCCGCGGTCGGCGCCGTCATCCCGCCGCACCCCGGCGCATCGATCTCCGCCGACGGCCGGACCGTGATCGTTGTCGGCACCGCCGCCCGCGTGCCGAACGAGATGGTTGCCGCGGCCGATCGCCTCAGGCCGGAGATCGCCGCCGCGGCGGCGGCGGGGGTCGAGGCGAACCTGACCGGCAGCGCTGCCATGTGGGCGGACTTCAACGAAGCCAACCGCGAGGCGATGCTGAAGTCGGAGCTGATCTCCTGGCCGGTGACGCTGGCGATCCTCGCCCTCGCCTTCGGCTCTCTGGTCGCCGCGGGCCTGCCGCTGATGCTGACGATCATCGGCCTCGTCGCCTCGGCCGGCGTCCTCTACCTCGGGACCCTGTTCTCGCCGATCTCGATCTGGGCGATGAACTTCGCGCTGATGTTCGCGCTGGCGCTCGGAATCGACTACGCGCTGTTCGTCGTCATGCGCTTCCGCGGTGCGCTCGGGGGCGGGCGCACCGCGGTCGAGGCCGTTGCCGAGACGATGGACAGTGCCGGCAAGGCGGTGCTCTTCTCCGCCCTCACCGTGCTCGTCTCGATCTCGGCGGTGCTGCTCGTCCCCAGCCCCGCCTTCCGCTCGGTCTCGCTGGGGATCATGGTCTCGGTCCTGTTCGTGCTGGCGGCGACGCTGACCCTGCTGCCGGCGGTGCTGGCCAAGCTCGGGTCCAAGGTCGACAGGCTGTCCCTGCCCTGGGCCGCCAGCGGCGATCGCGGCTCGCCGCGGCTCGCTCGCTGGGGAGAGTCTCTGTGGCGCCGCCCGTTCCTGTTCGGCGGTGTTGCCCTGGTCCTCCTCGTCGGCCTCGCCCTCCCGGCCCTCAGCCTGAAGACGGGGATGCCATCGATCAAGGTCGTCCCGAAGGACGACTCCTCGCGAGTCGGCTACCGGAACGTCAGCGCCGCCTTCGGCGCGGGCGCGCCGGCGGCGATGCAGGTCACCGCGCCGCACTCCATCCGTACGGCGGTGGTGGAGGGGCTGGAAGACGACCCCGGCGTCGCTTCCGTCGCCGCCCCCGTCGCCGGCGCGGGCGGTGCGGTGCTGATCGACGCGCTGCCGGCCAGCGCCGCCGCGAGCGCCGAGTTCGGCGACACGGTCGAGCGGCTGCGAGACACGCTGCCCCCTGCCGCGCTTCTCGGTGGCGCGGCCGCCGAGAACCACGACCTCGAGTCGGCGCTGGCGGCAAAGGCGCCGCTGGCGATCGGGCTCGTCGTCGGGCTCGGCTTCCTTCTGCTGCTGATCGCCTTCCAGGCGCCGCTGGTCGCCGCGATCGCGGTTCTCGCCAACCTGCTCTCGACCGCCGCCGCCTTCGGGGTCGCCAAGCTGATCTTCCAGGACGGTCACCTGAGCGGCCTGCTCGGCTTCGAATCTCAGGGCTTTCTCGACGCCTGGGGGCCGGTCTTCTTCTTCGCGATGATCTTCGCGATCGCGATGGACTACACCGTCTTCCTGCTCTCCTCGGCGCGGGAACTGTGGGAGCAGACGGGAGACGCCAAGCAGGCGATGGTCGGCGGGCTGGCCCGCTCGGGGCGCGTCGTCCTCGCCGCCGGCGCGGTGATGGTCGCGGTCTTCTTCACCTTCGCCCTCTCGGGACCGCTGCCACCGAAGGAGATGGGGGTGATCCTCGGCGTCGCCGTCCTCCTCGACACCTTCCCGGTCCGCCTGCTGTTGCTGCCGGTGTTCCTGCGGCTCGCCGGTCAGGCGGCCTGGTGGATGCCCTCCTGGGTCAACCGCACCCTGCCCGACGTCCGCTTCGGGCACGGCGACTAGCGAAACCCGCCGTCTCGAAGTAGAAGTGGAATGCAAGAGGAATGTCTTATAAAAGACAAGTATTCATGTAATTCGATGGGTGGGGCTTGGAGGTGACGATGAGTATCTCGATCTATGCATGGGTCGAAGAAGGTGGGGAATGGACTGACACCGCAGTCATACAGGGTGGGGGAGGCGAGTTCTTCCCCGGCGGCAAAGGGTTCTGGGTCCAGGCCTCTCAGCTGCCCAATCCGCCCGGCATCGCGATCGGCTTTACCTACCGTTACCGGGTCGACCAGAACTCGGGCGAAGATTTCCGCGAATGCCTCTGCAACGGTTTCGCCAACGGCATCTTCTATTTCCTCGTTCCACCTGTCGAAGAGCCAGACCAAAGTCCGGTGGTACAAGAACCGCCGGAGATCCTGAAGACGTTGCCGCCCTTCCCGGAATCGTTCGACTCGTCGATCCGCCGGACCAGCGACGGCGACCTGGAGCCCGGGACCTACACCTGAGCTAGCGCGAAAGCCGAACCGGAAGCGATTTGAGCTGGTTGAGGAAGCCCGACTCGACGAAGACGGGCTTCCCGGCCAGCTCCATTTCCGGGTAGCGCGCCAGCGTCTCCTCGAGCAGGATCTTCAGCTCGAGCCGCGCCAGGGCCGCGCCGAGGCAGAAGTGGCGGCCACCGGCACCGAAGGCCTGGTGGTCGGGATTGCGCAGGACGTCGAAGCGGTCCGGCTCTTCGTAGCGCGTCTCGTCGCGGTTCGAGGAGGCGTACCACATCACCACCTTCTCGCCCTCTTTGATTTTCTGCCCGGCGAGCTCCGTGTCCTTGGTGGCGGTGCGGCGGAAGTGGGCGAAGGCCGGGAACATCCGCAGCGACTCCTCGACCGCGCCCGGAATCAGCGCCGGGTCCTCGACCAGCAGCTCGCGCTGCTCGGGATGTTCCATCAGCGCGCGCATGCTGCTGCAGTAGGTCGCCTTGGTGCTGTCGTTGCCGGCGGCGACGAGGAGGAAGAAGCCCATCACGATCTCGTGCTCCTCGAGGCGCTCGCCTTCGACCTCCCCGTGGACGAGGACGCTGGTCAGGTCGTCGGTCGGGTTCTCGCGCCGCGTGGCGATCATCGAGCTGCAGCGGGCGAAAATCTGCTCCATCGCCTTCTGGATCGTCTCTTCCACGTCGCCGACCGAGGGGCTGTAGTCGGGATCGTTGGCCGCGAGCGCCGTGTTCATCAGGTCCGCCCAGGCCTGGTCGTCCTCCTCGGGGATGCCCATGAAGCTGCCGATCACCCGCGAGACGGCGGGCTGGGCGACGTCGGTGACCAGGTCGCAGCTCTCACGACCGTCGAGGCGGTCGAGCACGCCGGTGACGATCTCGCGGATCGCCTCCTCGTGGGCGGCGATCCGCTTCGGCGTGAAGCCCGCCTGGAAGAGCGCCTTCAGCCGGTCGTGCTTGGGCGGGTCCATCCCGATGAACATCGCCCGGGCAAGCTCGATCGGGAAGACCTCGTCGATCACGACCACCCCGCCGAGTTCGGAGGAGTAGGTCTCCCAGTCGCGGCTGACCGCGTGGACGTCCTCTGCCCTGGTCACCGACCAGAAGCCCTTGGCCGCGGGAAGCTCGGTGACTTCCGAGGTCCAGTGCACAGGGCACTCGCCGCGCATCCGCTTGAACAGCTCGAGCGGCGGCCCGTCTTCCCAGTGCTCGCGCTCCAGCACGAGCGCGTCCTTCACGTCACCCGTTCCGCCCGTCTTCCCGGTTTGCTCAGCCACGCTTCGCAGATACTAACTGGCTGGCTGGCCAGTCGGGGGAGCAGCGAGCGAGCCCGCACTCTAGAAGGGCGCCTTCTGTCGGGCTTTCTTGCCGGCCGAGTGGCTCTTGTCGGTGGCGCGCCGCGATTTGCCGAAGGCTTTGCTGAAAAGGCGGCCAATCGGTCCGGGCGCCTTGCTGCCCGCCCGCTGCCCAAGCGAGAAGCCCTTATCGGTACCGCGCTTGGCGTGGTTCGAGAGCCTCGGGACGAGGAAGCCGAGGATCAGCAACAGCACACAGATTCCGATCACGACGCCGATGACCACGCTGTCTCCTTACCCGGCTGGCGATTGGCAAACCATCCTGATCTGGGTGGGAGGGAGGCGATCTGGGTAGCGAAGCGCTGTGTTCGATTGGCTCTCCAGCGAGGTCTCCGGGAGCGCGGTCACCTATCTGATCGTCTTCGTCGCCGCCGGTGCCGACGTCTTCTTCCCGCTGATCCCGTCGGAGACGATCGTGATCACCGCCTCGGTGCTGGCGGCGCAGGGCGAGCTGCTGATCGTCGCGCTCGTGCCCGCCGTCGCGCTCGGCGCCTTCGTCGGCGACAATCTCTGCTACCTGCTCGGCCTCGGGGTCGGAGAGCCGGTCGCCGCGCGGCTCTTCCGCGGCGAGCGCGGCCAAGCCCGACTCGGCTGGGCCGAGCACGCCCTGCGACACCGCGGCACGCTGCTGATCGTGGTCGGTCGCTTCATCCCGGGCGGGCGCACCGCGACGACTTTCGCGGCCGGCACCTTGCGGATGCCCTACCGCACCTTCCTCCCCGCCGACGCTTTCGCCGCCGCGCTCTGGGCCGTCTACATCTCGATGCTCGGCTACCTGGGCGGCGAGACCTTCGGGGACGACCCCTGGCTCTCGCTGGCCGCCTCGTTCGGCTTCGCGATGGCGGTTGGCTTCGGCATCGAGATCTGGCGACGGGTGCAGGAGCGCCGCGGCAAGGACCTGTTGGGCGACGAGCTGCCCCCCGAGGCCCCGGTCCCCTGAGTCCTCACGGAGAGCTGATTTGGCCACGACTGCGCGGTCTGCTTCAATCGTTCGACCAGAGAAAGGAGGTGGTCCTAACTTGAATCACATGCTTGGAGGGACTCTGGAGGTGCAGGGCCGCTAGGCGCCGCACTGGTTCGGGCGCCCGGTGGAATCCACCCCGGGCACCGGTGAGCTGAGGGAGGCCGGGCTTTGTCCCACCCGGTTGCCGTTCCCGCGCTCATTCCCATGCACCAGCGCAAGGGCCGCCTCCGGGCGGCCCTTGCTATTGCTCGGAGCCAAACGGCTCCGAGGCGACCTCGGCGCGGAGCAGTTCGCTTGCCCGGTAGCGGGTGCTCCTTCCCCTGCCGGTCTGCTCGACCAGCCCGGCGTCGAGTAGGCGGCGGAAGTCAGCGCTTGCCGTCGGCATCGAGATGTCGGCCTCATCTCTGTAGCGGGCTCGGTCGGTGTCGCCGAACAGGCTCTGCTCGAGCGCGATCGCCAGGCGCTCCGGCCAATCGCGCGCTTCGACCAGCGTTTCCAGGCGCTCCCAGCGAGCAGCCGCATCGCGGATCTGGGCGAGCCTGCGATGCGCTTGGGCGATGTGCGCGTCGATACAGAAGGCGACCCAGCTCGAGGCGTCCCGCTCGGGCCGGTACCCACCGTCCTGCACGGCTCGCAGGGCGGCGTAGTAGGCGGGCGTGTGTTCTCCGAGGTACTCCTCGATCGAGGTGAACTCCGGTGCCACCATTCCCTCCCGCGCCAGGACGAGGGACTGCACGACGCGCGAGACGCGACCGTTGCCATCCCGGAAAGGATGGACGGAGGTGACGTGGAGGTGCGCCATCGCCGCGCGGACCACGCAGTGAGCGTCGAGGTCTCCGTCCTCCAGCCAGGCGACCACCTCGGCCATCAGACCGGGCACCGCATTCGCGTCGGGCCCCTGGAACTCGAGCGAGCCGTCTCTCGCCGTCACGCCGATCGGCCCGGTCCGCCACAGGCCGGGGTTCTTGTCCCGCTGGAAGTAACAGATGTCGAAATGGAGATCGAGGATGATCCGGTCGACCCAGTGAAAGGCCGGGTCGATCGCCAGGACGCCGACGCGGTCCATGGCTCGCGCATAACAGGCGACGGCCAGCTGACTCTCCTTGTGGGGATCGGCCAGGCCCGGGTCCCGGACCAGGGCGATCGCCTCCTCGGGCGCCACGCTGTATCCCTCGATCGACGTCGAGCTCTCGATCGAGCTCGCCCGGACGGAGCGACGCAACGGCCCGAGCCAACGCAACGGTCCCTCGGCCTCGCGGCTCAGCTCCCGCCGCAGGGCGTCGAGCTCCTCCAAACGGGCCTCCTGTTCGGAATTGAGCGGAGGGGTCGCATAGATCATGGGAGACATCTTAGCGATTAAACGTTTAATCGTATAGATAAATACAGACAGGGGTCGATCCTGATGGTCGCCAAGGGCGCCGCATCGAATCCCCGCCCCTGGGTATCCAGAAGAAGTGCGCGCCGTCTCCGGGGCCTTGGCGGTCACCGCGTCCTTGTTGTGCTGCATCGCGCCGACGCCGGCGGATGCCGCCGAGCCTCTGCCGTCCTGCGCGGACGGCCCGACCGTCGTCGGCAAGACGACCCTCGGTACGCCCTGCGACGACACGATCGTCGTCCCCTCCGGCGTCCAGACCGTCAGGGCGGGCGCCGGCGACGACACGATCGTCCCCGCGCCGATCACGGCGGTCAGTCCACCGTGCCCGAGTGGTTGTTTCCTCGGCGTCGGCAGCCAGACCTACGAAGGCGGGCCCGGCGACGACGTCGTCTTCGGCCAGCGCGGCAACGACAGGCTTCTCGGCGGGGAAGGCAACGATCACCTCTTCGGGGGGATCGGCGACGATGTGTTGCGCGGCGGGCCGGGCGACGACCGGCTCGGCGGCGGCTTCGGGGCCGACTCGATAGACGGCGAGGCCGACGACGACTACGTGCACGGCGACGGCACGATCGACCGCATCGCCGACACGGGCGGCGGCCTCGACACCCTCAGCTACGCGACCGGCGTCACGCCGGGTTTCGGCGGCACGACCCCCGACTTCGGAGACTTCCCCTCGGCCTCCGGCGAGCGTGGCCTCCGCCTCTTCCTCGGCGAAGGCGGGCAGAACGCGAACAACGGGATCGCAGCCCTCGGCGGCGGCGTCGACGAAGTCGCCGGAGCGGGGTTCGAGACGGTGATCGGGACGCCGTTCTCCGACTACATCGCCGGCACCGGGGCGAACCAGACGATCTACGGCGGCGGCGGCGCGGACGCGATCGAAGGCGGCGGCGGAAGCGACGATCTCGACGGCGGCGCCGACGGCGACTACCTCGACGGAGCAGGCAGCGCGGTTCCGCGCGACCCGACCGAGGTCAGCGTCGGGTTCATGGCCGCCGACGAGCCCGGCTTCGCGCAGCTGTACGCGGTCGGCGGCAGCGGCGCCGAGACGCTCACCGCGACCTACGCCCCCGGTCCTCCGGCCGCGGTCACCTTCCACCTGGCGGCCGGCAGCTTCGACGAGAGTCCGTCCGCCGCGGCCGGCTGCGACGTGAGCTCGAGCGACGCGACCTGCATCCTGAGCGCCCCGCTGGACTCGCTCCTCCTCGCCGGCATGGGCGGCGCCGACGCGATCTCGGCCTCGGGGTTCCCGGCGACCGTGACGGTCGTCTCGCTCGGCGGCGAGGGCGGCGACTCGCTGACCGGGCAGCCGGGCGACGACGTGCTCGTCGACGGGCCCGGCGACGGCATCGACCAGCTGACCGCTCTCGACGGCGACGACGCCCTGCTCCACAACGGCGGTGCCGACCAGCGCTTCGGCGGCGCCGGCAACGACCTCTTCCTCTCGGTCTCGATCTGCGAGGGCGACCTGCTCAGCGGCGAAGAGGAGCGAGACAACGCCTCCTGGGCGCGGCTCCCTGGCGAACCGGTGGGGGCGAACCTCGGCCTCGGCAAAGCGGGCGAACCGGGGCCGGGCGGCGCGCCCGGTTGCGCGGGTGGCGGCCTCGACACCCTGCAGGGGATCGAGGACCTCGAGGGCTCCGAAGCGGGAGACTCCTTTTACGGCGACGGCGGGCCGAACCAGCTGCTCGGCCACCAGGGCCCTGACACTTATTCCGCGGCGGCCGGGTCCGACACGATCCTCGCCAACTCCGGCGAGCCCGACCCCGCGATCGATTGCGGCGCCGACCTCGATCGGGCGCTCGTCGACCATCCCGAATACGGCGACGCCGCTCCGGTGAATTGCGAGGCGGTGCGGGAGGCGGACCCGAACAGCTTCCAGCTCCTCCCGGCCTTCCCGGTTCCGCCACCCCCGCCTCCGCTGCCAGGAGTCGTTCCCCCTCCAGTCAACCCGCCGCCGCCCCGGCCGCCCCGCGACCGCACGGCTCCCCAGACGAAGATCACCGCGCGGCCGCCCGCGGTCCTGGCCACGCATCGCGCCCGCCGGCGCGTGGCCCTGCGCTTCGCGGCCAGCGAGGCGGGCGCGAGCTTCCGCTGCAAGCTCGATCGCCAGGCCTATCGCGCCTGCACCTCGCCCCGCTTCTACTGGCTGGCGCCGGGGCGCCACACGATTCGCGTCCTCGCCGTCGACGCCGCCGGCAACGCCGATCGCACCCCGGTCCTCGTCAAAGTCCGGGTGCGGCGACGCTAGCCCGGCTACCCTCGGCTGTCCCCGACCGACGAGGAGGAGCGATGGCCAAGGATCTCTACACCGCCGAAGCGCACCTGACCGGAGGGCGGATGGCCGGCCACGGCCGCACCAGCGACGGCGCGCTCGCGGTCGACATCCGCATCCCTCCAGAGCTGGGTGGCGAAGGCGGCGGCACCAACCCCGAGCAGCTCTTCGCGGTCGGCTTCGGCGCCTGCTTCGAGAGCGCGGTCGAAGCGGTCGCGCGCCGGCGCAAGCTCGAGCTCGGCGAGCTCTCGATCGACTCCAAGGTGAAGCTGCGGCCCAACGCCGATCGGGGCTTCGAGATCGCCGCCGAGCTGCATGTCTCCCTGCCCGATCTCGATCCGGAGGCGGCGACCGACCTGGTACACGCCGCCCACCGGGTCTGCCCCTACTCGAACGCCACGCGAGGCAACATCGAGGTCATCCTCACCGCCAACGGCACCCCGGTCGAGGGCTGAGGTCGTTTCCGTCGCGAAACCGACGGGTACGGATTCCCTGACGGGTTCGCAAGCGAAAGGAGGGTCCCATGGGAATCATCGGTTGGATAGTGCTCGGACTGCTCGCCGGCGTCATCGCCAAGGCGATCATGCCGGGCGACGATCCGGGCGGCATCATCGTGACGACGCTGATCGGTATCGCCGGGGCGATCGTCGGCGGCCTGATCGCCAGTGCCCTGGACATCGGGGACATCGACGAGTTCTTCGACATCGGCACCTGGCTGCTCGCGATCGGCGGTTCGCTGTTGCTGCTCGCCATCTACCGGGTGATCGTCGGCGATCGGGCCGGTCGCCCGGCCCCGAGGCGTTAGCGGGACCCCATGCCATGGTGGATCGCCCGCCGGGCCGCGCCCTCCGTCTGGAGGCGGATCCCGTGGAGGATGGTCTGGGCCGTCGTGCTCTGGCTCGGCAACAAAGGCCGTGAGCGGGTTCGGCAGAACCTGACCCAGAAGGAGCAGAGCGAATTCTGGAACCTGCTGAAACGGTCCGGCGGCCGGCCGGGCACGCTCTCGCAGCGCGACCGGACGCGGATGAAGAACATCGCCGGCAAGGCGGTCAAGGGGAGCTAGGAGCGGGTCGCGAGCAGCCGTGCCTCGAAGGTGTCGGCGGCCGTCACGGCGCCTCCGGCCGCGGTAAGGGCCCGGCCGACCCGCTCCGCCCCGGCGCGGCAGGCGATCGCCGTGTGCGTCTTTGCCCGCAGCCGCGCCGGGCGCAGCCGCCACGACGGCAGGCGGCTGCCCGCACCGGCGACCTCGACCCGTCGCGCCACCTCGGGCTGGTCGCGGCCGAACGGCACCGCGCAGACCGGCACGCCGCGGCCGAGCGCCTTCTGGGTGGCGCCCATGCCGCCGTGGGTGATCGCGCAGACCGAGCGTTCGAGGATCGGCCGGTGCGGAGCGAAGCGCAGGATCGTCGCGTTCGCCGGAACCGGCAGCCCTGCCGCGCTCGCGGTCGGGAGCGTGGCGACGACGTGGAAGGGCTCGCCGGCGAGGGCCTCGAGCGCGACACGCGCCAACCGGGCGTCGTCCTGGAAGTCGGTCGAGGTCGTGACCAAAACCAGCGGCGCCTCGACCGCCGTCAGCTCGTCCGGGAGGTCACCGGGTGGCTCCCACTCGCAGGGGCCGACCATGACGATCCGCTCGGGCCAGTCGGGACGCGGGTATTCGAACGGTTCGGCGGTCATGTAGAGGAGCAGCGGTGGCGCCAGGAAGAGCTCCTCGGCGTGCGCAAAGGGGGGGAGGCCAAGGCGCGCCCGAACCCGGTTGAGGCGGGGGAGGGCGAGGCGGTCGAAACCGAAGCGGAAGGCGGGGCGGAGGAGCCGGTCACGGGCTCGGCCGAGATGCCCGCGCGCCGGTCGCAGCCCGGGACCCTGCGGCGGCCCTGAGAAGGAGTGCAGCGGCAGCGGCAGCGGCGAGAAGCAGGCCCACGGCCCGCCCCACGCCTCGGCGGCGCTGAGTGCGCCCAGGGCCAGGACGTCGACCAGCAGAGCATCCGGTCGCTCCGCCGCGATCGACCGCCGCAGATCCTCGGCGCTGTGGGGTGCCTGGGCGCAGAAGCCCCGCATCGCGCGGGCCGCCGTGCCGGCCTGGGTCCGCGCCCGCCAATCCTCGATCGGCACGGCTTCGATCCCCGGGGCGATCGCCGCCGCGTCGAAGCCGCGACCGCGCAGTGCCGCCACCTCGCCGGCGAGCGTCCGCACCGCCACCTCGTGTCCTCGCCGCCGCAGCTCCTCGACCACGGCCAGCATCGGGTAGAGGTGGCCGTGCGAGGGTGCCCCGTAGGCGAGGATCCGGCTCAGCGCGATCGCTCCGTCAGCGGCTCGATCATCTCCCGCATCGCCAGCTTGGCCTGCGTGACACTGAGTTCGCGGTCGCGGCGCAGGATCTTCCAGGTGTAGATGTCGGTCAGCGCGACGAGCTGGAAGGCGAGGCGCTTGCGACGCGCCCCGCGCAGTCCCTTCAGGGCTGGTGCGAAGGCCTGTTCGCACCAATCCAGGTGGTAGATACGGCCAAAGTCGGTGAGCACGCGCAAGGTGGGCACTCGATCCTCCTGGGCGAGCGTTCGCAGCACCCTGTCGCCGAATCGCTCGTAGTGGTCGACCAGGACGTCGACGATCTCCTCGACCGCGGCGCCGGGCTCGACGTCGCGGTCGCCGGCCATCCTTTCGCTCAGGTGCACGAGCACCGCCAGGAAAAGGCCTTCGCGGCTCTGGAAGTGGCGTAGGACGGTCTGCACCGAGACCCCGGCACGTTCGGCGATCACCGCCAGGGTGATCTGGTCGTAGGGCAGCTCGTCGAACGTCGTTTCACAGACTTCGAGGATCTTCGCCCTGGTCGCGGCCATCGCCTCGGCACGGGCCCGCATCCGGTATGGCCGCTTCGCCCGCTCCGGCTCGCTCATGCCCGAAAGGTAACCGCGGGCGGAGGCGGACCCACCCAGGGGCCCTCAGCCCCAGGGCGCGGCGATCGCCAGCTTCCACTCCGCTTCGATTCGTCGCAGCACCAGGGTGGGGTTCAGCGTCTGCTCGACTTGCGGCGCCGCGCCGCCCCCCGAGCGGACCCGCCAGCGCTCGTTGGCGAGGATCACCTCGCCGGCCCAGACGATGTTGCTGAGCTCGACCTTGATCTCGGTGCGCCGGGCGACAAGCTGGGCGAGCAGCGGCCGGACGTGCTCGCGGCCGTGCACCGCGGTCGCGTCCGGGGTGATCAGGCAGCCGTCCCTGGCGAAACAGGCCGTCGCCGCGTCGAGGTCGCCGAAGCTCAGGGCCTGCACGAAGGGGAGGCAGGCGCAGGCGGGCGGGGGAGTCGCGAGAGTTGCATTTCCAACTTTCATGTGAGTAAGATTAACGCGAAATATCCGCGGCGGCAAGCTTTGAGCCGCCTCACATGGGAGGAAGAAGATGAAAAGGCAACTGTGTTGGGCGGTTGGCATCGGGATCGCGGCGATCGCCCTGGTGGGCGGCTTGGCGGTCGCGGCGCAGCCGAAGGGGGACGAGCCCGTCGTCGTTCGGGCCGGGAACATGGTTTTGAAGCTGAACGGCGGGGTCACCCCGAAGGCCCTGCCGCGGCGGCAACTCGCGCCGATGGGCTTCTACGCCAGCGGCAGCATCCACACCGTCGACGGCACCCACCCGCCGGCCCTGAAGGAATCCGTCTTCGATTCCGACAAAGACATCGTCGTCGACGTCGAGGGGCTGCCGACCTGCCGCATCGACCAGCTCCGGGCACGGGACACCCGACACGCGGAGGCCGCCTGCGGGAAGGCGATCCTCGGCAAGGGCAGCGTCACCGTCGAGGTCGCCTTCCCCGAACAGGAGCCGTTTCGCGCGACCGGGCCACTGATTCTCTTCAACGGCGGCGAACGGAACGGGGCGGTGACCTTCTTCGTCTACACCTATGTCGATGTCCCCGCGCCGACCGCGGTCCTCAGCACCGCGACCCTGACCACGATCCGCAGGGGCCCGTACGGCCTGCACTCGGTGATCAAGGTCCCGCTCATCGCCGGCGGCGCCGGCTCGTTCGTCAAGGGCAGGATCAGCGCCCGTCGGGTCTACACCTACAAAGGCGAGCGCCGCAGCGTGCTCTCGGGCCGCTGTCCCGACGGTCGTATTCACGCCCGGGGCACGTTTCACTTCCGCGACGGCTCCCAGCTCTCCGGCAACCTGGTCCGTACCTGCACGACCCTCCCAGACGCGGCCGCGAGCTTGCTCCTCGGTCCCGCTGCGGGGGAGTAGGAGACCATCAGCCCTCCGACGGTCACGCTGCCCTAAAATCGTCCGACCCGCCCGGATAGCTCAGTTGGTAGAGCACTTCCATGGTAAGGAAGGGGTCGTCGGTTCGAGTCCGATTCCGGGCTTCCTTGGCTGAGCAGCCAGGCTGTGGCGCACCTCTATAGGCTGCCCCCGTGGACTTCGCCCTGACCGACGAGCAGCGCGATTTCGTGGACGCGATTCGCGATTTCTGCGCGCGCGAGTGCGGGACGCAGGACCAGCGCGAGCGGCTGACCGACGGCTACGAGGACCACCACAACTTCGACCTCTACCGGCAGATGGGGGAGCTGGGCTGGCTCGGGGTGACGATCCCCGAGGAGTACGGCGGCTCGGGCGGGTCGATGCTCGACGCCTGCCTGTTCATGGAGGAGACGACCCGCGGCCTCGCCCCGATCGGCGGCTACGCGACGACGCTGATCGTCGCCGGCGCCACCCAGCGATTCGGCACCGAGGAGCAGAAGAAGGAAATCCTCGGCGGGATCGCCTCCGGCTCGGTCGAGGCGATCGCGATGACCGAGCCCGAGGCCGGCTCCGACGTCGGCTCGCTGACCACCTCCGCAGAACAGGTCGACGGCGGTTTCGTGATCAACGGCCAGAAGGTCTTCATCTCCAACGCCCACATCTCCGACCACGTCCTGGTCGTCTGCCGGACCACCAAGGGCGAGAGCAAGCACGAGGGGCTGACGATGATCTGGGTCCCCCGTGGCGTCGACGGGATGGAGATCGTCCCGATCGACACGATGGGCGGCCGCGAGACCAACCACCTCTACTTCACCGACTGCGTCGCGCCCGCCGAGGCCGTCCTCGGCGAGGTCGACCAGGGCTGGACCCAGCTGATGGCCGGCCTCAACGTCGAGCGCCTGATCCTCGCGGCGACGATGCTGGGGATCGCCCAGCGCGCCTTCGACGACGCCCTCGCCTACGCCAAGGAGCGCAAGCAGTTCGGCCGTCCGATCGGCTCCTTCCAGGCGCTCCAGCACCGCTTCGCCGACCTCGCCACCGACCTCGAGGCGGCGCGTCTGATGACCCACTGGGTCGCGACCCTGACCGACGAGGACCCCAACCGGATGCTCCCCAAGGAGGCCTCGATGGTGAAGCTCTTCGTCACCGAAGTCGCCAAGCGCACCACCCTGGAGGGGATGCAGATGATGGGCGGCTACGGCTACTCCTCCGAGTACGACATGGAGCGCCTCGTGCGCAGCTCCCTGGTCTCGACGATCTACGGCGGCACCTCGGAGATTCAGCGCACGATCATCTCCAAAACGCTCGGGCTCTAGGCGGTCGCGGCGGTCGCCGCGTCAGCGACCAGCGCCGGCTCGCCGATGTGGAAGCCCTGGGCGTAGTCGACCTCGAACATCCGCACCATCGCCAGCGTGTCGGCGTCCTCGACGCCCTCGGCGACCGTCTCCTGGCCGAGCGCCTTGGCGAACTGGACGATCGCCTGCACCATGCGCTGATCGTCCGGCGAGCTGGGCAGCTCGCGGATGAACTCGAGGTCGATCTTCAGGTGCTGGATCGGCAGTTCCCGCAGGTAGCTGAGCGAGCTGAAACCGGTCCCGAAGTCGTCGAGGCCGAGCCCGCAGCCCAGTTCGGTGACGGTCCGCGCGAAGCGGCGGGCGTCGTCCATGTTGGAGATCGCCGCCGTCTCGGTGATCTCGAAGTCGAGCCAGGCCGGGTTGAGTCCGTTGGCGATCGCGGCCCGCACGTCCTCGATCAGGCGCGGGTCCGAGAGCGAGGCGCCGGAGACGTTGACGGCGATCGGCTGCGAACGCCCGGCCATCTCGATCGCCTTGCCCAGCACCAGCCGGTCGATCTCGGCGATCAGCCCGAAGCGCTCGGCGGTCGGCAGGAAGGAGGAGGGTGGGATCACGTCGCCGTCCTCGTCGAGCATCCGCACCAGGAGCTCTTCGCGTGCCACGCACTGGCGGCGCAGATCGAGGATCGGCTGGGCGTAGACGACGATCCGCCGCTTCTCGATCGCCTCGCGGATCCGCTCCGCCCAGGTCAGCGTCCGGTTCGGGCCGGTCGCCGAGTCGAGCGCCCGCCCGCCGCCCTCCGCCTTCGCTTCGCAGAGGGCGATGTCGGCCGCGATCATCAGCCCTTCGGCCGTCACCTCCTCGGCGGTGCCGCCGAAGCTGGCGATCCCGACGCTGGCTCCGACCGCCGGTTGCGCCCGCTCCCGGACCAGGGCGATCAGCCGCTCCGCCGCGCCCCTCGCCTGGTCGGGATCGGCGCGGTTGAGGAGCAGGGCGAATTCGTCGGCGCAGATCCGCGCCGGCAGGTCCTCGTCTCGCGCGTTCTCCTGCAGCGTCGCCCCGACCGCGGTCAGCAACCGGTCGCCGGCTTCGTGGCCCAGCGAGTCGTTGACCACGTGAAAGCCGTCGATGTCGAGCAGGAGAAGCGCTCCCGCCTGACCGCGGTAGCGGGGATCGAGCACCCGCTCTTCCACCGCTTCCACGAACTGGTCCCGATCGCAGAGACCGCTGCCGTCGAACGCTTCCCGCACCGAGCTCTCCGATCGCTCGAGATTTACGTGGGAAAAGACTGTACAAAGAATTCGGTAGGCCCATGGAATCCCGTGAGCCCGAGAAAAGACCCGCCCACAGCAGTTGCATCACTTTTTCGTTATATTTTGAAGAATGACTCCCGGCCAGCTGATTCGCCATGCCAGGGTTCGCCACGGCCTAAGCCAAGAGCGGCTTGCGCGCCGGGTTGGGACCCAGCAGTCCGCGATCAGCCGTCTGGAGGCAGACGAAGTATCGCCCAGCGTCGAGACGCTCGATCTGCTGATGCGGGCGATGGGGGGGCGCTTGGAGATCGCGGCCGGCCAGCCGCCCCGCGAATACGACCCCCTGCACCTCCGGGCAGCCCGCGCCCGTCCGCCGGGCGAGCGCCTCGCTCTCGGGATCTCCTGGAACCGGATGGCGGGCCGTCTCGCTGCTGCCGGCCGGAAGGCGCGTGCTCGGGGCTGACGCTCCGCTGGACGCGGAGCGGATCCTGCGGGCGCTTGCCGAGCACGGGGTCGAGTATGTCCTGATCGGAGGGCTCGCTGTCCAGACCCACGGTCACGTCCGGACTACCAACGATGCCGACTTGATTCCAGCGCCGGAGCCCGCCAATCTCAAGCGCTTGGCGGCCGCCCTTCGCGCGCTCGATGCTCGTGTGCTCAACCCGGGTCAGGAGGCCATCGAGATCGATGCGAAGATGCTGCCGAAAGCGACGATCTGGCAGTTCGCCACCCCTGACGGGGGTGTCGACGTGTTGCACGAGGTACCGGGCGGCCGCCCTTACGAGGATCTGAGCGCCCGGGCGCTGCGTGTCACTCTCGGCGACATCGAGGTTCCGGTCGTCGATCTCGACGACCTGATCCAGATGAAGCTGGCGCGTGGGCGACCCGTCGATCTGGCTGATGTCGCAGCGCTCACCGACGAGGGCCCCGACGCACCGGTCGAGTAGGCCTCGGGCCAGATCGCTCAGCCAGTGTTGGGGCGCTATCCTTCGCTCAGCCTCGCGCCTCGGGCCCGGGGTTTTGTTTTGCAATGACCGTCCTCAGGAACGAGGGAGAAGCATGGCTGGCGGAGATGTCCGCATCGCGGTGACCCTGGCTTGCGAAGAATGCAAGCGCCGGAACTACCAGACCAACAAGTCGCGGCGGAACACGCCGGACCGGATCGAGATGCGCAAGTTCTGCCGCTGGTGCGGTCATCACACGTCCCACAAGGAGACCCGGTAGCCCCCGATGGCGAAGACCCGCGCACAGCGCAAGGCCGAGCGCCGCGCTCGGGAAGCTGAAGAACGGAAGCGCTCCGACGGGGAGCGCTCCGAGGCGCAGGCTCAGCACGACACGCAGGTCCCGATCTCCGGGGACGAGGCGCTGGTCGAGGCGCGGGAGCGTGGCATGGCCGCCGGCGCCCCCGAGCAGGACCTGGCCCTGCCAGAGGATTCCAGGTCCTCGCGCTCCGAACGACGCGCCGAAGCCAAGGCGCAGAAGGAAGCTGAGAAGCGCAAGCGCGACGAGCAGAAGCGGCGCGAGCGCGAGCAGCTGGCCAAAAAGCAGAAACAAGCCAAGACCGAACGCCAGCGGGGCGGCGTCATCGGGTTCCTCGTCTCCTGCTGGCAGGAGCTCAAAAAAGTCCAGTGGCCCGACCGCGACACCCTGATCCAGGCCACGGCTGTCACCATTCTTTTCGTCGCCGTAGCGGCCACCTACCTGGGCGCCCTCGACGCGGCTTTCAACTGGCTCATCCAGCGGATCCTCTAGCGGGATCCCCGAACAAAGGCTTCAACCACACATGTATCGCTGGTACGTGATCAACACCTATTCCGGGCACGAGAACAAGGTCAAGCACAACCTCGAGCACCGCGTCGAGACGCTCAGTCAGCACCAGAACGTGCGGCAGGTCGTCGTCCCGACGGAGGACGTCGTCGAAGTCAACAAAGACGGCCAGAAAGAATCGAAACCGAAACGGACCATGCCCGGCTACGTCCTCGTCAACATGGAGATGACCGACGACGCTTGGAGCCTCGTCAAGAACACCCCCGGGGTGACCGGGTTCGTCGGCGCCGAGCGCAACAAGCCGGTGCCGCTCTCCAAACCCGAGGTCGACCGGCTGCTCCATCGCGAGACCGCGGCGCGGCCTCGCACCCAGGCCCAGTTCGCGATCGGCGAATCGGTCAAAGTCATCTCCGGCCCGCTCTCCGACTTCTCCGGCGAGATCGCCGAGATCAACGAGGATGCCGCCAAACTCAAGGTCCTGGTCTCGATCTTCGGCCGCGAGACCCCGGTCGAGGTGGGCTACGACCAGGTCAAGAAGATCTAGAGCGCCGAGACCGCTACGCTCCGCAACCGCTCATGGCCAAGAAAGTCCTCACCGTCATCAAGCTGCAGATCCAGGCCGGAAACGCCAACCCGGCGCCGCCGGTCGGCCCGGCGCTGGGTCAGCACGGCGTCAACATCATGGACTTCTGCAAAGCGTTCAACGCGCAGACGCAGAGCGAAGGCGGGACGATCATCCCGGTCGAGATCACGGTCTACGAGGACCGCTCCTTCGACTTCATCACCAAGACGCCCCCGGCGGCGGTTCTGATCAAGGAGGCGATCCGCATCTCGAAGGGCTCCGGCGAGCCCCACGTCAACAAAGTGGGGACGATCTCCCAGGGCCAGATCCGCGAGATCGCCGAACGCAAGATGCCCGACCTCAACGCCAACGACCTCGGCGCCGCCTCGAAGATCATCGCCGGGACCGCCCGCTCGATGGGCGTCGACGTCAAATAGGAGCGACCGTGGCCCACGGCAAGCGATACCGCCAGCAGTACGAGAAAATCGACCGCGACCGCGCCTACCCGCCGGCCGAGGCGATCGCCCTCATCAAGGCGACCGCGAGCGCCAAGTTCGACGAGACGGTCGAGGCCCACATCCTGCTCGGCGTCAACGTGCGGCACGCCGACGAGCAGCTGCGCGGGACGCTGGCCTTGCCGCACGGCCTCGGCAAAGACGTCAGCATCGCGGTCTTCGCGCAGGGCCAGCAGGCCCGCGACGCGGAGGCCGCCGGGGCGGACTTCGTCGGCGGCGACGACCTCGCGAAGAAAGTCGAAGAGGGCTGGACCGACTTCGACGTCGCGATCTCGACCCCGGACATGATGCCGACGGTCGGCAAACTCGGCCGCGTCCTCGGCCCCCAGGGCAAGATGCCGAACCCGAAGGTCGGCACCGTCACCGACGACATCGAGAAAGCCGTCGGCGACTCGAAGTCCGGCAAGGTCGAATACCGCACCGACCGCCAGGCGATCGTCCACATGGCGATCGGCAAGGCGAGCTTCGACGCCGGCCAGCTGCTCGACAACTTCACCGCGGTGATCGACGAGATCAACCGCGCCAAGCCGGCTTCGGCGAAGGGCAAATACATCGTCTCCTGCACGGTGACTACGACGATGGGGCCCGGCATCCGGGTCGACGCCTCGAAGTCCGGTGACCGCGAGCTGACCGCCGCGGTGGATGCCGGCGAGGAGACCGAGCCGGCCGAGACCGCACCGGAGCCGGCGACCGCCTAGACTGCGTCGCCGCTAACCCCAGACCACCGGCGGAGCCAACGCTCGGAAGCCCGGTGCAGGTGAGACGATGAACCGCGAGGAAAAGTCCGCAGCCATACAAGAGATCGCCGCCCAGATCGAGGAATCTGAGGCGATCTTCGCTGTCGATTATCGCGGCATCAGCGTCCCCCAGGCCGCTGAGCTGCGCTCGAAGCTGCGCGAAGCCGACGCCAGCTTCCGCATCGTCAAGAACCGGCTGACGAAAATCGCCGCCGAGAAAGCCGGCGAGGAGCGCCTCGCGGAGCTGCTCCAGGGCCCGACCGCGCTGACCTTCGTCCGCGGCGACACCGCCCAGGCGGCGAAAGCGATCTCGACCTTCAACAACGAGCACGAGGTCCTCACCTACAAGGGCGGCTTCATGGACACCACCTCGCTCGACGAGGGAGCGTTCAAGTCGATCGCCCGCCTGCCCACCCGCGACGTGCTCAACGGCCAGCTCGCCGGCATGGTCGCGAGCCCGCTGACCGGCCTGGTCCGCGGCCTCGGCTCAATGATTTCCGGTTTGGCTTCACAGCTTCAGCAGCTTCAGACTCAAAAGGAGGAACAAGGTGGCAACTAAAACCTCAACCGAGGATTGGATCGAGGAGCTGAAAGGCATCTCGGTCCTGGAACTCTCCGAGCGGATCAAAGCGCTCGAGGAGGAGTTCGGCGTCTCCGCGACCGCGGTGGCAGCTGCGGCTCCGGCCGCCGCCGGCGCCCCCGGCGGCGACGGCGACGGCGGTGGCGAGGAATCGGGCACCGTGGACGTGGTCCTGGCCGAGGTCGGCGGGCAGAAAGTGCCTGTGATCAAGGTGGTCCGCTCGGCGACCGGACTTGGCCTGAAAGAGGCCAAGGCGCTCGTCGACGAGGCCCCGAAAGCGATCAAAGAGGGCGTCGAGCGCGAGGAGGCCGACAAACTCAAAGCCGAACTCGAGGAGGCAGGGGCCACGGTCGAGCTCAAATAGAGCATCCGCTGTCCCGGCCCGGATCCCAGGCGTGGAGCCAAGCTTGAAGGCGCGTGTCCCGGTGTGTTATTTTCTTCCGTCGCGCGTCTTTTGAGCATCCCTGCCCGGATCTGCGCTGTACCCACGTCCCTCTGACCGCCCTGAGGAGTCGCCGACTTGGCACGTTCGAACGCTGCCCCCGTAACCCGTAGGAGCTTTTCCCGCCTAGACAACCCCCTCGAAGTCCCACACCTGATCGATATCCAGCGTCGTTCGTTCGACGAACTGACGGATCCGAAGAGCGGTGGGCTGAGGGAGACGATTGACGACATATCCCCGATCGAGGACTACACGGGGAACCTCCAGATCGTCTTCGGCGAGTTCAAATTCGAGGACCCGCCGCACTCGATCGAGGAGTGCCGCGAGAAGGACATGACCTTTTCGCGGCCGCTGACGGCTACCGTCGCCTTCCAGAACAAGGAGACCGGGGAGATCCGTGAGCAGGCGGTGTTCATGGGCGACTTCCCGTGGATGACCGAGCGGGGCACGTTCATCATCAACGGCACCGAGCGCGTCGTCGTCACCCAGCTCGTGCGCTCGCCGGGCGCATATGTGATGGCGCCGAAGGATCCCGAAAAGCAGGTCTTCATCGCCAACCTGATGCCGGCTCGCGGCTCCTGGCTGGAGCTCGAAGTCGACAAAAAAGGCAAAGTCTTCGTCCGCATCGACCGCAAGCGCAAACTGCCCGTCACGGTGCTGCTGCGCGCGATGGGCTACGTCGAGGACCAGCAGCTGCTGGACATGTTCGACAACTCGGTCTACGTCCGGCACACGATCGAGGCCGACACCGAGGCGACCCAGACCGAAGAGGGCGCGCTGATCGAGCTGTTCAAAAAGCAGCGCCCCGGCGAGCCGCCCTCGGTCGACGCCGCCCGCGGCCTGCTCGAGCAGCTGTTCTTCGACCCGAAGCGCTACGACCTCACCCGGGTCGGCCGCTACAAGCTCAACGCGCGCCTCGACCTCGACATCGACCTTGAGACGCGGGTGCTCACCCACGACGACATCATCGCCCTCGTCAAGGAGCTCGTCTCCCTGCCGAAACTGCTCGGGATCCCCGAGGAGATCGACGAGGAGAACCCGATCAAAGACTACGCCGCGGAGGCGATCACCTACCCCCGCGAGGCGGTCTACGAGCACCTCGACGAGTACGAGCACTTCGGCAACCGCCGCCTGCGCACGGTCGGCGAGCTGATCCAGGAGGCCTTCCGGATCGGTCTCTACCGGATGGAGCGCGTGGTCCGCGAGCGCCTCACCACCGAGGACGCCGACGCGATCACCCCGCAGACGATCATCAACATCCGCCCGGTCGTGGCGGCGATGAAGGAGTTCTTCGGCTCCTCGCAGCTCTCGCAGTTCATGGACCAGACCAACAGCCTCGCCGGCCTCACGCACCGGCGGCGGCTCTCGGCCCTCGGGGCCGGCGGTCTGACCCGCGAGCGCGCCCCGATCGAGGTCCGCGACGTGCACCCGACCCACTACGGCCGCATGTGCCCGATCGAGACCCCGGAGGGCCCGAACATCGGCCTGATCGGCTCGCTCTCCTCCTACGCGCAAGTCTCCGAGCACGGCTTCGTCAAGACCCCGTACCGGTTGGTCGAGGACGGCGTCGTAAGCGAGGAGATCGTGCACTACGACGCGACCCAGGAGGAGGACAAGGTGATCGCCCAGGCCAACGCCGAGGTCGATCCCAAGACCCGCAAACTGAAAGGCCCCCAGGTGCTGGTCCGGGCCGGTGAGCAGGAGTACGCGACCGCGACTCCCAAGGAAGTCGACCTGATGGACGTCTCGCCGTCGCAGATCTGGTCGGTCGCCACCTCGCTGATCCCGTTCCTCGAGCACGACGACGCCAACCGGGCGCTGATGGGCTCCAACATGCAGCGCCAGGCGGTCCCGCTGCTGAAGCCCGACCCGCCGTTGATCGGGACCGGGATGGAGCGTCGCGCCGCGATCGACACCGGCGACGTCGTCCTCGCCGAGAACTCCGGCGAAGTCAGCCACGTCGACGCCGAGCGCATCGTCGTCAGCAGCGGCTCGAAGAAGGACGAGTACCCGCTGCACAAGTTCATGCGCTCCAACCAGGGGACGATCATCCACCAGCGGCCGATCGTGAAGACCGGCCAACAGGTGAAGGAGGGCGACGTGCTCGCCGACGGCTCCTCCACCGGCGGCGGTGAGATCGCCCTCGGCAAGAACTGCCTGGTCGCCTTCATGTCCTGGGAGGGCTACAACTTCGAGGACGCGATCATCCTCTCCGAGCGCCTCGTCAAGGACGACGAACTCACCTCGATCCACATCGAGGAGTACGAGATCGACGCCCGCACGACCAAGCTCGGCGACGAGGAGATCACCCGCGACATCCCGAACCGCTCCGAGGAGAGCCTGCGC